>ULTU01045412.1_pt1 | contig 29834 bp, 29 predicted proteins | sample 1957861 | NCBI WGS metagenome assembly ULTU01 (sample SAMEA4835742, study PRJEB28245) | human gut metagenome | biome: gut microbiome; material: fecal sample | place: Denmark | collected 2008
GCAAAACTTAATTTTTGTATAATATCCAACATAATGTAGTTTATTGTACTATATTTATACCTATTTGTGTTGTTTAACTTTACAAATGTAGTTTTTGCTGTATAATGTAAGTAGGTGGTTAAAATGTCAAAAAAGGTAGATTTAAGGATTATAAAAACAAAAAAGAACCTTTATGAAGGTTTACTTAGTTTGATGAAAGAAAGAACTTTTGAAGAAATTAAAGTTTCCGATATATGTAATGCAGCTTTAACTAATAGGTCAACTTTTTATGACCATTTCTCTGATAAGTATGAATTACTGGATTCATTAATTAGTGACTTAGAAAATGATCTAGTGGAAAAATTAGAAGAAAATGTAAATTATACTAATGCTAAAGAATATTATATGCAAATGATTGAAATATTTTTTGATCATATTAGTAACAATATTAACGTTTATTCTTCAATACTTAAGAAAAATAATAATAGTATTGTTATGGATATGGCAAATGATGCAATTTATAAAGATGTGGAAAATCATATTAGAAAAAGTGATAAAATTTTAAAAACAGAAATACCTGTAGAAATAATTTCTAAATTTTATGTAAGTGCTGTTATAAATGTTTGCTTAGAATATATTAAATATCCGAATAAGTATAAAAAAGAGGACATCTTAAAATATTTAGATACCCTACTTCCTGATAAAATATACTAATTAAAATAACTTTCATCCATTAAAGGTATGATATCAATACCAGGTGTCTCATATGGATGATTTTTTTTGATTATTTCTAAAACTTCTTTTACATTTTCAACATTACATATAACTTCTAATTTTGTTTCTTTTACTTTTTCTAATTTTCTTTTTTTACCAATCGTTGGATTAGCTTTATCATTTGGTTTAAATGTTCCAATCACATTAGTTGATACTGAACAGTCTGTATAATTTCCAATGACTCCAGCTTTAGTTTTACAAATTAATTCTCTTAAATTATCAGTATAATTTCTAGGTACCATCACTACTATTTTAACTTTACTTATGTTTATATTCATTATTATCACCATTTTTATTATGTTTTTTCTTAATATTTTTATTCTTTCCACTTAAAAGGGCAAGATATCCATTAAATGAACCAATATCTTTTTTTAAAGCTACAAGTTTATCTGCTTTTGACATAATTCTTCCTTCTACAAAAAATGTTTTTCTTAAAGAATAATGGCCAATTTTACCTATATCTGTTGATAATTTAATCATATCTTTATATTTTTGGGGTAACTTTTCATACTTTTCTTTGTTGTTAAGTTCCATATCGGTGTCATCTATTCTTCTTACTGCCAAAGGAAACATATGATGAAGTACACCATCAATTATAACCATGGCTTTATCCTTATTCTCAAAATATTCTGGATACCATGTTATAGCGTTAGTAATTGCTTCGATTGGATGAACAAACCCATGTTTATTTCGCATTATTTTCTTTATATCCATATTTTGCCATGGAGACTCATATAAATCATGAAACATTGCTATTACTACCGCCAGTTCTATATTTATACTTTTTAATGCATGATTTTTTCTTTTTAGTTTAGTTGCTAATTTATATGTGACTATGGCATCACAAAGAATATGGTCACCGAGCATTTTTATATCATGATGAAAATAAGGATCACTACATCTTTTAGCAAATTCTTCATGAGTTGCAATAGGTTCAATTATCTTCCATAACCTCTTTGTATCATAATTTGATAATTTGTATTGCTTAGTAAATTCTTTGTACTTTAAATAAACATTATCTTCTTTCATATTTTTCTCCGCATTAATATTATAGTACATATTTATTTTATTAACAATATTTGTAAAAATATTACGGATACTAGATTATTATTTCTTCACCATCTTCAGGAACTTTAACATTTTTAATATTTAATTCTTTTAATAAATCTCTAGTTGAATCATCAAGATGACTTACAACGAAAATACAATTTTCATATTTTTCAGCTAAATATTTTATATTGTCTATTCCCATATGTTTTTTATTTCCTTCTTTTAACATACAATCACAAAATAAATAACAACATTTTTCTGACATAATCTCAATATTTTCACAAAATGCTGTATCTCCGGTAAAGCCAACGTATTTTTCATTATCATTAAATATATAACCATATGCAGGTTTCATTCTTCCATGATCAACAAGTAATTTGTTAACTTTGTATGGATTTATCATGAAACTGTCATTATAATTATATGATAAATTTGAAGCAATGCTAGCTTCTTTAAAAGAATTTGGAAATGCTAGTTTTCCAATTTTGTAAATTTTTCTTTTACCTTCTTTTGAACAGTAAACATTTACTTTTTTATTATCACTTTTGGATTTGTTTAATATATAAAATGGCATATCAAAATAATGATCACCATGGAAATGAGTTAATAAAATATGATTAATACTATTTGGTTTAATATTAAATCTATATAAATATTTACATGCACCATTTGGAAAATCCACCATTACATCTTTATCAATTAGATAGCATGCACTATTATATTTTGTCCACATACTTCCTGAACCTATTACTTTTACTTTCATGTTTCACCTTTCGTCTTTCGTATTAAAACACATTCTCTATTTTCCATTGGGCCCAAAGAAAAATCCTTGTGTGTTTCTGAAAAAAATCGTTTAACGGATATTATTCGATTATGTGTAAATGGTTTATTAAAAATAATTTTTACTTGTTTGTCTTTGTCATAATATGTTTTATCTAAATAATAAGGATCAAAAACATAAACTTTATTACGCTTAATCTTAGTTATAATTATATAGTGTTCTTGAGTTTGCCAACATCGTGCAAAAATAACTCCATTATTTTTTAAACAAAGTTTCATATTTTCATAATTAACATCATGTGATGTTAATCTTTCACATGTAATGCAAAATATCTTCTTCGAAAGTGTACATTTAATCCTCCTTAGTATTAATACTTTTCATTACGATGTTTCACGGTCCATTATGTATATTTATTTCTTTAATAATTTTATATTCACTTTTAAGCTTTTTATATTTAAAATTTTAGCTAATCTTTAAAAATAGTTACCAATCTATCTTCTATTTCTTTAACTAGTTTTAATTGTTGATCTAAAAAGCCAATTTCGTTTAAAGAATTAGTTTTATAGTCTTCATATTGTTTCTTCTTTCCATCTATCATATCGATGATTGCTAAGACTTTTCTTATTTCTAAATTTAATTTATTTCTTTTTTCTTCGATTACTACGTTATCCATTATCTGCTCATTTCCTTTAAAGTTTCTAACATTTCTTCTTTTAGATTGGCATCAACCATTATTTCACTCATTTGTTCAAGGTTATGTTTTTGTTTTGCATATTCTGAAAAACTTAAAAACTCATTTTTATTTTGTAAATTGGCACGATATTTTATATACTCTTTATAAATTGTATTGGCTTGTGGTTTGACATTTTCTCTAGATTTCCATGTTTTGTAATCTGCCATAAATTCATAAGATTCATCACTATAGCCTATTCTTATATCATTTAGTTGTTGTGCTGTTAAGTCATCAATTGTAGCATCTGGTTTTATTATTCCTCTTTTTTTGAAATCATAAAGACCTCTTTCTTCTGGAGTCATTTCAGCTAACTGCATTAATTCTTCCATCTTTCTTCTTATCATACCTTCTTTATCCATTCCCATTGAACGGATATCACCATTTACAATCTCATAGTTTTCGTCAAATGCATTATTTCGTTCAAGTTCACGAATGGCTTCTTCTCTTAGTTCGGCCATAACGCCTTTTTTTAGTTCATCTTCATATTCAATTCTTTCCTTTTCTTTTAAAACTTTATTTTTTTGTATAGTTACCCCTTCTTGATATTTAGCTTTGCCTTGAGATTTAGCATTGTTTATTTGAGTTTCGTCTAAACCAAATTTATTCGCATAATCACGTAATTGTGATTCAAGCTCTTGAATTTTTTGATAATTATTAGGATCTTCTGTTAATACTTTTTCAAGTTCATATGATAAATTTTCACAAGTTGTTATAGCATTTGTTTTAATCTCTTCTTGGTTTTCTTTTGCTTTCTTTTCTTCAATTTGTTTTTTTATGTCTTGAAAATCAAATTTAGCTAAAAATGCATTTGCTTTATTTAATTCTATTTGATATTTTTTTGTTAGTTTAGTTAAATATTCTTTTATTTTTGTTGTATCAATTTCAACTATTGGGTTTAATTCATTTATTAAATTAGCAATTTTGAGTTGAATCTTGCTACATTTTTCTTTTAATAACATTGCGTCTTTTATTTCAGAAATATTTTCTATTATGTTTTTAGTACTTTTAGTTTGTTCAAAATCTTTATTAGCAATCATTTTTTCAATGGAGTCTAACAACATTTTTTCACTATGAGGAAGTTCTATTTCTTTTTCATCGCTATGAATAGGTGTATATTCAGGTGTAAGTTTTTTCAAAAGGTTTTTCTCAACGGTTAAAACAGCATCTTGATAAGTCATCGATTTTTTATATTCTAAGCCATCTGTTACTAAGAATCCTGATGTTAATAACCCCACTTTATTTAATATCTTTCGAACTTGTAAACTTGCTGTCTTTATTTGTTCTTTTTTATCTTTATTTGCATTTCTTAGACTGCTATTTACAACATTTCTTATTTCATTGATTTCTTCATTTGTTAATAAAGTTCCCAAATCATTTAATTTTTCAATGAATATTTCAGACATCTTATAATTACTGCTATCAGAAAAATGTAAATTTCCTAAAGCTTGATTTAATTCTGTTAATTTTTTCGTCTCATCTTCGTATTGCTTGTTAGTGATTTTTATTCCCATTTTCTCAGCAAATCCAATTGTGTTTGAATTAAGTTTTTCTTTGTTTTTTTCAATTCTTTCAAGAAGAGTTTGAATCCTTTCATCAACTGTTTTTTCTATTGATTTACAAATTGCATTGTTGCTCACTTCTGTATCTCTCATCATATTACCTCCGTATAATCTTTAATTTATTATATCATGCTATAAACTCTATGTAAATCAATTTACTTTTTGTTTACACTTTTAGGCATGGCAATTATTTAAAAGTGTCTATTTAACATAATATATCCTAATGGGGTTAAATAACTATGAATAATTTGGAAAAAGCTCAGAAAAAAGTAAAGTGTGCAAAATCGGATGGGCCAATTTATACTTGCATGCCAATTCCTGGACCTACCGGACCTGCTGGTCCTGCTACTATTTAGGTTGGAGAAACTTATACTCTTAATTCCAATCAAAAAGCTAGAGTACAAAATAATGGAACAAATACCAATGCTATTTTAGATTTTTACATTCCACAAGGTTTTGATGGAATATAAAAAGGAGATATTGGACCAACTGTATTTCAAGGACCAAATTTAATAGAAATGGCGTATTTAGCAAAATTTATTGATAATTTTACTTATGATGGTATTGAAGTTAAAGAATTGGGAAATCTTCATTTAACAAGGAAAGAAATTGATACTAAAAATATTGTTATGTTGGAAAACGATACAATAAAATTTAGGAATTTGGACATTTTAAAGTGTCATTTAAAGTTAATGCATATATTAAAAAAAATGGCACTAATTTTGATTCTAATCAAGATTTTGTGGCTTTAGGTTTTAAACAAAAAGATTCTAATAATTTATATTTGAGCAGGTACATTTATATCTGATTAAATATCTAGAGAAATAACCGCAGATGGTATACTTGTTGTTTTAGATACAAATGTCTAATATAATCTAGTTAATTTATCAAAACAAAGTATATATTTAAAAACACCAGATTTAAAAAATATTAGTAGTAACTATTATTTTGTTAATTCACTAGTTACGATAATTATAGAATATTTAGGAAATTAATTTATATAATTTAGAGAAAGAAGGTATAATTATAAAAAAAATATGTGTATATGCAATATGCAAAAATGAAGAGAAGTTTGTAGATAGATGGTATGAATCTGTAAAAGAGGCTGATGGCATATTTGTTCTAGATACTGGATCAACTGATAAAACTAGGGAAAAATTAAAAAAACATGGAGTTGTTGTTAAGAAAAAAATAATAAATCCATGGCGCTTTGATGTTGCAAGGAATGAAGCATTAAAAATGATTCCTAATGAATATGACATATGTATTTCTCTAGATTTAGATGAAATAATGATGCCCGGTTGGAAAGAAGAAATTTTAAAAATTTGGAATGATGATATTGATAGATTAAAATATGTTTATAATTGGTATATTGAAAATGATATTCCAAAGATAAGTTTTTATGCTGATAAAATACATAAAAGAAATGGATGTAAGTGGATATATCCAGTTCATGAAGTACTGAAGTTTGATCATGTAGAAAAACAAATTGTTACTGATAATATCATAATTAATCATTATCCAGATAGAGAAAAATCTCGAGCTAATTATTTACCTTTGCTTGAATTATCTGTTCAAGAAAATCCACTTAATGATAGAAATATGCATTATTTAGGAAGAGAATATATGTACTATGGAAGATGGAATGATGCAATTGATACTTTAATTAAGCATTTAAGATTAGAATCTGCCACATGGAAAGATGAAAGATGTGCATCTATGAGATTTATTTCTAGATGTTATAAAAATTTAAACAGATATGACGAGGCGGAAATGTGGTTACTAAAAGCAATTAAAGAAGCTCCATATTTAAGGGATCCATATACAGAATTAGCCATGTTTTATTATATCTTAGAAGATTATAATAATGTTTGTAAATATGGAAAAAAAGCATTAAAAATTAAAAACCATCCCAAAACTTATATAAATGAAGTGTTTAGTTATGATGAAACATTAAATGATTTACTATCTATAGCTTATTTTAATTTAAGGGATTATAAAAATGCTATTAAGAATGCTAAATTAGCTTTAAAAATAAATCCAAATAATGAAAGAATTAAAAATAATTTAGAAATATTTGAAAGCATACAAAAAGCTGAAGATTAAAAACCTTCAACTTTTTAATTATATTTTGCTAACTTGATATACTTCTACATCAACATTTGTTTCTTGACCAAATAAGTCGATTATAATATTTAATCTATTATTTTCAAGATCGATGTTATCTACTTTACCAGTCATACCACTGAATGGTCCATCAACAATATTAACTGTATCTCCAACTTGTAATTCTGATTCAACATCTACTCTACTCATACCCATGTTAGCTAGTATTCTATCTATTTCTTGAGGAAGTAATGGAGTAGGTTTTGCTCCTTTTCCGCTTGATCCAATAAATCCAGTTACTCCCGGTGTATTTCTTACAATATACCAAGCTTCATCTGTCATAATCATTTCAACTAAAACATATCCTGGAAACATTTTCTTAACTTTTTCTTTTTTAACTCCATCTTTTACTTCAACTTCTGTTGTTTCTGGAACTATTACTCGGAAAATGTAATCTTGCATTCCCATTGATTCAGTTCTTGCTTCTAATTTTTCTTTTACTTTATTTTCATGTCCTGAATAAGTATTTACTACATACCAAAGTTTTTCCATTATGCTAACCATCCTTTAACTACTGATAATATTAAGTTCAATAACATAAATAAACAACATAATATTATACAAAATACAATTGTTGAAATTGTGTATTTTAACACATCTTTTGCTGTTGGCCATTTAACTAATTTAAGTTCTTTGTTTACTTTTTTAATATAACTTTCTTTAGGACCTTTACTTACTTTTTTTGTTTTAATATTTTTTTTCTTGGCATCTTTAGTAACTTTTGTTACTTTTTTTGTTTCTTTCGCTTCTTTTGCCATGTCTAAAAACCTCCATTTAAAAAAACACTTTCGTGTTCATTTATAATATAGCATAATAATACCTAAAATGCAAGTAATTTAGGTTAAAAATTTTTAAGTTCTCTTTTTACCTTTTTTCTAATTGACCTAACTTTTCGATAGATTGAATAATAATCTTTCTTTAATGCAAGTGATATGTCTTTACAATTTAATCCGTTTACCATTAATTTATAAATATTTATCTCTTTTTCATTCAGTCTTTGTGTGATTTTATTATTCATTTCTTCTAAATTTTCATTTTCACATAGTATTTCTAAAGGGTCTTTTGCATACTTACTATCACTATTAAAATTATCCATCATGTCTTTTATATATATTATAGAATATTTTTTTCGTTCTTTATATTCCTTAATAATTGTTTTTTTTACTTTTCTTTCAATTATTAAGCTAACATAGGTGTTAAAACTTGCAGTTGTTTTGTTACGGTAATTTTCTAATGCATTATGATAAAGCGCAAAACACTCATTATATAAATCTTCAAAAGATATATTTAATATTTTAATAATTGGTACGTACTTTTTAAGAATTAACTTAATTATTATTTCATATTTTTGGTTTAACATATTTTCTGCTTCTTCAACTTTTTCGTGAAAAAGCATTAAAAGTTCTGAATCACTTACTTTATTCATTAGCCCCCATGTGATATATAAGAATACTCGCTGCTACTGATGCATTTAGACTTTCAACATTTTGATTCATTGGAATGCTTACTAAAACATCACTTTCTTTTTTTACTAGTCTACTTACTCCAGATCCTTCGTTTCCTATTACTAACGCTCTTTTAGTGCTATAATCTATTTTTCTAAAGTCTTCTCCTTCCATTGATGCTGCATAAACAAAGTAACCATCTTTTTGAAGTGATTTTATTGTTGCTACTAGATTATTTACCATTATTATTTTTACATAATTTATTGTTCCTACACTTGTTTTTACTACAACATCTGTTACTCCGACACTTCTATCCTTTGGTATTATTATGGATTTTACCCCTACGGCGGCACAAGTTCTAATGATTGCTCCAAAGTTATGAGGATCTTCTAAATGGTCTAATATTAAAACTAAATCGCCTTCTAAATCTTTTAATGTGTAATAATCATAATCAAATGCTTCGATAACTACTCCTTGATGATTATATTCACACATTTTATTTAATAAGTGATTATCAACAAACTCGTACTTTATTTGATTTTCTCCACAATATTTACACACTTCTTTTCTGGATGTAAATACTTTTTTGATTTTCTTTTTATCTAGTTCTTTTAAAACATTCATTCCGTATACACGCATTTTTTATTCCTCCTTTAGCTCGCAAATTAATTATAACACATAGTATACCTTTTGTATATATAATTTTGTTTTTTTATAATATTATTTATGAGTTTGCTAGGTTTATAAACTATAACTAGTTCAAAATGAAATAAAGTGTTATAATTAATTTATAAAAATTATAATTATAATTGAATAGTATTTTAAAGGAAGTGAAATATATGGCATCTGCAAGAATTCATGAAGCAATAGCTAAAGAGATTAATAAAGAATATAAAATGAATGAATTATTATTAAGAATTGGTGCTGTGGCTCCGGATTGTTGGAGAAATGTAGAAACTAATTCTGGAGTAAAAGATAAATATTTAACTCATTTTTGGAATTTTAGAATAAAAGATGGCCAAGCAAATGATTATACTGAATTTTATTTAAAATATTATAATCAATTATTAAATCCATTTTATTTTGGCTATTTAATTCATTTAATGACCGATCAATATTGGAAAACATATATCGATTCAAAATATAAAGCAAAAGAAAATGGCATTGATGGTTTTAGATTAAAAGATGGTAGCTTTCATGATAATGAAAATTGGTTTGGTTATTTTGAAGATATAAAAATACAAAAACTATTAGCAAAGAAATATAGTTTAGATTATTTTCCCACTCAAGCAAAAGATATTCCAAATTTTTCTTGTCAAATTGATGAATTAAATTTATCTGGATTATTTGGAACAAATGGCACATTAAATTATATCAACCAAGAACTTTCCCCAGATAAAAATGACCAAGAATCTTTGATATATGATTTAGATGATATTTTAGAATCAATACATAAAACAGTAGATTTTATAAAGCAAGAACTAAAGAAATTAAAAACTTTAAAATCTAATTTAGATAATAAATATAAAATTGCAGTAGATATTGATGATACTTTATTGTCAACTAAAGAATTAGAAGAATATTACTGGAGCATATTCCTTAAAAATAACCAAAATGTTGACCCCAACAAAGAATATAAATGGGGAGACCCTATACTTGTTGAATTCTGGAGTGAATATAGGGAACAAATGGCCTTTGGAAAAATAAAAGATGGCGCTGTAGAATGTTTGAACTTTTTATTACAAAAAGGATATTCAGTAAATTTACTATCGGCTAGACCACTCGAAAAATATGCGTCACTAAAGAAAAAGTTAGTAGAATATTTTGAAAATAATAATTTACATTATAACTATATGAATTTAGGTTTTCATTCTAAAATTGAATTTTTAAAGGAACATAATTACAATTTATTAATTGATAATGATTTAGAACATATAAAAAAGGCTAATGCTGCTGGACTTGATACAATTTTATTTAGGGCTTATAATTCTAGCTATTCGGGCTATCAAACATCTAATTGGAATGAAATTCCGTCGATAATTGAAAGTATTTTAGAAAATAAAAAATGAAATAACATTTAAAAATTTAAGATACAAATAAGAGGTAAACAATAAAGCTGATATATAAAAACCCCGCAAATACGGGGATTTTTTCTTAATGGTGCTGGAAATGGGACTCGAACCTATGACCTATGCGTTACGAGGGCATTGCTCTACCAACTGAGCTATTCCAGCAACTAATATTATTATACTACAAATATGAAAAATAACAACTTTAATTTTATATTTTTACATGTTAAAATATTGACAGGTGGTATTATGTTTAAAAATACATTAGATAATAAAAGATATTATACTTTAAATTATTTTTTTAAAAAGAAATTTGGACAAAAAGTATTTAAAGTACCCATAGATATTAATAGTACATGTCCTAACCAAGTTAATGGTGGATGTATTTATTGTTCTAATAAGTCTACTGCAAGTATAAGTGATGGAAACTTGGATATTTTAGAACAATTTGAAAATAGTAAAAAAATTATGGAGCAAAAATGGCCAGATAGTTTATATATCCCTTATTTTCAATCTGGTACGAATACATATAATGATAAAAACTTGGTTGAATGTTATGTTGATAAGTTGTTATTATTACCTAAAGTTGTGGGAATAGATATAGCTACTAGACCTGATTGTTTAACAGAAGAATGGTTAGATTATTTAGATGAACTAAATAAAAAAACTTTTTTAATTATCGAGTTAGGTTTACAAAGTAGCAATAATAATACATTAAATTTTATTAATCGTGGTCATAATAGCGAGGTATTTAAAGATGCTGTAAAAAAATTACATGAAAGAAACATATTTGTTGTTGCACACATTATAAATGGTCTTCCTTATGAAGTTAAAGAAGATATGTTAAATACAATAAAGTTTGTTAATGATTGTGGGATTGATGGAATTAAAATTCATATGCTTTATGTAGCAAAAAATACCCCTTTAGCTAGTATTTATGAAAAAAATAAATTTCATATTCTAACTAAAGAGGAATATATTGATATTGTTTGTGATCAATTAAGACTTTTAAATCAAGATATTGTTATAATGAGAATAACTGGTGACCCAACTTTAGATGAGTTGATTGCTCCGGATTGGCTTATAAAGAAGTTTGTAGTTTTAAATGATATAGATAAAGAAATGGTTAAGAGAAATATTTATCAAGGGGACTTGCTTTAGTCTTCTTTTTTTAATATTTTATAAAATTTATCAATTATTTTTTCTATTACTTCTTCTTTATTTTCTTTTCTAGTTTCTTTTGTTACTTTTAATGAATTGGTATAATTTGTATTTTTATCTTTATTATATATACTAAAGTAAACTGTGTTATCATCACCAGATAAGTTATGAGGATCCACTCTATTTAGTTTACCTGTTATACCTATTCCATAATTAGAATTGGTAAATTCAGATATTTTTTTACTCATTTCTATGGCAGTTTCTATGCTATAAACTGAATATGTATCAATTATATCTTTGGGTACACCCATTTTTATTTTAAATTCATTTGAGTAAGTTACTGCACTAAATTTTAGAATTTCACTAGCTCCAGGGATATTTGTAATGGCATTAGCAAGAGCTCCGCCGGTACAAGATTCCATTGTGGATACAGTTTTATTTTGTTCTGTTAATATTTTTACTATTTCTTCTAATTTCATAATAACCTCAATCAATACTTACTAGTTCATATAGAGTTGTACCTAAACCTAGTCTTTCTGCTTCTTCCACAATATGAATTGCATTTTTATCAAGCATTCGCATCATTAAAGAGTTTGCACCATTTTCAGTTAAATTCATAATAGTATCATAACAACATTTATCTAAAGCAACTGGGTCAAGCGATGCAAATATTCCTATATCTGCAATTTCTGGATCTTTTGGATTATTATCGCAATCACAATCTATAGAAATATTATTGGCAACGTTTATATAGACAATATTTTCAGGATTGAAGTAGCCCACGACAGATTTATCTGCTCCAGCCATACTTTCTAGAAAATCATCTTGTTTAGTTTCTAATTTACAGCATTCATCTAGTACAGTTGTCTTTCCTGCAGAATGAATCCATGCTTTACCATTTTTGGAAGCAACTCCGATTGACATATTCTTTAGAGCTCCGCCAAAGCCAGCCATTATATGGCCTTTAAAATGTGATAGCATTAACATTGAATCATAATTTTTAATATGACTTCCAACATAGTTTATGCCCTTTAAGTGTTTTCCACCATTTATTGGTATTGTTATTTCACCATCTTCGTCCATAATATCGCATGGAGCTATATCATAAAAACCATGGTCTTTGATAACTTGCCAGTGATCACTTGGATTCATTCTTTTTCCAGCATAAGCAGTACAACATTCTACGATTGTACCATTTAATTTATTTACTAAAGCTTTAATTAAATATGGATTTAAAAAATTATGTCCACCAGGTTCTCCGGTAGAAATTTTTACTGCAACTTTTCCTTTTAATTCATGTTTTAAACTTTCATAAATTTTAACTAAACTTTCACTTGTTATTTCTTTTGTAAAATATACTTTACTTTTCATTATATCAATCCTTTCATGTATTTATGATAATACAATTTTGAATTGTTGTCTAGATAACTTTACAAAGTAATTTGATAACTATATAATGTTTTTATCAGGCGTATCTATGGATAGATGGAGGTAAAATGGTAAATTTTTTTAAATTTATTGCTTATATAATCTGGGAATTCTTTGATTATAAAAAAAAAAAATAAGAAGTAAAAACAGTTTCCAATATAGGAAACTGTTATATTTATTAATCAAATATGGCTCTTTATTAATGATGCGATAAGAATGTACAAAAAGAGAAATATTATTTGTTCTTTTTTTGTATTTTTGATATAACTACATTATCTCATAATAAGTAAAGAGTTAATATAAGTTAATTGCTCTCTTCAGGGGGTGATTAGGTCCATATTGTCAATATTTGTAAAATGTATAAAACCCTTTATTTATATGGTTTATGAACATATTAGTTTATTTAAGTTTATTCAAATTTATATGTTTTTAGGTACTTTAAGCACCTAATTACGTACCTAAAATTTTTCATTTTTATTATTCTTTTCTACTAACTTTTCCAATCTATCTTTAAATTCTTCAACATTTTTGTTTGAGTCTTTAATGCTTATTTCTTCGTCATTTTCCATAAATTCTTTTAATATTATAAATGCTTCTTTTTCTAAATCTGTACCATTACTATTAATATATTCTTCAACCATATTCAATGATTCTTGTATTTCTTTATCAGCAGAATCAAATCGTTTAATTGCCTCTGGATCTTTCATAAATAAATCATATAAATTACTACCATTAAATAATTGATCAATCAATTCTAATGATCTTTCATTATCCTTTTTAAATACCTCATTTAATCTATTTTCATTTTCTGGTATTCTTAGTTTCAATTCATCAACTTTATTTGACAATTTATCTATTGAATACTTTATTTGTGGCTTATTTAAAACAATTTCTTTTATTTTTGTTTTATCAATTTGATTATAAACTTCACTAAAAATGTCATTAATAATAAATCTTAAATTTTCTAATATTTCAAAGTCTATGTATGCTGCAAATAAAATATTATTATCTTCATCATCTTTTAGCGAATGATTTACTTGGTGTCTTATGGTCTCAATTATTTTAAATAAAGTCGCCTTATAATTTTCCTTTTTATAATATTTATTATCATTTGCAATAAATTCTTGATTGATCATCTTTTCAAATTCTTCATATTTTTTTGTATTAATAAAATACTCTTTAGAATCTTGTATAGCTTTAATTAAGTTATATATTGATGCACAGTATATTCTATATATTCTATCTTTATCTGTAAATGTATCAATAAAGTTTTCTTTGTTTTCAAAATCAAGATAAACTTTAGATAATGTGTTAGACATTGCAACAAATTCTTGTACATTTAATATTTTGCCTATTTGCTTATCAGTATATTTCATCATATCACCTTCAATAATCTTCTATTATACTGCAAAAAAAGAAGAATTAATCTTCTATTTTTAATTGACCATTCATTAATAATGGAATTATTAAATCTTTCGATTTATCAAGTTGCCTATTGATTTCATTAATATTACGTTTTAGCTTAATCATTTTGCCTAATTCAATAGAAATTAATTTCATTGTTTTTTTATCTGGAACAGGAATATACATTTTTAGAATGTCATCTTGTCTAATACCCTTAAATATACTTCCAGTTGATTTGTTTGTTAGCTTTTTCACTATTGCTGGATGTTTAAACATTAAATATAAGTATTCAGATGTAATTACATCATGATTAGGTCTAATAGCAAAAACTGATTCATTAATATCCCAACCTTTTGGTTTTTCATCAATTAAATAACATCTTCCTAGTGGACAAATACTAGCAAATAAAATATCACCTTTTGAAATATCTGATCTGGAATGAACTATTTTTAAAGCTTCTTCATCTATTACATCACAATTATCAAAATCAATACTGTCATCAACACTTAGATTCTTAACTGTTATATATTTAATATTTCCTTTTCCTAATTTGAAATGACTTCTAGGATTTAACCCAGTTGATATTTTAGTAATGCAATCTTTTATTTGTTTTACTTCCCAATTGCTTGGAATTTCTTGTTTTAAAAGATCATTATATACCATTTCGACATTATTACTAACAAACTTTATATTATTTATAGAGCTTATAAAATCCTTAATATTTGTACTATTATCCATAGAAATTTCCTTTATATTATTCTTAATGGGCTCAAATTTTTCTATGAATTGTTCTTTGGTATAAACACCTGTATCAAACTGAACATCAAAGTACTGACCAGCATTAAAGAAACATCTATTATTTTTTATAGCGTCATTCTTTACAGAAACCGAAATATTGTCAATAATTTCTACATTATTAAAAATATCTACAATTCTTGCTTGCTCTTCAGATTTTAAAATTGTCTTTTTTATTTTTCCAACCTTTTCACTAGTTCCTAAAGATGTAGCATCCATCAAAATGCAATTATCATCTTTCTTATTTTTATCAATAAACATAATCGATACATTAGTACCCGTTGTTGCAAATATATTGGAAGGCATTGAAATAACACCTCTAAGCCAATTATTATTAATTATTTTTTCTCTTATTCTGTACTCAATTCCATTCTTTGCTGTTAAGAATCCTGTTGGAACAACTATTGCAGCTTTACCTTCAGCTTTTAAAGAATAGATTATATGTTGAATAAATAATAAGTATATTGCCATCGAATCAACTTTCTCATTTGGAATATTTGGAACACCTGCAAAGAATCTATCAGAGTATTTATCATCCTCTAATTTATCTCTATAATCACTAAAATCTGTTTTAAATGGAGGATTGCTAACTATATAATCAAATTGAGCCAATTTATTACCTTCTTTATTTAAATGAGCAGGATTCAATAATGTATTACCATGTACAACATTATCTAAAGAATGTACTAAATTATTTAATATAAGGTTTAATCTTAAAAATTCGTTAGACTTTTGAGAAATATCTTGAGTATATAGTGTACAATCTTCTTCCCCTATTTCATGAGCAAGTGCTAATAATAATGTACCAGATCCTGCTGATGGATCATATATTGATACATTTCTTACTTTTTCAGTATCTGGCACTAATATTTTAGCAATAATTCTAGCGATAGAGTTAGGTGTATAGTATTCTGCATACTTACCAAAATCTTTATTATAATCTTTAATTAAATATTCAAATATTGTAGCAAAGAAATCATATTTTTCTTCAAACACTTCATCAAACGAAAATTCAACTAGTTTATCAATTATTGCTTTAGCAAAATCATTCTTCTTATTAGATTCAATTATATATTGAGAAATAGGACTAAATAATTTTATTTTTTCTTTACTTCCAGTTCTAACTGAGAATATATCTATATTATCATTAGAAATACCATCTAAGGCATTATCAAACAATTCATAAAACTTTGGTGTTGTAGAATTCTTATTATTAAATAAATAACTTACTAAAAATTCTTTTCTAATAAATGCTACATTAGCTCCTAGACCATATCTATATTTGGACATTTCTGCAGGACTAAGTTTCATTATTTCTTCTTCTACTTCTTTTGTTGTAGAAGTTTTAGATAAATTCTTATCTACTCTTTTAAATTCATATAAGAATTTATCATTTAAATATTTGTAAAGGAATGAATCAGCAATAATCTTATATTCATTTCCTGTGTTAGATAATCCATATTCACCACATACTGCTTTTAGATCATCTATCATTCTCTCTGTTTTTACTATTAGTTGTTTTTCTTTATCCATTATTGCTAACCTTCCTTTCAAATTCATACATTGTTACTATCAAATCAACAAAGAAATCTATTTCATCAATAATCTTTGTTTCTTCATTTGACGTAATATATACACATCTTCCAACTTCACTCTTAAAGAATTCAACATTATCTAAAATATCATTTCTTCGTAAAATCATATCATCCACTTGATTTTTGATTTCTAAAAGTATTTCTACTAATTTAGAATCACTAAAATCTGATATTTTGTCTTTAACTCTTTTGTAAATTTTTACATATTTTTCATCACCAAGTAATTTATTAAGAAGCATACCATTTTTTATATTTAATTGCTCAATATTCTTTTCTATCTCAGTTAACTTTTTCATATTTTCATTGATATCTTCAATTGTTAATTCTTCAATATTTTTCATCTTAAATAAATTGTTAAATTCATTAGCTAATGAAGAATAATATTTATCATCTTTATCAATATTATCAATAAATTTTCTTCTTACTTCTTCTATCTTATCTAAATATTTGTCAGATATAACAAGTTCACCTTCATTTATTTTATTAAACTTAATATCTAAATTTTCAAATACGGTATTTAATGGATTAGATCCGTCATTACTATTAATGTCTTCTGATAAATTAAGAATATCTAATCTTCTATTAATTTCTCTAGACATATTATCAACACTTGAAATATCAACTTTTTCTATTAAATCACTATAATTTAAAGATTTTATAATATTATATAGATCTTTATAGTCTCTTACTAATCTTCTTAAATTAATTAAATCTTTCTTGTCTAAAGAACTTATTTGAGAACTTAATATTTCTTTATTAGAAAAATCAAATAAGAATAATTTATCTTTTATTTCTTCAATTCTTTTTTCTGCATCTTCACTAGATACAAATATACTTGAATAATGTTCAAAATCTTCACCTAATTCTTCTTGCAATTCATTAAAATATATTTGATTTGTTTTATCAAATTCATCCCTTATATCTGCAAAATCTACAACATAGCCATATCTAAAATTTTTATATGGTCTATTAACTCTAGTTAATGCTTGTAATAAATTGTGGGCTCTGATTACTCTTCCTAAATATAATTTTTTAAGTCTAGGTGCGTCAAAACCAGTTAATAACATATTATCAACCACTAGAATATCTATTTTTCCTTCTTTATAAGCCTTTATTTCTTCTTCTCTTATTTGTTTATTATCTTCATTATAAAGAATTAATATTTTTGAGAATTCATACTTATCTAATGATTTAAAAAGATTTCTTGCTTGTGCTTGAGAATCACACACAATCATTGCTCCAATTGTGTCATCACCGAATCTTATTCTAGATGATCCAAAATCTTTTGAAATATATTCAGCTAATGCTTCTGTATAAACAGGATGTGATACTATATCACTTTCTTTAGCATCTTTTAATATTTCTCTAACTTGATCTAACGCTTCAGCTATTTTTACTTTATATTCTGCTTGTACACCTTCTCTAATTAGTTTTAAAGTATATCCATCCATAATAGATTTATTATAATAATACTTGTGAATATAATCACCAAATATATCTTTTGAAGAGTATTTAATACCATCTATTTCTTGATTAACTAATGGAGTACCTGTTAATGCTATCTTAATTGAGTTTCTATCAGAAGCCATTAAATTAGCTAAAAAATTCCCTCTCGGATTATAATCTCTATGAGCTTCATCTAAAAAATAAATCCTTTGAACATCTACATTATAATCTGAATCTTTTACAGTTGAATCTTCTGAAAACTTTTGAATGTTAACTACATTAATTGTTAATTTACCTGTTTTAGAAACTTCACCTGTCATAGCAATATTTTTCTTAAAGTCTTCTCTAGAATTAACTTTAACAACATTTAACCCTCTGGCTTCAAATTCTTCTGATGCTTGTTTTAATAGATCTAATCTATCAACTATGAAATAGAACTTAGCAACTTTAGATTGTTTCGCATAGTAATCAGTTAAATATTTAACATTAAAGTATGCCAATGCAGTTTTGCCTGATCCTTGAGTATGCCAAATTATTCCTTTTTTTACTCCTTCTGATATTTTATTTTCAATAGCAAAGGTAGCAAATAATTGTTGATATCTCATAATATGCTTTTGTATTTCTACAACACCATTTTTATTAACTTTTTCTACATAAGCGATTCCATATCTTAATAACTTAAATATTCTATTTTTATGAAATAATGATGTAATCAATTTGTTTGTAGGAGTCATTCTACTTAAATTAGTGCTATATTCATTTGTTCCTTTTATTGAAACATAGTTATTATCTTTTAATATATAATTTTCTTCAGTATCTGATATATCTCCTATCTTATCAAATATAGAAGGTTCTTCCTCTCTAAAACAATTAAAGAAAACACTTTTATCACTTGGTGTACCATAAAATGCTCCCTCTATAGGAACAATAGAATCATTATTATATTCTTGGTTATTTGAAAAAACTAAAATCTGAGTAATATTCATAAATTTTCTAAATTTTTCATTATGAAATCTATCATTTATTCTATTTCTTTCAGCTAATATTCCATCTCTATTATTTGGCTTCTTAACTTCAATAAACCCTAAAGGCATACCATTAATAAGCATAATAACATCAGGTCTAAAATTATCTTCTCCATTTTCATATGGTAATTCTGTTAAAACATTTAATGTATTATTATCAACATGATCAAAATCAATTAGTTTAATTCCATCTAATCCATCTAATAATGTTTTATAAAATTTTCTACCCAAGTCTTTATTGTTTAATTCAATATCAATCTCATCAAGTATTCTATCAATATCATTTGCATTTAAATCTGTATTATTTATTTTATTTATACTGTCTTTAAATATTGTTTTAAAAATATTCATCCTAGAATCTAATTGATTTTTTACTTCTTTTAAGGATAAGTATTTATAACCTAATCTAGTAGCGTGTACTAAAGCTGGTATTTTTACTCTTGTATTTTCACTAAATTCCATACTACTCACCACCTATTAATTTTTTTAAAGAAACATTATCTTTATTTTTCCATTCAGTATAACCATTTGCATTTCTACCTAGAATAGCAATCGCTGCCATTGAAGGGGATGAAAATAAATGATCATTTATATATACATTATCTACTAAATCTGTTGAACTTCTTTCTTTTTCAAAAAATCCATTTAATGAAGGTGATAAACTCTCAAATACACCTTCTTTAACTTTAGATCCTTTTAAAACAACAAATCCTTCATCTGTTAACATACCCTTTGCATATTCAATTCCATTATTAGTTAAATGTAATGTTTTGTCTACTTCTTTAATTTCATTAACCAATTGAATAAATAATTTATAACCAAACATATTAGTAATTATTTTTATTTTACTAATAAACTTTTCTGCTCTTATTTCATCTGCATTACTTAATGATGACTTTGTTGGATTAGATTCATTTTTTATAATACATCTATTAGCTTTTTTACCTACTTCATATAATTCATGTTCTATATATTTTATATGTGCTTTATTTAATGAATTATCTTTACTTACAAATACAACACACTCATTCCAAAAGTCTTTATTTTTATTGTGTTGATATAATCTGCTATATATTTCTTCTGCTTCCCCAATATATGCTATTTTTTCAGCAGTATTTTCATCATCACCAAATAATATATATACTCCTGTATTATTTATATAATCTAAACCAGAAGCTTCTTTTAATTTATTTCTGGGTATTTTATAACTAATTCCAAACCAATCATCTACTGAACATTCAATTATTCCAGTAGGATTATTTTCTTCTATAATAAATTGCAATACCTGTTTATTCATACTTTCCCTCCTTATGACACTATGACGTTAAGCTAAGATATACCCTATACCAATTTCTAGTGTCATTCTGTCATTTATTAATCAACTATATCGCTTACTGATACATTGTAATATTCAGCTAATTTCTTAACTACTTCATTACTTAGTTTTCTACTACCTTTTTCATATTTATTATAAGTAGATAAATCTATTTCTAAGTATTTTGCTAATTCTTTTTGAGATTTATTATTTTCTAATCTCAAGTTCTTAATTCTAAGTCTAGCTCTTGCTTGTGTCTTTTCTTCTATTTCATCTAATCCTTTTGTAGGATTCTTTAAATCGATAGCTATAAATTTTTGTGTATTATTAGCAACTCTAAAAGCATAGTTAGATAATTCTAATGATTCTTTATCAGATAACTCTGGCATATTTTCAAAAAAGTAATTTGTTGATACTTTATAGAATTTAGCCAAGTCTTGTAATACACTAATAGGTACCATTCTATCACCTAATTCATAGTGTTTATATGTAGATGTATTTACTCCTACTACTGAACATATTTCTCTTTGAGTTAGATTAAATTGCTTTCTTAACTTACTCATATTTGTTCCTATAGTAACATCCATTGGTTTTCTCATTTCCATAGAATTACCTCCTATTTTCCTTCATAAATCTATTATAACACAAAATTTCCATTTTGGAACATTTGACACGAAATTTGTCGAAAAAACACAAATTTAAAGTTTTTATATTTTTCCAAATCACAACTTGACACTATGGAACTCGTATATTATTATTTTTATAGTAATTTCCATAGTGGAACTTTTAATTAAATACAAGATGTGCCAATTTGGAACTTACGATTTGTTCTTTGACAATTAAATAGAGTCAGGTATTGTAAGCACCATATTCTGCTAGCTCGTAAAATAAATACAAGTGGCTGCTACTACTCTATTAGATAGAAAAACAAAAAATGCTTTTATGGATAGAGTTAAAAATATTAGAATTCATGACTTCAGACATTCTTGTGCATCACTACTTGTTAATAATGCTGCTAATATAACCATAGTAGCTAAATATCTAGGTCACACTAAAATAGAAGAAACTTTAAACACTTATACACATCTATTTAACTCTGCTTTAAATGAAGTTGTTGATCTAATTGATAAACTAGAATAATATAAAACCGAGAATTAATTTTCTCGGTTTAAAATTTCTTCATCTACAGACAAATAGTTTCCTTTTAATTTCATTTTTAATACTTCCATAGTTTTTTCATAATTATAATCCATTATAAACAAAGGAAAGGTGCTTAAAACATATATTTCATTATTTTTATTTTTTATATCTATTTGCACATCTAAAACCTTATCATATAATATGTTTTCTGAATTTATATTAGTAATAAACTTTGATTTATTGTAATTATGCATTATTATGTAACATAAATCTCTTTTTGTGATTTTATTTAGCTTTAATATAGTAGATTCATGAACAATTTTCTTATATTTTTTACCATTTAATCCATTAATAGAAATAGTTCTTGCATTATAATTAGGATCTGGCAAAGATTCTAAATGATAATATGCTTCCACCATTGGATAATTGATATATAATTTTCCTAACTCCGTTTCATTATCAAATGTATCCAACAAATCTTTTATTTTATCATCCGAATATTTATGATCTTGGGGTTCAAAATCAAAAATTAAATATATGGCACTAAAAGCATTTTTTGATAAAACATTATCATCAAGTTTTAAACCTTTTTCTTGTCTTAGATATGATACTAAATTATCATACTGACCATCTTTATATGCTTCATATAATTCATATATTGGGTTTGCGAATGGAACTATTTCATAATCTGCTCCAATAAGTGATAATAAACCATGACTTTCACTTCCTAAAATTCGTGGTTCAACCTTTTCTCCTTCTACTATGAGAAGTATTTTACTTTTCAAATTCTCCACCAAGCATCATCTTTTCTAAATTGTGCGCTTGTCTGATTGTCTTTGTAGTGCTATCAGCAAAGCTAGTTATTTTGCCATTTTTTAAAATAGAATAACAATCAGGACGCATCAATTCATTATCTATTAGAAATGTATTGTGAGAAGTTAGCACTGACTGAAAACTATCTTTAGAATTAATATATTTCAATATAAAAGCAGATAGTTCAAAATGATAAAAAGCATCAAACTCGTCTAAAAATACAAAAGATATTGTTTTCATTCTATTCATCCAATAATAGAATAACCATAATGATTGTGTACCGGTTGAAGCTACTAAATTAAACCGAGCTTTATAGTTTTTATATCTAACACCAATTACTGATTTTCCGCCTTCATGGATTTCACATAAATTATATTCTTGACCACATTGTTTTAAAAAACTTTGAAAATCGGATAGCAATCTATTATTAATTATATAATCATGTAAATCTTCACTATTAGGCATTACTCCCATAAACTCATTATATTTTAAACTTCTAAACCATAACATATTATTAACAAAGTCCATAAGCAACTTCACTGCACTATCTTCGGGCCATACTAATGTATTAGCAAATATATATTTTAGTACAGACATAGAAATAGAATGCGCAATTTGTTCTTTTTTGGGAATAACTATTGTTTGTGCTTCAGGAATATTGTTTTCATAATTATTATTATTATAATTATATTTAAATAAAAGTTTATCAGATTCTTTCAATTCCTCGGATAATAATTTCATTTGACCATTCTTTTTATATGAATATGTTATTTCTCTGTTATTAAATAAAAATTCATATTTAAATTCAACAACATCGTCAACAAAATCACCATTTAAATAATATGCGTATATTAAATTATCAGTGCCATAATTATCAGTCAAATGAGTTGTTATATCCATAACTGCAGCACCTAAATTACTTTTTCCAGAATTATTAGGACCGTATATTAGCATTTTATTAACCAATCCATTTTTGATTAAATTTTGATTAAATTCATAATCTCTAACTTTAGAAAAATCTAATACCAATTTTTCTTTAAAATTTTTAAAATTTTTTACGATAAATTTTTTCAACATAAGCTTCACTCCCAATATGATTATACCTCCTTTGTATTTTTTTTGCAATATATAATGTAATTTTTTTACATTATATATTATGATTAGATTTTGAAAAATAATACTAAATAAAATAAAAATGGTACCTAATTGGTACCTATTCCTATTTTTAAAGATTTATCAAATTAAAAAAAACATTATTTTTCCTATAAAAAATGAGAGCGACATAAGTTAATCACTCTCTTCATTGGACTCGCCATTTGAATTCCTCTATGTGTTAATTTCTTTATATTAACTAGCATTCACAGTCTTCACAACTGCATTCTTCGCAATCGCAGCATTCGTTGCATTCGCATTCTTTGCATTCACATCCACATTTGCAATTTTCATCACAATTGCATTCTTCACATTCACAACCACAACTGCAATTTTCTATCTTTTCTTTATCTTCCATTATTACACCTCGTTTCTTTTTATATTATACTACTTTTTTATTATCTTACAAACCTTAATATTTTTTCTTTATGGGGAATATCACTTGATACAATGTTTGCTAACATAACATTTTTGTTAAAATCCACGAGTCTTTTTTCAATATCAAATGTTCCATCACATTTTTCTTTTAATACATAATAGCATGCGGTATCTAGATCTTTTTTAGTTTGTCCCATTCCTACGGCCCTTAGAGTTTCGATTTTTGTGGTAAATAATCTATCACTTAAATTAAAATGAACGTGTCCTTGTAAAATAGCATCATAATCTGTTACTCTTTTACCTTCAAAAATTGGATTATTTAAAGCATCTAAATATCCTGCAATTCTTGGATTATTTAAACCTTTTCCTTCGATTTCTTCTTTTATTTTTAATTTTGCTTCCTTACTATTTGTATATAAGAATTGCTTACTAGTTTTACCTCTTTTAAAGTTTCCATGATATGCCCAGGTAGAATTTTCTCCGAAATAATCCCAACGAATATCATTGGCAAAATGACATAATGCAATCTTTTGATCCCCAATAGTTAAATCTAATGATGGCTTATAAAGTTTTAAAGTTTCTAAATCACTAATACTTAATTTGCTATTTGTCCATTCTTGATTTTCTTTTCTTATTTCATCAAAATATATGAATGCTTCAATTCCTAAAGTATTATAATATTCACTATTACCCGCTACAGAAATTACATTATAATCTTCTAACAAACCTAATACTTCGTGAGGATTTGGTCCTTCTCCAATATTATCCCCAAGTGAATAAATTTCTGTTATACCATTTTTTCTAATTTCTTCTAAAACTGCTAAAGTCGGTTCATACAATGAATGAGCATCCGTAATAACCGCTATTTGTCTGCCTGTATAAATATTTTCTAAGCAATTTATATTTAATGAGTTTGTTAATGATTTAAATATATCTTCTAATTCTTTTGGCATTTTTTCAAATTCAAATTCAATATCATTTAACCCAAATACCTTTTTAACATTTGAAATTGGTTCCATAACTTCTTGTGTAATTATAAATGGTAAATTATATTCTTTATGAAGGAATAATTCTTCTTCAGATGGAATTCTTCCTCCCGGTAAAATTATACCACTTGCTTTTACTCCTTCACGATAAAGTAAAACTTCCGCATTATTAAAAGTAACTGCACTTGTTTCTAATATTCCTCTTTCAGTTCTTTCTAATTCTTTTACTTCTGCTGAATTATTAGTTATGCTAAAGTTTGTACCCATGTTTACTAAAGAGCTATGAATAAAACTACCTGTTGGTATTTTATCAATTGCAAATGTTGTAGATGTTCTATCAAAATAATATTTTTGTCCTAAATAACTTATTGGGCTTACTGATAAAAAGTTTGCTTTACTACATGATATGCCATTTATTAAATTTTCTACTTTTTCACTTCTACTTAATATGTGAGCATATAAACAGTAATTAACCTTAGAAAAGTCATATACTAAACCACCATATTTTTTTGATAATTTTTCATCTATAAATTCTTTAGCTATATTACTATCTAGTGATGTTAAATTTAACTTAGCATCTAATTCAAATAATTTTTGAATATTTTTCTTAAAATTAATAAATGATGCTTCCACAATTAAAAGATTATCTGGATGGTCTATAATAAAGAATTTAAGTATACTTCTTAAGTTTTCAATATTATTTGTGTTTTTTACTGCTTCAATTACTTGAGATGATTTTAGTAAATCTTTAATAAAAAGATTTATCTTTTCATTATCTTTATCTAGTTCTTTTAATGTAATTAAAGTTTTTGACCCTCCAATATAATCTAAAGTTTTATTTGCTTTTTGACATATTATTTCCATAAAAATTTTTCTTAATTCATCAATATTATTAGAATTTAAAATAACATTTTTATATTGTTCTAATATTTTTATTCTTATAGTTTTTATATCTTCTAGATCAATTACTTCATTCTTTTTACTATAAGTTGATGCAAATAATCTTTTTAAATTATCTCTACTTTCTTTATCTAAAGCAATATTATTATGTACTAGATTCATTATTAGTTTATAACAATCTTTAAATGCATCTATTATAGCTAAATAATTTATAATGTTATATACCATGTTTTCTTTATGACTATCTTCATGATATAATTTATTCATAAGGTATTTAACTGCTTCATAGAAATCTTCTTCTTTATTAAATTCAATTATTTCTAAGACTTTACTAAACCAATTCTTGTAGTTTTCACTTCCACATCCATATTGAATGAACGCTTCAAAACTGATACCAGATTTATTTATAAAAGATTTTATTCTATTATAGTTTTTTATTACTAAATCTATATTGTTATATTTAATTAATTCAACACAATTATCTAAATCATCTTCGTTAATATTCATACTCTTTAATATTAATTTTTTAATTTCACGATGTACTTCATATGATTTTAAATATTCATATAACTCTTCTTTAGTTAATTCTTTTATTTTTTCTAGGATTAGTTCTTTATTTTGTAATATAACTAATTCTTTAGAATATGATGTTTTAAAATATTCAAACTCTATAATTTCTTTTAAAGATAACCCTTGTAAATAAGATTTAATTTTATCTTTTAATGTTTCTAATATTAGTATAGTTAATTCTTCATTACTTTTTTCTAATAACTCTTTTAAATTATAATTACCGTTTCTTATTAAAAACATTACATATAAATCACAATAATTACCATATAGTATTTCTGATATTATTATTGATGATGGCTTTTTTAATAAATCTAATTTTAATTCGTCTTCTTTTAATCCAATTATTAATTGTTGAACTTTTAAAGGAATTTTTTCAGAACTTCTTAGATAACAAATTTTTAAACTGTTTATTTTTCGATCTTTAATTGCATTTTTTAAGTCATTTTCTTTCTTATCCATAATAAATTCTTTTATTTCATAAGGAATTGAATCGTTATATATCCATGATAAAACATTAATATCATTTGTGTTTGCTAATACTAATTTAGTTTTCATTGGAAATCTTTTAATAATTAAATTGGAAATCCTAATATCTTTAACTCTAACTAAAGTCTTTTTAAATTCTTCAAAAGTCATTTTATCTAATAAAGAAAAAATCATATCTATTTTATCATTTAATAAAATATCATATATTACTTTAGGAAAGCATTCACTTGATGTTATTAATTCTTTTAAATCTTTATCTGTTATATTTGCAATTCTATCTAATAATTCTTGATTTTTTAATTCTACGATTTTATTTTTTATTTCTTCAGTTGAAGGTTTTTCTAATACTTCTAATATATTAGTTACATTAATGAATCTTTTTATAATTAATTCTTTTAGTTCAATATTAATCTTTTCACTATATAAAATAGTTGTAATATTATCTATATTATAAAATTTAATTTCTAAAGAGTATTTAATTAATTCTTGATTTTCTGAAGATGATAAAAAGTCTATAAGTAACAAGTTATCAACACCATAATAAATTATTAGTTGTTTTAATTTTTTATCTTTTTTTCTTGATGATAAAACATCTAAAATATTTTCTTTATATAAGTATTTCACTATATATTTTTTTAGTATTTTGGGATAATGAACTTTATATAAATCACTTTCTTTATAACAATTGTATTGTTCAAATATTTTTTCAAATTCACAGTATACTTCAAAAGAAGAGGATTTATAATCTATTACTTCAGATATAATTCTTTTAGCACTTTTGGGAACTTTTCCACTAAATAATAACTCAACTAATGTACTTGAGTTTGCATTTTCTAAAGCTTTTTTTAATAACTTATCATATTTTTTTATTATACTTTCTTTTTCTTTATAACTAATGTTAGTACTGCATAATAAAGATAGTATATTCCCCCTAGTAACAAACATATATATCCCCCTTAATAATTAGCTATATTTTATCATAAACACTCAATTTTGTCAAATTCATGTCAAAGAAAAAGGTATTACTTTTTCTTAGTAGCTCTTTTTTGAGCAACTTTTTTAATACCTTCTTTAACTTCATTTGCAAGTTCTTTATTCTTTTTATCTTCATAAGTTGTTTTACCTGTGATATCATGATATGCTTCTTTAATACCTTCACGAACTGCCCATTTGATTAAAAAATAAATAAGCAAACTAATTATAAATACTAATAGCGCTAGTAAAATAAAACTGATTGTGTTATTCATTTTGTCCTCCTTTTTATAATTATACAATATTTTGTTAATAATTTTAAGATATTTTTTCTTTATTCAAATAATTTAATATATATTCTATTTCATAATCTATTTTTTCATTGAATATTTTAATTATTGTATCTTCATTTATCGGGATTTTTATGTCCAATTTTATTACGCCGTCTTTTTTATTGTCACTATCTATTATTACTGAGTTTTTTTCATCACCACATGCAATACTTGGTATTGATATCAAAATATTACCAGGCATAATAATTTTCTTTTTTACTGTTGAAATGCTACCATTGGTACTAGTTAAACCTGCCACTTTTATATTTTCTTTCTTTTGTAAGTTGTAAGCTATAATTTCTCCTGCACTTATGGTATTACCATTAACTATAATAACGGTTGGTATATTTATCTTTTTATAACCATTTACATACATTTCGTTTATTTTCTTATACTTACTATTTTTTAAAATACTTTCCTTAATATATAAATAATCGTTTTCACTAAAATAGCTTGCAATAACACTACCTACTAAATCACTACCACCTTCATTATTTCTTAAATCTAATATTAAATTTTTTGACTCATCCTTATTTATATTATCAACTATTTTATCCATAGTTTTTTTAACATATTTTATATCATCTTTTTCATTTGTTATTTTCAAATAAGACGTATTATTAAAAACCTTGTAGGTAAAATTTTCTTCTTCATTAGTTTTTGTAAATATCTTAATATTTTCTTTTATATATTTATAACCATTATCAATTGATTTTAAGTTAATAACTTGCTTTTTTCCTTTATCGTTTATAAATGTTATTTCATTTTCTTCATTCCCTGTTGCGGATAAATAAATAGGAAGATAGTAATTTAAAACATTTTTATTAGAAATATTAGGAATAGAAACATTTAAATATTTTAAAGATTGTATTTCGTTATTTATATCCTTACCATTCCATTTTGTTATTATGTTTCCTTCTCGTAAACCCTTTTTATATGCCATGCTTTCATGGGAAACACCTGTTGCTACATAAGTCTTATTATCTAAGAAAAATATATTAAAATCATAATATCTATTATAAAAACTTTCTTTTGCTTCTTCTAATTTTGTGTTATTAGTTAAACTTTTAATACCAATGTGAGCATCATTAAACTCATTTAAATAATTTTCTAGTAATTGATAGTATTTTATTTCGTTATTTATATTTTTAAATTCTATTATATATTTTTGATATAGATTATCATAATTAATATTTTTATGCTTATTTAAAACATAATTTTCCTTTAAACTTTCATGTAATTTATTAAAAGATTCTATATAATTTAAAGAAGCAAAATTTTGTATTTTAAATGTAGTTATTGAATAACTTACTAAAATTATTAAAATAATTGTTAATAAAGTTCGTTTTATTAATGTCTTATTTGTTAAAGATGCGGTTA
>ULTU01032556.1_pt1 | contig 29825 bp, 26 predicted proteins | sample 1957861 | NCBI WGS metagenome assembly ULTU01 (sample SAMEA4835742, study PRJEB28245) | human gut metagenome | biome: gut microbiome; material: fecal sample | place: Denmark | collected 2008
CAGCTGAACAGGAAGAAAAGACGACACAGGTTGCGCGCCGTATCTGGCTGCTTCTGTTTATCGTAGCTGTGGTGGCAGTGATTGTGGTTCTGGTAGATGCAAACAGTGGGCGACATCCGGAAATATGGGAAGCCTATAAGAATGTTCTTATATTCAGTGATACCTGGGGAACCGGCAGAGGTATCAACTGGCGCTTCGCCTGGGAATTCTTCACACAGAAGTCGAGCTTTCTGGATAAGCTGATCGGAAACGGCCCGGATACCTACTACATCATCACGATGGATAACTTCAAGCATCTTATGAAGGACGCCGGATATGGTATTTTTGATTCGGCCCATAACGAATATCTGGAATGCCTCGTGACGATCGGCGTACTGGGTACAATCGCATATCTCAGCCTGCTTGCGACGAGCCTCCGCCAGATGCTGAAAAACAGAGAGAATGTATATTCGCTTGCCTGCGGCTTTGCGATTCTCGCGTATGCCGTGCAGGCAGTGGTAAATATCGCGATCCCAATTACGACACCGATTTTTATGATCCTTCTTTATGTAGGTATCAACAGCTCGCGATCATCGAACTGTGAGAAAGGAACGTTATGAGATTTGACTGGAATTCATTGAAGGCTTTGAAAAAGAAAAGAGATCGAATCGCGCATGTGTGGGTTTTTTGCCTCCTGATGACGACGATGTCTCTCTTTGGCAGGATGCCTGCGCAGGCAGCGCCGATCATCGATACGACCATGATCCAGACGGGCGCGATGCCGGGGGCACCAACCGTACAGACGACACCAGCACAGACTGTGACAAATGCTCATATAGTATCCACACCAGGAAGCGGCAGTGTGCAGACGATACAGACATCGGGAATATCGAGTGGATATACGACGATTTCAACTGGTGCAAACGGTGTCGGCGAGTTATGGATGCTGGGCAGTGCTACGGGCGCACAGAATTTAAGTATCGTCATCAAAAGCCCGAACGGAAAGCTCATTGTCATCGATGGCGGTTGGGAAGCGGATGCAGACAAACTGTCATCACTCATTCTGCAGCAGGGTGGTAAGGTAGATGCCTGGCTTATCACGCATCCACATGAAGATCATGTCGGTGCACTCTGCACGATTCTGAATGATAGCTCCAGAAAGATCAAAATTGATAAGATTTACTGTTCGCTGGCAACACCGGACTGGTATCGCCAGGTTTCACCAAGCGGTGCAGGCATCGCAGATCAGCTGCTGAATGCATTTACGAAGCTGCCGGTTGGTACGGTAACAAATAATATCGGACGAGGAACAGAGATCAACATCGATGATGTCAACATCCGTGTGCTGAATAATCGAGGCGTGTACACTTATAACGGCGTCAACAACAGCAGTCTAGTCTATAAGATCCGTGTAAGTGGCCAATCCATTCTGATCCTCGGCGATCTCGCGTACGATGGCGGCAAAGATCTAATCAAAACCTGTACAGCCGCTGAACTGAAATCAGATATCGTACAGATGGCACATCACGGTCAGCAGGGTGTAGACCAGGATGCGTATGCACTGATCGCCCCGACCACCTGCCTCTGGCCATCACCTGCTTGGCTCTGGGATAACGATAACGGCGGTGGCGTCGGCAGCGGTCCGTGGGGCACCCTGACGACCAGAGCGTGGATGGACGCTCTCGGAGTGAAGGATAACCGCTCCCTGAAGGATGGAGATGTCCATATGTATCTCGGGATGCCATCCCCGAATATGTAAAAAGTGCTTGCATTCCTGTGAAAAGCATGTATAATCGCAGACATAGGTTAATTATTAAGATTTGATTAAGAAGTACGAAAGATAGTCTTTAAGAAATTCGTAAGAATTAGTAATGACTCTGTTATATACTTTCTGATCGAATCGCAGTAAGATAACCTCGTACATGATGAGAGAGTACGAAGCAAGTACTTCCTCCGCGGAGCCAAGTAAGAAAAGGACTTGCAAGGTCACACGCTTAGAGGTATAATCTCACCGTAACTGAGCCTACAGGCTCGAAAAGAAAAAAAGGAGAGTGCATTTATTATGAAGAAGCAGACAAAGGTAATGGCAACACTTTCAACTGCAGCACTTCTTGCTCTTGGTTTTTCAGCCGTTTCCATGGCAGCAGGTTGGGATAACTCAACAGGCGCTTGGAGATATCTGAACAACGATGGCACAGAGGTTGTTGACGAGTGGAAGTCCGCAAACGGCAATTGGTTCTATCTTGACAGCGACGGAGTTATGGCTACCGATAAGCTGATCGAGGATGAGTCCGGTTCTAAGGTTAAGTATTACTACGTTGACCAGTACGGCGCTATGGTTAAGAACACCTGGAAGGCTGTAGCTATGGACGACGATGATAATACTGATCTCGACGCTGAGTACTGGTGGTACTACTTCGGTAACGATGGTAAGGCTTACACCACTGACTCCGATAAGTCCCTTACAAAGTCTAAGATCAAGACCATCAACGGCCTTAAGTATGCTTTCGATAACGAGGGCCACATGCTTTATGGCTGGACTGAAGCTGACAACCACACTCAGAATGATGATGACAAGCAGCTTTGGGCAGATGCTAAGTACTACTTCAACGGCTGGAACGATGGTCACGCTCAGACTGGTTGGGCTCAGATCAACGTTGAGAAGGAAGACGGCGATACAGCAGATTACTGGTTCTACTTCAACGGCGACGGCGAGAAGCAGGCTAACAAGCGCAAGAAGATCAACGGCGTTTACTATGTATTCGCTGCAGATGGTCACATGATCGACGAGTGGACCATCGAGGACTCTAAGGGAACTTGGAGCAACAACTTCACCACAAAGTCCAACGCAGCATCCATTTCTTATGTAAATGGTGATGGTGCTCAGAGAAAGAACACCTGGGTTTGGGCTATCCCGGCTGAGGATTGGATCCCTGAAGACTACGATAATGATGAGTACAGCTGGTTCTATGCTGGTAAGGATGGCAAGCTTACTGTTGGTGAGGTAAAGAAGATCAATGGTAAGAAGTATGCATTCGACAGCGAGGGTCGTATGCAGACTGGCTTCGTCACTGTTGATCCTGAGACAAACGAGGTAGGCAAGCAGTATGGTCACGACGAGTTCTCTCGTGAGCAGTGGATTGATAAGAACCTTCAGAACATCAAGTACTTCTCTTCTGATGAGGAGAAGGATGGCGCGATGAAGACTGGTTACCAGAACATCGAGCTTGAGGATGATACTTATCAGTTCTATTTCCAGACCAAGGGCGAGGCTATGACCAAGTATGACAGCAAGATCAAGAAGTTCACGATCGCTGGTCTCGTACTTAAGCCAACCGCTGATGATGATAACAACTATGCAGCTGTAACCGCTGTTAAGAACGCTAATGATGTTCTTATCCCGTCTGAGATCACAACAGATTACAGCAAGTTTGAGAAGAATTCCGATCAGTATCTTGTTAATAAGCAGGGTACCATCGTAAAGAACAAGACCGTTAAGGACGAGAATGATCACTACATCTTAACAGATGGTGATGGTCGCATCATTAACCTTGCTTACGATAAGGATGCTTACAACGATGCTAGAGATAAGAAGGAGTGGATCAAGGACTAATTCCTGACCATACATTCTTTGAAAAGAATCCATCAAAGGACCTGGGGAGAAATCCCCGGGTTCTTTTTTATTGCGGTAGAGTGTTTCATACCGACTTCGTTTTTATTTGCTTTTCACCGCTGAATTTGAAGTATTCGTGAACTTTTTCAGAAGTCGCTTTGCTTTGTGTGAGAATGATGATAAGATAGGCAACGTTATAGATCCGAAAAAGAAATAGAATGATTGCAACTTTGATTCGAAACGAATCCGTGCATTCTTTCGCTGAATAATTTGAATCAGGAGATGGAATATTATGAGAGATCTTAGAAGATGGATGATGGTGGGAATCGCTGCCCTTGCTGCAGTTTCTGTGTCCGCATGTAAGCCGACCTACGAAGCACCGGTGGATGATCCGATTATGACCACGGCACCAGCGGATGCACCGTATGAGATGGATTTTGATCAGCTGAATGATGATGTCATTGATTCGTTTTCGAAGACACATGTGGTATTCCCATTTGTAAAATCGATGGAAATAAGCGGAAATAATGATACGAAAAACATCGAAGTAGATATCGATATTCAGGAAGGTGTAGCTGATGAGGCTGTACAGGTGCTGCTTTCCGATGTAACGAAGAAGATTGATAATAACGCCTATATTCAGGACTTCCGTATTAAGAAGGCGGATGACTCTCAGTTTGGTTCGGTCTATGATATCTATAGCTACACTTATAAGGTAACCTGTGGCGATACGACACTTTATGACACGACGATTGATGCGGGAGAATCTATCCCACTGGATCCGAGCGTGGATGGAAATAAGATCATGGATGCAATCGAGCAGCAGGAACAAGAGGTCTCTCAGTCGGATGCTGAAACGGGGGCATCAAACGGCTGATAATATATTGATAATAGGTTGAAAGGTCTTTCCGGGAAATCCCTGAGAGACCTTTTTTGCTGTCGTGTGGTGTATGAAGAGATATGGTTATTTATGCTGTAATATGCTAATATAAAATTTATATTGTGATTCTGTGGATTTAAAGATGGGTTCGATGAGCGATGATTTCTGTGCTGATGAGCGTATATAAAAAAGAAAATCCGACCTTCCTGAAGGCTTCATTGGATAGTATATATGCTCAGACCCTGAAAGCGGATGAGATCATTCTGGTTGAGGATGGCGAAATTCCACCTGCGTTGGAAGAGGTGATTTCGCAGTATTCGGATCTTCATGTCGTAAAACTGGAGAAAAATCTTCAACTGGGAAGAGCGCTGGAAGCTGGATTGAAAGCCTGCCAACATGAACTGGTAGCCCGAATGGATACGGATGATATTATGATGCCGGAACGGTTGGAAAAGCAATATAAGTTTATGTTAGAGCGTACGGATGTTGCCGCCTGTGGTGGTGATATAGCAGAATTCACGGAGGAAGATAGCATTCTTCGCGAAAAGCACATGCTGACATCGCCACAAGAGCTTTACCGTTATGGCAAGAAGCGAAATCCGCTCAATCATATGACGGTGATGTTCCGCAAGTCTGTGATTGAAGCAGTCGGTGGTTATCGACACTTCCCAGGACTCGAGGACTATGATTTATGGAGTCGTCTCCTTGCGAATGGCTATCAGATTGCAAACATCCCGGAAGTTCTGGTGAAGGCTAGAATCGGTGACCGATTCGCGAGCAGAAGAGGTGGATGGTCGTATTTTAAACGCTATCTGCAGCTTCGAAAGGAACAGCATCGAATCGGCTATTTGAATAAGAAAGAATATATCGTGGCATGTGTTTTGACCTTTGGTATGACTGTGATGCCCGAGAAATTGAGAGAGAAAGCGTATGCAGTGCTGCGAAAATGATAAATTACTGACCGTTGTGGTGCCATCCTATAATGCATCGAAATACCTGGATTTTAACCTTCAGTCTTTTCTGTGTCCATCTGTGCCGGAAAGACTGGAGGTAATTGTGGTGGATGACGGTTCGACGGATGATACCGCCCGGATCGCGGATGCGTATCATGAAAAGTATCCGGAAACCATCAAAGTCATTCATAAGGAAAACGGTGGTCATGGATCCGGGATTAACGCGGGTCTCTGTGTGGCGACTGGAAAGTACTTTAAGGTTGTCGATGCAGATGACTGGGTGAACCATGAAGCACTCGAAAAGCTTCTAGGCTATATAGCATCTTTTGATGCTGCGGATACTGATGCTGCTCAAGCTGAGGCTAAGGCCGCATCCGGTCCAGATGTCATCTATAATAATTACTACTGGCGCTTGACAGATGAAGCGAAGTCACCAGAGGAGTATGAATGCAAGGCAGAGTTCAAAGAGCCTTTTTCAGGCGTAGAATACCATAAGGTCTATGACTTCGAATCTATCGCAGATCAGTGCTATGTGAAGATGCACAATATGACGATTCGTACGGAAATCTTAAGAGAGCATCAGATCCATATTGATGAGCACTGTTACTATGTGGATATGGAGTACATCCTCTTTCCGATGCCGTATGTGCAGACGATCGCCTTCCTGCCAGAGTTTCTGTATCAGTATCAGATTGGACGCCAGGGACAGAGCATGGATCCGGCGAAGATGCAGCGAAATGCGAGGCAGTATGATCATGTGCTGGCTTCGATCTATGCTTATTATGATGCACACTGCAAAGATATCAAGGGACCGAATAGAAAGAAGTACATTGATCGCCTGATTTCCCGCTTTTATGCAAGCCGTATAAAGATTCTGCTCAGTATGGCAGATGCTGCGAAACGTAAGAATGAATTTGTGGCGATGGAAGAGACGCTGCAGCAAGATTATGTTGACATCTATGCGGCGAATGTAAATAAGCCGATTCGCTTACTTAGAGGCAGCAGGTATATGCTGTATACACTTGCCGTCGCGATGATGAAGGTTAGCCCCCGAATTTCGTGAAGATTAAATAGAACGCGATTTCCTAGAGGATTAAAACAAACCATAAATTTCTCGATGCTAAATGTATTCATTTTTTGATGATAAAGGATGTCGATGAAGAAACTGAAGAAGGACAGCCTTCCACTTAATTTCATACTGAACAGTCTGGTGGCTTTCTTTTCGATGCTTTTTCCGATTCTGAGCTTTCCTTATGCTTCACGAATCCTGCATCCGGAATATGTCGGCAGAGTCAGCTTTGCGGAGAGCATCGTCGCCTACTTCCTTCTGTTTTCGCAGATGGGAATGCCGACCTATGGAACACGGGAAATCGCAAAAGTACGGTCGAATCGGAATCAACTGATCCAGCTGACATCACAGCTTTTTCTCATCAACTTTTCGATGGCGATCTGCTCCTATCTCGTGCTGATCTTGGCCAGCTGCCTGGTGCCGAGACTTCATGAAGATCAGTGGCTCTATCTCGTTATGGGCCTCGCACTGTTTATGAATGCCATGGGCATGGAGTGGCTGTATAAGGGACTGGAAGAGTATGGCGTTCTTGCGAAGCGCTCGTTTGGGCTGAAGCTGCTGTCTCTGCTGTCAATTTTTCTCCTGATTCATAAACAGGAGGATTATCTCGTGTATGGATTCCTCTACATGCTTGCCGCCTACGGTGCTGGGATATTAAACTTCCGTGCCGCGTACCGCGATCTCTTAAGAGGACATCTTCATTTCGATAAAGTAAAATCTGATATAAAGGAAGCCTATCACAGGCATCTGTCGCATATAGCGGTATTCTTCGCCATGACATGTGCGACGACGATCTATACACACCTGGACACGGTGATGGTGGGCGCGATGTCCAGCAATACAGAGCTCGGATACTATAACGCCGCAGTGAAGATCAAAACACTTCTCGTAGCGATCACGACGAGTCTCGGTATCGTGCTGGTACCACGGATCACGAACTGCATCATGGAACGAAAGGCAGAAGCACTTCGGCGGTATATACGCATCACATTTTTATTTACAGCTTCTTTTTCACTTTTAAGCCTTGCCTTCTTCGAGTGCTTCGCGACGAAATCTATCCTGCTGCTTTCAGGACAGGAGTTCATGCCCGCCGTACCAGCCATGAAGGTCATCATGCTTACGGTACCGCTGATCGGATTCTCCAGCCTGACCGGGCTGGAAATTCTGGTGCCATTTCATAAAGAAAAAATCGTATTATATTCAGAAGTGTTCGGCGCAGTGGTCGACTTCGCGATCAATCTGATGTTGATCCCGATCTATGGTTCGGTCGGCGCTGCCATGGGTACGGTCATCGCAGAGTTCGGCGTTCTTGCGTTCCAGACGATCTATATCCTGATCAAACGTAACGAGTTTCAGCTGAACGATAATCAAACGTAAAAAATCCAGCTGGACGATCGGAAGTAAAGGTTTTCCGGGCATAAAGAATTTCAGATGGAGGATAAAAATACATGGCGACGATCATCGGATGTATCCGAAAGAACGAAAAGTGGATTAACCTGAGCTATTATGTGCTATATGCGATTCTATATCTTAGCGCCCTCGTGGGAACCACGACCTTTATGGACTGGGAAGGCGTGCCACACGTACGGAATCTGTTCTATATGGGTGCTACCGCAGGGATGCTCGTGCTGTGGATGCTGGGCATCGTGCTGCAGAAGAACTGGAAGGTCAATGTTGCAAAAGCGGTCATACTGCTGATCGGAATCCTGCAGTTTACCATCGGTGGTGGATCCTCGCTGATCTTGATTTTGACGATCCTAATCGGCGCAACTGATCGAAAATCAGCTGATATCATACTGAAGGAATCATTGCTGATCGGAATCGCAGTGATTATCATCGCGTATCTCGCATCAATGAACGGTTATATCGAGTATAAGGTCTCGACAGATGGTCGGCACTCGTTTGGCTTCACGTATTATTCTCACTTTTCGGATAAGCTCTTATATCTTTATATGATGTTTCGCTGCGTATACCGGAAGCGCCTGCCGATCGCCGGATACGCACTCTCTGTTCTTCTAGTATATCTGGATTTTAGGTATACCCACGCACGGACAGTGACAATCTGCTTCGTGCTGTACCTGCTTCTATGTGGTATATATGATCTGATCAGCTATGCTCGCGAAAAACATAGTAAAACAGAAGCAATCATCTGTGCTCGTAAAATGTGCGATGAGTCAGAAACGATCCGTGATGTTTACGAAAAATGTAGTGGAAAAGACACGAACCAGAAGCATGAATCGCACAAAACTACAAAAGAAAACATACTGAACGTCATGGGGGCGCTCGCTTCAGCGGCCTATTTATTTGCAGGCACACTTTCTTTTGGTGGAGTGTATCTAAATAATCTGCTGGAAAATATTGAGATTCCATATGAATTAAATACATTTATAGCGCGCCTCAACTTCTCGGGTGAAGCGATGAAGCAATATGGCTTTACGTTCTTCGGCCAGAAGATTTATGAAAGTCTCGACGAGGGACCTTACTTTTATCTGGACAATGCCTACATCCGACTTTTCTTCATTACGGGTGCGGTGACTCTGATATTCTTCGTAGTGTATATGACCTGGATGATGTGGCATGCGTTTTCTGAGAAACGGTATATTCTGTTCTTCGCACTACTGGTGGCTGCGATCGGCGGAATCAGTGAGACCTATACGATCAATTTCTACTATAATGTGTTTGCGATTCTGGCATTTGCGCGTCTTGACTGCATAGGAATGATCCCGGAACGAGAAAAGACTATATAGACGTCATGGAATCGTGTAGAATAGTGGAGCACAAACAGCGGAGCCGAGAGAAATAGAGTGCATGTGTTGTATATACAGATTGAGTGATTTTAGATGATGACGAGAAAAGAGAAAATCAAAAAGATATTAAAGCTGAGCTATACGGTGCTGAGTCTCGTGATTGCGTTCTGCACCGCCGACGCCATCTGGTACTGGAATGTGGCACCGGGATGGAGTCAGGGTTTTTTCGGGACGGAAACACTACTGATGGTCGGGGTACTGTACTGCATAGTGTACTTCTTCTTTGCGAAGATGTATGACGCACATAAAATCGGTTTATATCGTTTGCAGGAGCTGGCCTTCTCACAGATGCTGGCATATGGCATCAGTGATGGCGTTCTGTTCATCGCGGCCTTCTTCTGGTTCCATAATTTTCAGCGGATTCGTATTCGCTTATTCTTTCTCGCGTTTGTTCTTCAACTACTCCTCATACTTATCAATACGTTTCTGTTTAATCGTCTGTATGCGCACTTCGATGAGCCTCGAAAAATCATGATTCTTTATGGCTCGGAGGACTATAAGCGCCTCCTCGTGAAGATACAGGAAAAGAAGCGACGCTACCAGGTGCTGGCATGTATGAATGAATCAGAGGATACATCTGCAATCTTCGAGATACTTGCGAAGTGTAAGGATATTTATCTCTGTGATGTGCGGGATGAAGTGAAGGACCGGGTGATCCTGTTCTGTAACGCACATCAGAAGGATATCCATATCTCGATGGACGTCGGCGACCTGCTGATCCTCGGGGATGAGGTATCGCACTCCTTCGATACACCGTTTTTGCGAAATAAAAAGACGCCAGTGGCCTGGTACTATCCGTTTTTGAAGCGCCTTTCAGATATTGTGATCTCCATGACAGCAATTCTCCTGCTGTCACCGATCATGATCATCACTGCGCTCAGCATCAAGCTCTACGATCGTGGACCGGTCTTCTATAAGCAGACCAGACTGACGAAGGATGGCCGCCGCTTTGAGATCATCAAGTTCCGAAGCATGAAGATGGATGCGGAGAAAAATGGTGCGCAGCTCTCCACAGTGCATGATGATCGAATCACACCGGTCGGAAAGATCATTCGCAAGCTTCGCATCGATGAGCTGCCACAGTTGTTTAACATCCTTAAAAATGATATGTCAGTCGTGGGCCCGCGACCGGAGCGCCCGGAAATTGCAGCGCGGTATGAACAGGATATTCCGGAGTTTCATCTTCGCTTACAGGTGAAAGCCGGTCTCACTGGCTATGCCCAGGTCTATGGAAAATACAACACGACGCCACTGGATAAACTGAAACTGGACCTGATCTACATCGCCCAGCGCTCCGTCCTTTTCGACCTTCGGATACTCTTCTATACGATAAAAATCATTTTTATCCCGGAGAGTACAGAAGGAATCCCGGATGGACAGAGCACTGCGGCTATAGAAACGAAGTGATGTTTTTTTAGAGGTTCATGCTTTATTTAGAACATTCTATGTTAAAATAAAAAGATAATGAATATGAAGGAGAGCAAAATGGACCAGTATCAGAGTGTGAATATCCAGGATGACGATGAGAGCGAAATCAGTCTGCTCGATTTACTATATCATATCCTACGCCGGTGGCGCTCGATCTTACTAATCGCGGTGCTGTTTTGTGTACTTCTAGGTGGATTTAAGCTGGTGAAGGGTATCAGCACATTAGGAAGTGCTGATTTGAAAGAGAAACAGAAAAACTACGAGAGTCAGCTTGAAGGATACACGATCAGTAAAGAACATCTCGAGAACCAGGTTAAGAAGCTTGCAGACGCTATTCAGGATAAGGAAGATTACTATGATCACTCGGTACTGATGAAGCTGGACCCGAAGACGTCCTACAAAGGCACGGTGACGTTTGTCGTTACAGACGCGGGTGAGATGCCTGCTGCAGAGGCAAATCGAGACCTGAGCCTCGCGATCGACCGTAAGATGAACAGTGTGCTCGGCTCGTATGTCGCTCTGATTCAGAATGGAACGATCCTTCGAGAAGTACAGAAAGAGCTGTCTTCGAAGCTGGATCAGAAGTACCTCGCAGAGCTGATTTATACGCAGGTGGATTATCAGTCTAAGCTGCTCCACATCACGGTGGTTGGAGATGAGCAACAGCAGGTACAGACCATCAGCGATGCCATCGTACAGGAACTCCAGAATGCTAGTGCGCAGATGAACGCGAGCGTGGCTGCACATCGGCTGGAACTTCTCTCGTCGTATGTGGGAAATGATGCGGATACGAGTATTCCGATCGGCATGATACCAGAAGCTGGCGCAAATACGAGTGATGCGAGCTACCAGACGAGCATCGAAGAGCTTCAGAAGAACTATACGAGCTCGATTACAGATATGCAGAATCAGCTTTTAGAATGCAACAAGCAGATGAGTGAACTGGAGGAGCCAGAGCCGCCAATTGGAGCCTCTCGTGCATCGGTGCTGAAGGAAGGTATCAAGTATGGAATCATCGGCTTCATCGCCGGTGCATTCGTACTGGCATTTGTCTATGCTTTGCAGTATCTATTATGTGGCAAGCTGATGGACAGCGATGAATTAAATGATCGTTACGGGATTTTACTTTTAGGCGATTACTATGCGCCGCTGCATGCCCACACAAACAGAATTGATCGCTGGATTGACCGCATGAACGGTATCACAGAAGACAAACGATCCGTGGAAAGTGTGTACGCGCTGAGTGCAGCAAATATCTTGGCTCAGGTCGGCACAGAGAAGAATCCGAAACTTCTGCTCATGGGAAATGCGAAGTCAGAAGATTTTGACGCAGTAGCTACAGCACTCTCTGAGAAGCTGTGCTCGAGCGGCATCGACGTGATCGCGGCAGGAAATGTAAACGAAAGCGCATCTGCCATCGAGAAGCTGCAGCAGGCCGAGCAGGTCATCTTGATCGAGCAGCGTGGTGCTTCACGGCAGCAGGATATCCAGAAAGAGCTTCTGATCCTTCGTAAGCTGGAGAAGAAAATCATCGGCGCGATCGTTCTATAACAGAGAAGGAGACTCGATGAGCAGGCGATACACATGTTGTTTGCTCATCTTTTGCATCTTAATATGAAACGTAAAAAACTGGAATTACTGATCACTGCAGTCATATATCTTTTAACCGTACTGCTTTCGACCTCCATCGCGATAGAGATTCTATGCAGCTACTCCAAGCTTACGCAGGCATTCATGGAGGGAAATATCTGGCAGGGCGCGATTCTGCCAGCCGTCATCGCAGAGTTACTTGCGATGTCACTGGCACTGTATGATGGCAAGTATGCCTTTGAACGAGCACCGTTCTGGAGCTATTTCTGGAAGGCAGTCAAGGGAACTCTGTTCTTTGCGGGTGTATGGGCAGCCATCCTTCTGATATTGAAGAACGATATTACGGAATCGCGATACTTCTTCGTAGGCACGCTCAGCCTACATCTGGTGCTGCTGACGATCCTTCTTTATATAGGCCAGCAACTGATCATCGCAAACTTTTATAAGACGAATGCAGCGACGATCGTCGGTATCGTCACGACGCGCGCGCGAGCTGCTTCGATTTCGGATCAGCTGAAGAATGACTGGTCTCGTCGTATCGCCGGGATTATGTTGATCGATGAAAAGCAAAACCGGGAGCACTCGGCCGCGGAAATCGAGGGCGAGGAGCTCTCAGAGGCAGAACAGAAACTGCGGGCTGACAGCATCGCGCTGGAAGAAATCGATCATGTGCCGGTCGTGGCCGATGCACAGACTCTCGTCGAGTGGGTTCGTGCGAACGCCATCGATGAAATCTTCATCGTCGTACCGAACAACGAAGCACCGCTGATCGTTGAAGCCGTAGAGAACTTTATCCAGATGGGCATCGCGGTGCATCTTAACATGCCGAGTATCGAGCGGCTGGGAAAGCGACTTACACGTAAGACGAAAAAGTATGTGCCGAAGACGACGACCCGCCTTGCGTATCTCAATAAAATTCCGATGATTATCTTCGAACAGCCGACCGCGAAGCTTCGCTATGCGGCAGCGAAGAGAATGATGGATATCCTGGGCGGCATCATTGGATCCATCGTGACGATCATCCTCTTCGTGGTGTTGGGCATCATCATCAAGCTGGATTCGCCGGGACCGATCATCTTCGCACAGGAACGTGTCGGTAAAAACGGCCGAAAGTTCAAGATGTATAAATTCCGCTCTATGTATCAGGATGCGGAAGCCCGTAAGGCAGAGCTCATGAAGCAGAATGAAATGAACGGGCTTATGTTTAAGATGAAGGATGACCCACGTATCACGAAGGTCGGAAAGTTCATCCGAAAGACGAGCCTCGATGAATTCCCGCAGTTCTTTAACGTCCTGCTCGGCGATATGTCACTGGTCGGGACACGCCCGCCTACCGTCAATGAGTTTAACGAATATTCAAACTACCATAAGCGCCGTCTCGCAATGAAACCAGGCATCACCGGCATGTGGCAGGTGAGCGGTCGATCGGATATCAAGGACTTCGAAGAAGTCGTGAAATTGGACTGCGAATATATCGATAACTGGAGCCTGGGCTTGGATCTAAAGATCCTTATGAAGACAGTAGGGATTGTATTTGCAAGAAAAGGGTCGGAATAGCGTGTTCGTCCGAAGCCTGCGATGATTTTTCCTTATGAATGATCGTAGGCTTTCTTTTATATTGTAGAAGTATTTTGCTGACTATGAAATCGGCGATGAATGCTTGATTGAAACAGAGGATGATAATGAAAGAGAAATCATATAAGGATATAAAAATATGCCTGGTGGGTTCTTCGGGGGGCCACTTGACACATTTATATATGTTAAAGCCTTTTTGGAAGGATAAAAATCGCTTTTGGGTGACATTCGATAAGGAAGATGCAAGAAGCCTTTTAGAGGAAGAAAAGGTCTATCCTTGCTATTTCCCGACAAACCGCAGTATTAAAGCACTCATCAAGAATACAAGAATTGCGTGGAATGTGTTGCATAAGGAAAAGCCAGATTTAATCATTTCCTGCGGTGCAGCAGTTGCAGTTCCATTTTTCTATATCGGAAAGATGATGGGTGCAAAACTGGTCTATATTGAGGTCTTTGATCGGATTGATAAGCCGACAATGACGGGAAAGATGGTTTATCCCATTGTAGACAAGTTTGTTGTGCAGTGGGAAGAGCAGAAGAAGGTCTATCCGAAAGCGGTTAACCTTGGAAGCATTTTCTAAGTAGGGGTAAGAAGTAATGATTTTTGTAACGGTAGGAACACACGAGCAACCATTTAATCGACTGATTAAAAAAGTGGACGAACTGAAACGCGATGGCCTTATCGAAGACGATGTGATTATCCAAACTGGATTTAGTACATATGAGCCGAAATACTGCCAGTGGAGCAAGTTGATTCCGTATCAGCAGATGATTAGGAATGTAGCAGATGCCCGAATTGTAATAACCCACGGTGGGGCTAGAGATATAATAGGGTCAACCAAGAAAACCTACGATAACTAAAGGGTTTTGACGGCTTGAGTTGTCCTTCAAATGTTTTATTTGTTGAAAAACTGCAAGAAGCGGGAAATCCTGAGGGTTATATGTAGGTGGCTTTTGGAAGCTCTGTTTTGACCCACAAAAAGGAGCAACAGATAAAAAATGAAGGAGAGTTCAAGCCTACGGTGGATTGCCTTTGTGCGACCCGCCGTGGGCTTGTTTGCTGTTTTATCAAATAGAAAATTAGTGAGGGAGAATAGAACTATGAAAAACTATAAAATCGCTGTGGCCGGCACGGGATACGTCGGGCTTTCGCTGGGAGTGCTGCTGAGTCAGCATCATCAGGTAGTTGCAGTCGATATTGTGCAGGCTAAGGTCGATATGATTAACAATAAGAAATCCCCGATTCAGGATGACTATATTGAAAAATATCTGGCAGAAAAGGATCTGAATCTGACTGCAACCTTGGATGCAAAGGCTGCATACTCGGATGCGGATTTTGTTGTAATCGCGGCTCCTACTAACTATGATAGCAAGACCCAGCACTTTGATACGTCTGCGGTTGAAGCTGTAATTAAGCTGGTCATGGAATATAACCCGAACGCCATCATGGTTATTAAGTCCACAATCCCTGTGGGCTACACTGCTTCTGTTCGTGAAAAGTTCAATAGCAAGAATATCATTTTCAGCCCGGAATTCCTGCGTGAATCCAAGGCTCTCTATGACAACTTGTATCCTTCCCGCATCATCGTTGGAACTGACCTGAACGATGAGCGTCTGGTAGAAGCTGCTCATGAGTTTGCCGGTCTGTTGCAAGAAGGTGCTATCAAGGAGAACATCGACACGCTGTTTATGGGCTTCACCGAAGCAGAGGCAGTTAAGCTGTTTGCCAATACATATCTTGCCCTGCGTGTGGCTTACTTCAACGAGCTGGACACCTATGCAGAGAGCAAGGGCCTTAACACTCAGCAGATCATCGACGGAGTCTGCCTCGATCCTCGCATCGGCAGCCACTACAATAACCCGTCTTTTGGTTACGGCGGCTACTGCCTGCCCAAGGATACGAAGCAGCTGCTGGCTAACTATGCCGATGTACCGGAGAACCTGATCGAGGCTATTGTCGAGAGTAACAGAACTCGTAAAGACTTCATCGCCGACCGCGTCCTAAAGCTGGCTGGTTATTATGGTTATGACGAGGATAACGAGTACGACAAGGAACAGGAAAAATCTGTGACCATCGGTGTGTACCGTTTGACCATGAAGAGCAACAGCGATAACTTCCGCCAGAGTTCTATTCAGGGCGTTATGAAGCGCATCAAGGCCAAGGGCGCAACGGTAATCATTTACGAGCCGACTTTGAAAGACGGAGAGACTTTCTTTGGATCAGTAGTGGTTAATGATCTGGCTAAGTTCAAGGAAATGAGCCACGCCATCATCGCAAACCGCTATGACAAGAGCTTGGATGATGTGAAGGATAAGGTTTATACACGCGATATTTTCCAGAGAGATTAATAAATGTGGGTTAGTAGAGAGATGGATGAAAAGAAAAACGTGAAGATATGTTTTGCGGCATCATCAGGCGGACATTATGAGCAGCTCATGATGTTAAAACCACTGATGGAGAAATATGATAGCTTTGTCATTACTGAGAAGACAGATTATAGCGCAGAAGCAAAAGGCGAAAAAACATATTATATGAAACAGGTCAATCGCCGAGAAAAAGATTTTATCTGGCGGATGATTCAAAATGCCTGGAAGTCTATCGGCATTTATAGAAAAGAAAAACCCGATGTAGTTATCTGCACAGGAGTTCTTGCAATGATACCGATTTGCTTGATTTCTAAATTTATGGGCAAGAAACTGATCTACATAGAATCTTTTGCGAAAGTTACTTCCCCTACCGAAACCGGAAAATTGCTCTACAAGTTTGCGGATCAGTTTTATGTTCAGTGGAAGCCAATGCTGAAATTCTATCCTAAAGCCATATATTTAGGAGGAATCTATTAAATGGACAATAAGATATTTATAACACTTGGATCACAGAAATTTCAGTTTAATAGATTGCTGAAGGCTGTTGATGAGCTGTGTGAAAAAGGGACAGTTGATGCAGAAGATGTGTTTGCACAAATAGGCTACAGCGATTACCTTCCGAAAAATTTCAGCTATAAAAAGTTTTTGGATAGGGATGAGTTTAGCAATGAAATGGAAAAAGCCAACATTGTTATAACACATGGAGGCACTGGAGCCATTATTGGAGCTGTCAAGAGGGGAAAGAAGGTTATAGCTGTTCCGAGGCTCGCGAAATATGGTGAGCATGTTGATGATCATCAGCTCCAATTGATAAAGCAGTTTGATGACCTTAATTTGATATGCTCTTGTCATGATGTTGGTGATTTGGAAACTGCACTTGATACAGTGCAACAGACAAAGTATAACAGCTATAAATCAAATACAATTAACATTATCAATAGTATTGAAGAATATATAAAAGGAAATTGATTATGAACAGAGATGAAGTTATGACTTTTGTGAAAAAAAGTCTAAAGTTTCTACCAGATAAAAGCTATATCAAGCTCTATTATCGGTTAAGAGTTGGAAGAAAACTAAATACGGATAATCCAACGACTTTGAATGAAAAGCTCCAGTGGCTGAAATTTAATTATAGGTTTCCGTTACAATCAATCGTGTCTGATAAGTTGCTGGTTCGAGATTATGTGAAAGACAAAATAGGAGAGGAATATCTAATTCCACTATTAGGTAGTTGGGAAAAATATGAAGACATTGATTTTTCTTTGCTTCCAAAGCAATTTGTCTTGAAATGCAATCACGATTCTGGCGGATTAGTAGTTTGTACAGACAAAAATAAACTTGATCATGCAAACGCGAGAAGAAAAATTGAAAAATCCTTAAAGAGTAATTTCTTTTATATTGGTCGCGAGTATCAATATAAGAACATTAAGCCGATGATTCTCTGCGAAAAATTCATTTCTGATGATGGAAATGTTCCGATGGATTATAAGATTTATTGCTTTAATGGTAAGCCGGATGTCATATTGGTTTGCAAAGACCGATTTAGCAAAAATTCACACAAGGCATCTTACTTATACTATGACCAAGAATGGAATTTCATTCCATTGAACAAAGGCGATGATAAGTTGCCTGATCCTAAAATTCCAATGCCAAAGAACTTAGATAAAATGTTAGAAATAGCAAAAATTTTATCTAAGGATTTTGTTTTTGCGCGTATCGATTTGTATAATATTAACGGACAAATTTATTTCGGGGAAATCACTTTGTCACCGAATTCTGGATTTGATGCGGATATAACATACGAAACGGATTTGATGTTCGGTAATAAATTAAAAATACCATATTGGGATTCTATAAATAGAAGAATTTAATTGAATAAGAAAGAAAGTGGAATTAAGAAGAGTATACGGAAGTGACTATTTTGCCTTGATGCCACTTGTTTTGACCATTGTTATCAGCCTTATTACGAAGAAATTTTCTCATCGAAATCGTTGTTGGCTGCGGTGCGTATTGCAGCCTTGGTATTATTGTTATGATTAAACAGTACGATTAATTAAGAATTTAATATGTGTTTTGTCGAAGGGGACGGCAGAACTTGGTAGAAAATAATGAATTTTTATAGAAGATTTATTGTGGGATGTGAGGAGGATAAATGTGCCTAGACTGCAACTACTTGTAGCAACAATGAATTTGACGGATATTATTGGGCTATGTGATGAAATGCACATTGCATCAGATGCATTGATTATAAATCAAGCAGATAGCGTGAAATATGAATACGTATTTTATCATGGATATAAGATAGAATGCTATACTTTTGCAGAAAGAGGATTATCAAGAAGTAGAAATAATGCTCTTTTGAGATGCACAGGGGATATTTTGTGCATTGCAGATGATGACATGGTATACACAGACACCTATAGAGAAGATATTATAAGTGAGTTTCAAAAACATCCGGAAGCGGATGCGTTGGTTTTCAATGTAACAGCACTTAATGACGAACGATCAGGAAAGCCTATAGAAAAGTATGCACGTGTAGGAAAAAGAGAATCTCGTGAATATGGATCGGTTCATATCGCCATAAAGAAGAGAGCACTTATAGGTAAAAATGTTTATTTTAACACATTGTTTGGAAGTGGAGCAATGTATTCATGCGGAGAGGATACATTGTTTCTAAAGGAATTAATTGAAAAAGGTCTAAAGCTATATAAGTCCCCTATCAGAATAGCAAGTGTTGATATGAGCGATTCAACTTGGTTTAAGGGATATAATGAAAAATATTTTAAGGACAAAGGGGCACTTATCGAAGCAGCGTATCCAAGGATTTCAGGGCTCCTTGCAATATTACAATCAGTACGAAATAGCAAAAAATGCATGGGAAGCTACAAATATGCGGCAAAAATCTTTTCGTATTATATTTCGGGAATAGCTGACTACCGAAAGGTGATTAGTGAAGGCGATGTTGCTGAAGGAGAAAATATTAAATAATGAAAATCGCAAAGAAAGATATTTTGCCTTTTCTGGGATTCTTTCTGATTACAATTGGAAACGGAAAATATTTAGGTGCAAAATTCGGAGACTTAATTGAGTATTTAGGGATAGCAGTATTATTGATTTTATGTTACTGGCCAAGTAAGGAACATCATGTAAGCGTAACAGAAACAATCAAAGCACTCTTTTTGACATCATTGTTGTCAATTGGTGCATTTATAAAAGGGACACCGACAAAAGCTTGTTATATGATTGCGATGACTTCATTCGCGTTGATGTCGTTTGCATTGATGTCGCAAAGTATCTTATCTACAAATAAGAGAATTAAAATTGCTGCTAATGCTATTTTTTGGGGTGCTGTTTTTTCTGCATTCATTGGCTTAATCACCGGGACATTAGGATTCTCACTTGGATCAGATGAATCGATTGTAGGAATACTATATGTGTCTGGATTTCAGGTGAAAAACTATTGTGGTGGAATATGGCTCCTTTTGTTTGTTCTTAACTATATATACTATATGAGAAACGGAAGACTCGGCCATAAAGAAAGAACCGTTTTGGCACTCTTCCTTTTGCTGATTGTTCTTAGTGGCTCAAAAGGCGCACTCGCGCTTAGCATGATTTGGATTTTGCTGATAAATTTTGATAAAATTTTGAAGCTTAGAAAAAATCAAAAAAGAATATTTGTTTTCTTTGCTGGAATCATTGCCTGCTTAATAGGCGTATATATATATAATAATATTTTAATTAATGTGTATACTTATGCGTACCGTATGCGTGGCTTGAGCAATCTTGTGGATTATTTGTTGCAAGATTTAAGGAATCTGTTCTTTGGTGTCTCAGATATTGCTTATGCAAATACAGGTTTCAGTTATACGACTAATATGAGACAATTCCTTGGGTGGCAATCTAGTGTAGAGATGTCCTATGTTAATATTCTAATAAAAAACGGATTGATCGGATATGCTTCATATATTTTGATTTTTAAGGATTTCTTAAGCGGCTGCAAACGGTGCACTGCAATAGATCAAAGCATAGTTAAGTCTTTAGTTATTGTATTGTTGATATCCGGCCTGACGGAGACATATGCCGTTTCAATTCATTACGTTGTTGGCCCGGTAATGTACTGCTTGATTAGAGGGTTGATATATCAAGACAGAGGCGTATACATACGAGATGAGTTTTGACGCCAGCGTGTCGCTGCATTGTTTTATTATTCTTCTGATTGGAGTATTAAAATTAGATGAAGTTTTCAATAATAGTGCCAGTATATAATGTAGAAAAATATCTTCCGCAGTGTATAGATTCGATTCTTAATCAGGATTATGTAGATTTCGAGTTAATTCTGGTTAATGATGGATCTCCGGATAATTCACTTTCTATATGTTGCCAATATGCGGAAAAAGATAAAAGAGTGCGTGTCATAAATAAACCGAACGGTGGCTCTACCTCTTCTCGGAAGGCTGGAGCAAAGATTGCTAAAGGTGAATACGTTATTTGTGTGGATAGCGACGACTATATTGAACAGGGGTATTTTACTTGTGTTGCAAGGTCGTTAGATGAATTCAACCCGGATATAGTGATACTTAGTCATTATTCGTTAGAGGACAACAAAAAGATTTTACACAAAGATTTTGTGGTGCAAGGTCTCTTGCAAGACAAAGAATACGAAGAAGTCAGGGATAAATTCATCTATGATCCTACGGATAAAAATATTTCAAATCCAGGCATAATCTCATATTCTTTGTGGTGCAAGGTCGTTAGACGAGAAATATATGTGAAGGCACAAGAGCTGATAGATGATAAAATTGTTATTGGTGAGGATATGCTATGCTTTTTGTATTGCTTGCAATTTGCAAAATCAATGATCTGCCTAAATGATAGCTTCTATGTTTATAGAATACTAAACAACTCCATGATGCACTCGTATAATGTGAAGAAATTTGAACATTTTGAGAATACAGTTAAAGCATTGGTTGAGTCTGACATAGTAGATGATCATCGAATATGTGCGTATTCCTTTCATGCGTTGTGTAATGAGTATGCTGGAATTGCAGAATCAGTTAATTCGATATCCGAGTTTAGAGATAAAATAAAAGAAACTCAAAAATTCAAGCTCTTATATGATATGGCAAGCAGAGTGGATAAATCCAACTGCAATTTAGCAAGTAGATTTAAAATTTGGCTTGTTAATAATAAAAAATATGATTTGATGTTTTGGTTGCTAAAGTTGAAAAACAGATAACAAAAATAGAAGGTAGATATAATGAGAGAGTATTTATCAGATAAACAAGTAAAGAGCGAGTTGACAGCACTTCTGCAGGTGGTTCATGAATTTTTAGTTGAACATAATATTAAATATACTATTACTGCAGGAACTTTGTTAGGAGCTGTTCGACATAAGGGCTTTATACCTTGGGATGATGATATTGATATTGCTTTAACCAGAGAGCAATATGATAAACTGGTTTGCCTTTTAAGAGAACGGAATAATTCTGTCAATGAATACGTGTATGCTGAAGGTTTTGAACTTGGCAATGATGATATACCGTACATCAAAATTGTGAACAAGAATATTTTTGTTGAGGATCATACGGCATCAAGTAATAGAAATGAATTTAAAGAGGATTATTTATGGGTTGATGTATTTTGCTGGGATAATGTTCCAATGCATTTTACAAAACTTCGCTATGCCTATTTCAAATCTTATATCAGACATGCTTGGGGAAGCAAAAGAGCAAAGAAATATAATGTGACATGTGGATATAATAATCCAATTCACCATAAAATCGTTGAGTTCCTGTTCAGAAATTATTCTTTGAAAGAATTGACGTTCAAATACATTGAATATTGGAAAAAATTTAACAAAACTAAATCGCAATTTATTAATAATAACACATGGGGGGACGGCCTGAAATATCTGCCTAAGGAATTAATGACAGAGTTTAAATTGTATGATTTTGAAAACATTCAAGTTTATGGTATGAAAGATGCGGATACATATTTGTCGATTGTCTATGGCGATTATATGAAATTACCTCCAGAGGACCAAAGAATCAATCACGGCATAAAAGCATGGAGAGAATTACCGAATGAAAAGTAAAGTGACGCTGATTAATATTATATCAAGTTTAACACTTCAAGTTGTTACTGTGATAAGCGGATTTATAATTCCGAAGATTATTCTCACTAATTTTGGCTCCAGTGTTAATGGACTTGTTTCGTCACTGAATCAATTTCTGAGTTATATTACTTTGATTGAGGGCGGAATTACGGGAGTTGTTCTTGCCAATCTATATAAACCACTTGTTGACCATGATGATAAAAAAATTAGTGCGGTTTTGGTGACGGCTAAGAAATTCTTTAATAAGATTGGCTATTTGTTTATTGCATACTCCATGGGGGTAGCAGTTGTTTATCCAATCTTATCAAAGGAAGGCTTTTCTTGGCCTTTTGTTGCTTCATTAACGGTTGTACTTTCATTGAATTTATTAATACAGTACCTGTTTTCTTTGAGCTTTAGGGTGTTGCTGCAAGCTGATAAAAAACTGTATGTTATATCCTTCACTCAGATCGTAATTACTGTATGCAATATAGTTTGTGCTTTTTTGAGCGTAAAGATTTATCCGAGCATTCATTTGCTAAAATTATTAACGGGACTTTTATATATCATTCAGCCACTTGTATATGGATACTTTGTAAAGAAACATTATAGTATTGATTGGAATACTGAACCCGATGATAGTCTTTTGAAAGAAAGATGGAATGGTTTTGCGATAAATTGTGCGGCCTTTATCCACAATAGTACAGATATAACGATTTTAACTATATTTACAAGCCTTACTACGGTTTCAATATATGGTGTATATACATTAGTAACTAATGGATTAAATGGTTTGTTTGCAGCTGTTTTTAGAGCTATTGCACCCACAGTTGGCCAAGCTTATGCTAAAGGCGATGAACATGAATTGAATAAGAAGCTGGATTTATTTGAGTTCATTACATTTATTTCGGTTTACCTTTGCTTCACTTTATCTGGATTGCTGATAACGCCATTCGTACAGCTTTACACAAACGGTATTACGGATGCTGATTATATTCAACCTTTATTTGGCGTGTTAATTGTTATGGCAGAAGGACTGTATCTTATAAAAGAACCACATTTGGACTTGTCCTATTCTGCAAATAAATTCAAGGAGTTAGCAGTGCCAGCGTTTGTTGAAGCAGGTATTAATATATTGGTTTCTATAACATTTGTGCATAAATTTGGATTGATTGGAGTTGCGATTGGAACTATTGCTGGCATGACTTATAGAATGGCATACCAAGTCTATTTCACAACCAAGATAGTGAAAAATAGAAAGCAATGGATTTTTTACAAAAAATTATTGGCGTTTTCTTTTGTTACTGTAATCGGAGTCGCTATTTGTCATTTTGTACCGCTGACTGAAATTACCGTTTGGAATTGGGTTTTACATGCTTTTATCTATGCACTTATATTTGGAGTTCTATATTTGATTTTGAGTTTATTATTATTTAAAAAGGAAATTCGATACTTGAAAGAGTACGTACTTAAATAAACATTTGTGTGCTATTGATATAAGTGTGACGGATTTGCTCATTTCAAGTGTGACAAAGACATTAGCTAATTATTGCTGACTTGAAAGCAATTGATTACAACGGGTGTAATTAAATGAGAAGAGCTAGATGTATCTTATGAAAGGAAACTAATACAAATATGAAAAGAATAGGAACGGTGTCATATAACATATACTGCAATTTCACAAATTATGGTTCAGCACTTCAAACATGGGCACTCCATCAAGCAATAAAAAAAGTTACAGGGGATATGATTGAGCCTGTCCTTGTTGATTATTGCCCTGAGATTTTGGTAGATAAAGACCCATTGAATCCATTTGCGAATATGTGGGATAAAGATGAGGAGTCACGCAGAATGTGTGAACTTACATTGCCTGCAATTCGAGAGAACTATTACAAGTTTGATCGGTTTTATCACGAAAGATTTACTCGGACAAGCAAGAAGTATACGGCACAGAATTTTAACGAGATTTGTACGGATGAAGACATTTCAGGTTTTGTGTGTGGAAGCGATACGATTTTTTGCCCGGATGAGTTCGGAATTGATGATGGCTACTATGCAAATTATGAGTGCATGAAAAAACGCTCGGTCGCTTATGCGGCAAGTTTTGGTGATCCTCATTTCACGGATGAAACATATAAGGTGTTAAATGACAGACTTCAAAACTTTAATGCTTTTGGCCTTCGAGAAAAATTGATGGTTCCGTATGTAACAAAGCATACAAATGTTCCGGTGAAAAAGGTAGTCGATCCGACCCTCCTGCTGACGAGCAGTGACTATGACAAGATTGCAAGGAAACGGTTAGAACAGGAGAAATACTTGCTGCTTTATGCACGACGCTATAATCCCAAAATGGAAGAGTACGCAGAAAAAATTGCGGCAGAAAATGGCTGGAAAATTATTGAGATTAGTTTGCGTGCAACAAATGCGGAAAAGCCTAATCGCCGGATGTTCTATGAAGCTGGAGTCGAGGAATTTCTGTCGCTTGTGAAGTATGCGGAATGTGTGATTACGAATTCATTCCACGGGATGATTTTTGCAGTACAGTACTGCAGGCCATTTTATGTATTCTCTCGTGAACAGTGCGATACGAAGATTACAGAACTTCTTGATTTGTTTGGCCTATCTGATCGCATGCTAGTGACAGAAGCGGAAAAAAAGAATATGTCTGAAATCAATTATGAAGAAGTTCATAGTCGTATTGCAGAAGCAAGAAAAGAATCCTTGGAATTCTTGAATATGGAATTGACTTCTTGCGTCTAAGAACGGAGATAGATATGGAAGGATACTTAGTCGATAGGGAAAAAGAAAAATGTTATGGCTGTGAAGCCTGTGTCCAGATCTGCCCTAAAGATGCACTTGTCATGAAAGAAGATGACGAAGGATTTCGGTATCCTCTTTTAGATAAAGAGCGTTGTATTGAATGTAACCTGTGCCGTCAAGTATGCCCATATGAGAATATGCCGAAAAGGTACAGCTCCAATAAATATACTTTTGGTGGTTACATAAAAGATGAAAAAATTAAGTTTGAAAGCACAAGCGGCGGTGCATTTTCAGCTATTGTCGATACTTTTTGCGATGAAAACTATGTGATATTTGGTGCAGAAAGTAAGGGGCTTTTAGTTTGGCACAGTTATATTACCGATAAGAAAGATTTGGCTAAGTTCAGAAAATCGAAATATTCTCAAAGTAAAATGGGTAACTCATATCAGCAGGCCAAAGATTTTTTGAATTCTGGAAAGAAAGTGCTTTTTTCTGGAACGCCATGTCAAATTTCTGGATTAAAGGCATTTTTACGTAATACGAATCAGGATAACTTATTAACCGTAGAGGTTATTTGTGAAGGCGTTCCGAGTCCCCTTTATATTCGGAAATATGAGCAATCACTAAAGAAAAAATTTGATGCTTTAATCGAAAGCATTGACTACAGGTATAAGGGACACACTTTTCTCGGAAATCATAAATGGGATTTCCAAATAATGAGAGCTTTGGCGAAAAATAATCGAGGGGGGGGCAAGATGGGACTTTGAGATAATGAGGACCACAGTTATGATGAAAGATGAGAAAAAAGTAATTGAGAAAGACCGTTGGTTTAATCCATTTTGGTCTATTTGGTTGAAGCATCTAATGAGTCGTCCTTCTTGCTATAAGTGTCCATTTGCAACGACGGAGAGAGTAGCGGATATTTCGCTCGGCGATTTGTGGGGAGTCCATCTTTATTGCCCAGAACTGTATGGAAAAAACGGTGGGGCTTCCTTGGCTGTTGCTAATACGGATAAAGGCAGGACGGTGTTGCAGGCAGCGGAAGCGGAGATGTATGGGCATGAATTGAAATTTGAGGAATCACTTAAATATCAATCACCGATGCGAAAACACATTGATAGCAACCCAGATAGAGAACAGTTCATGCAGGATTTAAAAGGATCGATGACATATGAGGAGATCAACCAGAAATGGGCAGATAAGCCATCCGTAAGGCTTTTGTGGCAAAAGTATATTTGGGGTAATCGGCAGAAAGTATGGTTATGGAACTTAATTCATCGAAATCAAAAGTGGGAGGATAAATAATATGCTTAATTTTACAGTTGGCCCGGTAATGTCGGATGACGTAGTGCGCGCTATTGGAGCAGAACAGGTTCCATATTTTAGAACGCCTGAGTTCTCGGCTGTCATGCTTGAAAATGAAAAACTGATGAAAAAGTTTGCGAAGGCTGGCGATGATGCCAGAGTGGTATTTATCACTGGTTCTGGCACGGCAGCGATGGAAGCAACTGTTATGAATGTCTTTGATAAGACGGATAAGGTTTTGGTCGTAAACGGTGGTAGCTTTGGGCAGCGGTTTGTTGAGTTGTGCCAGATTCACGAGATTCCGTACGAGGAAATCAAGCTGGAGAAAGGTAAAGCACTCAAAAAAGAGCAGTTGGATATGTACGACGGGAAAGATTTTACTGGGTTCCTCGTTAATGTACATGAAACCTCAACAGGTGTTCACTACGATATTGAGATGATCAGTGAGTTTTGTAAGAAAAACGGAATTTTTCTGGTCGTGGATGCCATAAGCTCCTTCCTGGCAGACGATTTTGATATGAATAAACTGGGTGTACAGGTAATGATTACTGGTTCCCAGAAAGCATTGGCTTGTCCTCCGGGTGTGTCGGTTATTGTCTTATCTGATGAAGCGGTCAAGCGTGTAGAAGAGCGGGATGTGAAGTGCATGTATCTGAATTTAAAGTCTGCTCTTAAAAACGGCGAGCGGGGACAGACGCCTTTTACACCAGCAGTGGGAACTTTGCGTCAAATCAATGCCCGTTTAAGGGAAATTGAAGCTGCAGGCGGTGTTGAGAGCGAAACAAAGAAAATTGCGGAACTTGCTCAAGATTTTAGAGCTAAGATAAAGGGGCTCCCCCTTGAAATCGTTTCAGAGTCGATGTCCAATGCGGTTACACCGTTGCATCCGCTGAATGCGTCGGCCTATGATGTTTTTATGACACTCAAAGATGAGTATGGTATTTGGATTTGCCCCAATGGTGGAGAAATGAAAGAAACCATCTTCCGTGTAGGCCATATTGGTGCATTGACAAAAGAAGATAACACTACGCTTGTGAACGCTTTTAAAGATTTACAGAAGCGTGGACTTTTGTAAAAGGTGAGAGGAAGCAAGAAATGGTAAAAGTAATTACATACGGAACGTATGACTTGCTTCACTATGGTCACATCAAGCTACTGGAACGTGCAAAAGCACTGGGAGATTATTTGATCGTTGGCGTTACAGCGGATGATTTTGATAAAACCCGTGGAAAAATCAATGTACAGCAGTCCTTGATGGAGCGTATTGAGGCTGTACGTGCCACAGGACTTGCGGATAAGATCATCGTGGAAGAATATGAGGGTCAGAAAATTGATGATATTCGTAGGTACGATGTAGATATTTTCACGGTGGGTTCTGATTGGGCTGGAAAATTTGATTATCTGAATGAATATTGTAAGGTGGTGTATCTTCCGAGAACGGAGGGAATCTCTAGTTCTGAAGTACGGAGTGAACAATGTAAACTTCGTATGGGAATTGTTGGAAAGGCTGCTTTCAGAACAAAGTTTGTAGCAGAGTCTAAATATGTAAACGGCGTTGATGTAATTGGTGTATGTGCATCTCAGAAAAGTGAAGAACCTGAGTTTGATGGGATGTTCTATACCGAAAACTATGATGAACTTCTTGAAAAAGTGGATGCCGTGTATATTGTTTCCAAACCAGAGAAACATTATATTGATACAAAAAAAGCTCTTTTGGCGGGAAAGCATGTTTTGTGTGAATCACCAATTGCTTTAAAAGAAGCGGATTGTGAAGAACTATATTCGATTGCTGAAGAACATGGGCTGGTTCTTATGGATGCTATTAAGACGGCATACTCAACGGCATACGAACGGTTAGTCCTTCTAGCTAAGACTGGAAAAATTGGTAAGGTTGTATCGGTTGATGCTGTTTGTACTAGTCTGCGAGATGGTATTTCAATTGCTGGAACAGATTTAACCCAGAAATGGAATAGTATGTGCGGCTGGGCTCCTGCAGCATTGTTGCCCGTTTTTCAAATACTTGGAACGGAGTACAGGAAAAAAGTAATAACTACGAAATTTTTGGATGAAGCTGCCAATATGGATGCCTTTACAAAAATTGATTTTACCTATGGTGATGCAGTAGCTTCAATCAAAGTAGCAAAAGCTGCAAAATCTGAGGGAGAGTTGATTGTTACGGGAACGAAAGGCTATATCTATGTTCCAGCACCTTGGTGGAAAACAGATTATTTTGAGGTTCGTTATGAAAACGCCGAAGACAATCAAAGATTCTTTTATCAACTTGATGGTGAAGGCATTCGATATGAAATTGTAGCATTTGCAAAATCTGTTGAAGTTAAAAAGCCAATGAACTATGTTGAAAAAGGAGTTTCAAAATCAATAGCTAAAATCATAGAAAGCTTTAATGATCGTACTGATATGATAGTAATATAATACGAAACAGAAATTTGCGGTGATTGAAATAAATGAGATAGAGTGCTATACTAAAAATACTATAATTTTCTGGAGGTTTTTATTATGCCCAGAACAAAAGGTAGCAAGAACAAGCCAAAGATGGTGACTGCCGATTTTGCAACACAGATTGTAGAAAAGCAGTCCGCAAAGGAAGCACTCTCTGCCGAGATCGCATCTATCGCTGCCAATATTGATTCTTTGAAAGCTGACCTGAAAGAGAAGAAAGTATCACTGAAAGCCATTGACAGGGATATTGTCAAGTTGGAGGCAAAAAAGGCGAAGGCAGACGCCAAAGCTGCAGAAGAAGCAAAAAAGACAGAAGCAGAGTCCGTTTTGAAAAAGCTGCTTGCCGAAGGCATGAGTGCTGACGAAATCCTCGCAAAACTGAAATAACACGAAAAACCCGTGATGGACGGTGCATAACGCACCGTTCATTACGGGTTTTAGGGTTATAATAACATAAGTTCATCCGGCGGCCACATCAAACTGAAAATGTGCTGGAAGGTTGAACTGCTTGATAAACGCATGGTGCTGGGCGTGATAGTGCCGTAGATCGTATCCCAGATGATGCAGTTCAAGAAGTTTCACCAGTACCAGATTAAGGTGAATCCGTTTAGCTGCGGAGATTTGCGCAGCGTCCAACCCACGCTTTGTCATTTGATAGACTTCATCACTGTCCAGCATCAGGTGGGATGTGAAAGCGTTATGCTCGTAAAGAAGGATGTGCTTGTCCTTAATGGTCAGAAACTTGTTCAGGGTATGCAAGTCCATGAGCAACTGATGCTCCAGATAATGTCCCAGCGCATAGCCGCACACCATCTGCTTTGTCTGTTTTTCCAGCTGGCGATTGATAAGGATCAACGGCTTATCAAAATAGAGCGAAAGTAAACCCAACATATCTTTAATGCGGGATGTTTCACTGATGTCCAGACTGCAACTGCGCGCAATCTG
>ULTU01092448.1_pt1 | contig 29553 bp, 27 predicted proteins | sample 1957861 | NCBI WGS metagenome assembly ULTU01 (sample SAMEA4835742, study PRJEB28245) | human gut metagenome | biome: gut microbiome; material: fecal sample | place: Denmark | collected 2008
TTCTTGACGGCGGTGCGCGCCGAGGTCTTTACCGCTTTACGCGCTGTCGATGCCGTGCGCTCGGCGTTCTGTGCCGTCTGCTGCACCGACCTTGCAGCCTGCCGCGAAGTCTGCGCGTTATGAATAACACGCTCACGTCCGGCTCGATAAGCGTTGGTCTGATTGGCGGTACTGCCCCTTGTTGCGGTGGCGCTGCTCTGCTGCGCCCTGCCGCCATTTGTCGTTGAACGCGAAGATGGGTTGCCCTGCTGTTCAAAGCTGTCCTTGCTCCGCTTGGCGTCCTTTGCTTTTTGAATGATTCGCCTGCCTTGATAGGAAGCCTCGTCGCCCGTGCGGTGTACGGTTTCTTCGGCGGTCTGCTCGATGCGGTTTTCAGCATACTGTTCGGGCGATTCATCCTGCGGCTGCCGACGCTCGGCTGCCTCTTTCACCTTTTCTTTGGATTCAATAAGAGATTTGCGCGCAAGCTCTCTTGGGGCTCTTGCCGCATCCGTTAATATGCGCAGCGTCTTTTCAGACGATCTTGTTTTTATATCCTTCAACTTCACCGCTCCTTTCTCCCGAATATGTAAAAGGCAACCGCCGAAGCGATTGCCCGATAGGTCGCGTCACGTTCCTCGATACCCGCCATAGGACATTCGTTGATTTCGGGCATTGCGGCATAATGTGGGCGCATTTTCGCTGGAGAAACTGAATCGATCCCCATCTTATCCATGATTGCCTTATATGCCTGAGCCCTGTCCATATTGGCGTAATGACTGTACAGATCCAACACGCCGCCGGCAAACCCGCAGCGCGGGCATCTGAACACCCCCTTTGTGAAGTTGATGTTCAGATGGCGCTTGTTGTGCGTATCACAGCAGGGGCAGTTGATGTTGTAAGAAGCCCGGCCCGACGGCGGATAAGGAAGATTCAGAAGAACAATGACGTCCATCATTGAGAACGGCAGTTCGCCATCCATTCTAACCCCTCCCGGCCGGGTCATGCGGTTTTCAGCGCATGCTCGCAAATCAGTCTCGCGGCTGCCGGAATCTCCGGGTGCTCGTCGTTCTGGTATTTAGTTGCCAACCATTTCAAAAAACCGGGGTCGAGCATGACCAGCTCGCCCAACGTGCGCCCATCGTATTTCTTCAGCGGGCACATCGTCTGCTTCGCGGCCTCAAGCGGGTCAACGGGTTTCGGCGGCGCGAGCGCTTCGGTTTCGTGGTTTGCCTCACCGGGTATCGACTGTTCTGCTTCGGCGCTTGTGCCAGCCGCAGGCAGCTCGTTCACGATAGGTATGCGCGGTCATGATGATCAAAGATGTAGACAGGGCGCAGGACATTCTACACAACGTAGCTGTTACTTTGCTTGCAAAGCAGGATGAGTTAAGCAACTTGAAGCATCCGGGCGCTTATGTAACGCAGTGCATATATCGCACAACACTGAATTACTCGAGAAAGGAATCCAGATCGGAGGCTTACGATCCTGTAGTTCTATCTGAAATATGCCGCCATCCCGATTCTGACGTTGTATATGATTATGTAGAGTGGGTGATACCTATTGAGACGTATTTACAAAAATACAGTCCCGAGATGCGGCAGATATTTATCGAACACTACCTTGATGGGGTGCCGATAGAAACCATTGCGAAAAAATTGAGTCTAACACCAAACGCTGTTTCGCTGCGGCTTAAACGTATGCGTGATTCCCTGGCAAGAAGCGCGCCCGATGTGTTTAGGCATATAGATGTTTTGACTCTGCTGTAATGAGGTATAAAGCAATGAGCAAAATAAGAGAGAAAATAATATGGTACAGAATGAAGAGGCTGGCCGCAGCGCATCCGTTCTTTCATAGGAAGAATGGATTACTGTCCATGCGCGAAGCAAAAACTCTGCTCCGGGAAAAAGAGATTCCTGACGGGCAGGAAGTAGTGCGCCGGGCGAGAATCGAGCTTGGTATGCCTGAGCCTGTTTCCAGTGCAACCATATCATCAGGGAAAACGCTTTTCAGCACCGTGAGTAGAGGACGCTATTTCGTTCTGCGCAGGGGATTGATATGTTTGTCGGTGCTGTTAATTGTATTTGGCCTTTTCACCATGACAGAAGCCGGCACTGCATTTGCAAAAGGTATCTACAATGTCATTGTCAGCGTGTTTGACGGCTCTCTGTTGTCCCGCAATGAAGACGCCGGGGGATATGTGAAAACAATCGATTTTGCGGCGCTTCCCGCAGAGTTTGAGAGCCTGGAGGCTGTTGCAGAAGCTACCGGACGGCAGATTGTAATCCCGGGCAGCAGTGACAGCACTATGCTATCGTTTACAGCACATGTGATAGGGCAGAAAATGCTTGTAGTAAAGAGTCAATATATTGTCGATGGGAAAGAATATGCCATTGTACAGTCTCTTTATAATGATTCCGCATTCTGGGGCGGTTATTACAATGCCGCTGATGATGTGATTACAATGGAATCAGGTATTGGGATCACTACATACCTGTCAATCATGGAGGATGAAACGATATATGCGGAAGCATTCGGCGTAGGATATGATATAAATGTGAGCAGTATAGAATTACCATTGGATGACTTACAGGAGATTATAGGAAACTTGGAATTCTGGGGCTAAGTTAGAACGAGTTACCTGGGCTGCCTTGACCAAGGCAGCCCAAAGTTATATTTGATTTTTTAAGGAATCCATTTGCTGCTGGTTTCTGAGGTTCCCGAATAGCTCGTGCCATTTTTTGAAGAAGTATGCGTACCGGTAACCTTATAGTAGTGTCCGCCATCCACGGTTTTATTCCCTGATGCGGCTACAAAATCGGCATCTTTCAGGTTGTTGGAAGCCCTCGCTACCTCGTGCCATGTAATCCCTCTTTTTTCCCATAAAATTACTGTTATGCCTATGGAGTCCTCTGTTTGCGCGGATGTGGAGTATCCGCCAAACGATACCGAGCGCCCGGTGTTATCAAAATAGCTGCGGCCGCCGGCCTGACGGGTTGCCGCTAAAGCTGCGGTACAGATTGAAAGGCACAGGATAAGGATAAGCGCAAGGGAAAGGATTCTTTTCTTCATATTAGAAGCCTCCTAAAAAATATATTTGCAGATAAACCGCTGTTTATATGACACCTCAACTACGAAAAATCTTTCGCCGGTTTCAAAAATATATTTTTATTTATTTTGGATTTTTATGACAGATTTACCCCTTCCTCAGGTGTCTATATAGCAGAGATGGCTGAATCTCAATTCAAAAGCCGTCTGTGACCCGGTGACGAGGGAGGGATGCTTATGATTGCGAATATGTAAAATACCCCTGCATTTCATGAGCGGGCGGCTCACATCGCTGAAAAGGCGATGCCAATTTGCAAGGGTAGGATTCAATTTTATCTGATTATCACTCAAAACACAACCATGGACTTTGAAAGGAGAGAATCATGAGAAAGCTACTTGCGATATTAATGGTTTTAATTATATCCTTTGCATTTTCTTCTATAGCATTTGCAGATGGATATGAGTTTAACGGAAGTTGCACCAATAACTTTAATACAAGGCAATTCAATAAGGTAAATGATACTTGGCTTGAAGTTTGCCTACGTTCTGTAAGCTATGTATCTGGTGGATCGGGTACGCCAGCAGTAAATGTCCAATTTTATGTAGGATCTTCCGCCGTCGGATCAGAACGGAGTCTATCCGTACAAAGCAACTATGATAACTATGGTACGCGTTCATACTCAACCTTAACAGGAAGTGCTTACGCTAAAATTATTAACGTAAGCAGCCCGCGAAATGCAGTACACGCATACGGCGCCTTCTTTATCTATGGAACCACTCCCAGAGAAATAAATCAGCCTGCCGGCTAATTCCGGAGCAAATCGCAATGTGCCACTTCGATTTCCATCGAAGTGGCACATTGATAATAATTTATTATTTCGGAGGAATGTTAATGACAAAAGAAAAAATTGTCCGCTGGACAATATATGTTTTGCTGTCGATTGGAATAGCTTATATCGGTATTGATTTAGCTTGCTTGGAGATAAGCGACAACTGTACATACTATGAGGTGCAAGTTTTAATTAACAACCGAACAGAATTAATCGGTTTTGCATGGCTTTGGGCAGTAATGTTGATAATCTCCGATTTTGGTATGGGAATAAAAGAACGCTCTGCAAACGTTGTGATACAAAAAACGTTATGTTTATCCATCGCTTTAGTTGTTTTTTTTCATATCGTTGTTTTGATTGTTTGTATATTGAGCTCTAAGAATAGCGCCCTTCTATTTGAAAACAAGTGGACATACGAAAATGAACTTCTTATGAAAAATATATCTCCAGTTGCTGCTGTTTGCATATCAGCACTATTGATTTTTTTAAGAACAGTCTTTACAATTTTGCTTATGTATTTGCTTAATCAGCGAATGAAATTCGCCTATGGTGTAGTCGTTCCATTTATTATGTTTCTTTTTGATTGGCTATTCTATTATATAACTAGAACATCGGAACCTTTAAGGCTACTTCCAGTTGAACATACCAGAATATTCTATACAGAGGCAATGGCACCAAATTGGAATGAAGTGCCCAGATTCTCGTATTGGATATCCATCGCGTACTGGATTATATTAATCGCTATGCTTTGTTTCTACATTTTTCGGAATCGTAAAACAGGTCATCGTCTAACGGATACTCACACTATTCATAATATCGGATTGGGTGAATGGCTCATAAATAAAAAAGGATATTTCGTGTATATCGTAATTTTCTTAATGATTGCCGCAATAAGCGCTTTAAACAATCTCCGCGTAGATTATGGGGTTCCTACAAAGCACCTTGGATGGATAAATATCTTTCGTTATGCATTTGTTGAGAGATGTGTGATCGGAGACATCTTAAATCCATTGTTGCTTGGGTGTATGTACTTTTCATTCATTCAAGGGAAAAACAGCCAAGGAGATTTTGTAAGAGAAGTGTCGTATACATTTCTTAATGCATCTTCGCTTATGCTTATCGTGCAAATAATAATTGCCGTCATTGCAGTAATTATTAGCCCATATAAAGCGGTGACCATTCCATATCATGGTTCCTTCCAGCAACTCTTCAATAAATCGGAATATTTGTTTGTGGCGGTCTATATAACATATGTATGCGTTGCCAGTGGGCTGCTTTCCTGCATAACCGCGTGCATCTATGAATTTACAAACAATTCTGCCCTTTCCATATTGATTCCTAGTTTCGGAATAACAACTTATATTCCTTCCGGTTGGTTATGGGGAAGCCTGCTTACAACGATTATTCCGGATGCACCGTTAAGCGCAGGTAACTATTTCGCTCCTGTATGGAAAAGAATTCTCGATTTAATCATTTTGACAGCGGTAATAGTCGTGTGTATTTATGTGAGAAAAAAGAGTCTCGAACCGCTACGCTCATAACTTGCGTATAAAAAACGTTACAAATTGATTACAGATTTCATCACTTCCGGCCTTTGGCGAAAAGTCGCCTCATGATAAAATAATAGAGACACCTATTACATGGAAAAGGAGAATAGTGCATGCAAAACCGTCTTTTAATCGTCGAGGATGACCACGCCATATCCGACGCCGTAGCGCTCAATATGCAGTTTGTAGGCTATGAATACGCCGTGTTTGACGATGGAAAAAAAGTCGCGGACAGCCTTGTAGGCGATCACGCATACGACCTTGCACTTTTGGACATCATGCTGCCGGGTATCGACGGCTTTGAGCTGTTTTCCTATATGGCGAAATATAATATCCCCGTGATATACATTACCGCAAAGACGGACTCCGCATCGGAAATCAAGGGCCTTATGGACGGCGCGGAGGACTATATCGTAAAGCCCTTTGATATGCTCACGCTGATGGTCCGTATTGAAAAGGTATTAAAGCGCACCGGCAGGCTGAACACGGTCTACCGAGTTCGGGACATTGAGCTAAACAGCGAAACGCGGGTGGTAACAAAAGCTGGAAGAGCCGTTGAGCTTCAGCCGCTGGAATTTGACGTGTTGCTGACGCTCTTAAAAAACAAAAACCTGACCGTATCCCGGGAGCAGCTCCTTTCCGAGGTTTGGGGTTACGAGTATGCGGGCGAAACCCGCGCAGTAGATGTAAAGATATCCAGTCTGCGCAAAAAGCTGGATCTGGGCGATGCAATACGGGCCATACCTAAACTGGGCTACCGATTGGAGGAACGCTGAATATGAAGCTGTGGCAAAAGACCTCCCTCATCTGCATTGCCGTGCTGCTTTTCATCGTTTCTGCCTGCTCCGCCGTGCTCCTTATCCATTCCAAAAACAGCATACTGGAGCTTACTTACAGCTATGCAAGGGACAAGCAGAAAAGCCTTGCTTCCTCTTTTTCCGAGATGGCGGGCTATTATCTTGCGGAGGGCGATTCAAAAACGGTGGAGACCTCCCTCGTCAACTACTGCTTTTCCCGCTTTGCCGATTCCTCCTCCGTGCTGATGCGCGGGGATGAAACGCTCTATTCCGGCGTTTCGGTCAATCCGCGCGCGTTTCTGCCGCTGCCCGAAAACGAATATTCTATGAAGATCGCGGAGCGGGAAATAGACGGGCGCAATGTGCTTATTGCGGGCAGCCTTGTAGCGGTGAGAAACACATCCTACGCCGTATATGTGGTGGAGGACATCTCCACGACCTACAACAGCATCGTAAGCTTAGCGTGGACGTTCGCCGCCGTAAGCCTCGCGGGCATCCTTTTGGGCGCGGGCTGCATCGCGCTCATCATGCGCCGCAGCACAAGGCCGCTGACCGCCCTTGCAAAAACGGCGCGGCAGATCGCGGGCGGCGATTATTCCATGCGGGCCGATGTGTATACGCAAGACGAGATAGGCGCACTTGCGGGGGATTTCAACCTGATGGCGGAGGCCGTTGAAACGCGCATAGCGGAGCTTATGGAAACCGCCGAGCGGCAGCGGCTTTTCATCGGCGGCGTGACCCATGAATTCAAGACGCCGCTTACGGCGCTGCTGCTCCACTCCCGTATGCTGCGGCGGGCAAACATGACGGACGAGGAAAAGGACGCATCCTTAGAGCATATCGAGAGTCAATGCGAATGGCTGGAGCGGCTGGTGCAGACGCTTTTGAAGCTTATCACGCTGGAGCGCGAGATAGAGCGCAGGCCCTGCGAGGTTGACGCGCTGTTTGACACTGTGCGGCAGAACACGCAGAAAAGCCTTGCCGACCGTGGCGTGACTCTCATCACCCATTCCGGCGGCGGGACGCTGAACTGCAACGCGGACCTTATCCAGTCCCTGCTCATCAACCTTGTGGACAATGCGGCAAAGGCATACGACGCTGACGCGGCGGATAAGCGGGTTTTACTCACCTTTTCAAACAACACGATACAGGTCAAGGACTTTGGGCGCGGCATTCCAAAGGAAGCAATGGAGCGAATATTCGAGCCGTTCTACATGGTGGATAAATCCCGAAGCAAAAAAGCGGGCGGCAGCGGCCTTGGCCTTGCGCTGGTAAAAAGGATCGCGGACGCCCACGATGCGGAGCTTACGGTGGAGAGCGGCGTTGGGAAGGGCACGACCGTGCGGGTGCGCTTTCAATAATTACATTTTAATTACAATTTGATGATGGATTTTGCATCGGCGCTTACCGTATCATGGTGACAACGATAACAAAGCGAGGTGTTACGGATATGAAAAAGAGAATCGCCATATTGCTTATCACAGTTATGGCATTTGGCGCTGCCGCCTGCCAGAAAACGCCGGAGAGCCCCGTTGTGGTGGGGAAGGACAACAATCGGATGATTGAACAGGCTGTTTCGTCAACGTATGTGCCTGCCATGGCTGATAAAGACGGTGGAAACATATCCTATGGGGAGCTATGCGCCCGCTATGGCTGCCCGGAACACTGGCAGATGGAATTGAGCGGGGCGGATGGAAAGCTTACAGTGGCAGCGGACATACCAATCACGCTGCCAGACGTTATGAGCATGCCCATGGCGAGGGTGAGCGCAGGGAGGTTTAGTCAGGATACGGTATACAAGCTGTTTCACGCGCTTTGCGGTGACACGCCTATGTATCGACTGCCCGTGGAGATGACGAAGGCATCCTATTTGGAACAGATCGCCGCTGTGGAGCAACAGCTCGCAGCTATGGATTATGAGCAATTCCCCGATGACTATGCGCAAACACAGAAGGTGCTGCAAAAACTGCGCGACGACTGCGCGCAGGCGCCGGATTCCGTGCCGCTTACCGAGGCGGATGGCACGCTTGAGACTGCGCGGCGGGAATCTGCCCAAAGCGACGCCGCTTCCGGCAATTACACATATATGAACGCCCAAAGTAACCCGCACATTAGAGATACCATGTCGTTTTCGGTCTGCAACGATGCGGAGTATGAAAACACGGAAGTATACTCCTATCAGGATGAATATGGCAACACGCAGATTATCGCCCCTTCCAGCGACTCGCGTATCTCCTTTTCCCGCAATATGGTTGAAGCTGACCGGTTCATAGCAGGGCAAAAGAATGTGCTTGCGGATGTGACGGACGCATCTTTAAGCGGCAGCAGTACAGAAACAATTTTGAAAACAACGCCCGCCCAGGCGCGTCAGCGTGTGGAAGATCTGCTGTCGTCGGTGGGAATTGAGGGCATGGCAATAGACCGCGTGGAGCTGTGCAGCAATCTTGTGAAGGCCGACTACGCCCCGCAGACCATAGGCGGAACAAAAAAAGAACAGCCGGAGGAACGGCATGCCTATGTCTTCCGATTGCTGCGGCGGTTGAACGGGGTTTCCGTAGAGAGTAAATTTGATTATTCATCCTCTTCGGTGGACGGTTCGAGTTATGGCCGGGACTGGTGGTATGAAACGCTGGAAATCGCGGTAGACGATGAAGGGATACTGTCTTTTGAATGGTGGGGTCCGCTGGATGTTGGGGAAGTTCTCACCGAGAACGCAGCCCTTCTCCCATTTTCTGAAATAGACCGCATCTTTCAGCGCATGATGCTCGTTCAGAAAGAGCCCGTTGCCAAACGGGAAAATATGAAAAGCCTGCGCTATGATGTGAGCCGGGTGGAGTTGTGCCTATGGCGCATTATAGACAAAAACTCCTTTACCGATGGAATTCTCGTGCCTGTTTGGAATTTTTACTGCGCAGAAACGCTTGTCGAAACGGACGGATATGTTCGTAACCTTGATAGTTCCTATCATCCTGACATTACCATAAACGCAGTGGATGGCTCGGTGATCGATGTTTTCAAGGGCTACTAAGGAGGCAATTATGAAAAGATATATAGCGATTCTCCTTATCACAGTCATGGCAATTGGCGCTGCCGCCTGCCAGAAAACGCCGGAAAGCCCGATAGTAATAGGCAAAGACTATGAAACTATGATCGAGCAGGCAATGACTTCAGGTGAGAGTGCCGCTGAAAAAGCCCTGAAGGATGCAGTGCAGGCTCCTGATAACTTTGTATTTAACTATTCAAGCGATAGCTTATCCATTTCTTCTAATGTGCAGCTCAACCTGCCTGAAGTGCTGAATGTCCCTATTTTTCAAGCAGAACCAAGGGACTTCACACTTGAACAGGCATTAACGCTGGTTGATAAGCTAATGATAGATGCACAAGAACTTATTCAAAACAGGAACGCACTCACAAAAGCAGAGTTGGAATCGCTCATTATTCAGCTTAAACAGCGAAAAACTCTGCCTGAATATAGCTCCGAGGAGGATCAGGATACTATCGAATCGGCAATTAAATATTATACCGAGCTTATGCCCGATGCACCGGATAAAGTTGAAAAAACACCGTTTGACAGAACCTTTCAAACATATGATATAACCGATGGGAAAGGACGTATTGCCGGACAACATGATTACATAGAGGTGTGGGATGCCGGAAGCGATATTCAGCATCGGCTATATCTTAGCAATAGCGATACCTTAACCGCTGACATCTCCATCCCGGACGAGGGCGGCGGTTCATGGTATTTACATCGTCCCATAGCAACTGTGTCGTTTTTCGCTGAAGGCACAGATAACATCTTTGGGTTATATGGCGCTGCTGTTATCAGCGATTTTTCCGTAATCCCCGAAGGCTGCAAGCTCAAAAAAAGTCCTGCCGATGCAAAAAATGATGCAGAGGATCTGCTGCATAGCATTGGCTGTGATGAATATCAACTGGGCGGCATGATGTTGATAAATAATTCCAATAAGGATAAAAAAGAAGCTTCCCAATGGGCGTATGAACTGTTCTATTTTCCATCGTATGATGGGATCAGCCTTGCACCGACTATTGACAGTGTAGACGAGGAAGCCTTTCAGACTCCCATAAATTATGAAAAGATAAAAATAAGGATCAACGATTCCGGCATTCAGAGCTTTACATGGGATGCGCCATATAAAATAGCAAGCGTTAAAGTGGATAATTCACACTTGCTTGCGTTTGAAGATATTCAAGACATTTTTTCAAAAATGATGTTGGTTAAGTATGAACCAATGGCAAAGCTCGTAAACTCTCAGGAGCCGCTAAATATAGAAATTACTAAAGCGGGCCTCTACTATGTACTGATTCAGCAGCAAAATGACGCAAGCAGCACGCTGCTCGTGCCGGTTTGGGCATTTTACGGATACAGGAGTTGGGACTGGATTGAGGAACAAGGAATAAAGTACGGGCTATATGAACAACCGATATTGATGATAAACGCCATCGACGGCAGCATAATCGATTTGGCAAGGGGTTACTGAACCAAAGGCGGGTGTTTGCAAATTATTAAAAAACGCGCCGTTGACAGCAATATTATAGTTATATTACTATTGTTATAGTAATACTGCTGTTTTAAAGGAGGTAAGCCTATGTCAAATGGCAGCGCCGCAAAGAGAAACATACTGACCACGCCCGAGTGGATAGTTATGAGCGCCCTTTGGGGCAGGGAGCCACAGGTATTGGGAGAGATAATAGAGACTATTGGCGACAGGGTGGATTGGAGCTACACCACCTACGCCTCCTACATGAAGATACTCTCCGATAAGGGCTATGTGGGCTTCACGACGCGAGGACGCATGAAGTTTTACTATGCCGCCGTGGATAAGGAGGCGTGCATCGCCTCGGAGGGTGAGAGCATATTGGAAAAGCTGGGCGGAAGCGATGCGGAGGAGCTGATGCTCTGCATGATAAAAAGGACCGGTCTCTCCAAGGAGGGGCAGGAGCGCATGAAGGCGCTTATCGAGGTGCTTTCCGAGGAAGGGGGTGCGGCGGAATGAAGCTGTTGTCCGCGCTTTTTGAGGTAACGGCATATTCCGCCGTGCTTTTCGCCGCTGTCATGGGCTTTAAGCTGGCGTTCAAGAGCCGGCTTTCTCCTGCGCTGCACTTTGCGCTGTGGTTTTTGGTGATAGCGCGGCTATGCATACCCGTGACGGTGGAAAGCGACTTCCACTTCTTTGCGGCAAGTAAGCCGGGCGGCGAGGCGGAGCTGCAAGTCCCCGTGCCGGAGGCCCCCGAAGAGCGCACCACAGCCTTTACGGGCGGCGAGGCCATTTCCGATGCGCCCTCCGGCGAAGCGCCCGCACCCGCGTCCGCTGCCGCGGCTATCCCCGCAGCCGCGCCAAAGCGCAAGCCTGTATCGAGCTGGGCGGACGCGCTGACGGCGCTATGGATCGCGGGCATGGCGTTCCGCGCTGCAAGGCTGCTGTTTAGCGAAAGGAGTATGCGCCGTGCCGTTGCGCACAACACCCTGCCGACGGATGCACGGATGCGCGATATATATGATGCATGCTGTGCCGAGCTCGGCATTGCGCACAAATTGCCGCTGCAAAGCATGGCGGGAATATACTCGCCTGCACTTACGGTTAGCCTAAAGCCTATGATACTGCTTCCCGCAAATATCACCGACACTCTTTCGGAAGCGCAGCTTGCATACGCCCTTCGCCACGAGTTTATGCATTACAGGCGGCGGGATCACCTGCTTGCCCTGCTGCTGCTCCTGCTCACCTGCGTCTATTGGTTCAACCCCGTGGTGTGGCTTATGAAACGGGAGCTGATGAAGGATATGGAGACCGCCTGCGACAGCGCGGTTACGGCGCGGCTCAATGGCGCTGAACGCCGCGAGTACGCCATGACGCTGCTTGCGCTATTCTCTCAGCCTTACCGCGTAAATTCGGTGCTGGGCATGGCGCTTTCCTCCGCGGAAAAAGACGCTGAGCGCAGGGTGCGGGGCTTATTTCTGGCGCGCCGGAGCAAGGCGGCAATAAAGGCGCTCGCCGCATCCCTCGCATCGCTGCTTCTGCTTTGCTGCTTTACCACGGCCTGCCAGCCCACGCCGAAGATTGAGCAAGTGGGAAACAAGGGTAGTTCCGTAATGGATGAATCACTTAAAGAGGATAGCATCAGTCCCCGATCACTTAATATCCCTGAGAAGTATTTCTATGAACATACATCCTCCAATGGTAAGATAAAAGTGACCACCGATGCGGGAATTGTTTTTACAGACAATGATGCTTTGCCGGTTTATTCTGCTAAAATAGCTCCGTTTACTGAGCAGCAGATAGAAAAGGTTATCAATATTCTGTTCGGAGAGGGCGCTGTTTTGTCAAAAAATGATATTGAACTCTCCAAGGCAGAATTGATGGAAAAGCTATTACTCCCGGCACAGCAGCAGCTTGCAGAGGTGCAATCGGGAAAGGAAATTTACGAAGAGACGGGGTTATTGACTGAACAGGAGCTAATGAATAGGATCGACGTAATTAAGGAGCAAATTGCAAAAGCGCCGGATAAGCCTGAAATTTCTTCCGTATCGGTAAAAGACTATTTAACCTCATCCGAAGGCCTGCACGCTTACTCAGTTTTGGGGAACGGCGAGAAAGCCAGTATTTGGGTAACGAACGGGAATGACATTTATCCGATTTGGCTGATCTTTGAAATGGAAAACCGCGAGTATGATGAATATGCTGATAGAGGCATAGATAAAATGATACTTGCCACAACGCCTGACGAGGCAATTGATCAAGCTGAACAATTCCTGGATAGGATCGGCGTGAACTATATGGATTTTTGTGCGATTTCATCGACAAGCCGGCTGGGAGAAAACGAAGATGAAAACAACTCGGAAGCAAACTTAAGTAAAACGGCGTATGCGGTCACTTTTACGCGCACAGTTTCCGGTATCCCATGCGCTTACGATAACAACTATTGTGAAGGTGCTTACAGCAAACCGTTTTATGCGGAGAGGATACGCATACATATTGATGATACCGGAATTGTCGGTGTTTATTGGTACGGGAATACGGTAATTCAAGATATGGTAAGTCAAAATGTAAAGCTGTATCCGTTTAATGATATGGTTTCTCACGCAGCAGCACAATTAGGGCAAAAATCGGTTGAATTCTTCTCCACGCCGTTTGATAACGGTATTCGAAAGATAAGCTATAAGATCGATAAGATAGTTCTTGGCTATGCAAGAGTAATAAATAAAAATTCTCAAGATAAGTATCTTTTGATCCCGGTTTGGGATTTTTATGGACAGCGTACTATCGAATTTGATCATGAATATATCGACAAGCAAAACGCCGAATATGGCCAAACCAGCGACTATATGTTGACCGAATCTTTTGACGTGCAGCCTTTGGTCACTGCAAACGCATTAGATGGCACCATTGTTGATCGCACTTTAGGATATTGAGAACCTATAATCATTTCGGAGTCAATATTAGACGTGAAAATGATTATGCCCCCTTCCCTATTACCCAAAATCACGGAAAGGAGAGAGCGAACCCATGAAACGAGCCATTTGCGCCGGCCTGCGGCAGGCCATATTCAGCCGTGGGTTTATCATCAGTACAGTTGGAACCGCCATCATACTCCTTCTTTCCTCAGTTCAGGGGATACTGGCGGGCTTCCGCTCGGCGGAGCTGCTTTCCCCCGGCTACCACAGCGACCTTATCATGGGTGCGCTGTCATCCGAGGCCATGGCGCTGGCCTTGCCCATACTCGCCGCGCTGCCGTATACCGCGTCCTTCATTGACGACGTGAAGAGCGGCTTCATAAAGGAATACCTGCCCCGCACAACCGTGCCGCGGTATATCGCGGGGAAGGCCGTGGGCTGCGCCGTTTCCGGCGGGCTTGCGCTGGCACTTGGCATATTGGCGGCATACGGCTTCGCCGCGCTCATGTTCCTGCCCATGGAAGCCTACCCTAAGGCCGGAGAAACCGTGCCGAATTACTTTGGCAACCTAATGGAGACTGCGCTCATGTTCTTTGCCTCGGGGGCCTTCTGGTCGCTGACGGGCATGACCTTCGCCGCGCTTACCGACAGCAAATACATGGCATACGCCTCGCCCTTCGTGCTGTTCTATCTGCTCATAATCCTGTATGAGCGGTACTTCGATAAGCTTTTCGTGCTGTACCCCCGGGAGTGGCTCAGCCCGTCCCCACGGTGGGTGTTCGGTAAAATAGGGGTGGCGGTGCTGCTCATAGAGTTCAGCCTGCTGATGGCGCTGGCCTTTGCATACGCCGCAAAAAGGAGGCTTGAACGCATATGAAGCCGAAGCAGATTTTCGCCGTGACCCGGTATAACTTCCGCCGCTGGCACAAAAACCCAAGAATAGTAATCACCTTCTGCCTTGCGTTCGTGCTGTGCTTTCTGCTGTCCGACAAGGCCGTGAAGTTCGCCAAGGAATACGAAACCACCATGCAGCTCGTGGAGGCATTTGTGTGGACGTTCGGGGACAGCAACTCAATACTTCTTTCCTCGCTGCTATTGCTTCTGCTCTTTGCGGATATGCCGTTCATATCTAGCGCCACGCCCTTTTACCTCATGCGCATAGATCGCAAAACCTGGCTCATGGGGCAGGCGGCGTATATCGCCTTGGCAACGCTTATATACCTTGCGTTTATACTGATCTCCACCTCCCTGGTCTGTATGCGGCAGAGTTTCATAGGGGATATGTGGAGCGAAACCGCCGCAATCCTCGGCTACTCCGGCGCGGGGCAAAAGGTGGCCCTTCCTGCGCTGGTGAAAACGCTTGAAATGAGCCGCCCGTATGAGTGCATGGCGACCATATTCCTGCTGATGCTGCTTTACACCCTGCTCATGGTGTTCGTAATGCTGCTGTTCAATTTGCGGCGCGGTCAGCTTGCGGGGATAGCCGCCGTGTTCGCATTCAGCCTGTTCGGCTTTTTACTCAACCCCCAGACTATAAAGGCTATATTCAAACTGCCGGATGCGCTCATGTACAAGGCCAACGTTGCGGTGGGCTGGCTTTCGCCGCTGAATCAGGCCACATATCACATGCACAACTTCGGCTACGATCTTTTGCCAAGGCTTTGGCAGACGTATCTTATATTCGCAATGCTCATCGCCCTGTGCTTTTTCCTTTCCCTTCGGGCGGTGCGGAATTACAACTTTAACTTTGGCGGTACTGAAGCATGAACATTATTTCGGTCAAAAACCTATCCAAGGACTTCGGGCAGGAGCGGGTGCTGCATAACGTCACCCGCGATTTTGAAAAGGGAAGGATACACGGCATAGTGGGCAACAACGGCAGCGGCAAAACCGTGCTTATGAAGTGCATATGCGGCTTTCTCATCCCCACCGAGGGCGAAGTCATAGTCAACGGCAAGCGGGTGGGCAAAGACGTGGACTTCCCGCCCGGCCTCGGCCTGATAATCGAAACGCCGGGGTTTTTACCCAATATGACCGGCGTGAAGAACCTTGAGATATTGGCTTCGCTGAATAAAAAGATAGGACTTGAACAGATCGCGGCTGCTATCCGCCGCGTGGGGCTCGACCCGCTTATGAAAAAGCCCGTCGGCAAATACAGCCTCGGTATGCGGCAGAGGTTGGGCATAGCACAGGCCATAATGGAGGATCCCGCGCTGCTCATTTTAGACGAACCGCTCAACGGCCTTGACAAGCATGGCGTTCGGGAGATGCGGCAGCTCATAAAGGGGCTCAAGGAGCAGGGCAAGACAATACTGCTTGCCAGCCATAATCAGGGGGATATAGACGAGCTTTGCGATACCGTGTGCGAGATGGACGCGGGAGTTATGACCATGATACGGGAGGAAAGTATATGAACCGACTATTCGCGGCGCTGCTGGCTATATTGCTGCTTGCGCTGCCCATCGCCGCTTTTGCTGAGGGAGCGGAAACGCCGCCCGCAGAGACCCAAGCGCCTGTAACTACGCCCAATCCTACACCCGAACCAACGCCGCAGCCTACGCCCGTTGTGGAGCAGCTTATTATAGACAGCTGGAGCCTGTACGACGGCATGGATAAAACATACCAGCAGGGCTATGTGCCCCGCATAGTGAACGGCTGCTGCTACATTATATTCCCGCTTATCGGCGAAACCTATGACGGCAAGGTGACGGTAACCGCCGACCTTGGCGCGACGGCGGACAGCCCCTTCGTTTTCGGCAACTATTCCCAGACCGCAGCCGGCTGGGGGCGGTATGTGTTCATGTTTGAAATACCGCTTGTAAAGGGGCGGATAAACGGCTCCTACCCCGTGACGCTGAAGGCGGACTACCTTGACGTGCTGGGCCAGCAGAAGCAGCAGAGCTTTACCGTGTTCGTGACGGTTTCAGACGGCAAAAAGCCCAAGGACCCCGACGCCAAGGAGGCAGCCGAAAAGCCGGAGCTTTTCATATCCGCCTGCGAGATAACGCCGGACACCGTCACAGGCGGCGACGAGTTCACGGCTACTGTCACGATAGACAACATTGGCGCGATACGCGCCCGCTCCGTGCGGCTGTCCTACGGGAGCGAGGCGGCGGGGATAATACCGGCGGACACGAACAGCGCGATGCACTTGGAGAACATTGCAAGCGGCGAAAGCGCAACCGTTTCATTCGCGCTCCGCACCACCGGAGACGTGCTTGCGGGCGAGCAGCCCTTTTACGTTACGCTGGACTACGTTGACCTTTACGGCGGGGTATACACAAACACGCGGACGTTCCTCGTCCACGTTACCCAGCCCGCGAAGATGAACTGCGACCCCGTTTCCCTGCCGAAGGAGGTCACTGCGGGCGAAACGATATCCCTGCCCGCCAACGTGTTCAACATAGGCAAAAGCCCGCTCAGGAACGTCACCGTGAATCTGACCGGCGCGGGGCTTTTCCCCACCTCCAGCGTGTTCTTGGGGGACATTCAGCCGGGGCAGGCGGGCTACGGTGAGATGAAGGTATTCGTGGGTATGCTCTCCATGACGGAGGGCTATACCGAAAGCTACGGCAAAACAAGCGCCGTCTACACCGTTACATACACCGACGACGCGGGCGAAACCCACACCGCCGAGCAGCAGCTTTCCACTGAGATAAAGCAGCCGGTGATCGCCGGAGAAAAGACCGACGCCGAAAAGCAGGCCGAGGAAGAGCAGAAGCGCGCCATGAGCCAATGGTGGATAAGCGCCCTTGCGGCCTTCGCAGTTATTGCGATAATAGTCGCGGTGATTGTGGTCAGTAAGTTTGCAAGGATGATGAGGATGAAATAGCCGTATGGTTGTGTCGGTTATTAGTATATAAAAAATACGCTTACGGCGACAGATTTTCCCGCGTCAGCGTGTCTTATATATAGCGAAAAAGGAGGTGGTTCCATTGAAGGAATAAAAAAGCCCTTGCAAGTCATGAGTTGGACAAGCTCATAGCTGAAAGAGTGATGTAGATATGCAAGGGCATAACCAAATTGTAGCTGCTAATTGAGAAAAAGACAACTAAGTTATTTGAAAGGAGAAAAACATGAAGAAGATAAGATATACTGCCCTAATTCTGTGCATGGTAGTTATACTGGCGTTTACAGGGGCGGCTTTTGCATATAGCGCCTCAAACATCTCCTCCATGTATGATTTTTCTGCAGGAGTAGTTAATGCTTATGCCAGAAACCACAATACAAATTGCAGTCAAGATTTTAAAGAACAATGGGTGGCCGGTGAAAGCGGATGGACTCAGAGTTCCAGAACAGCCTTGAGTTCGATTGCAAACCGTGTCCCGGGTTCTTGTTACTATCTTTCCACAAGTGCATATAAAGCATCCAATCCGAGTCATGTGGTATATCTGCGCATTAGGCCCACATCCGGCACAATTACCAATATAAATGGGTATGCATTTACAAGTTCTTCCATGAGCTGTCCTTACGGATCTCACGCTAAATAAACATTAAATTTTGGCACAAAGGGTGTCAGTTAAACTTGACACCCTTGCTGAAATGCAAGGAGGAAATTATGTTATTTCATAAGAGAGCCATCACTGCTTATGGTATTTTCATATGTGCGCTGTTATGCGCCTGCCAGCCCACGCCGGAGAGCAGCATTGTTGTCGGTAGCGAGCCGAACTATACAAGTGCGGATGACAAATGCGCGATTGGCGAGTTGATCATTCCTGAAATTTGGATTGAAAAAGATATGGAAACATCAAAAACATACCGCATTTCGGCTGATGCATGTATAGAAGTTCCTCACATTACCGAATGTCGCAATATAATCGTTAAACGTGCTCCGTTTGATAGCACAAAGATAGAAAAAATAGCTAAATTATTCGTTGAAGATATGTCGCAGATATATATGCGAGATATTAACCTTACGAAACAGGAAATTTTAGAGATGATCATTGCTTATGAGCGTCAACTTGCCCAAAAATCAGAAGAAAGAGACATGTCGTCAGCAGAGATAAATACTATTCTGAACGATTTGTACTCAAGGCTTGAAACTGCCCCGGAAACCAAGCAGCAAGGAATCCTTAGTTTTAATTCCAAATCAGAAGGTGATGAGTATATAGGTGAATTTTTGCTGAATAACAGGAAAACTATCATTTTCGGAATAATGAACGGGACGTCGTTATATATAGCGCCCGGCGGGGTAACGCAATATGAGGGATTGGATTGGGGCGATGGAATACTTAAAATCGACGATATAGGCATAAGCGAACAGGAGGCCGCCGATATAGCAGAATTATTCGTCAGCAGTCTGCCATGCGACAATATGGCGTTAATCGATACAAAAAAAGCACAGCTTGTAGAACCAAGCAATGAATATATAATACCGCTTTATGTGATGGTATACGGCAAAACAAACAATGGATTATCAACGGTTGACGTGGGCACGGGTTATACTGTATACCCTACTACTATGGCTTCTGAATATGCTGCGCCATGGCCCCAGGATATTATCCTGGTATATGTCAGCCGCGATGGGGTCATAGGGTGTGAGTGGAACGGCGCAAGCGAAATAGACTACGTTGATAAATCCGAATGCGAGCTAATACCATTTTCGCAAATACAGACTCGGATAAGAGATCAGATGAAATATCGTTATTCCTATTTAGAGGATGAAAAATACGCCCGCATTGATCCGATTGATATATGCATTGACAAAATAAAATTTGGCTATTGCATTACAGGAGTAAAAGGAAACGCCGAAAGAGCCCGGCTTGTGCCGGCATGGTATGTTTTGTATAGGGAGTTTGCAGAGGAAAACGGTGAAGGAACCGAGGCCGTCATGGTTCTGAATGCAGAAACAGGCGCATTGATGGATCCGAGAATCGTAAGTGACGATAACTCAACCGCGGAATAAGCAAATGGATAAATAATAATTCCAGCAAAGGAGCAACATCCTCATGTCCCATACCCTTACTGCCAGCCTGAAGCAGGCTCTTTTAAGCCTTGGCTTCTTAATCGCCTTTACGGGTGTCGTCGTGGTGCTTTTGTTAGCGGCTTTTGAGGATATGCAGCACTTTTCATTGAAAGAGGAGATTAAGATGAAAAAAATTATAAGCACACTATGGTTGGTCGTAAGTTGTATATTATTATGCGCCTGTCAGCCCACGCCGGAGGCGCCTGTGATAATAGTTGGCGACGATAGTAAATACCTCGAACCCGCTTCTCAAGGCGGCAATCCGCTTACCGATGATCTCCCCGAAAGGTATGAGGGCATAATAGACGTAGGAAATAAAAATGTAAAAATCAAAATCGATGCTTTGGTAATAGCCCCTGTATTGGAGCGGTATGCCGTTTTTTCCGCAAGGCCGGAGTTTCTTTCCCAGGCTATGGTAGATAAGGCAAGGGCGGCGCTTATTGGCGATAAAACCATGTACGATCCGCTGTCCGTTACCGACCTTACACAGGAAGAAGTGCTTATTCGCCTGAGCTCATATAAACAGGCGCAGGCGGAGCTGCAAGGCAGAAATGAAAGCAGCCCATATATAGATGATATGATAGCTTTCTATGAGGAAAAGCTGAAAGCAGCCCCAGTGACTATTGATAGAACGGTTAATGACGGAAAATTCGGCGATAAACGATCCGTCGCCGAGCAAAAATCCGATTCGCCGCCGGTTCCTACGCTTCTGCCTCCCGGCAACGACTATAACCGGATAACGGCCTCTGTCGATCTTGGGAATGAAACCCTTGCAACGTTTTCCGCTTACCGCTCGGACAGCGGCAAGTTGAGCTATATACGTTTAGAAAATACGGGTACGGCATATCTTGCAAAGCAATATAGGGTAAACAGGGCGGACATAGAGGAGCTGAGTACCACTTTTTCTAAGGCTAAGAGCATGGCGCAGGAGGTTATAAAAAATATCGGGCTTGACTATATGGAGGCTTTTGCAGAGCTGTCCGTAACGGCAGTAAACCCCGTGGAGGGCCGGAATAGCCATGACTGCTACTTGTTTATATTTACAAGGGGATTGAACGGCCTGCCTGCCATGTACCATAAGCCCATGCTGGCGCGTGGCGAGACTTCCGCCGCTTATGCCGAGCCTTGGGCGGACGAGTACGCCGCCATTACTATTGATGATGCCGGAATAGTGTATTTCACATGGGAATCGCCCACCACGGTAAAAACGGTGAACGAAAGCGTGGCCTTGCTGTCCTTTGACAGGATTATGGAATTTCTTGCACAGCATTGCAGATCCTCCCTTTCATGGATAGATGAATCCATAAAGTCGATCAGCGTCGAAATAACTCAGATACGCCTATGCATGGCGAAAATCAGCACGGGCGCAGACGAATACCTGTACGTTCCCGCATGGGATTTTATCGGCATTTCCCAAAGCAACATGGCCGACGGGACAACGGCAACGGAAAATGGCACAGAACAGAGCTATTTCACCATCAACGCCATCGACGGCAGTATCATCGATTTGACGAGGGGCTACTAAGGTGGCAATTATGAAAAGATACATGGCAATTCTGCTCTGCACGGTTATGGCGATTGGTTTTGTTGCCTGCCAGCCTACTCCTGAAAAAGAACCTGTTGTTGTTAAGACGGAGGACTACGTAGCAGAGGCTATACAGCCGAAAGATGGAACTCATGATAAATACGATGCACCGAATAACGTGGAGTTCCACAATGAAATAAGCGGATTAGATTTGACTATAAATGCGCCTGTAGTTATACCTCAAACAGATGTATATCCGGTTGCGGAAATTGAAAAAGCGGCGTTTGATGAAACATATTACCGGAATGTGATGCGATTCTTTTATCCGGACGAGCAGTGGGTAGAAACTCCCCAAGAAACGAAACGGGATATTCTTGAAAGAATGTCTTATTTAACGTCTTTAGCGGAAGAGAGCGATACTGATGTAGCCAATGAACTTATAGAATTGCAACAACGGTTAGCAACAGCTCCCGATGACAGCGCAGCTATTCCCTTCTCTTTCAATGATTTGCCGGGAAAGACTTTTTTTGAAGCATATCACTACAATGAAAATACGGCGACATACGCTGTTTTAGTTGCACAGATGAATGGCAATACCTATCAATATAGACGTGATAGTGATTCATATTGGGTGCGAGAAAGCAATGCGGAGACTTTAGAACAGAAAAATGATTTTACATCCACCAACCCCAAATTGGAAAGCGAATCTGCGATGGGAATTGCCCAAGATGCTATGAAAAATTTAGGCGCGGACTCAAACATGAAGTTTTCTTTTATGGAAAAGGCGATTGCATATAACGACAAAGGCCTGCAAGGGATCGGATGGATTATTTTCTTTATTCGTGATTGCGGAGGATTACAGGCTGCCTACATGGATGAATGGCGAATATGGAAAGGCAGCCCACCGCCAAGTAATGCTGCGCCTTGGGAAAGCGAGTATATGTATATTATTGTAGATGAGAATGGTAAGATTGCACAGTATGATGTTCGTGGAGCTGGCAAGCAAGTAGCTATTATTGCTGAAAACACCCAGCTTATGCCTTTTGATGATATTTTGGATCGGATTAAGCAGCAGCTTGTCTATAATCATGCTTATCAAGAGAATCACGTGGAAGAGTATTCGGCTGTGGTCAACAAAATCCGATTGGCGAGTGCGTTGATAAATGTTAAGGATCGTCGAGACATAGGTCACCTCGTTCCAACGTGGGAAGTGATGTATGAGTTTCACGAACGCCTTAAAGGAGAGAATGAGCCCACTGTTTACCACTGCCGTGTTTGTTTGAACGCAATAGATGGTAGTTATATTGAACCCAAGGCATATATCGGCAGGATAGCACAATGACTGCTTGGATTCAAATGCATTGATTTGATCTGGCGGAGCAAAAAGTGACAGGCAACCGAAAAAAGGCAAACGGTTTTTAATTTGTCCTTTTGCATACTTTTTTCTGTTATTTTCTTGCAGTAATTAGGAGTTCGCAAAATGCTAGATGCCCGCGAATCGTCTGCCGAATATGCCGAGGATCGTATAGAGCGCACCGCCGGCCTTTGCGGGTATTGCCATTATTGCTGCGCTTATTGTGGTCGGCAGGTTTACCCGGATGGTGAAAATGAAGTAGACCCGTGGGTCGCAGCAGATATTTACTGTATGGCGAGTCGTCTTATTGCTTAAAGGGCTAAGACACGGCAAACAAGAATCATTGTTGTGTATTATCAAAAATGTGCGAATGGCAGGTGTTTTGTGGACTGCTATATTAATGCTTTTCTATCCACCTCAACAGTTTACTGGTTAATGCCGGAATTACTGTTGGGTTTCTTAGGATGGTAATCGAGTCCGTATCGTACACGGGTAAGATTAGACAGCCGGTTGAAGAACCAATAGCATCAACTGAATATCACGAACGGAGCATGATGGTATCCTGAGTTTCACGGAGGACTTTGCGAAGCTCGTGTGCTTCCGGAGTGTCCATGGGGACTACCGCAACTGGCTCGTTAGGGAAATCGCTCTGTTTCTCCCTTTTGCGGCGATATGTGGCGCATGCAAGCGCATTGTAGATCCGGTTGCGTATCGCTACAAAGGCATAGGTCGAAAACACGGCGCGCCCGGGTTGGTATTCGATCACAGCTTCGCATAAGGCAATGCATCCAATCTGGAAAAGGTCGTCATATGAATAAATGCCGGTTGAACCGGGGCTGCTCACGCAACGCGAAAGCACTGCTCTTACAAGCCCCAGGTTTTCTTCAACGATACGTTGTTGTTCAACAGTCAGCGTCATGCCGATTCACCTCCTATATTGATTTGTGGCCTCATGCGATTTTCATTGCTTTTGGCCTGTTGCCTATTTGCCAGAATTGCCTTGCTCTGCCGAATTACCTGCTCGCAGTAATACTCCCGAAGATACCCGATATGTGCCTGCGAACGAGGCGCTTGAATCATGCTTGCAAGCCACGCATAGGCTTGATCCTTTGTCATAACATCGGTCAGGTACAATCTGTTGAATGAGTCGTGCGCTTCCTTTCGCAGCTTTCTAAGCCTATGGTCGGCGAGGCTGCCCACAGGCTTGTTGGTCCCTTCATGGACGCGCACATAAGCGTCGCAGGCCGGATATCGGCTGCAAACGTAGAGTTTTGTATTCGCATGATTTTCTTTGTAGATACCATCCGCCGAGCGCAGAACAACAGGGCTGCCGCAGTAAGGGCAGCGCATTGCGCTCATACCCGGGATTCCTATAAAGGGGTTGTTCATCTTATTCTTCTTCAATATTCTCACCAACCTTTCTGTCGTCAACATCCACCTGAAGATGGATGAGTACAAAAAGCCGGAAAGCTGCCAAAACGACATACAGAGCCAAGGTGGCTGAAATAGTGGTGTCGCATCAGCCCATTGACTCTGTAATATGTTTGGTGCCTTCCGGCTATTCAATTCTCTGCTTGCGCCGTATGGATCGGCTCAATGCACCGTTCCGTAACTGCTCCATACCCTTATGTGTATGTGTTGGCGGCCGGTCGACTTCGTCCGCGCAGAAAGCCTGAGCGCAAGCTTTTCTACACGAAAAGAGTAACATATTTTGCTCGCAAAGTCAAGCATAAAAAGCCAGAAAAGTGCCTGTTTTACTGGATATTTTGCTATCTCAGTTCTACGGAAAGCGAAGTCAGTTCTACAGCTTATTCGTCATCTTCATCGTCATATTCACGATGCTTTTTTACGATCCGTATGACGATAAGCCCTCCGATACATAGCACAGCCCCTCCGATGAATAGCACAAGTTGAAGAGTGGGGATGTTCTGTCGGAATTCATCTGCCGGCGTCTCAGATTCCATCTGTGGCTGTTTTGTCAGATCAGCGGTCGGGTGCTGTTCATTTTTATTTGCCGGTGCAGGCTCGCTCGGCTGCACCAGATCCGTAGCAGCATATATAGGGCCCTCTGTGGACTCGGCTGCTTGCACATTCGACTCATGCAGCTCTGGTTTGGGCGGCGTTACTTTGGAATTCAAGCAGGAAAGTGTGAATGTGGAACTGTCGCTGAGTTCAAGCGCCAGCACACCCGTGTTATCGACCACGATCGTGCCGGGATATTTACCTACGTCCGTCACCAGCTCGAATTCCACGCCCGCCCAGTCGGGGCCAAGCTGTAGCATCAGCTTGTCTGCGATCGTGGTCTTTGTGGGTTCTGCGTCTGGCGTGGCATACGCTACCTGCGTCCACGGCAGAATGCTAACAGCGCATACGATCAGCGCCATGGCCAGGATGAGCATCTTTTTCTTATAACGGGTCATACGAATTACCTCCTCAAATGAGTGAAGGCCGCCATGTAGACGGCCACCCGCACAGGCTCTATCAGTTATGCTTCGCACGGCGCTTATCGACGGCCGGCTGCTTTTTGCGCAGCAGATACCACGCGCATCCACCGCCGCCGAGCACGCAGACCACAAGCAGCGCAATGCCCCACCACGGGAAGCCGTCAACGCCGGTCTGGGCGGCGGGAGAGTTCTCCACAACGTGCGGTTCGGCCGGGTTTTGATAGGTTTCGTTGATCTCCACCGTGACCAGCTTGCCGTTGACCGCATAACCGCTGGGCGCTTTCAGCTCCTTGACGCTGTACTTGCCCCATGGCAGCTTGGTGAACTGCACGAGGCCGTTGTTGTCGGTGGTCAGGGTCGTGAGTAGCTTATCGGTGCTGTCGTAAAGACCGAACTGCGCGCCTGCGAGCAGCTTGTTGGTCTTGGCGTCCACCTTCTTGATCACGATGTTGGCAAAGGGATCCGTCACAATGAGCGTTCCGGCGACCACGCCCTTCTCGTCGATCTCGAACGCATACGCCGTAGGGTTGAGCGCATAGCCGCTGGGGGCTTTGGTCTCCTTGTAGGTGTACTTGCCGGCGGGCAGATACTTCACGGTCAGCTTGCCTTCCTTATCGGTCTTACCGTCGAACACCTTTTTGTTCTCGGCATTATAGACCTCATATGTGGCGTCGGCTACTGCCTTCTTGTCCGGGTCAAGCTTCGAGATAACGACCAGCGTGGGGACATTGACGAGCTTGATATCGCCCGTGACCTTGCCCTCGGCGGTGATCTCAAAGGGGTACTCCTTGACCTGCAGCACATACCCGAGTGGGGCCTTGGTCTGCTTGAGGACATACTTGCCGGGCTTCATATAACGAATGGTCAGGTCGCCCTTCTCGCCGAGCGTACCGGACTGCACTTGCTTGCCCTCCGCGTCCACGATATTGATCGTGCCGCCGGGAAGCAGCTTCTCGGTCTTATCGTCCAGCACCCCCACATCGGTCACCAGAACCAGCGTGGGCTCGTTTGGTATCTCGGTCGTGCCGTTCACGGTGCCGTCGTCAGCCTTGGTAAAGCTCCATGTCTTGTCCGGCAGCTGATAGCCCGCCGTCACCTTGGTTTGGGTGATGGTGTACTGCCCAGGATACAAACCGTTGACCTCAACCGTGCCTTTCTCATTGGTCGTGCCGGTGAAGACCGTTTTCCCGTTCTTGTCCGTGAGCTTCAGCTCCGCGCCGGCCAGCTTATCGGTCTTATCCAATGCGTTCACCACGGTCAGGATGACCGGCGGGTTTTTCACGGGCGTGGGTGCTTCATCTTCGTTATCGTTGAGATTGATGTCGGTCTTGGCCATGCCGTCCGGCGTTGCGATGGTGATGGCCTTGCCCTGCAGCACCAAAGACGCTGATGCGGCCACGGAACTCACCTTGAAGGTCAGCTCCACATTCGTATGCGCGCTGGGCTCAATGGGCTGGGTCAGCGAAAGCTTGCCCTCGGGGAGCTTGGCTGCGGTGGCCTCTGTTGCGGTTAGCCCAGTGGGAACGTTCAGGGCAACAGTCGGAACTGCCGCTTGATTGCCTTTATTGGTGATACGAAGCTGATAGACGACGGTATCGCCATACTTGGCTGTGATGCCCTCCGTCACAGGAGTGTCGTTGACCTTGATAAGCTGTACGGCAAGCGCCATATCGTAGGTCTTCTTCACGAAGGGAATGCGGATCTGAGCGGGCCATGTACTGAATTTGCGGCCGTCCATCAGAACCGATTCGCCCTTGGGGGAAATGTAGTCGGGGTGTGCTTTAACCACCTCCCAAGCGTGCGTGCCGGGGTCAATCACAGCGGCAGTTTTGCCATCAGCGGAGGTGTCGGGCAGGTTCTCATCGTCGAGGCTGAAGCCCACGCCCGAGAGCGGATCGCCGGTAACGGCGTCGACTGCCACCAGCTCCACATCCGCACGCACGGTGACAGTGCGGGTGTGCGTGCCGGTAAGGCCAAGGATGTCGGCGACGGAGTACACGACCTGATATACGCCGGGAACATCGGCATTTACGTTGTTGGATGTGATCTGCACCTTGCCGCTGAGGTCTCCGTCCTCGGCGTCGGCTGCACTGACGTTGGCCTCGGGGTCGAACGCTCCGCCGCGGTTCATGACCACATCGGGCGCGGTGATAGCGGGCGCGGTGTTCGGGCTGATCTTCAGCGTGAAATACTCGAAGCTGGAGGTCGATATCACCGAGCAGTTATGGCTTATGAAACTGCCGAATGGGCCGTAGCCGCTGCCAACGGAGTCGTCGATGGCTACGTTGCTGAAAATCGCCGTCTGGCCGCTTGAGAAGCCGGCATCATCGTACTTATAGAACGACAGTGAGCCGGGACTGACCTGTAATTTCAGGTACCAGGTTGTGCCTGCCGAGTATGCGGGCTTGGCCTCCTGCTGGATGAGCGTCACGCCTGAAAGCCCGGTGAACTGGGTGGAGGCGAGCGCGGCCATGCTGACGTTGGCGAGCTTGTAATAGCCTACATTGCTCTGTCCGAACAGCACGGCATACCCATTGAGTGTGTTCCCGTCCGTGACAGCGTTGAACACGAAGCCGCTGCCCTCGAGAGTATGCCAGTCGGTATTGCCTTCGGTCAGGTGGAACGTAAAGGTGCGGTAATCGCCGTCCTGCGCCGGGCGGAACAGAAGGGTGGTAAACGGATCGGTAGGATGCCCGGAAAAACTGACGGTATCGCCGCTTGCCGTGGCATGACCTGTGCGGCCGTACTGTGTCCAGCCTGCGTCGCCTTCTGCGGCCAGCGCCTGTATGGGTAGCGCCGCGATGAGCAGCAGCGCCATGAGAAGCAGCGGCAGGATAAGTTTGCGAATGAGTTTCATGTGAGATTCCTCCTTGATTACTGAAATAAATAAGCCCGGTTTAGCCGGGCTTGGGCGCATAGAAAACGACCTGTGCAAAAGCACGGGTCGTGAATATAAAGGTATATGGGGTTTACTTAATGCGAAAAACCAATCGTGTCCCGATCATCTGGGAGGAACTGCCATATCGTACATTTGACGGAATGCACGGATGATTGTTTCCCACTGAATATCGGCGGCATAGTCGAAGCTGGTTCTGTAGTTCTCCCATAGAGATTGCAGTGCAGAGCTGTTCTCAATCTCGTCTATGGTAGTACCAACGTGATCGATGACAGGCAGTGACCCACGCTTCTCGGCTGTGTTGATCAGTGCGCGTCCGAGAGTGTCTGCGTCAATATTGTCCTGCTGCGAAATGCCCAACACGTAAATATCGTAGAAATCACGCATACGAGTATTAAGCGTTCCGCGAGAAAGAATGGTTTCTAGCTTTTCTGCAAGCACCGTCTCCAAATTGTAGGCCAACAAGGAAATTGTTCGATCCTCAAAAATAAGCTTGAACACATAGAGGATCTCGCCCGGCGTAATCACATCGTCCGTGGAAAAATCGATCTTCAAGGGCGTGTGCATCGTTTCCAGGCAGGTATCAAGCTGTACCCTGACGCCGGGATAATCAGCATCATCCATGATGGTCGTCACGCTGGCAATGGTGAAGGTCATCCCATCATCAAGAGGGATGGAGATGATCTCGCTGACGATTTCGTGCGCTTTTTCCTCTGTCAGCGTCAGGTTTTTGACGGTCGTATCCACGTCCATCGTCGAACGGTTATCCAGTCCTACCATAGCGGAGACAAGCGTGCCGCCTTTGAGGATGAGATTATCCCGGTATGGGGAAACGGCAAGCCGTTCCAGAAACCGTTCCATGACATAGTTGCGTATGATGATCATAGCCTTGTTGCTGTCGCTTTTAGACATATTGCGAACTAAGGCTTTCAACTGTCTTGCCGTTCGGATCATTAGAGTAATACCTCCATATACTGCCTGATAACACTCTCGATTGAAAGCGCTTTTGCATATCGCATGAGTCGCGGAGTGTTTTTCGTTTTACTTCGCGCATATCCTTTGACCGCTCCTTGCAGCGTTTGCGCTTCAATACATCGACGGCTTCGCACAAGATCGCAAATCGTGCGTTCCATATCATAGCTCCGCAGCGTATGCCCTACGGGCGAGGCGGCCTCCGAAAGACCCATCTCAAATAGGTCTTTCTTGATTGTGTGTACTCTTACGCCCTGCTTGGTGAGTCCCGCAACATTTGTGCCGGCTTCAAGCGTAACAGAAAAGCGCAAGGGTTCACGTTCCGCGGCTCCCAATAGGTAGAGAGCCGTTTCGTGTGAAAAGACTGCCTTTGGATACCGTACCTGAAGCACATAGAGAGCATCAGGCCACGCTTCTTTTGACATGTAAAGCCCATGCGCCGTGCGCTCCAAACAGTTTTCTCTCACATAGGCAGCAAGCGTACTCTTTGATACACCGGCTGCAACGGCATCCGATGTACGCAGATATCCTTTATTTTCAGACAGCAACTGATCCAATCGCTCAAACTTACCCATGCCATCACCACACTTTCACGCTATTATTGTAACCCAAAATAGCGTGAAAGTAAACCTGTAATCACAAATCCTTTCAAGAAAGCCCAGCGATGCCAGACTCAAGGACATAAAAGGCCGTCTGCTAATTAAGCAAACGGCCTTTGTGCAATGACTCGGCGCATTTATCGCTGCTGTTTTTTGCGTTTCGGTCTGCGCAGCGAGAGGATA
>ULTU01003886.1_pt1 | contig 29479 bp, 20 predicted proteins | sample 1957861 | NCBI WGS metagenome assembly ULTU01 (sample SAMEA4835742, study PRJEB28245) | human gut metagenome | biome: gut microbiome; material: fecal sample | place: Denmark | collected 2008
ATTTAGTTATTTTACTGTCCAACTTTTGGGGTTCATAGCAAGCGGGTAGGCGTTTTTCTTTATTATGGATTCTCGAATTCTCGTTTTGTCGATTGTCTGCAATAGGTTGCTTTTGCCGGTTGCGTGCTGCCGGCAGTATACGTGCAATCATCGTTTTTTGCGGTGAATGTTCCGTTTTATGATTGCTTATCAAAAAAGAAATTACAAACGATATGTTACTTGCTTTCCGATTTTATTTCTTCGATAAGGGAGGATAAAGCCGTTTCAAACTTTACTCCGTACCAGTGTGTTGTGTCGGTAATTGTGTTTTCGATACAACGAACGGTGTAGTTAGCAGCGATTCGAGCAGCGTCGAAAGGATTTATGCCGTTAAGCAAAGCTCCCGTAAATGCAGATGCGTATACGTCGCCGGTGCCGTGGCAACCTCTGTTTATTCGTTTATGTTTATAATATCTTATCTTTCCGTCATAAACGACTACTCCGGTAAATGACGGATCGTAGCTTACTCCGGTCAAAACTATGGTTTTTGCGCCGAGCGAGGCAAGTGCCGCACAAATTTCGGTTATATAACTTTCGTCGTAATTTTCGCAATACGGTAGCCCAGTAAGCAGACATGCTTCCGTTATGTTAGGAACAAGATAATCTGCGTTTTCGCACAGCGATTTCATCTTTTGCACGAAATCGAGATCGAATCCAGGATAAAGTTTGCCGCAGTCTGCCATTGCGGGATCGATAACGGTAATGCCGCCCGGATTGAGGGTTTCCTTTATAAAGTCTTTGACATAGTCTATTTGTTTTGCGCTGCCGAGGTAACCTGTGTATATCGCATCAAAAGTAATACCCTCGGAAATCCAATGTTTTTTTATATGCGGCATGTCTTCCGTTAGGTCTCTGAAAGTATAGTTTTTGAACCCGGAAGTGTGAGTGGACAATACTGCCGACGGCAAAATGCACGTTTCTACGCCGCAAGCCGAAAGAATAGGCAAAGCGACGGTAAGAGAACATTGTCCTACGCAGGATATGTCCTGAATAGTTAGTAATTTTTTATATTGCATATATATCTCCGTAAGGCGAACGTAATGCGCCCGATAATCTGAAAACAATATATCACGACTTATCTGTTTGTGTCAAGTAAATAAAATTTGCCGTCGGTTGCAGGTAACGTGCTTTGCGCAAATATGAGCTAAGAATGTCGAATGAATGCTTATATTTTTTGACCGGTAAAATAAATTCCGATTATAATGGGAGTCTTACCTGTTCCTTTTTTGTGTTTAAAGTCGATACGGTGCGGCAACGAAAACGCATTATAAAACTTATTGACAACAACATTTTTTTTTGGTAGAATGTATCGGAAGGAGGGTGAGTATCATGAAGGTTATTTTAACTCAAGACGTAAAAGCGCAGGGTAAGAAGGGCGACGTTATAGACGTAAGCGACGGATATGCTCGCAACTATTTGATTAAAAACGGTTTTGCAAAAGAAGCTACAAGCGTTAACCTTAACAGTTTAAAGATATCCAACGAGGCGGAAGCTCACAGAAAGGCGGTGGAAAAAGCGGAGGCGGTAAAACTTGCCGAAAAGCTTAACGGTTCCACAGTTACGGTAAAGCTTAAAGTGTCGGAAACCGGCAAAATTTTCGGCGCACTCAACACTCAATCGATAGCAGACGCTTTGGCAAGTCAGGGAATATCGATAGACAAAAAGAAAATCGTGTTGCCCGAGCCCATCAAGACAGTGGGAAGTCATACCGTAATAATTAAGCCGTACGCCGAAGTTCAGGCTACACTGAAGGTAGTTGTTGTCGGAGAATAACCCATGCGTTTTCCCGATATATTCAGAAGGAAGAAAAAGAAAGCAGTCGACAGCGTTCCCGCATTGACAAAGAAAAACAGAGTGGCGTTGTGTTTGGGCGGCGGCGGAGCAAGAGGCTTTGCTCATATAGGCGCTCTCAAAGCTTTCGAGGAGAACGGGATAGAGTTCGATTTGTGCGCCGGAACGAGCGCAGGCAGTCTTGTCGGCGCATTTTATTGCGCCGGAATTTCGCCCGATCAACTTGCGGCGTATTCGCACGAGATAAATCTTAAGGACGTTAAGCCGAACAGCATGTTTATACCATCCGATCCGCTTAATATCGGAGAGATTTTTACACGAAGAATGGGCAATATGTACATAGAAGACATGCTTAGACCGTTTTACTGCGTTTCCGTCGATCTCGTCAGCGGTAAGCAAATCATATTTGACAAAGGGCCGGTAAAAGAAGCGGTAAGCGCTTCTTGCTGCGTACCATTAATCTTTAAACCGCTCGTAATAGGCGATATGCACCTTATAGACGGCGGCGTACTTAATAATATACCGGCATCGGTTTGCCGAATGTTCGGAGCGGATAAAGTCGTTACCGTGGACGTTAATCCCACGAGAGGCGGCGGAACAAACGAGTTGGGGACGATAGACGTGCTTAAGGGGATGTTTTCGATAATGAGCGCACACACTTCGGTGGACGGACTTCGACTTTCGGACGTCGTGATTTCGGTAGATACAGCCGAGTATTCGTCTGCAAAAAAAGACGGATACGAAGAAATGATGCGTAGAGGGTACGAAACGACGATGCAAAAAATAGAGGAGATAAAAGCGTTATTTATATGAAATCAAAGCGTTTATTAGCCGCTTTTTTATTAGCGGTATCGATAATTGTTTCGGTTGCGTCGCTTTGCTCGACGCAATTTTCTTATGCCGAAGGCTTTCCCGAACTCAGAGTTCACTTTTTGGACGTCGGACAGGGCGATTGTTGTATTATCGAGTTCCCTGACGGCAAAAATATGATTATAGACGCCGGGGATAACAAAAGTTATGTTAAAGACAAAATTAAAACTTACGTAGACGACAATATTAAGAGAGGAAACGAAGGAAAAGTCGTGTTCGATTATGCGATTATGACTCATTCCGACAGCGATCATATAGGTTCGTTTGAAGTCGTTTACAATAACTATGACGTAAAAACGACATATCGTCCTAATCAAAAAGCGATAAACGAAAAAGACGATACATATGCCGATCCGGCGTCTTTGAGTACGGGTGACAACGGGTTTTGGGGGAATGAAGTAGGTAAAAAAGATACTGTGATCTATCGAAACATGCTTAAGCTGGCGTACGAAAAAAGTGAAAACGTTATCGTAACCAATCCGTACAGCGATACTCAAAATTGTATTAAGTACGACGGAGAAGATATTTATAAAAAATACGAGTTTAATTTTTATTCGCCATTGAGTTCGTACTACTCGGTTAAAGATGGTGGCAACAACAATTATTCTTCGATAATCGTGCTTTCCTATCAAGGCAAGAATATCGTGCTTACCGGAGACGCCGAGAAGGAAAACGAAAAAGAATTTGTAGATGCGGCAACTCAAGGTGAAGGCAGGTATGCGATTTTTAAAGATTTCGGCGCCGACGTAATAAAACTCGGTCATCACGGCAGTAAGACGAGTACGTCCGAAGCATATTTGAATATTGTCACTAAAAACAGCGACCGTAGTAAAGTTTTTGCGATAGTAAGCGCCGGAGCGGGGAATAAATACAATCATCCGCATCAAGAGACGCTCGACAGGTTAAAAAAGTTCGGTTTTTCGGAGGACAGAATTTTGTATACCGAAAAACCCGTTAAAGACGAAAACGGTAATGTCGTTAAAGATAAAGACGGCAACGTAGAGGCAACAAAACAGGACATAGTAATAACCGTAAAGAACGAGAACGGCAGTTACGTACTTAAGTACGGCGATGTTGCAGGAGGCTCTGCCTCGGGGAACGGATCGTCGAGCGGATCCAACAATTCGATTGTAAGCATGGCGGTGGAATGGTTTAACAAACAAGATTCCGTTACTAAGATTACAGTGGTTATAGCTGTTATTCTCGTAATTTTGCTTATAATTATTGTTTTTGCAAGCCTGTCGAAGCGCAAACGTAAAAAAATAGTGAAAGCGATAAGCGGCACTTCGAACAAATCGGGTTATTCCCAAAAGGGGAATAAGAGCAGTAAAAAATCGAACGGCGGCAAAAGTTCGAGCAAAAAACGAAAATAACGATATAATAAGGAAGGACGATAATGCAGTCGAGTGAGGAAGAATTTCTCAAAAAGTATGATTTGACCCAATACGATCGCCCGTCGGTGACTGCGGATACGGTAGTTTTCAGTGGCGACAAAGTGTTAATGGTAAAGCGCAAAAACTTCCCCGATAAAGGGAAGTGGGCGCTCCCCGGCGGCTTTATGGAGAAGGGAGAGAGCGCAGAACAAACTGCGGCGAGAGAGCTAAAAGAAGAAACGGGACTTATCGCAACCGAATTGAGACAACTTTGCTTTGTGTCTACGCCGCTGCGAGATCCGAGGGGCTGGGTTACGACCGTGGTGTTTACGGCAAACGCAGAAGGAGAGCCTTTCGGCAGCGACGATGCCGAGTCTGCTTGCTTCTTGCCGTGCAGTCTCGACGGTAACGTGCTGAGCGTCGGAAACGTCAAAAGTAAGATAAACATGATTATGGACGGCGAAGATGTGGACATAAATAATTCTACATGTGATAAAGAACTTGCGTTCGATCATGCTAAAATTCTCGCTTTTGCATTAAAAAGACGTTTGTTAAAATAAAACTTTATATAAAACACTTGATTTTTAAGTTGCGATATGTTATATATAGTGATACTAATTAAAAAGGTAGGTTAAATAAAAACTTATATGGACCCTAGTAGTCGGTGTATAAGCGTTCTCATTTCGTCAGCGACAAACAAATATTGGATTATTCCCGTGCTTGTTGTGTTGCTGGCTTTTTCTGCGTACTTTTCCGCAACGGAAACCGCTCTCACTTCGTGTAATAAGATAAAACTTAAAAGCATCGAAGCCAACGACCCCAAGAGGGCGAAAAAAGCGACTAAAGTGCTAGCGTTGCTCGAAAAGTACGACAAAGTATTGACTTCGATACTCATAGGAAATAACATCGTAAACATTACGGCTTCTTCTATAGCGACCGTACTTTTCGTATCTGTGCTTACAGGCAAAGAAGACATCGCACCGCTTGTTTCCACTATAATTATGACGTTAGTGGTTTTGCTTTTCGGCGAGGTAACGCCTAAGGCATACGCTAAAGAACGTGCGGAAAGTTTGGCGATGACGTTTTGCGGCGCCATAAACTTCTTTTACATAGCGTTTTATCCTCTCGGTTGGTTACTTACGCTTGTTAAAAAAATGTTTAAACCTGCGGACTCTTCGACATATACAGAGGATGAGTTGATAACAATGGTCGAAGAGGCTGAAAACGAAGGCGGTATAGATGCGCACGAATCGGAGCTTATACAGTCGGCGATAGAATTCAACGACGTGGAAGTTTACGACATTATGGTTCCGAGAGTAAAAGTCATTGCTATCGAAGACAATTATACGATGGACGAGATAGCCGATGTGTTCAAGCAAAACGGGTATTCGAGATTGCCGGTGTACAAAGAAACCATAGATTCGGTAATAGGCGTGATTCACATCAAGGACTTTTACGAATTGTACAATAATGGCGGCAACGATATAAAGAATATTATACAGAGCAGCGTTTGCGTAACCGGAAATATGAAGGTTAGCGCAGCTCTCAGACTTTTGCAAAAGGCAAAAACGCATATGGCTATAGTCGTTGACGAGTTTGGTGGCACTGCCGGCATAATTACAATGGAAGACATTATAGAAGAGCTTGTAGGCGAAATCTACGACGAACACGACGAAATCGAAGAACTTATCAGACGTGACGGCGACGCTTACATTGCGAGCGGTACGGAGAATTTGTCGGAGTTGTTCGAAACGATGGGTAAGGAACCGAGCGACGAAGAACAGTTCGATTCCACAACGGTAGGCGGTTTTGCCTCCGAACAGCTCGGTCGAATACCGATGCCAGGCGAAAGCTTTGTGTACAACGGACTTAAGTTTACGGTAATGAAAGCAGATGAGCGAAAGGTATCCGAAGTCAGGATAGAATTTGCGCCCGAGGAAGAAAAAGAAGACGAAGAAGTCGTCGAAGAATAAATTTCGTAATCTTTGAATACAGATAAATAAAAACTACGCATCCGAGCGAAGCAATGCAGCGAATTTCGGATGCGTTTGTCTTTTTTGAGACATGAGAAACGCAAAAAATATCTGACAAAAACTCTAAAACAAATAATTTTTTCGAAAAAACTTTAAAATTACAATTTTTCTTACAAAAAACTGTTGATTTTTTCTTTTACTTAAGTTATAATTGTAGTGTCTTTAAGTATGCGTGTGTGCGCAAAACCGACAGACGTAATAAAAATATGAATTGGAGAGGTGCGTTTTATGGAAGCCGTATTGATTATTTTCATGGTGCTGGCAAGTATTATCGGCATCGGCTCGACAGTTATCGTTACAATGACCGTCGTAAGAGAAAGCAAGGAGCGTAAGGCTGCAGCTAAAGCCGATTGCAGTTCGTGCGACAAGGTCGCTAATTGTGACGAGTGTGACAAAATACCCGACTGTGACCACTGCGAGAAGATACCCGATTGCGATAATTGCGATAAGGTAGTAAATTGCGACGAGTGTGACAAAATACCCGACTGTGACCACTGCGAGAAGATACCCGATTGCGATAATTGCGATAAGGTAGTAAATTGCGACGAGTGTGACAAAATACCCGACTGCGACCACTGCGAGAAGATACCCGATTGCGATAATTGCGATAAAGTGGTAAATTGCGACGAGTGTGAATACAAGAAAGTAGTCGAAGAAGCGGTAAAGGCTTATGTCGGCAAAGAAAAAGCTTACGCTTGTGCAGAAACTACGGCAACCGAACGTTACGTAGCAGAAGACGTTGTAACCGAACCTGAAGCAGAAGAAGAGGAAGTCGTTAAAGAAACGGAAGCGTCTGAAGGCAACGTTGCGTTCTCGGCGACCAGAGAAACCATCGACGAAAGATATTTGGCTTTGCCCGGCGAGTACAAAAATTATTACGATGAGATTGTTAAGCATGCGGCAAGCATCGAGAAGAGCAAGCGTTACAAGAACGCTCGTTACGAAGAGTACAAGGTCGGTAAAAACAGCCTTGTCAGAATGCTTATCAAGAGAGGACTTGTGGTTTGCGAATTCGTTATACCTAACTTCGATTTCCGTAACTACGTAAACGATAACAAGGTTGCTATTAAGCAAGCTCCCATTACTCTCAAAGTTGTAGACGAAGAAAAGCTTCAGATTGCAAAAGACACTATCAATATTGCAGTTAAAGCAATAGAGGAAGAAAAGGAGTACAAGAAAGAGCAAGCTCGTCAAAAACGCAGAGAAAGAGCAAGACAGGCGGCTGCTGCGTCCGAGGAATAATTATTGTACATATTAGTCACGTTTTTGATTTAACGGTAAAGTCCGTAGCCGATAGGCTGCGGACTTTTTTCTTTCTAGGTGTTGCACTTAGTTTGACAATTCATCTCGTTCATTGTGTGCGGAGAAAGAAAACGAAAGCCGGAATTGACTTTACGTTATGACGCAAAACAATAAATATAGACGCATTTAAATAAGAAGAGTAAGTAAATGCAATAATATATATTGGGAAAACCCTCAAAAGCTACAAAATTTGCAAAAATTTCCTTGCATTTTATCCGTTAATACGATATAATATGGAATATGTTTTTGATAGCGGAATTGTTTAATGAAAAGTAAATTAAAGAAAATTTTAATATTCGTTGCTTTTTTGGCAATTATCGCCGGACTGCTCTTATTCTTGTTTTCGGGCGAAAATGCAGAAATTCTCAAAAAGATAATTAACGGAGAAATCGACAGGGACGAATTTAACGGATTCGGTTATCGAGGGGTTATTGTTATAGTAATTCTTACGGTTTTTCAGGTTATTTTACCTTTTATGCCCGCAGAGCCCGTTCAAGTGCTTTCGGGGATGATTTACGGGGCATTGAATGGTTTTTTAATATGCTTGGGCGGCGTCATTCTAGGCAATTCCATTATCTATGCGCTTTACAAAATTTACGGGGACAAATTAGGTAAATACTTTCAAAAGAAGCTAGATATAGACTTCGAGAAGGCTCGTCATTCCAAACGAGTAGCCGCATTTGTGTTTATACTGTACTTTTTGCCGGCAATACCGTACGGCTTGATCTGTTTCTTTACCGCAACGCTTAAGACAAAATATCCTCGATATATGGCACTTACGACTTTTGGGTCCATTCCGTCTATCATTATCGGGATAATGTTAGGAAGAATGACAATGGTAGCAAGTTGGGTAACGTCGCTGATTGTTTTCGTTTCCATAGTCGTTCTTATCGTAATAATGTACGCAAATCGCAAAAAGATTTTTGCGTACGTAAATAAGCGAGTGGCCATGGATAAGGAGTATTCGTCAAAAACGGTTGTAAGAAAAGGAAGCAGCTTTTTTGTAAGAATAGTAATCTGCGCAATTACGTTTTGGTGCAATTGCCGCATAAAAGTGCGCATAAATAAGTGCGTAAAGAAGTTGGAAAAGCCGTCGCTCGTTTTGGTTACGCACGGTTCGTTCGTAGATTTCTTTTACGCCGCTGCCGTCACTAAAAAGGATAAGCCGCACTTTATTACAAACAGAATGTATTTTTATAAAAAAAGCTTGGGTAAATTTATTAAAGACGCAGGATGTATACCCAAAAGCATGTTTACGCCCGACCTTGAAACGGTTAAAAATTGTTTTAGAGTAATAGGCTATAACGAAGTGCTTGTAATGATGCCGGAAGCGAGGTTAAGTACGGTAGGGCAATTTGAAGAGATACAGGACGTAACTTACAAATTTATTCAAAAACTTAATTTGCCGGTATATGTGCTTAGCATCAACGGTAACTATTTTAAATTACCGAAGTGGTCGAAGAAGATGCGAAGGGGCGGATTCGTGGAATGTAATTTAACCGAGCTGTTCAAGGCAGGCGAGGCGAATTCTATGCCTATAGAAGAGCTTACGGAAAGAGTAAACGCAGCAATGTACTATGACGAATACGAGTGGTTGCAGGCTCATCCCAAAATCAGGTACAAAGGAAAACTCGCAGAGGGTTTGCATAACGTATTATATAAATGCCCGGCGTGCGAAGGCGAGGATATGTCGTCAAAGGGCAAAAAGCTGAAGTGCAATTGTTGCGGAAGGGAATATACCCTTGATGACAGATATCGTTTCGATTGTGAGTTTCCTACAATAAAGGACTGGTATGCCTATGAAAAACGTTGTTTGTGCGAAGAGGTTTCCTTAAGTACTCCCGTTACGCTTTTTCACTCGTGCAAAGACGGTAAAAGCATGCTCGAAAAGACCGGTTACGGACAATGTACTTTGGATGCCGCCGGACTTAAGTACGAGGGCATCGACGGAGAAAGAGAAATAGTAAAACAATTTCCGTTAAAGCAAATATATCGTATATTGTTCGGAGCCGGAGAGGACTTCGAATTGTATGAAGGCGATGAAATTTGGTATTTCGTACCCGAGGACGGAAGGGAGTGCGTTAAGTGGTATTTGTTCAGCCAAATTCTTAAGGAGCGAGAAGCTCAAGTCGAAAGTAAAACTAATGAAGAGTAGGTGATTATGGATTTTTCTAAATTTATAGTAAAGATTGCCGATACGCAGGCAGAAAAAGAACAGACGTATAGGCTGAGATATAAGGAGATGTTGAGGGAATTTAATAACGAGCTTTCTGAGTCCGAAGGATTGGACAAATCGGAGTATGACGATTATGCAAAACTGCTTATAGTGAAGGACGTCGAAAAAGATGAAGTTATAGCGTCTTATCGTCTTACGGATCCCGCAGATCTGCCGAGCGGCATGAAACTCGTTTGCGAGTCGGAGTTTAATATAGATAAAATAAGAGCGACCGGCGACAAAATTTGCGAAGTAAGCAGAGCCATAGTACATAAAGACTACCGAGACGGAGCGGTAGTAATGCTGCTCGTAAAGGGCATGCTAAACTATGTAATCGACAACAAGTTTCGATTTATTTTAGGCGACGCAAGTTTTTTCGGTACGGACAAAAGTAAATACGTCAAAGAGTTATCTTTTTTGGCGCAAAGACACGGTATCGACGAAGCCCTGATGGTAACGTCATTGGACGACGAGCAAATAGAACAAATCGACACGAGCAATTATAACGAAAAAGAAATGTCGAGGATGTTGCCTCCGCTGCTGAGGACTTACCTTATGTTCGGTTCAAAAGTTTCGGATACGGCGTTTACCGATAACGAATTTAAAAGCGTGGACGTGTTCGTTTTGCTCGATACGCAAAATTATAACGAAGCGGCGGTCAGAAGATTTATAAGGTAATTTTATACAGGTTACAAAAACTCAATTACGAATGGATTTCATCTCTCTAACTGTTTTTGCGGCGGCAAAAGGCCACTCGCAATATACTCGATATAACTTCGAGCGTTTGCTCGGCAGCAACAAAGCCGCAATGCGGTCGGGTTCTCATCGACGAAAATGCTTCGATAATAGGTGTGGCGAATGAGATCACTAATATAATTATTGTAAAAAATGCGAAGGAAACGATTTAGCCGATTTCCTTCGCATTTTACTTATTACGTCGTATTATTTACCTGTTATGTCAGATGTTAATCTTCGATTATAACTTCCTTTATTACAACCGGAGTTGTGGGGACATCGTCGTAGTACATCCATTTGCCTGTCGGCGTTTTGCTGATAGCTATCGCTTTGTCTAACGATTCTTTGTCTCTTACCTGACCGAATGCGGCGTATTGTCCGTCGAGATACGAACAGTCGTCTACACATATAAAAAATTGGCTGGAAGCGGAGTCTTTTACGTTAGTACGAGCCATGGATATAACTCCGGCTTGGTGACTTATGTCGTTGTTTATGCCATTTTCTCTGAATTCGCCCTTTATCGTGGGGGCGTTTTTTTGATCGAGCCCTTCGTTAAATTCAAAGCCTCCGCCTTGAATCATAAAACCGGGAATAACTCTATGAAAACACAGTCCGTTATAGAAATTCTCTTTTGCAAGTTTTACAAAATTTTCTACCGTAATCGGAGCAACTTCGGGATATAGTTCTAGCCGTATTTCTCCGTCGTCGAATTTTATTGTAGCGTTAATCTTTTTCATAAATACCTCCTAAGTTATTTTAGCATTATGTGGGGCGATAGGTCAACGAAATGAGATAGAAAACGAACTTTCATCAAAAGAAAATAATAACGATTAGAAAAATCGGTAACTTTTTGGCTTAATTTAGGTAAAATAACGGTAGAAAAAGTCTACTTATAATTCGATTTTGCACTTGACATTTTTTTTTTCGTATGGTATCATATAAGGCAAGGGCGGAAGCGGATTTATTTGCCGCATTCGATTATGTCTGTCAGGAGGGCAAATGCAGTTTTTGTGGCTATGGTTGGGAGTGATCGCAGCATCTCTTCTTATCGAATTTATCACAACCGAATTCGTAAGCATTTGGTTTGTGCCCGGTTCTGTGGCGGGAATTGTGCTTGCGCTTTTGGACGTAAGCATTGTTTGGCAGATTCTTGCTGTTACCGTCGTAAGTTTTGCGTTTTTGATAGCGTTCAGACCGCTTGCTATGAAAATGCTTAAAAAAGACGTAAAGACAAATACGGACGCATTAATCGGCAAGAAAGCAAAACTAATCGGAGATATTACCGAGGACAATAACGGCAGCGTAAAATTCGGCGACGTTGTATGGACGGCGACGAGCGAAACCCCGATAAGCGCAGGCGCATACGTGCAGGTAGTGAGCATATCGGGGAATAAATTAATAGTAAAGGAGATAAAACAATGAGTTTAATCAGTTCGGCAGGCAGCACAGTGGGCATAATTGCTTTGGTGGCAGTGGTAGTAATCTTTTTTATAATTTTGGTTACGTCCATAAGGGTGGTAAGACAGGGAACCGCCGTGGTTATCGAAAGATTCGGTAGATACCATCGTACGCTTTCGACCGGCATCAACGTCATTTTCCCGTTTATCGATAGGGCAAGACCCATTATCAGTGTTAAGGAAAAAGTTGCGGATTTCCCGCCTCAACCCATAATAACCAAGGATAACGTAACAATGCAGATAGATACCGTAGTGTATTATCAGATTACCGATCCGAAACTTTATTGCTACGGCGTGGAAAGACCTATTTCCGCTATAGAAAACCTTACGGCGACAACGCTTCGTAACATTATCGGTGAAATGGAACTCGACGAAACGCTCACAAGCAGGGACACCGTAAACAGCAAAATGAGAGCGATTTTGGACGAAGCGACCGATCCGTGGGGTATCAAAATCAACAGAGTGGAACTTAAAAACATCGATCCGCCGAGGGCTATACGAGAAGCCATGGAAAAGCAGATGAAGGCGGAGCGAGAAAGACGTGAGACCATACTTTTGGCAGAAGGCGAAAAGCGCAGCGCTATTCTTAAGGCGGAAGGCGAGAGAGACAGCGAGATTCTCAGAGCGGAGGCGCAGAAAGAGGCGGAAATACTTAGAGCCGAAGCTAAAAAACAGGCGCTTATCATTGAGGCGCAAGGTCAGCAGGAAGCGATAAAACTTATCGTGGACGCAAAGCCGGACGCAGCTTATATCACGTTGCAGGGTTACGAAGCGCTTAAGACGCTTGCGGACGGAAAAAGCACAAAACTTATCGTTCCCAGCGAATTGCAAAACGTGGCTACCCTTTGCTCGACTATAAGGGAAACGTTGACGGCGACCGAAGCAAAAGAAAAACAAAACGATAAATAACTTAAAAGGGTGCAAAATATTTGTATTACGGTTAATCAATCAAAGCCGTTTCGAGTTAATCGAAGCGGCTTTTTGTCAGCAAAGTTATTGACAATATTTTTTAGGTATGGTAGACTTTTAAAGGAGGTGCCTTAGGAATGAAATCTAAATTGTTTGCTTTGATGCTTATGTCGGTTTTGGTAGGTTCGATATGTCTTTGCGCATGTGAAGAAGATCCCCCGTCAATAGAGTACAGAGATATGACTAACGCCGAAATAATTACGCTATATAACGACGTTACGAATTACGATAATTATCTCGGAAAAAAGGGCGCTAAGATAAAATTAGACATTGCAGTCTCACAGGACAGTCGCACTATAACCGCTGCGCTGGATGCAAAAATAGATGCAAGAGACAATGCTAACGTTATGCTTAATGCGGACGCAGATATTACAATCTCTGCGCCTAAGGATGCGTCGAAAGGCGGCGGCGTTGCTCCAATGAGCGTGTCTTCGCCGATATTCGATAAAAAACAGGTTAAGTATTCCGTTTTTGTAGAGAAATCTGTCTTTTATGTAAGTAAAACGCAAAACGGAAACGTCGAATATGATTCCGAACAATTGCCGAGCGTAGGCGGAACTTCCGGTAACGTAAATTCGAGAGATAACGTAAATCTGTTGATAAGTACCGCACTTTCTTACGTCGATTTTAACATATCCGAGTATACCGAATATATAAGCGGTTCTTGTTACGATGACGACGGACATTATATAATAACCGTTGATTATCCGGGTGGGGAAGAGCAAGGAGTTGCTGTGGAAGCGTTCGTGTTAAAACTCGATATGATTTCGGACGGGCTTACGGCGAATAGCGCAAAAATCGAATTTAGGGCCCAAGGCGTTACCGTAACCGGCGAGTTTGGTATAGGCGACACGGAAATTCAAACTTTTTCTGATACCGAAAAAGCTAAGTACAACGGCACGCTCCTCGACGATTTTTCAGAGGGCGTTGCAGGCGACTTTTACGGTAAGTGGATCGGCGGCGGTTGCGAAGTGCAAATTTCCGAAAAGTCGGCATCTGCAACGGTAGAAAGCAAGAGCGGATCCGTAAAATTCTTTAGCTTGGGCAAGTATGCCGTTTTGGGCGGCGACGCAGGGCTTTATATTTTGCATCTTACTGACGAAGGAATGGAACTTAGCGACGGCTTTAAAAGTTATAGCTTGGTTAAGGCATCGGAGTAAGTCGATTCGATTTCCATAGCGGACAATATAAGATATTCGATTTTATCGGTTACGGCGGAAGAACAAATTTCGCCGTAACATTTTTTTTGTAAACGTTGTCGTTTTGTTATAAGTTTGTTGACAATGGATAACAAATACGGTATAATATAACATACGTTATACAACAATGGATTTTTAACGGCGAGGTGTAAACGATTATGCTGAAAATAGAACATCTTACAAAAAAATACGGCGAAAAAACGGCAGTGGACGATTTGTCGCTTACGATAGAAAAAGGCGAAATTTACGGCTTTATAGGACATAACGGGGCAGGCAAGACGACCACGATAAAGGCGGTCGCAGGCATACTTGCGTTTGACGACGGAGATATAAAGATAGACGGAATATCCGTAAAAGAACAACCTACGGAGTGTAAGCGTCGGATAGCTTATATCCCGGACAATCCCGATTTGTATGAATTTATGACGGGAATAGCATATCTTAACTTTGTTGCCGACATTTTCGGAGTGAGTAAGTCGGATAGAAGACAGCGGATTGCCAAGTATTCGGCAGCTTTTGAAATAACAAAAGACTTAGGCGGCGTCATATCTTCGTATTCGCACGGAATGAAGCAAAAGCTTGCAATAATTTCGGCATGGATTCATCAGCCTCAGCTTGTAATTATGGACGAACCGTTTGTCGGATTGGATCCTAAGGCTTCGCATCTTCTAAAGCAAATGATGAGAGAAAAGTGCAGCGAGGGCGGAGCGATATTTTTCTCGACGCACGTTTTGGAAACGGCGGAAAAACTGTGTGACAAGATAGCTATAATTAAGGGTGGTAAGCTTATCAAATCTGGGACAATGGAAGAGGTCAAAGGCGACGAATCGCTGGAAAACGTGTTCCTTGAATCGGAGGCTCCCAATGCTTAAAACGCTTATAAAAAAACAGTTGCTCGAAATCAACAGGGCGTTTTTCGTAAACGGGAAAACGGGCGTAATGAAATCGAAGAAATCCATTGTCGGCTACATTGTATTTTTTGTCGCAATGATTTTGCTTTTGTCTGCGTTCTTCTTCGTTGCGTGCATGGCTTTGTGCGTGCAGTTTGCTCAGACCGATTACAGATGGATTTATTTTACCGTAACGGGCGGAGCAGCGATTTTGTTCGGCGTGTTCGGTAGCGTGTTTAATACTTTTGCAACACTGTATTCGGCAAAAGATAACGATTTGTTGCTTTCTATGCCCATTCCCGTAAAATTCATTCTCGTTTCGAGACTTTTCGGCGTGTATATAATGGGCGCTCTTTACAGCGGAGTGTTTTTTTTGCCTGCTATGATAGCCTATTATGTATTCGGTTCGCCTACGCTTTTGGGAGTAATCGGGTCGATAGCGGTGTTTGCGATTATAACTGTATTTGTGCTCATACTGTCGTGCATTTTAGGATACGTCGTAGCGAAAATAAATCAAAAACTAAAAAATAAAAGCTTTTTTACCGTACTTATTTCAATAATGTTTATTGCAATATACTACGTCGTTTTTGCAATGAGCGAGCAAATCATAAACGGGTTGGTAGCTAACGGCGAGTCGATAGCGTCCGGAATAAAGCTATACGCATATCCATTTTATATAATGGGTAAAGCCGCCGACGGAGATATTTTAAGTATTGTCGTTTCGGCAGCGGTTATAGGGGCAGTGTTCGCTTTGGTGTACTTTATTCTCAATAAGAGCTTTTTAAAGATCGCAACCTCGTCGACGGCAACGGCAAAGGCAAAATCGGTAGGAGATAAAGATTACAAAGTGAAAAGTCTCAAAAACACGTTACTTTGTAAGGAATTTAAAAGATTTGCTTCCGACGCAAACTATATGCTTAACTGCGGGATAGGGTTATTGTTCGAAGTGGCTATCGGAGTAGTGGCATTTATATTTTCAGACGATTTGTCGCTGCTTATGAAAGAACTTGCCGAAAATATAAATTTAAGCGTGGGAGTCGTGGTCGCCGGTATAGTATTATTTGCCTCGAATACTACGAGCATTACCGCAGTTTCCGTTTCTTTGGAGGGTAAGAGTTATTGGCTGACGAGGTCGCTTCCCGTGCCAACGGTCGATATACTTAACGCAAAGGTAAAAGTTCAGGATATTTTGACGGTATCTACGGCGGTTGTTGCGTGCCTTTGCGTGGGCATCGCATTAAAAATCGGCGTAACGGAAACGGTTTTTGCCACAGCGGTCGTAGTTCCTAACATTATGTTTTTTTCTCGCCTTGGGCTGCTTCTAAACCTCAAATTTCCCAATCTCAAGTATACTAACGAAGTTATAGTCATCAAACAAAGCATGAGCATTTTTTTAGCTATATTGATCAGTTCGGTTTCCGATTTGGCGATAGTTTTCGGCGGAATCTTTCTCGGATTTGTTCCGTCATGGCTGCTATGTGTCATTTTTGCGGCGCTTTTTGTAGCGCTTTGCGCGGTGACGGACTGTTGGATAAAGCATAGGGGCGTAAAAATTTATGAATCGTTAACTTGATTTTGTCGAGAGCGGACAATCTCGGGTGCGGGGCAGATAAACACGGATGTCGGACGGTGTAAGATATCGAAGGTAAAGCGTAGCGGTTGATTCCTCTATCCTTAATCGTATATAACGGCAACGGAATTTACCCGAGTCCGATTATAACAATGATTTAATAGTCTCATAGATATGGAAAAACGGCGTTCTTTTATTTTGAAGGACGTCGTTTTGTATAACGAAAACCACGCTATAGCGGCGGAAAAAGATTAACCGATGAACAAAACAAAAACTCCGATTTTGTTATAACGGGACGACCTGCCGGGTAAAAGAGATAAAACACAATCGGACATATTAAAATGAAAGAAATAACAAGATAGCGTCGGTAAAAGTTTGGCGCATACGAAACGGAATTGCAGGTATTGCATACTATTCGTGCGGAATATCGCAGAAAGGTATTTTATGAAGCGAACGGAGTAGAAACAAGATAAATATTGAATATCCATATTGCATTACACGTTGCGCAGTTGCGATTATACAAAAGCAAACGCATATTTTTTTGTTTTTGACTTGCAAACGATTGACTTTGCTTGCGCCGTTGTAGTAGAATAACTATTGTGCGAAATTTTTATAAGTCGCACATTTGATTGTCCTAACCTATTTTTTCGGGGCGGGCAAGACTATCTTAAAAAAGGAGGTAGAGTAATAATGCCTACGATTAACCAGTTGATCAGAAAGGGCAGAGAGCAGGTAAAGTATAAGTCGCTTAGTCCTATACTCGAAAACAATCCTCAAAAGAGAGGTGTTTGTCTTTCGGTTACCACCACTACGCCCAAGAAGCCTAACTCGGCACTTCGTAAGATTGCCAGAGTTCGTCTTGTAAACAAGATGGAAGGTACTGTTTACATTCCGGGAATCGGACACAATTTGCAGGAACACAGCGTCGTGCTTATTCGTGGCGGCAGAGTGAAGGATTTGCCCGGTGTGAGATATCACATCATTCGCGGCACGCTTGATACAGCAGGCGTAGCAAAGCGTAAGCAAGCCCGCTCGAAGTACGGTGCTAAGAGATCCAAGTAATAGCGCCATCGAAAAAAAGAAAAAATTTAAAGGAGGAAATTAACTATGCCAAGAAGAAGCGGAGTTCCTCATCGTGACGTGTTACCCGATCCGAAGTTCGGCAGCAAGGTCGTTGCCAAGCTTACCAATCAGGTTATGCAGGACGGAAAGAAAGGAACGGCTCAATCGATCGTTTATGAAGCGTTCGATATTATAAAAGAAAAACTCGGCGCAGATCCCATGGACGTTTTTGCCAAGGCTATGGAAAACGTTATGCCCGTGCTCGAAACCAAAGCTCGCAGAGTCGGCGGTTCGACCTATCAGGTTCCCATCGAGATCAGACCGGAACGTAGACAAACGCTTGCAATAAGATGGATTGTTTCGTTTGCTCGTAATCGCAGCGAAAAAACCATGAAAGAAAAACTTGCAGGCGAGCTTATGGATGCTTACAATAACACCGGCGCATCCGTAAAGCGTAAGGAAGAAATGCACAGAGTAGCTGAGTCAAACAAGGCGTTTGCTCACTACCGCTGGTAACAGAGAGGTATCAATAGATGAGTGACAGACAGTTTAGTTTGGAAAACACCAGAAACATCGGTATAATGGCTCATATCGACGCAGGTAAGACCACTACTACCGAACGTATTCTTTTTTACACAGGTAAGGTTCATAAGATCGGCGAAGTACATGAAGGCGCCGCAACCATGGACTGGATGGCGCAGGAGCAGGAGCGTGGTATAACCATTACTTCGGCTGCTACCACCACCCAGTGGAAAGGTAAGAGAATCAACATTATAGATACCCCGGGCCACGTTGACTTCACTGTAGAAGTAGAACGTTCGCTTAAGGTACTGGACGGAGCCGTAGCGGTATTTTGCGCAAGAGGCGGCGTTCAGCCCCAGTCCGAAACGGTATGGCGTCAGGCAGATAAGTATGGCGTTCCCCGTATTGCATACGTTAATAAGATGGACTTCCAGGGCGCAAACTTCTTTAATGTAATCGACATGATGAAGACTCGTCTCGGAACCAATCCCTTGGCTATTCAGTTGCCCATAGGTAAGGCTGACACGTTCGTAGGTATGGTAGACCTCGTCACCATGAAAGCGGACATCTATACCGACGACCTCGGTACCACCATGGAAGAGACGGATATCCCGGCAGATCTCGTAGATATGGCTAAAGAATATAGAGCCAAGATTCTTGAGGCTGTAGCCGAGAGCGACGACGCTTTGATGGAGAGATATTTCGAGACCGAAGGCGAAGACTTTACCGAAGAAGAGATAAAGACTGCGCTTAGAAAGCTTACTATTTCCATGAAGTACATCCCCGTTATTTGCGGCTCCAGCTACAAAAACAAGGGTGTACAAAAACTTTTGGACGCAGTAGTTGATTACATGCCGTCTCCGCTCGACGTTCCGCATATCAAGGGACTTACTCTTGACGGCAAAGAAGAAGAGAGAGAAACCAGCGACGAAGCTCCGTTTTCAGGTCTTGCATTCAAGATTATGGCGGATCCGTTCGTAGGTAAGCTTGCGTTCTTCCGTTGCTACAGCGGTACGCTCGAAAGCGGTTCGTATGTTCTTAACTCCACCAAAGGAAAGAAAGAAAGAATCAGCCGTATTCTTATGATGCATGCAAATAGCCGTACCGAAATTCAAAAGATTTATTCCGGCGACATTTGCGCATTCGTAGGACTTAAAGATACTACTACCGGCGATACGCTTTGCGACGAAAAGAATCCTATTGTTTTGGAAAGCATGGAATTCCCCGAGCCGGTTATAAACGTTGCTATCGAGCCCAAGACCAAAGCCGATCAGGAAAAGATGACTATGGCGCTTATTAAGCTTGCCGAAGAAGATCCGACCTTTAAAACCTGGACAGATCAGGAAACCGGTCAGACAATAATCGCCGGTATGGGCGAACTTCACCTTGACATTATCGTCGATCGTATGAAGCGCGAATTTAAGGTAGACGCTAACATAGGTAAGCCTCAGGTTGCGTACAGAGAGACTTTGCGAGACGCCGTACAGGCAGAAGGCAAGTACGCTCGTCAGTCAGGCGGTAAAGGTCAGTACGGTCATTGTAAAATCAAGATGGAGCCTTTGGAGCCGGGCAGCGGTTACGTATTCGAAGACGCTACCGTTGGCGGATCTATTCCTAAGGAATATATCCCGGCTATCGATAAGGGTATCAGAGAGGCAAGACTTAGCGGTGTGCTCGCAGGTTACGAAACCGTTGACTTTAAGGTTACTGTTTACGACGGTAGCTATCACGAAGTCGACTCGTCCGAAATGGCATTCCAGATCGCAGGCTCTATGGCATTTAAGGACGGTATGAAGAAGGGCAGGCCGGTAATTTTGGAGCCTATCATGAAGGTGGAAGTAAGCCTTCCCGAAGATTATCTCGGAGCAGTTCAGGGCAATATCTCTTCTCGTAGAGGACAGCTTATGGGTACCGACGATATCAACGGCAGCAAGATGATCAGAGCCGAAATACCCCTTTCGGAAATGTTCGGTTACGCTACCGACCTTCGTTCGAGAACGCAGGGTAGAGGTAACTACACCATGACGTTCGACCACTATGCCGAAGTTCCTCGTAATATTGCAGAGAAAATTATCGGTGAAAGAGGTAAGAAAGACTAAATTTTAACAAAAACGACTCAAAAACGTTTGTTAAAAATTTAAATCTATTGTATAATTATAGAGAGGTCGGTGTTGCCGCATCTCTCAATCAAAATTAAAAATCAAGTTTTATTTGGAGGAAATTTAAAATGGCTAAGGCTAAATTTGACCGTTCTAAGCCGCACGTTAACATTGGTACCATCGGCCACGTTGACCATGGTAAGACCACTTTGACTGCTGCTATCACCACCACTTTGGCTGCAAAAGGTCTTGCAGAGCAGATGCGTTACGACCAGATCGATAAGGCACCCGAAGAGAAGGCAAGAGGTATTACGATTAATACCTCTCACGTAGAATATCAGACCGAAACCCGTCACTACGCTCACGTAGACTGCCCGGGCCACGCCGACTACGTTAAAAACATGATCACCGGCGCTGCTCAGATGGATGGCGCAATCTTGGTAGTTGCTGCAACCGACGGTGCAATGCCCCAGACCAGAGAGCACATTCTTCTTGCTCGTCAGGTAGGCGTTCCCAGCATCGTTGTATTTATGAATAAGACCGACCTTGTAGACGATCCCGAAATTCTTGACCTTGTAGAGATGGAAATCAGAGATCTTCTTACCGAGTACGGCTTCCCCGGAGACGAAACCCCGATTATCAAGGGTTCGGCACTTAAGGCTTTGGAAGCAGCTCAGGCCGGCGTTGTTGACGGTCCGGAATGCAAGTGCATTTTCGAACTTATGGACGCTGTAGACAAGTACGTTCCCGCTCCGGAAAGAGATACCGACAAGCCCTTCCTTATGCCTGTCGAAGACGTATTCACCATTACCGGACGTGGCACCGTTGCTACCGGTAGAGTAGAGCGTGGTACCGTAAAGATTCAGGACCCCGTAGAAATCGTTGGTATCAGAGAGACCAAGGCTTCCGTTGTAACCGGTATCGAAATGTTCCGTAAATCGCTTGACTTTGCTCAGGCAGGTGACAACGCAGGTATCCTTCTCAGAGGTATCGATCGTAAAGACATCGAAAGAGGACAGGTTATCGCTAAGCCGGGTTCGATTACCCCGCACACCAAGTTCACTTCCGAAGTTTACGTTCTTAAGAAGGAAGAAGGTGGCCGTCATACTCCGTTCTTCAACGGATATCGTCCCCAGTTCTATTTCAGAACTACCGACGTTACCGGTTCTATCGAACTTCCGAAGGGAGTTGAAATGGTAATGCCCGGAGATAACGTAACCATGACCGTTACTCTTATCCACCCCATTGCTGCAGAACAAGGTCTTCGTTTCGCTATTCGTGAAGGCGGCAGAACCGTTGGTTCCGGCGTTATAGCTAAGATTATCGAGTAATCGGAGCTAAAACAAATTAGTAATACAAAAAGTCGTTTCCGTTATTAGGAGACGGCTTTTTTTGTTGACAAAAAATACTCGCTCGATGAGTGGATAAAAGACTTGTGCTATGGACAAAAAATGCACCTATGGTAAGATAAGAGCGACTGACTATCACAGAAAATAAAAAGCCAATAGGGGAAAGACCCAAGGCAAGACAAAGCGAGTTTATTACATATAAAAGGGAGACTTCAATATTACATAGTATTCACCACGAAATATCAAGAAAAAACAGTATACGATAGAGTAGATTTAGTTATGGAGGCATAAACTATGACGAGCAGTATTTTGCCAATCGAAAACATCTGCGAAACATTTGTGCGGTTAAGAAACAACATAGTTATTTAGAGTTGATTGTATAAATATCTGCTTACAAAAAAGCTTATGTATTTTTGGCTAAAATCTCGGATATCTATCGTTGCATCGTGACGCTAATGCCGTCGTGCATTTGCTTTGTTTTGATTTTACGAAATGAGTAAGCACACAAAAGAGTTTTTATATACAGATAAAATATTGACAAACATTTTGTTTAATGATATAATGTATTGTGTATGCGGCAAAAAATTATGCGGTTTTGCACCTGCGGAGATTTTGCGGCATTACAGAAAAACGTGCTGATATAGGATTTTTACGAAAAAATGAGCGGCATATTTATTGTTTATCTCTTAATAATTTTACTTTTTTTCGGTCTTGCTTATTTGCCCAAGATGAAGGCTATAAAAGACGTTTTTTTGGCGTGCAGAGATTTGAAAAAACTGCACAAAGTTTATTTGATTTTCCTTAAGATAGCTATATTCGCACTCACGTTTTTGTTATCGTTTTACATCTTCTTTAAGCAAATTCGTACGATATTGCTTGCCTCGCTTTCTGGCGAAACGATGCTGTTTGTACGAGAAGTATTGCACGTTTTACTCGATACGTATTCGGTAAAGACTGCGCTTATGCTGTGCCTTGCGTATGTCGCAAACGTATCTATGGTAATGATTGTCATATTTGGCATGATTACCGCTCTGTCTCTTACGTGCGCTATAAGGAGAATGGTAAAGAAGCCGCAGAGCGAGCATACCGTGTTTGAGTGCGGAAAATTTTACAAAGTAAAAAACAACTGCAAAGCAATTTGCGGCAGTAAATATATTAAAGTACTCGGACAACTGAGACTATGAGAGTATATCGGTATTTTGCCGAACTATTATCTGTAACAAAATCTTGTAAGCGTATAAGACTTTTAGTGACTTGCGTTGTGGATAAGCCGATTTTTGTACGCAATATTTTGTAAAAATGCCATCAGTCGGATGTAAGGCGCTATCGGTGATATTTATCGACAGGCGCATTTCGGCGAAAATCGCGCGGCAAAAACAGATGATTTTTTGAGGTGAAATATCGTTTTTTATATAACGGCTGCTTCTACCGGCAAATATTATTGTGCGGAGGTACGCTGTTTTTTTTATATCGTTGCGAAAATTATATTCTCAGCGTGTTTTTACTTTGCGCTTTTGTAGCCGAATATATGCGACGGATACGAAAATTGCGATTACATATAATATAAAATATATAATACGAGGTAATATATAATGAAAAAGAAAAGAACAAGACTAATTACGATGATAGCTACGGTGATGATAGCCATGGTGTTTATCGTTTCGGGAGTAGCCGTCAGGAGCTTTGGAAGCGACGACAGCATAAATTCGTCATCGCCCAAAAGTGAGCAAACTACTACTCCGAGAACCGCTTCCGTTTGGGACGGCAGCAGCGATATAAGTTGGTACGATTATTCGTCTAACGTCTTTACTTTGGACACCGCAGCTAAGTTAAAAGGTTTTGCGGATCTGTCTAACTCGGGCATGGATTTTTCTTCCTATGAAATCAGACTCGGAGCAGATATAGACCTAAATAACAGACCTTGGTCGCCTATAGAAAACTTCGGCGGCGTATTTGACGGAATGTCGCACAGCATTTCTAACGGCTTGATTGTGTCTAATCATAATGACGGTTCGGCGTTTTTCGGTACTATCGATAAAATCAGCACCATAAAAAACATAACGTTCAGAAATTTCACCGCTAAAAGCGAGATCTTTTGTAATTACGGCATAGTGGTTGGCAAAAACGTAGCTAACGGCACAACTATAAGCAACGTAAATATTCATAACTGTTTTATTAAAACGCCGTATAAAGGAGACAATAACGGCGCATTTATAGCAGTAAAAAGCACGGCCCCGATTTTGATTGAAAACTGTAACGTTTTTAACAGTATGGTCAGAGCAGGATACGGCGTGGCTCCCATTATAGTGGAAATGTCCGGTTCGGCTTATAGATCCGTAATAAGAAACTGCAACATTATAAACACGTTTGCCATAGATCCGGGCAATGAAGTAGGTTTGTTTGCGAAGAGCGGCAATGCGCTGATAGAAAATTGCCATAACAATATGTATCCCGTCGAGCTTACTATGGAATCGGTTAAGGACAATTTTACGGCAGAGCAAATTAATATTTATAACGAGACCATGACCGCAAAAAAAAGAATCGCATACGCATACACAATGGGCACCGGTTGCGAAATAGTTAACTGCGGAGGCATGCTTGCCGAAGTATCTTTAGACGGAGCAAATAAGGTTAGCTTATTTGAGGGTAAAAATTATACTTTCGTAGATCTTGCAGAGTATAGTAAGTTAAGTATAGGCTTAGCTATCGACGGAGAAATATCGATAGAAGTAGACGGTACGGTACAGAAGGTAAGCGGAAAGAAATCGGAAGTTGCTCTTACGCCCGGCGCACATGCGATAACGTTCGGCGCATCGATAAACGGAACTACCGTAGCTTCGGGCAATTTGATTTTGGGCTTAAAGAATGCGCTTTCGCTTGTTAACGAAAACGGCACGTCTATCGAACAATGCGACGGATACATAGGAAGTGACGGCACGAGTTTTCAAGTATCGCAGTTCGATACGTCTTATACGCTGAAAAAGGTAGGCGAGATAAGCGGAGTAACGTTTGCCTCGGCGGCAGGAGAGATAAGCGCAACCGGCGAACAATTAAGTTATAGCGCAGAGACATTTGTACACGCATTGGCATTAACCGTAACTTACAAAGGTTCGTCTACTCAAATACAGTATGAGGTATGGAAGGGCATAAAGGTTGCATTTAGCGGCAATTATCCCTGGACTTTTGTAGATGGCGAAACCAATAAGTATTTCCGTTCTACCAATCAAAAGAAGGGTAGTACTCAAAGCGATATATCCTTTACCGTAGCCGCAAATACAAAGCTTAGCTTCGAATATGCTTGTTCGTCGGAAAACAATTGGGATTATTTGTGGTTTGCTCCGAGCAACGGAGCCACCACCAACACCAAAGGTGCGAATTGCTCGCTCGCTACCGACGAAGCGGTTTTAGGCGATAGCAGCGTATGGAAAACGTATTCGATTGAAAACACTTCCGGCACAAGTATTTCGCTCAGCGTTTATTACAAAAAAGACAGTGGCGGCGATACCGGAGCGGACACTGCGTATATAAAGAATATTACGGCTACTGCACTCGACGGCGGACAAACTGCGACTGTCCAAAGCGAAACTTTTAGCGAGGATACGCAAATTTCCGTACCCGAAGGGGCAATTCAATATGCGGAAAACATATATTACGTATACGAAACAGAAAAAAAGATAGTATACGACGATACGAAAAAACAATTTGCTACCGAAACAGACAAAGCGCAAAACGCAACGGTAACGTTTTATATTACGAATTCAGACATATTTGCATTCGAATATGATGACACGACGTTTTATGACGGAAAAATAGACGTATATTACGACGGTGTAAAGCAGTCTCTTACCGGAGATAAAAATAGCGGAATATCGTTTTTGGCAACGTATCACCGGTTCGATTCGGTGGGAACGCATTCCATAAAATTCGAGTTTACTTATTACGATTGGTACGACTTTGCATTAAGAAATCCCAAGGTTTACGTCAACAAACTTATAAACGTTAACGTAAGCGTAATAGGAAACGGCGAAGTTTACGACTTGATAGATTTTGCCATGACGAATATTAGCGCCGGAATTCAAAAAGGCTTATTAAATAAAGTTCAGCTTTTTGCTAAACCGTCTACAGCCGGCGCATACGAGTATGTAGGATACCGCATTAAAGGCGAAGACGGCGTTTACGGCGACGTTATTAAGTCGAACGGCGATATAATAACGCTCGAACGCAATTTGGATATACAGGTGGAATTTAAAGAAAGGTTGCCGCTGAGTAACCCGATAAGTTTTACCAAACTTGTAAATAACGTTTCGAGCGAAGGTGATATATACGCTTATCAAAAGATTAAACACACCGTTTTGCAGACAAATACCGAATTCATTTTGAGGTCGCCCGCAATAGACGGGGCAGAAGTGGAAGTTTACGACTCTGCGACAGGCAAGAGAATTTCTGCCTTATTCGATAACGGTGAATATTTCTACAAAATAAACGATTTTACTGTAAATCACACTATCGAATTTATTTACACAAAACTCGGTTATGTCGATACTAAGTTTGTAGTAGACATAATATTCGAGCCGAGTATGAGCGAGTATCTTATTGCCGAAGGTTCGCTGCCTATCGAAATCGTAAACGACGATGAACTCAATTACGAGTACAATTCGTCTTTGTCGAATGCAGGCAGGTATGCTTTCTCGTCATCTCTTGCAAATAAGAAAATGGATATTATTGCCTCCAACATTGCGTTTAAGGTGCAAGGTATGGGCGTGCTTGTATTCGATTACTATGTAAATACCGGTATCAAAGGAAAAGGCTATGCCGAGCCGGGGATGGGAGATAAAGCGTTTTACGGAATAAATACAAAAATTGCAGCAAACACCGAGATGTTGCGTTATTACAATTTTATAACGGACGCATATAAAACGAAAATAGGTTATATGGGCGCAGATTTGGGCTCCGACGATTACAGCAAGGCGCAGGGCGCTCTCGGCTGGCAAAGAGGGGCAATAGCGATAAGCGGCGCCGAAAACGAGATTACGACAATATACATTGCTTACGTTAAAGACAGTGGCGATGATCCGAACTTCCCGAGCGAAGACATGTTTGCGCTTGCTAACGTGATGTTTGTTCAGGGCGAACGTACGATAAACTTTAGCAGCAACACTTCGACCGGTTCGGTTACAGCAAAAAACGGGGAAGTCGTTATAAACAGCGGCGACAAGGTAGCTGCCGGCAGTCAAATTACTTTTACGGCGACTAATACCGATTCGTCTGCCAAGTTCTTAGGTTGGTATGACTCCGAGGGCAAGCTTCTTTCGTACTCGAATGTTTATACGGTAAGCGTCAGCTCCGACCTTACTATAAGAGCGGCGTTCTCCGGTGAAGGAGCAAATTACTTTGTTGGCGCACAATCGTACGAGAAATTAAGCGATGCGATCGAATCGCTTAAAGACGGCGATAGTTACAAAGAAAGCACGATAAGAGTATTCGGTGATATTTCGCTCACCGAAAACACGACAATACCTATGGGGGTAACTCTTCTTTTACCTTATTATGCTAACGATATAGTCGGTGTAAGCGTAGGCGGCACTCATGCAAGAGTGAGCTGGAACGACGGAGTTAAGCCTTTCGTAACGCTTACCGTGGAGGCGGGCGTAACGCTTACCGTAAACGGAAAACTTATTGTCGGAGGCGTACAGCACAAAGCGGATCAGAGTGCGCAAGGTCACACTTCGGGCGATTATTCTAAACTTGTAAATAAAGGCAACGTTATAATTAACGGAAGCATGGACGTTAGAGGCCTTGTGGACGGCAGCGGTACGCTTACGGTAAACGCCGGCGCTACTCTCAAGCAGCCCTTTATGGTAAACAACTATTCCGGTGGCACTAACACGTCGGATTTGTACGGAGCGGGACAGTTCCCGTTTGTGCAGTTCGATACTGTTAACGTAAGATGCAGACAGATAATCGATTACGGCGCTAAAGTGTTAGGTTCTACCTCGTTGTATTTCTGGAGCAGCATAACCACGAAGGACGTTGTTTTGGTGGATAAAATAGAAAACAAGGCAACTAGCGGGGAAGGCGCTCTTATTTGGCTCCATAGCGGCAGCAGGTTAGAGATAAGCTACGACGATACCAAAAAAGTTGATCAAGCGGTAGGAAATATCCACCTCGGCGACAGTGGAGTAAACGTTATCGACGTATACGGCGAAATAACCGCAGGCGAGTTCTATTTACAGACCTACGGCTCGTCCGATATGGTGCTTGCCATTCCTTATACTTATAATTTTGTAATCAAAGGCGGAGCAAAAGTAAACGTTACGCAAAAATACAAAGTTATGCCGGGCGCAAAGGTTACCATCGAAGAAGGCGGATTGATAGACATCAAATCTACCGGCGCATTATACGTATATGACGGATTTAAGGACGGTGGCAAGAACGGAAAGTTGTATCCGGACGCAAGTGTGCTTTCTAAATACGGCTTTAGCAAAAACGCCGTTTTGACAGTAAACGGTACGCTTAATATAGACGGCGCATTTGCCGGCATTGCGCAAAGCTCGTCTACCACCGGTACGATAATCGTAGGTAGCGGCGAGGCGGTTAGAGTAGGAACTCAGACTATAACCGAAGGTTCAGACGGCGGATACACCGATAACAGAGCAACCTTTACCATGAGCGGCAGAGTTTACGGACTTAACGGATTTAAAGAGCTTTCCGCCGGCAAAACGTATAAGTGTTTTGCTGCCGACGAGTTTACGCTAAACAGCTTTACCAACGTTTATTACGAAGGCGAAAGCGGCTCTTCCACACAAAAGACGTTTAAAGACGACAACTATAATCAGGCTTGCGTGGGCAAATTCGCAGAATTCAAAGACGGCAAGTATACGGGAATTATAACTTTAATCTTCGATAAAGAGTTCGAGAATAAGGATGTAATTATAGACGGTGTATCATACAATGTATTTAACGGAACAATCGAGTTGCCCGTAACGTTTGACGTTAGCTTAAAGTATACCGTTTCTTATTATACTGTCGAGTTCGAGACTGCAAACTCTGCGCATAGCGAGATATTGGATCTGAAGGCAGGCTCAGAATATAAACTTAACAAAATAGTTAAAAGTGTAGTTTTAAGAGGGGATAACGTATACGAGCGAGCTTACAAAGCCGACGGTAGCATAACTACGGAATTTGTTTTAAAGGCGGCGATAGCTTATGCAGACGGAACAAGCGAAGATATTGTTTTGACGATCGGCGGCCTTGACGAAAGCAAGTATGTAAGCGAAGTTACGCTTAGTAATCCTTTGTACGCAGTAGAGTTCGGAGCTACGCTTAAGACGCTAAAGGCAGAACTTGCCGAATATATCGACGGTTACAACGAGATAAAAGCGGACGTTTCTACCGACGGTAGCGTAGTAGAGAAAGCAAAGGCGCTTTACGCTTCTTATACGGCAATCGTTAGCGGACTTGACAGTGTACAGTTCGAGTACGTCAACGGTAAAATAGGTAGTCTTAACGACTATACCAAGATTGTAAAATCCGTTTTGCTGAAGGCGGGAGCAAGCGTAACTTACGGCGATAACGAAGCGGATATAATCGCCACTTACGTAGACGGAACGACCGGAGAATTAAAGGCGGTTATAAGCGGCTATGCAATCGATTCGGCTAACCGTATTACTTATAACTTAACGTATTCAGGCGTTTACGGCGCTGCGACGTATAGCATAACGGCAAAGGGAAGCGGCGCAAGCAAAAAGACGATTTCGCTTACGGTAAGCGGAGACGGCGAATTTGTTTACGACGGAAGTTTGCGTTCGGTAACCGTATCGGTAAACGGAGCGATCGAGGGTAACCCGGTAGTCCTTGACAGCATAAGCAGTGCGGACGTGTGCGAAAAATCCGTTACGTTTGCGCTTAAGGGAGACAATGCTTTATGGTATGTTTTGGATAAGGAATATACCGCCGTTTTGAAGATAACCAAGAGAGCGATAACCGTAACCGTAGAAGATAAGA
>ULTU01075325.1_pt1 | contig 29240 bp, 22 predicted proteins | sample 1957861 | NCBI WGS metagenome assembly ULTU01 (sample SAMEA4835742, study PRJEB28245) | human gut metagenome | biome: gut microbiome; material: fecal sample | place: Denmark | collected 2008
CGTTATAGATCCAATCGAAGATATTAGCTATGTCGAGAGCAAAACGTGCTTCATTTGCACTGCCATAGAGTTCTCCGAATACACCACACCAGTACCGTTTTGCCAGCAGGTCAAGATTCTGGCCGAGCATAAGAGGCCGTTTCTCCTTCAACTCGCTATCGTATGCAAAGATTGCCGCAAGCGGAATCAACTGTGTGGTGTAGGGGAGGTCTCGCTCGCTATAGATGCCTTGGTGGGACAGGAATGCCGCTGCAGATTCGAAACCGGCAACAAGAGCATCGTGATTAGCTTTATAGTCATCCAGACATAGCCGTAGGATGTCTCGTTTCTTACAAGATACGACTCCTTCTCCGGCAAGACTCTTCTTGTATGTCACAAGCAGTGTCATAGCCGCCAGGAAGTTGGCTCCAGTGATGTCTTTAAGAATGGTTAGTTTCTTATCGCTATACTGCTTACGAGCGGCATTCCAATCGGCTCGGAGGTCATGTTCATCGGCCGCAAAGGTAGCGGTCACGAGTTCAAACACGGTCAGAGGGACGCCACCAGTGTTGACGTTCTCGAAGATTTGGCAGACGGCTTCTTTGGACGTGTCCTTCGTCAACTGAATAACGGGCATCTGGTAGTCCTGGATGGGGCGTAGAATCTTCTGGGAGAAGTCTCTGAACAGCAAGCGATGCTCAGAGTCATTCTGGAAATGCTCTTCCATGCCGAAACGCCAGTCGTCAATCTCATTAGGGGAGAAGACCAAATTAAGAGGGAACATCAGGTGCTCAAACTCATTCTCCTGTGTCGAGAGATCCAGAACAACGGTACGACCGATGTCGGATAGGATCTGCTTCTTGTCGGATATGGACACGATAGCATCGAGTCTATCGGCTTCAGGGTCAAGGCATTTCTGAATGTTGAGGTAGTAATAACGGAATATGGTCTTGTCACGATTGGTATCCAGGCGAGTCTCAACGGCCTTCTTGCACATAAACACCTGATAGAGCGTGGTGAGTCGTTGTTGTCCATCGAGGACGAGCCAGTCAGGGAAAACATCATCCGAGCATTTGACTCCAGTGAAACGGCGACATTTGAAACGCACGGAATCTCCATGCCCTTCAAGGAACATCGCAGCCCCCATAGGGAAACCGGAAGTAATACTCTCAATGAGTTTGCATATCTTGGTGTCATCCCAAACCCAGCTGCGCTGGAATTCGGGGAGTTGTGCTTTACCCTGACCGACCCACGTCAGGAGTTCGCTTAGTTTCTTATCGTGTGATTCTACTGCCATAGGGATGTGAGTAATTACCTTTTCCTTATTTTTGAACAAAGTGCTACATATGCTTTATCTAACTCTGCATCAATTGCTGTCATGGACTCGTCGTTATTAAAGTTCAAATGTGCTTGCTCGGATAAACTGGCTAATTGCTTGTGATGCTTGTCTTTAGGATTATACTTGGGAATGTATACCGGGGGACGGATTTTAAAAGAGCGAGAATCTGACGAACTGAAAAGGTATTTCTTGACAATTGGGGCATTCAAAATAGCGCATACATAATGAGCCTCATCTTTAGTCATGTAGTTCCCGTTAAGATCTTGACTCATCGTTACTGCATGGTTTTGAAAACAAGGTTTTTTGGGGCCACCCCACGATGTGTTTATAGATGATACGACACACGCCTGCCACTTGGTATTATCTCTAAAAGCAACAAAGTGCTCACCAAAGCTATATTCGCCAACACGTGCAAGAGCGTAGAACTCTTTTTCCATGGTTCCGATTATGCGCTCATTATATGATGTCTGAGAATCTATAATAGTCTTAAACTCCATGAAATAAGAGGCGAGTTTAGGTGACTCTTTGCGCAACTCCTTTAATGACAACGGAACGCGGGTATGATTACTATCATAGGGGAATGGAACAACGAAAGAGCTATCATTAAGATGAAAGCGCTCTATATCAACCCCCTTAACAAGAGGCTGCATATATTTGGGTTCAAGCATATGAGAGCGCCGAGGAATCTTGTATTTTGATTTTTTATTCTGGTAATTAACAAACGGTAGTAGTCCCTTCCGTTTAGGTAAAGAAGCGTCTACCTCTAATAAGAACAACTCTTGAGGATAAAACTCGACGCCTTCCCGGCCAATATATTCACATTCTCCAGCAATTTTTGCAAAACTCTTAAGCATCCTGATGTTTTCTGCGTAGGAAAAAATAGAGCTATCACTATTTACTTGGCCGACAAGACAATGTGATACGGTGAATTTCTTTTTTATATCTGTAAACGAATGAATTTGAGTAAAATCGGATATTTTTTGTTTTACCGATTTCTTCTTCGTATACAATGTCGTAGGAACACCTCTTTTATAATCGATCACGTCCCTACTATAAAAGTAAGTCAAAAATGGTTCCTGAACGGGGTAAAAAGGATGTCCGGCTTTTGTCCAGTCATAGATTTCCTGTATATAGAGCCGACTCCCATCGGATAACTGACATCTTCTAAAACCTTCATATGACTGTTGAAACAAGATGGTTTGAGGCATTAGAAACGCCAAAATCTCCCCCTCGCGTCAAGATACATGTTAGCAGTAACATTCGTGATTAGCGCACAAATGTTCAAATTAATACCTCCTGTAATACTATCTCCAGAGAAAAGGTTATGATCAATACACAGATTCTTTACCCGATCTCTATAGCCAGTTGGAAGAGACTTCCAGTCAATCCACGGCGGATTGCCAACAACCAAATCAAAATGACCGAGGCAAGCCGTGGTCAGATAATTTGTAATAATCCTCGCCCAAATACCATTCCAGTGTTGATTCTCCAGTTCGATAAAACGAGCTGATAGGTCATGAATAAGATTGATAACCTTTTCTGTTCGCTCTCCTTCTGCCACAAGATTTATTAATGCTTCATCAATGCCTTCTTGATCGTTTAACTTAATCATATCTTCGATGGAAGACATCTGTATGGAGAATAAATCTTTATCTTTTAAGGTACTCTTTGGGAGTTTTATCTCAAAAGGTCCTCTTAAGGTTGAAATAGAGTACGTTAGGTAGTCTATTCCATCTTCATTAATTGTGGCTGGGATATTAGAAGAATCGCCAAGATAAACAGGGATTTCAATGTACTCCTCATCCGTTATAAGAGGAGCGACATTAATGAAGTAGTTAATCCTTGTAGTTAAAACTGCTAATGGATTCAAATCTATCCCATTAACTCTACTCAGAACAGACCGTAAACGTTCTGAGGCTGGCAAAGATACAGTTTCCTGCAGGATTTTTCGGATCATAACGACCACGAAAGTGCCTGAACCTGCACATGGATCGAGGCCTCTCCAAACACGCTGCTTAGATACATCTAATTTGTTAATTGCAGATTCAACAAGATTATCTGCTAGCCACATAGGTGTGTAGTATTCCCCGAGACTATGCCTAACCTTATCTGGGATGATGGTTAAGAATAACTCTTTAAATAGGTCTATTACATTATCCCCGTTTTCGAAGATCGGCTTATCTTCGTAATGTGAAAGTACTTCGAAAACAGACTTAATATGTTTAGCTATTTTATCTGTCCACTGTATATTTTTAGCTATTTTATCTGTCCACTGTTCTTGCGTTGCATACCACGAAAAGAAGTCGCCCTCCAATAAGTTCCCAATACCATACGACCTGAAAATTGAGCCATTCTCGAGATCTCGCATAGTGCGCCCCAATGTGTCATTATCGTGATAGATATAATCGCTGAACTTTTCATTCCTCGAGAAACGTATCTTGCTGACTACTTTGAAGGCGATTATTTTAATTAAAATGGCATATGTGGTTTGCAGAGAAAATAGAGCTAAGTACTCTTCATCTTGAGCTGAGAATTTGCGACCAAAAACTAACTCTAAGGATTTTTTACGTTCTTCTATCGCCGCTTGTTTTGAAATATCATCATGGGCTAAATTGAACAATTGCTTCCATTCGGAGAAGAGCATTTCGCTCCTTTCGCAATGCTCTGATTTATATGATTCAAACAGAGCGATTGCCAGTTTTGTGGAGATGGAGTTTTCATCATTGCTACAGAAATCCCGAAGAAGATTGTCTGAAGTTAAAGCAGCTGTTTGAGATTGAATAATGCTGCGGATTATAACATCAAGGTGTTCTTTTGATAAAGTGTTGAACGATGTTTCTTCATATACACCATTATTACACTCAAGAACAGAACACAAAATCCCATTCGTTACAATTCCCAGATACTTTGACCCTGGATTCTCGAATGAAAGACTATCGATGTATTGCTTTAACTGAGTTACTGCAGCAGCCTGTTTTTTAGTGGTAGACAGTTCATCCTTGTCTTTAAACTCAAAAATAACAGCTCCAATTTTGCTGTCTATTCGTCCTCTCGAAATATAGCGAGTCGGGACTTCTGTTTGTGGCTCAATGCATACACCAAAGATGCTCTTTATGGCATCAAATAACTTGAGGATAAAGTTAGTAACTATTGTGGATTCGTTCGAAGGGATACTCGAATACTCTCGAATATTAGAGGCTAAATCCTCAAGATATTAGAGGCTAAATCCTCAAGAGCCTTACGATATGACTTAGACTCGAATGCATTGGATATAAATTCGCTTACTACAGCTGAATAATCTATTAGTTTCATTTGCAGGGGTTTTATATTGCAAATATACAAAAAAAGCGAAACAAACGGGAAAAAGTCAAACTGCTTTCATAATGGTAACCCCTAACTTGACAAATGGCGTAGTCTTAGTACTAATAATAACGTTCGTCTCTGTATATATTGTAACTAAATACAAGTTTGTCTCTTGTAATGTAATCTCATATTTCAGATCTCTATTCTGCTCTGATATGAAAAACGTCAAACACGGGCGACTATTTCTGCAACCCACAGAGAACCGCTTGGCCTTATGATCGTTAAACCAAATATTTGGGATTATATTTGAAATCTCTTTCAAGATTAATGCGGCCCTTAGAAGCGCTTTTTTTGTTGTGTCGTCCATATTATCATCTTTTCAAACACAAATATACAATAAAAGTAGATTACATCATTAGGCATATCAACAATTTTGCGAAAAAAGTAGAATATTTATATGTTTGTAGCAGCAAATAATCATGTTAAAACAGGATCGGACAATCATTCACGTCGAAGTGAAGGATACGCACGAACATCTATACTCTGGTTCGGCGGCTGCTATGTTTGAGGAAATTCGAATTAAGAATCTCCTCGGGATAGCTTATCAAACATTTCGCACAAAAAGAGTAGGTGAGGATAAGCCTTTTGAAAACGAATTCGTTGTAATAAGAAAGGGAATGCTCAATACGATTCTTCATGAAAGTGATATGCCCATTATTCAATGATTTGTTTACGATAAATTATAAAAATCAGCCCCGGTGATGAGCCGGGGCTGCGTCGTTAGTTACAGCTTTCAAGCATTAGAGGCTTACGTATGTGTATAATCTTGTCAAACTTTGTTTTGCACTTTTTTTTACGTACATTGTTACCTCTCCAATAGTCGGTAAGACATTCGTATATTTGACATACTCCTTTTCACCATCACCTTGCTTAGTATATGCCTCATATTAAGGTCTCGGATTCATAGTGCGCAATTGCTTTGACTCATCTTTTGATTCAGGAAAATACTTGTCCATCAGAGAAGGAAGTCGAGATTTATTGATTGCTATATCCACATTCTGGTGAGGCTTGATGGTTATAGAAATCTTATTCTTATAAATTGCGAGCCAATAACTTCTAAGTGCTTCATGAATCATCTCATCGCACATGCTGCTGAGATTCTCCGGGCAAAATCCCACAATGTAAAAATCTGTACCAGACTTATTCCTTCTAAAAGCTTCCGGAATTGGAGAAAGAGATATGTCACTCGAATTATAGTCAAATCGAATGGGCCTTCTGATCTTCCGCTTTCCTTGCCGAAGTGCCAGGTGCAGTTGTTTTCTATTTTGCTCATGTCTTAAACTATGACTTAGAATTTAAAACCACTTTTATTTCCCTTATTCAATTCCCTAACGTATGCCTGTCTGGCAGCTTTTACTGCAGAAGATATTTCGGAAAACATCCTATCTACATCTTTTTCGGTATATTCATAATTGTTCTTATTTGAGCAATTCTGCAGTAATTGGAGTGTGTCGAGAATTCTTTGAACCCTATTGGATGCTACATTCTCAAATCTATTGCGTTTCGTGATATTACTCATGATGTATAGTGAAATTAATTAAATATCTGTGGCGAAAATAATTAATATGTTTTAAATATCCAAAATTTATCCACTACATTTCACATATATAGTAGCTATTTTACAAATATAATATATGGTCACAAATTCAAATGATAAATGGAAAAGGTGCACCATCAACAATCATTAAAATACTGCAATACCAATAAACATTAACAGATATTTTTCCGGATTCTCACTTCCGAAAATTCCGCAAATCTTTGCATCTCACAGGAAGTTTTATCTCATGCCATTCCCTCAGCATCTAGTACGGGGTAGTTAAGTAAATGACGTTATCAGAGTTACTTGAGTCGTTCGAGTGTTCAATACTGTTTTCGACAATGACATTTCTATATACTGTTACCTCCTTTTTTATATCTCCTCCAGAAGTAAGTCTGTGATGTCTACCTATCGCTCACGTTGCTAAGGTGTGGAATTGCGTTCCAGAATGTCGGATATGTTGATGTCAAGCATAGGATAGCTCTTTGCCTTCTTTCTCCATTCCACATAGCCGTCAATGTCTTAGCATGCTGTCACTTTCCGTCCAATTACGACCAATGTAGTCCAACTGTGTCCAATGTAGTCCAACAAATCTACTACCTCGGTGACGTTGGTGAAAATTTTCAGTTCCGGAAGGAGCAGCCGTGCTGATTTGTGGCAAAAATGCACTCGAAATGGCTGAAAAATGCATATTTCAGACTAATGCAAACGAAAAGAGAGTCGTGGTTAAACGACTCTCTTTCAATTAATTACTGTGAATTCTAAGCAATGTCCAGCAGGCCATCACTTCCCCACGCAAAAATTCCGGAATATATTCCCGAGGGTTTCGTCGGTGCTGATTTCGCCGACGATTTCGCCGAGGTGATAGAGGGCTTCGCGGAGGTCCTGGGCTATCAGGTCAGGAGGGAGGGTCGCGATATGGAGGCCGGCGCGGACACGCTCAAGAGCGGATGCGGCGCGGACCAGGGCTTCGTAGTGGCGGACGTTGGTCACTAGGGTCTCGTCGGTGCTGCCGGTGATTTCGGAACCTATTTCGCCGAGCGTTTTTGTCAATGTTGATAACCCTTTTCCGGTCTTCGCGGAGATTGGAATGACTTTGCAGTTATCGTATTTATTTTCAATGAGTGAAACAATGTTGTTATCGTGATTAACATTTTTGTTACCACCGATCTCCGCCATATTCTCACCCAAATCGTTGCCTGAACCATAGCCAGTGCCGTTATCATCCTTGTAGAAACTACCTGCAACATCGCATTTGTTTACCAGAATAACCACTTTCCTTTCCTGCCCGTCACCATGACCATGTTGGGAGGCCCTGCTCGTTTCAGCCAGAGAAGCTCTGCCCGTTTTAGCTTGATGTGCCCCGCCCGTTTCAGCCAGAGAAGCTCCGTCAGTTCCAGCTAGAGATGCCCCGCTCGTTTCAGCCAGAGATGCCCCACCCGTTTCAGCCAGAGATGCCCCGCCCGTTTCAGCCCAGTCGCTCACTAAGCCGACATTATTCACGCCGCCCATTTCATTGACCTTGGACAGAATGAAATCCGCATCCTCAAGCACAGCCGCCTCGCCTCGCGACAAATCCGTCATCCCCAGCACGACCGCCGCCTCGCCAAGTTTCTTGAAAGTCCGGTCAATGCCGATTTTCTCTATCGTTTCGTCAGTTTCCCTGATTCCGGCAGTGTCAATGAATCTGAACAGGATGCCGTCGATATTCAGCGTTTCCTCTATAGTGTCACGAGTCGTGCCGGCAATATCCGAAACGATCGCGCGCTCCTCCCCGAGCAGGGCATTGAGAAGCGTACTTTTACCCGTATTCGTAGCCCCGACAATCGCCACAGGGACACCGTTCTTGATAGCGTTGCCACGGCTGAATGATGCGGTCAGACGCCTGATATGTGTCAATGAATCGTCCACCAACTGCCCCAGTTCCTTGCGGCTTGCGAACTCCACATCTTCTTCGCTGAAGTCCAGTTCGAGCTCCAATAGGGAAGTCATTGTCAGAAGCTTTTCCCTCAGCACTTTCAACTCTGACGAAAAACCGCCCTTCAGCTGATTCATTGCAACTCTATGAGAAGCAGCACTTTGCGAAGCTATCACATCTGCAACCGCTTCTGCCTGGGCGAGGTCCATCTTGCCATTGACAAAAGCACGGCGAGTGAACTCACCTGGCGCCGCAATACGGGCCCCGGCATTGACCAGAAGCTCCAGAATTTTATTGACAATGAATCGCGAAGCATGGCAGGAAATCTCCACTGAATTTTCGCCCGTGTACGAATGAGGAGCACGGAAAACGCTGACTATCACATTGTCTAAAACACTTCCGTCCGCCTCGAAAACCGTACCGTAGCGCAGCCTGTAGCCTTCGGTCTCGGCAATAGGAACTCCCTTAGTGTCAATGACCTTGTCGGCTATCGCCAATGACTCTTTTCCGCTGACTCTTATTATCGATATCGCACCTGTACCAGGAATTGTAGCCGGCGCGCAAATGGTTCCGCCGGTAAACTGATAATTCGTCATAACTCTCTATCCCAGAATCTGTTCCGCGTGGTTCTTCGTATTGACCTTGTCAATGATTTCCTCAAGTATGCCATTCTCATTGAAAATGAATGTCTTACGCAGAATTCCCTCGTAAGTCTTTCCATAGAGCTTCTTCTCGCCCCATGCGCCGAAAGCCTTGATGATCAATGCGTCAGTATCTGCGAGCAGAGGAAATGGCAATGCATATTTGTCGCTGAAATTCTTCTGGGCCTTCACGCTGTCCTTACTTATGCCTATGACATTGTAGCCCAATGCCAAGAACCGTTCATAATTGTCTCTCAGACTGCAAGCCTCTGCAGTGCAGCCCGGCGTATTGGCCTTCGGGTAGAAGTACACCACCGTCTTTTTTCCAATAAGGTCAGCAGACTTGACAATGTTGCCATTCTGGTCAGCCGCTGAAAAATCAGGCATTCGATTACCAATCTCAAGCATAGCAAATTCTCCTTTTGTTTCAAACAAAGATACGCAAAACTCTTAAATATATGGCTTGCCTTCCCATCTCTTTTTGCAGATGTTCGGACAAATCACTAAATTGCTGAAAATTGTGCCAGGAAATTTGAAAATTGAACCCGGAACTTTATGAAAAAGATTTTAACTGTCATTACGCTGCTTGCTGCCTGCGTTTCGCACCTCGATGCACAGACATATTTGGTCAATGCACTTGTCCCTACGGAGTCCAGGAAATGTTCCATATATAAAACCGGTGGCAGTGCCATGAAAATCTGCTGCTATGACATTACGGGCGGTTTTGTGATCGGTGCACCTTCCGGCGGGCTGATTTCTGACAATGTCCCGGGTAAGGCGGTGTTCGCTCTCAAAGGCGCATACAGCAAGCTGACATTTGTGATGGGCCCGTATTCGAACAGCAATCCCGACAAAGGCAATTCCATCGTGACAGTCTCTGCGGACGGGAAACGGCTGCTGGACGAGGTCGTTTTCGCATACGACGCCCCACGCTTTCTGACATTCGATGTCGCCGGGGTCAATGAAATAGTATTCACGATTCCACGGGGCGATACTCAAATCGCATTCGGAAACGTAAAGCTCTGGAAGGCAGGAGCAGCAGTTTCAAACCCGAATACACTCCTTTCCCGAGTGCCGGGCGGAACTGTCGATCTTATGCAGACCAACCAATTATATAAATATAGGGAGTCCGGGTTCGTAAAGCCTGTGCTCGGTGACAAGGCCAAAGGAGCCGGTCAGGAAAAAGCCATCAGCATAAACCGGAAGGAATACAATTCCGGTCTTAGCTTCTCCGTATCACAGGCACTTGCCGGAACAGAACAGGGATTTGCATATTTCTGGCTGGACAAGCGTTATGACAAGGTTTCATTCGTCGTCGGACCGAGAGACAACCAGAGCTCCAATTCGAGCGCATGGCTAGTCGTGAAAGCGGACAAGAAGACCGTTTATGAAGGGATGGTGACACAGAAAGACCTTGCAAAACAGATAGTTGTCGATGTGAAAGGCGCTGCTCGGCTCGGGCTTATATGCGAATACAGAAACAGCGACTTCTTAGGCGGCATCACATACGGAGTGGTGGATATCAAGGCCTATCCGGAGGGTGCGAGCGTTCCGGCTGCAGGCATTGTCAATCCTAACCGGGACAGAATCGCCAAACTTCCTGACGTATGTCCGCTGATGTCCTCCATCAAGCCGTATTCCGTGCGAGGAATTAGTTCAGCGGACAAGACATTGTTCACAGGTGAATCCAGACACTACACATTCTCGATGGGCGGAGAAAAGTATTGGGAAGGACTGCTGCTGACCACCGGAAACAAGCTCTTGGGTGACAGAGTGGCTTCTTATGCGGAATTCGACCTTGCTGGCGAATATGACTGGATCAGTTTCGATGCAGGTTGCCTTAGCATGAATCACGTGCTGGATGATGACAATCTCCGCGTATATGCTGATGACAAGCTGATTTTCGACCATACCATATATTGTACATGGCCGAACCAGCACTACGAACTGCCTGTTAACAAATGCCGCACGCTCAGGTTTGAGAAATTGGGCAACGGCAAGAACAAGCAGACCATCATCGGAGTCGGCGATATCATCCTCTATCGTGGCCGGCCTGTGCCGAATACGATATTTGAACACGACGTGCCTGATTGCCCTCAAGATGCCGATCTGATAGACGTCTGCGGGAAACCGTATTTCCACTATGTCGGAAGATATGTCAGCGACCTGACAAATTTTAACATGGCTGACTGCTTCCACGACGGCAGCACCATCACCAAATACTTCCAGATGAAGGACGGCAGGCAGATCAACAAAGGATTCATGTTGGAGACCAATATCCCTCTCGGTCTGGAGAATGTGACCGTTATGGATGCGGTATTCATGGCATTGACAGGAGTAGGCTCGACGATAAGCAGCTCAAACGTCTCTGCAGCTACCGGCATCAGCGCAGGCGTATCCGGAACACCGACTGCCAGCATCTTCCTCCTGCTTGAGGACAAGAACAGCAAGCAGGCATCCGCGGCGGCATTCAATCCTTACGGACAGTACGAGAGCTGCACATTCACGGTCGCCAACAGAGTGGAATATGTGGATGCGTTCGATGATGTGTTCCAGAACAAAAGTCCTGAGGCTTTGCTCAATCCTGTGAAACTCAATGTGTTTGCCGATCAGGTTCTCGTAGGGGAGTACTGGCTGGACAACAAGATGCAGCCGCTCACCGTCACGGTTCCGATTTTCAAATGCCACCAGCTGATGTTCTGGCTGGAGTGCGGCGACAAGCGTTCAGGCCAATATGTGTTCTATGACCTCAAACTCAGCAAGACTCCTTGCAATATCCCGATTCCTAAAGAATATACTTCATCTCAGGCTCCCAAAAAGTCGGAAGCGCAGTCCGCGAAGCAGACTGTAGCACAGGAGCCGGCGCCTGAAAGAGTCATAGTAGTCCAGGAGCGCAAACCCGCCAAAAAGGACAAGAAAGACAAGAAGGCCAGGACGCGGATCGATTGGGAGGTAAGGGCTTATCAATCCAGCAGTTCTGCTGTCAATGAATTCTTGAGGGATGTCAATGCCATGTGGGAAAAGACCGCACAATACATGAAAGGCAACTATGACTTCCCGTCCGCTTCCCAGACTTGGGTTCAGAGCAAGGACGGCACAGTATATAAATGTCTGTCATTCATCGGCTCCAACGGCAACCGCCTGTCCATATCTTCCATGATTAAGACCCTTCAGGACCGGATAGCCCAGGGCAAGGATATCCAGTTCTCCATCTCATTGGCAAAAACAGGCGTGGCATCGGCGAGTCTCGGTGTGACCTCGGTTACCAGCATCGAAGACATGGTATATTTCGGCAAGAAGGTCAAGGAAGGATCCAAGGCGTTGGCCCAATGCAACGATGACATTTCAGACTGCGTGGCACTTGCGCAGGCTCAGATAGATGCGTTCAATGCGTACCGCTCATCATCCGTGAGCGCAGACGGAAAGACCAGTTCCGACACGGTCCTGATTCTGCGGCCGGAGCCTGGCGACACCGTCCCGGGCAATCTGCAGCAGTTGGAGTATTACAATTTCTGATAAATGACAGAGTCTGACAATAGTTATGTGGCGGTCAACGTGGATGAAGCCGCGTTCAGAAAGGTATTTGACCGGTATTATCCACGGATGCTTGCATTTCTGCGTTCATTTCTGCAGTCGGACGACGATGCAGAGGATGTGGCGCAGAATGTCTTCGTGAAATTGTGGATGAAAAGAGAAGTGCTGCTCGACCGGGAGTATCTGGATATCTATCTTTTCAGGATGACGGTAAATTTCGCCATCAACTTCTCGAAAGTCCGGAAACGGCACGTGGGCCTGGAAGACATTGACCTTCCTGACGAGCTGGATCCGGGACTGGAATTCGATTCACGCAAACGGCTCGACACCATATTCAAAGCCGTATCCGAAATGCCGGAAAAACGACGTGAAGTGTTCATCCTCAGCAGATTGCACGGGATGAGCCATAAGGAAATCGCGGAGAAACTGAATGTCTCTGCCAAAACGGTCGAGAATCACATAAATTTTGCTCTCCGTGAACTGCGCAAGATGAAATATATCATAGTGTTCTTCATATCTATGGTCTTTTCATAAAAATATCAAAAAACTTTTAGGGGATACGCACGGTTTGCATTGTATTATATGCAAAGTCAAAAACCGATTATGACAAACAAAGAGTTATACGGCAAATGGACCTCTCAGGAACCGGTCGGGCTGACGGAAGAGCAGCTCGACAGCGCGTATTCTTCCGTAAAAGGCAAGATACGCAGGGCTGAGTCTGCTTCATTGGCCATCAAATTGTCAGAAGAATTGCGTGTCCGCCGCCAGAAAAGGATCATCAGGATACTGTCTGCCGCCGTCGCTGCCGCATGCCTGATTCTGCCTGTCGTCATTGTCAATGTCTCAAGACATTCCTACGAGAAAGGCCTTTCGGCTCAGGTCAATGACGAGACACCGCAGATGCTCGAGTATTCGGCCAGTGCCGGGGAAATGCGTCATGTGCTTCTTCCTGACTCTACATCAGTTACCCTCAATGCCGGTACCGTGCTGATTTGCCCTGCGGAATTCATTGGCGGGAAAAGGGGAGTCTATCTCAATGGTGAAGCCACTTTCGATGTGACGAGGAACGAGAAAAAGCCGTTTGTCGTCAGCACTTCCGTTATGGACATTACAGTTCTCGGAACGAAATTCAACGTGTCTTCCTACAGCGACGACGAAAACGTGACCGCCACATTGTGCAGGGGAAGCATTTCCGCATTGACGAAAAATGCGGAAGAACCTGTCGTTCTTACCCCGGGACAGCGGTTTGTCGTCGAAAGAAGCAGCGGCAACAGTTTTGTGGAGAATGTCAATGCAGATGAAGACGTGGCCTGGGAGAGCGGCCAGCTCTGCTTCCGTTCGAAATCCATACATGAAATCGTGAAAATCATCGAGCGCAGATATGCCGTGAGGATTTATGTCACGACAGGAAAATACGACAACGACCTTATAACAGCCAAATTTATCCAAGGATCTACTTTGGACGATCTGATGTTCGCCTTGTGCAAACTCATTCCGGGAATGTCCTATCGGAAAGTCAATGCCAATATCTATATCAGATAATCCGGACAAATTATAATCACATAATCAATAATTTTTATGAAACAATTGATTGCAATGCTCGCTTGCATTCTCTTGTCTTCATCTGTTTCGTCAGGGATTTTTGCCCAGACCCAGAATGTCAGATTCAGTCGGGAACGGATGAAGATATCAGAAGTGTTTTCTGCCATCGAGCAGCAGACGGGCCTGACAGTGGCCTACAATGAAAGCACTCTGGACCTTTCCGGAGTCGTGTCAGTACCATCGGAGACCAATGTCTCTGACCTTTTGGCCTCAGTATTGAAAAATACAGGCAACTCTTTTTACTTCCATGGCAAGATGATTCTTGTGTACAAGGAAAAGCAGGTAAAAACTTCCACTTATTCCGGAATCGTCGTGGACAAGGCCGGTCCTGTGGCCGGTGCTGCTGTGATGGTGGAAGGGACTGACCAAGTGACAGTTACGGGTGTGGATGGAAAGTTCGCCATAAATGCTCCTCAGGGTGCGGTGCTCAAGGTTTCCATGCTCGGCTATAAGGAATTCACTGCTACCGCAGGCCCTCAGACCGACAACCTCAGATTTCTTGTCGAAGAAGACAACAGACTTCTCGATGAGTCAGTCGTAGTAGGTTATGCGTCAATGAAAAAGCGCGACCTCGTAGGTGCAGTGGACCAGGTGAAAAGTGATGTCATCGAGAACAGGTCCAACGGAAACCTTGCCAGGTCACTTCAGGGTGAGATTGCCGGTCTTAACATATCGTTTACAGACAGCAAACCGTCCCGTTCAGCTTCTTTCAATGTCAGGGGAACGACATCCGTAGGCGCTGGAGGTTCTTCACTTGTGCTTATCGACGGCGTGGAGGGAAGTCTGAATTCCATTAACCCACAGGATGTGGAAAGCGTCAGTGTGCTCAAGGATGCCTCATCTACGGCAGTCTATGGTGCAAGAGGAGCGTTCGGAGTAATTCTTGTGACTACCAAGAATCCTCAGAAAGGCCGCCCTGTCATCAACTACAATGGTTCAGTTACCGTAAACAGGAGAACAGTAGTTCCAGATGTCATCACAGACGGTCAGGACTGGCTCGACTGGTGGAAAGACTGCTACAATGGATATTACAACGGCTCCAAGTCATTGCTCAGTCACATTGACAGTACTGTCCCTTATAGCGAAGCCATCTACAGCGAACTCGTTCGCAGGAAGAAAGATCCGTCTCTCTCCAAGACGACAACCCTGGAAGGAAGCAGCATGTTCGGCTGGGCATATATGGAGTCAACTGACTGGTATGACCTGTTTTACAAGGATTACAACTGGTCCACGGAACATAATCTGTCAGTTTCCGGAGGAGGCGATATGGCAGACTACTATATCTCAGGCCGTTTCTATGACATGGACGGTATCTATAAAGTAGGAAACGAGGATTACAAGAAATATGACCTGCGCGCAAAAGGAACGCTGAAAGTGCGCCCGTGGCTGCATATCACCAACAATATCTCTATGTCGGTCGTGAATCATTATGAACCGAAACATTCGAGAAACAATTTCAATGTGCAGAGAGCCATCAATCACGCTGCCATGCCGCTCTCACCTGTAAAGAATCCGGACGGCTCGTGGACTACGGCAGCAGCTATTTCCGGCTATGCCGCTTTTTCTGAAGGATCTTCTTGGCGCACAAATGATTACATGTATCTTCGTGAAAAGATTTCTGCGGATGTCATCATGATCAAGGATGTGCTCAAGGCCTCTGTGGATTATTCCTACAACTACACAAGCCGCAAGAGAGTCGATGTGCAGAATCCGGTGAAATATTCCAAGAAGCCGGGTGAGGTGATGCTTGAATCGGCCTCGGCTGGCTCTTCCCGTCAGCAGGTGACCTATTTTACGAGATATCAGGCTGCCAATGCCTATCTGACTTTAAGCCCAAATCTCGGCAAGAACAACAGCCTTACATTGCTTGCAGGATGGAATATTGAAGAGCAGAAATATGAAACGCTCAACGTCTCAAGGTCCGGTATCATCACACCGTCCAAACCGTCATTCTCATTGATGAACGGCACGACCACGGATCCTGTTGCAGGCGGAAATGCCTGGTCTTATGTCGGAGCATTCTACAGACTGAATTACAGTTACAGGGGACGCTATCTTGCCGAATTGAGCGGACGTTATGACGGCTCTTCAAAATTCCCGTCAAACTCCAAATGGGGAATTTTCCGTCCGGTTCCCTCGCGTGGCGCTTATCAGATGAGCCGTGGATGAAATGGGCAGAATCATTGGACAATGCCAAGGTCCGCATCTCAGCCGGCTCTATGGGCAACGGAAACGTGGCTCCATATTCATACACATCCGATATGAGCATCGGCACTGCAAGTGACATTGTCCTGGGCGGAAGTCTGCCGTCATACACTACTGTCGGCAGCATTGTTCCTGTATCATTGACTTGGGAAAAGGCAACTACCTATGATGTCGGCCTGGATTTGGATTTCTTCCGTAACAGACTGTCATTCAGCGGTGATATATACAGAAGGTACACTTCCAACATGTACACCGTCAGCGAATCTCTTCCTTCGGTCTTCGGTACTGCTCCTCCAAAGGGAAACAATGCGGAGATGAAAACTGACGGATTCGAACTGACATTGTCCTGGAGAGACGAATTCAAGCTCTTCGGCAAACCGTTCAGCTACAGCGTGAAAGGTATGCTATGGGACAGCAAGTCCGTGATTACCAAATATGCCAATGATACCGGTTCTCTCGGTACTCTTAAAGGCTATATCCAGAACGGAGGCTCTCCTTCCTCATATTATGTGGGAATGACACTGGGCGAAATCTGGGGTTATACGGTGGACGGACTGTTCCGTGACCAGAACGACATCGACAATTCCCCGATCCATAATTTCCAGCAGGCTTCGGACAAAGTCACCCGTCCGGGACAGGTTAAAGTCAAGGACCTTGACGGCGATGGCGTCATCAGTCCGGGCAACTTCAAGGTGCACGATCATGGTGACCTCAGGATTATCGGAAACAGGTCTCCGAGATACAATTACGGTATCAATCTCGCAGCGAACTGGAATGGTATAGGCGTGTCAGTCTTCCTTCAGGGAGTCATCCACAAGGACTGGTATCCTGGTTCCGATTCCGGATATTTCTGGGGAAAATACGGCCGTCCGTTCTTCTCGTTCATCCCTTCCATCCACACGGACAGCAAGACTGTGTATAGCGAAGAGGCAAACAACTGGAACACAGCATATTGGCCGAGAAAGACCACCTATCAGTCCAACGGCTCGTACAGCTGGACCAAGGTGCTGGAGGTCCCTAACACGAGATATATTCAGAATGCCGGATATCTCCGCGTAAAGAACGTGCAGCTGGACTATACTTTCAATGAAAAACTCTGCAAGAAGATGCGACTTGCAGGTCTGAAAGTTTATCTTACCGGAGAGAACCTGTTCACATTCACCCCGTTGCACAAGTATGCGCCGAATTATGACCCTGAGGGATTGTCCTACGACTCAGATTTCTCTGCGGCAGCCGACGGCTATACCTATCCGGTACTCAAGAGTTTTACATTAGGACTTAACATAACCTTCTAAGAGATTATGAAAAAGATATTGATACCTTTGGCGGTTGCGGCAGCATTGACCCTGCCTTCCTGCGAATCATTTCTCACGCAGGAGAACCCCAACAAGATAGAGAGCGGATTCTATTTCAAGGACGAATCCTCTCTGGAGATATACACCAACGGCTTCATCAGAAGTTTTGCCACATCCATCAAGAGCTTCATTGACGGGGACAAGTACGCTGATACCCACTCCTGGGATGGCCAGGCCGCATATTTTATGGACAACTATACGGCAGAGGACGCTACGAACTGGTCCACGTCGAACTGGGCGCAGCTCCGCTCCATCAACTATTACCTCGACAATATGCGCAAGGCTTCCGCCTCTGATGCTGTACTCGACCATTATGAGGGTGTCGGTCGTTTCTTCAGGGCAATGTTCTATTTCTCCAAGTTGAGGACTTTCGGTGCAGTGCCATGGTATGACACTACCATTGACCCGACGGACAAGGATGCATTGTACAAAGGACGCGACAGCCGAGAATTCATCGCCTCCAAGATACTCGAGGACCTGAACTATGCCTGCGAACATTGTTCTGACGACTCCAAATACAGAATCCGCGCCTCGTATATCCACAAATACGTCGCTCTTGCGCTGAAATCCAGATTCTGCCTGTATGAAGGGACAATGCGGAAATATCATTCCGACGATCCTTCCACCGGCAAGCCTTGGACCAAGGATGAAAGTTCAATGTATCTGGAACAATGTATCAAGGCGTCTGAGGAAATAATGAATTCCGGCATCTATTCGCTTACTGACGATGCCGCTTCGCGCAAGACCCAGTACAGGGATATGTTTACCAATGCAGATGCCTGCGGGGTTTATGCCAATGAATTCATATGGGCCCGTGACTACGACTTGGAGTTGCAGGTCACCTATGCCATAAATAACTATATGGTAAATCCTCAGCACGCGAACTATGCGTTTACCAGACAGTTCATCAATACTTATCTGATGACTGACGGCACGCCGTTCACGACCAAATATGCTGATTATAACAGTGTTGACTTCATTAACGAGTGTAAGGACAGGGATTACCGTCTCGCCCAGACCATCAGGACACCGGGCTTTACAAGAGACGGCGGCAAGACTTCATGGGCTCCTGACGTGAAATTCTCCAAGACTGGTTATCAGCCGGTAAAATGGCTTACGGATGATTCTTCGAAGGACAACAATACTGCTGCCATCGCTACGGATGTTCCGCTGATGCGTTATGCTGAAGTCCTCCTGAACTATGCCGAGGCCAAGGCGGAGTTGGGCCAGATGACGGAAGATGTCTGGAATAAGACCATTAAACCGCTAAGAGAGCGCTCAGGTGTCAAAAGCATTTATCCGACAGCGGCTGACCCTTATATGGCTGAATATTTCCAGAATAAGGTGACGGATCCGTTCATTCTGGAAGTGAGAAGGGAAAGAGGTATCGAGCTGACTATGGAAAATGTCCGTTTCTATGACATTGTCAGATGGCATCAGGGAGAATTATTCGCCCGTCCGTGGATGGGACTGTGGATTTCAGCCGTTGATACGCCGCTTGACCTGAATGGCGACGGTACACCGGAAACACTCGTGACGGCAGATGTCAAGACGACCTCTACATTGAATATGCTGATGATAGACGCGGCATCTGAGGCCGGGCACAAACTGTCTGAGGGAACTCATGGAAATATCCTTCCTGCGACAGCACTTCAGCGCAATTGGCACGACTACAAATATGTGAAGCCGATTCCTAAGACGGCAATCCAGGAGAATCCGGCATTGAGCCAGAACCCTGGTTGGGATAAAGTGGATAAGAAAAACTAAAGAGATATGAATAGAACAATATATGGAATGTTGTCAGTGGCGGCAGCGCTCTTGGCAATGAGCTGTTCCAACGAGTCTTCTCTTTTCCAGAGAGAGAACGATGTCGTCACTTGTGACTGCTCCGAACAGATTATCAGCCAGTCGATCAAATGTGACGGCAAATGGACTTCAGACTGCTCTGGAACTAAATGGGTGAAGATTTCTCCGGAAAGCGGTGAAGGTGACGGAAAGTATTACAGTACCTATGATCTGCACATCGGCTACAATGCCGGTGCAGCCAGGGAAGCCACAGTTTATCTGATTTATGACGGCAAGAAATATCCTGTGACAGTAAAACAGGGCGAGTGTGACTTCGCTTTCGAGAGCCCTACCGTCTCGGGTGCGCTGTTTGACGGAAAAGCATCTGAGGCAGTACTTCATTTGCCTTATGTAAAGGCCAATGGGACAGAATCTTACGAAATTTCATGTAATGCCGTTTCTGACAATGTGAAGGGTTTGTACGTGGAAACCAAGACCTACAATTCATTCAACAAAGGTGCTGGAGTGCTGGATATACCGGTTATGGGAACCCCTGATGCTGAAGGAAATGTGAAGTTCGTGGTTTTCGCAAACGGAAAGTCCGTAGGGGACTGTGAGTTGACGGTGTTCGATGCTGCCGGAGGTAAGCCTTCAGGACTCGATGTCGGCTGGAATTTCTATCTTTTGAATATTCCTGCTGCCGATTTGAGGGGCTCAGATTACGATTACAGCTGGACAGCCTCCTCCGCACATTGGCCTGGACAGGCTATTCCATCGTCTGATCATAAAGTGTATCCGAATATCGGAAACAAGAAGGCCTATTTGACTGCTGAGTGCAAGGCGCCTACAGATTTTACATTCAATCCTTCCGTTCAGATCAAAGGCTTGGTGCTCAATGACTGTTTTATGGCTGTAGTTCCTGTCATGAACATCACACCTGACGTCAAAGTTTCAGTGGAGGCTTCATTCGGTGCGGCCGGTTCTGCCGCTGGTGTATTCTCGTTGGAGTATTCAGAGAATGGTACTCTATGGAAAGCGGCTCCGGGCGCACGTGATACGACTATTTTCAAGGAAACTGGAAAATATCATTATTACGTATCCCATGACAATGCTTCAGCTACCCGTAAGACCTATGACAAGGCTACTGACCAGAGTTACAGGAAATATACCTTCCCTCTCGAAGGCATTGAGCCGATAAAGAGCGGCAATATGTATTTCAGACTCCGAGTGTCAATGAATGTACGTGCGGTTGCCAGTGAAAAGGCATACGCAATCGCCGCGAATAAGTGGTGCGATTTGAAAGGACTGGAAATCAATATGGTGAAAGGAGAATGATTATGAAAAGATTGACTTCAATTATACTATTTGCGGCCGGTTTGGTTTTGCTGTCCGGGTGTCTTGAAATAGAGACACCTGAAAACCGGACAGAGAAGCCTGAGACGGAGAAGACTTCTGTATATAAGGTCGTTGCGCACAGGGGAGGCTCGGCAGAGTGCAATCACCCCGACTGTTCTGTAGCTTCGCTGAAATATGCCATCAGTCAGAACTGCTATGCTTCTGAGGCTGATATTGTTCTGACCGGGGACAATGACATCTTGATCTGTCATCCTAACGGAAATGGACAGGTGAATGGTCTCGATCCAGCTACACATACGGTAGATCAAATCAGAAAGGCTGGAAATTTGTCTAATGGTGAGCCCATACCGACATTGACGGATTTTCTCAAAATCGTGATGGACAAGAAGCTGAACCCGAACGGCATGAAACTCTGGCTGGATGTGAAGCGCTTAGCGGATGCGGAGCGTTCCATCAATGCCTGTCTGAGAGCTTCTGTGATTATTTCAGGAGCCAATGCCCAGAGCTATTGCGAGTTCCTGATTCCTACCGGCGAGGATATATTTATGGCTGTACGTGACAGGGTAATCAATGATTACAAAATCAATATAGCCTGGATGACATGTACGAATCCAGCAAAATATGCGGATCCGAAAGATTATGGCAAGGTATGGGCTCAGCTGGCTTACCGCAAGATTCTCGGTGACAATCCGGAGAGTAAATATCGTCCGTTGGATTATTTCAATGCAGGTCTTCCTCTTAGTATCTACGGACCAGATGACGACAAGACCATGGCTGATGTAATACAGTATTATCCTAAGCTCAAGGCGATTTTTACGAACTATCCCGCGAAACTGATATCCAAACTTAGAGAGCAGAAATACATTGACTGATAATTTCTAAACGGCTTCTAAAAAAATCCCCTGCACCGGTTGTGGCGCAGGGGATGTCTTTTTATCAGTTGCCGGCGAATGTCACTGTCGCAACGGAGCTTATAGTAATTGTTTTTGTGTCAGGGGCAGTTATATATACGAGTAGTGCTACTTCTTTGCCCATTTTCTTATAGTACTGGCCAGATACTGTCATCGTCAGAGTAGGAGACGATGTGCCGCTTATGATATATTTGCCTTTTTCATCACTCTCGTCCACATCTTTTTCTAATCCGAAGTACGTGACACTTTGCATTCCGTTTTCCGGATTTGTAATTATCTGTGCTACGCACCAGGTATATGTCGCATTTTCCATAACAGGATCCAGTTCTACTGACAAACTGAATGGAACACCATCTTTCGCGGAAACATTCTTTGGCTGAGTCTTGATTTTCGGGGCCTTTTCACAATAGTACATTCCCTGGACGCGGCTACTTTCGTTGCCCGGAGTCATTAGCCAACTGAAACTTTCAGCGGTTATATTACTGTTGAAAATTTTTAAGACGCGATTCTCGCCAGGATTGTTCCAGTATAAGAACTGGTTGCCATTCATATCGACTGCATCAGTGATGTCAATGCTCTTGAGCTTATTGTTGATGAGCTGCAATGCTTTAAGTTTGCTGCATCCTTTCAGATTGATTTCTGTGAGTTCATTGTCCGAGAGATACAAAATGGTGAGATTCGGGAAAATGCTGGCGTCGAATTTCTTCAATTTGTTTTCTCCCAACAAGATGGACTCCATGTTGTCATGCTTTCCAAAAGTTATGTTTGCTATCTGATTGCTTTCCAAATTGAGATTTTTCAAGCTGACGCAGTTGCTCAAGTCAATTTGCGTCAGTTGACATTTATTGGCTATGAGATCTTGAAGTTTCGTGAGCTTGCTGACGTCCAATGTCTTCAGGTTCTTGCAGCCCGTAAGGTACAAGTATTCAAGATTTGTCAGGAATTCCAGTCCTTTACATGACTTAAGTCTCTCTATGTAGGTGTCAGGCATCGAAAATGCTGTTATCTTCGTTACTTCCGCATACATGATCTTGTGCGAATCCTCAATCAAATCCTTATACTTCAATGCAGCTGCCAAAACTTCGTCGAAATGCTTGGTAATGTCTTGATTCACTGTTACATCGCAGCTTCCTGTCACGAAACCGTCTGGAATAGAGGCTGAAATTGTCGTGGTTCCGTATTTCTTGGCCGTTACCACGCCGTTTTCATCTACGCTTGCAACTTCTTCATTGTCAGAATGCCACACTAGCGTGGACAGGATTTTTTCCTTCTTGGTAGCATTTTCAGGAAGCGCAGTGACGCTCAGCTGTTTAGTCTCTCCTGCATTGATCACAAAAGAAGCAGGCTCGATGGTGATGCTTATTATAGCTACCTCCTCTGCTTTTTCTTTCTTGCAGTTTACCAGCAGGGGGATTGTCAATGCTATGATAAGCATGGTGGATAAAACTCGTTTCATAGTGTCCTTGTTTTAAATTGTTATTTGATATTTATTTGGTCTAAGTTTAGATTTTGCCAAAGATACACACGAAGTGGCGCGAAACAAATACGTAATTCTACGTATTTTCGTCATTATACAGTCGTCTTATGATGCGTACGTATATGTGAAATTTCGGCGTATTTTTACAAGTGTGGAATAAAAACTGGATTCTGATGAAAGATTTTCACGATTGGGGCGTATATTAGTAGAAGAAAAACACATATATTATGAATACTACTTTAATTATTGCTGTCGTTGCAGTGCTTGTGGTGGCTGTTGTCGTAATCGTCTTGAATAAGGCCAATGCCGTGGTCAAGGGCGAACTGTCGAAGAAGGAAAACGAAATCCGGGAACTGACCGGAAAACTTGCGGAGCGTGACGCCGACCTCATACGCAAGGAGTCGGAAGTGCGTACTGTTGAGGCTCTTAGAGAGAGCGAGAGGAAGCAGCACGAACTGGCTTTGCTGGAGGTGAAAAGTAGTCACGAGAAGTCATTGGCCGAACTGAAAGCCGGGCAGGAAAAGGCTATAGAGGCAGCCAAAACTGCATTGGCCCTCGAAAATGAAAAGATTCTCAAGGCCAGGGAAGAGACTCTCAAGAAAGAGGCGGCCGAGACTATGAAGAATATTACCGGAGGACTGGACCAGACTATAAAAGGAATGACCGAGGCGTTTGAGGCACAGAGAAAGACGCATACGGAGGAGAGTTCCGCCATCAAGACCCAGTTCAATGAGACTGTAAAGCATCTTAAGGAGCAGACTGAGGCGATCGGCAACCAGGCCGAGGACCTGGCCAAGGCGCTTAAGGGTCAGAACAAACTCCAGGGTAATTTCGGAGAGACAATTCTCGAGAATATTCTCAAGGAACAGGGTTTCCGTGAGGGAACTGATTATGAATCAGAGATTTGGCTGCGTGACAAGAACGGTGGGCTTATACGTAACGATGAGACAGGCAAGCGTATGCGTCCGGATTTCGTGCTGCATCTCCCTGATGAGACTGATATTCTTCTGGATTCGAAAATGTCTCTGCAGGCGCTTACTGACTATCATAAAGCCGAAACGGACGAGGCACGTGAGGAAGCTGCAGTCAGGAATCTCGAGTCAGTGAAGAATCATGTCAAGGAACTTATCAGCAAAGAGTATCAGAAATATGTGGTCGGCCGAAAGACATTGGACTTCGTGATTATGTTCATTCCGAATTACGGGGCATGGCAGCTGGCAAGGATGAAGGAACACGCCATCTTCAACTGGGCGTTGGAGCACAATGTGCTGATTACCACCGAGGAAACGCTTGTCCCGTTCCTGCGCCTTATCCATGGGGCATGGCTGCAGAAAGCTCAGATGGATAATATCGAGGAAATCGTAAAGGCTGCTCAGGACATGGTAGAGCGGGTGGGCATTTTCTGCAGGTGCAATGCTGAGCTTGAAGGTAAACTTAAAGGCGTACTCAAAGGATTTGAGGAGAATACCAAGCGTCTTGTGGACGGTAACCAGAGCATTGTGAAAGCGGCGGAACGTGCTGTCAGCCACGGCATCGCTGCCCCGACCGGCAAGAACGCATTGCCTCAGGTCAATCTCATTCCGCTCCCGGAATCCTCAATTACTGAAGAATAGAAGAGCGGGGGAGAGTTCAGAAACAGTAGTTGGTGCCGAGGGATATCCAGAACGGGTCGCCGATGCCTTTGTTGAAGTTGTGGGCAATCTCGGCGGAGGCGATGAAGTTCTGATTCCAGGCAAGTTTCAAACCGAATCCGCCGGTGCTGATAAACTGGCTGGCCATATTGCGGATATATTTCTGTGCGTTTTCCGGTTTGTGACCTGCTGCTACAGCCAATGCCTGGATTTCCGGGAGTGCGCTCATCTCACGGACACGGTAAGGCTGCACGATCATTCCGCAGTCGAAGAACGGATTTGCGGCTATGTAGAAGTTCTGTTTCAGAAGTCTGAAATCCACAAACTTGATACGGAGTTCGAAGTTGCCCCAGAGGTAGCCGTCGCCGATCAGACGGTTGGCATGCGTGCCTCGGATCGTGTTTGAACTGCCGAGTCCTTCTGACATCATCTGCTTGAGGACCAGTGCTGAAATGTTCTGCTGCATATAGAAGGGCGTTTCTCCGGCCAAACTGCCCTGATATGCCAGGTGGTAGGCAAATACCGGATCGCCGACTTTGAATCCGAACGGAATGCTTACATAATGGCGGAAATGTGCGTTCAATTTCAGATAATTGAATCCGTCTCCGAATACGTCCGGGGAGCCATTGACATATAATTCAGCCCATAAGCCCTTGTTCGGTGCTGTCTCGAAATCCCTGCTGTCATAAACCAGTCCGGCCTTGATTTCCAGTCTGCTGCCACCTTTTGCCTCGGACTCTTTGATTACGCCGAACTGCTTGTAGTGATGGTAGAGCGTGGAAGAAGCGTCGTAACCGTATTTCTTCTCGTTGATGTCTTTCATCCGGAAATTCCAGTAGCTCAGACCGCCTGCCCACTGAAGATGTTCTGTTATATTGCCCTGAAAATCAGCAAGAACGCGTATGATGTCACGGTCAGTGTAGTAGTAGGAGACTTTTTTGAGCGGATCAACGCCCATAGTTCCGAAAAATGCCGCATCTGCTGCCGGAATCGTTCCGTCAGAAATCTGTGACGCGTATGACTTGTTTGAGATCAATGAATTGAAAACCGGAGTAGCAGCTCCGTTGAATCCCCAGAAACTGTACAACGGGTCATCTATATAGGTGAAACTCACCGATGACCTGACTTTGGGAATCAGAACTCTGCTGTCGTATGACAGGAACAGTCTGGTTCTGCCTTTCGTGAAATGAGATGCCTCGTAACTGATTTTATCCCTGTAGTTAGGGTATGTGGAACCGTCACCATAGTTATAGAGGTCTCCGAAAACGCCGTATTGGAAGCCCATGTCGGAAGAAAACGTGAGACATGGCAGGATGCCGAATCCCCATCCTGTTTTCTTCTCTGAAGGACTTTTTCCTGCTTTCTGGCTTTTCTCTGTTCTATTGACGTTGCCGGCATAAATATCCGAAGGCGCACTGCCCATAATAACTGCTGTCAATGCAATCAATATCGCTTTTCTCATCACTTTTTGTGTCGTAATCGGCTGCAAAGATAAATCAATTCTTATGAAATTTGAGTTCGGCATCGAATTATTGGCGGATTTTATGTAAGTTTGCAAAATATTATTGATAAAATCTATGGCTCTGCTTATAGCTTACCTGCTCGGAACACTCGGAATTTCGTTCCTTTGCTCACTTCTGGAATCGGTGTTGATGTCAACTCCGCTATCGTTCATAACAATGAAAAAGGAGCAAGGCTACAAACCGGCTGAGAAGTTTTTCAAATTCAAATCTGACCCGGACAGGCCATTGGCTGCAATCTTGTCATTGAACACGATAGCAAATACATTAGGCGCTGCGGCAGTGGGCCGCCAGGCGACGATTCTCTTCGGAAGCACCTGGTTCGGAATTATCTCAGCATTGACCACATTGCTCGTGCTGGTGTTTTCTGAGATTGTGCCGAAGACAATCGGAACGACATATTGGAAGAATCTGATGGGCTTCGTGACATCGGTGATTTCTTTTCTGATGGTGCTGATGTGGCCGCTTGTGATTATGGTCCAGTTGATTACCAAGATGTTGAGCAAGAATGATGACGAGGCGACAGTCAGCAGGGATGAAGTGACTGCCATGGCAAACATAGGTGCGGAGGAAGGAGTAATTGATTCTGACGAGAACAAGGTCATCCAGAATATCATGAAACTGGACAATGTTCAGGCCTGCGATGTGATGACTCCGAGAATTGTGGCGATGACAGCGCAGGAGAACATGACATTGAAGAACTTCTACAAGAACGAGACATATCTGCATTTCTCCAGGATCCCGGTCTATGCTGACTCTCCTGAGTACATTACCGGCTACATTCTCTTGAGCGATGCCCTCGAGGGACTTGCTGACGATGAGTTCGACAAGAGGCTGGTGGAGCTGAAACGTCCGATTTCATTCTTCAAAGAGGAGGATTCCTGCGGCCATATCTGGGAGGAACTGCTCAAGAAGCACGAGCAGATGGCTCTCATCATTGACGAATACGGCTGTTTTCAGGGAATTATCACCCTTGAGGATATCATTGAGACCATCCTCGGTCTGGAAATCATAGACGAGAATGACCAGGCCACTGACATGCAGCAGTTTGCCCGTGAACGCTGGGAGCGTCGCCAAAAAAGATTCCGCCCTATCGTCCTTCCGAAAGAAGATTCTAACGAAGAAGAGAGCGGAACCCGTGACTAATCTTTGTCTTTCAACGTCTGTTTCAATTCCATTCCGACAGATCGCCATGAAGGCATCTTCTTGAGCGTCCTGCGGACCGGTTCTACATCATAAAGCAGGAAAAGCAGCAGTACGGCAGTGCCTATCAGACATGACCAGCCGAATATTGTCTTGACGCTGGACATAAGAGGTGCCAGTGCATCCATTTTCGCCACATAGCCAGCAACTGACGGGTCTGAGACAGAAGGTATGGCGGATGAGCAATAATGAGTTGAATATGCTGCTGTATAATATCTTAGAGCGTGTGCATATCCGGCAGAAGCAACCGACTCTATAAGTCCGTTTCTGATGAATCCGCAGATGGTAAGGCCCATGAAGAAATGCTGGAACGGCATGAACTCTTCAAGATATATCGTGAGAGCTGCGAAAAATATGGCAAATCCGAATGTACGCAACATTGTCGGAAGATAGAAAACTTCAACATTGACATGAGGCGAAAGCCCGAAATACATTGTCAGCTGATAAGCGAGAATGGCTGCGAATCCGACTGATAGCAGGGTTGTGTATTTCAGGCGCAAGACTTTGATCCACCAGAGCACAAATGAGCAGCCGAACAGTGTGCCGAACAGCTCGCAGAGCGAGAAACGCGCTGTCGTCATTGCTCCATAGCCGAGAACTGCTGATGTGAAAGCTGTCTGGAGCGATTTCGGAGTTGCGCACATGACTTCGAGCACAAGGAAAAGCCCCAGTACAGGATAAAGTTTCCCGTATTTGAATGCGGCCGGATCAATGAAAGGGTGACGGATGTGTAACATTCGCGCAATACATATTGCTAATGTCACAGGCCACGCCACGCAGACCGTGCGGAAGACATTGCTGTCGAACCAGTTATAGTATTCACCGTAAGTAAAGATCCAGATGCCTTCGAGCAGGACCAATGACCAGAGAACGCATCCGAGCCAGTCCACGCTTATCATCGGGACTTTCGGCATCAGGCGTACATTCCTTGTCAGAACGAATACTGTCAATGCTACGATGAGCAGCAGTCCTATCATGAACCAGTGCATCATCATCCAGCTTCCGAAATAATAGGTGAGCTGGTTTGCAATCCATGACGATATGTTCATACAGCCTACCACCACCATGTACAGGAATGGAAAGAATCTGGAAAAATCACGCCCCGGGGCCATCCAGAGCTGGATATTTGACATGCACTCGAAGGTTCCGCACAATTTCAGGAAACCTGCGACAAATGAAATGACACAGAGTATAGGTATGCTTCGGACATACATGCACAACAGATTGCATAGGGCAATTCCCAGTGCGGCATTGAGCAGCAGCTGGCGGTTAGTGAACCGGAACTTGAACCTGAACAGAAGCGGGAACGGCATGGCGACGCCCACTACCCCGCACAGACCGATCATCAGCACATCCTCGCGCATGAATGACGTCGTACCCATATAATTGGCCAGTGTTCCAAGATATATCCCTCCGCTCAACTGGAAAACTATGGCGAAGAACAAATATATCCACGGCCGGACAGATTTGGGGACGTATTCCCGATACATAGGCATCGAGAATACCATTGGAGGTGTGGGCATATCAATACTTCACTTCAGTTTCGACATTGAGACCAGCCTTGAGAGCGGCAAGATCTTCGGGAGCACCGTCAATCTTTATACGGACCGGTACTCTCTGTTCCACTTTCACGAAGTTTCCGGTAGCATTGTTTACAGGAGCGCCCATCCATGCTGTTCCTGTGGCGGAGGCAATGGATTCCACATGACCAGTGAACTCTGCGTCAGGCAGAGCGTCGGCAGTTACCTTCACTTCCGAGCCTACCGATATATGTTTGAGCTGTGTCTCCCGGTAATCTGCTATAATCCAGACATTTGCATCCTCGACTACCTTTGCCATCAGCTGTCCCGGCTGCACCAGCTGTCCCACGTGTATATCCTTTTT
>ULTU01069418.1_pt1 | contig 29007 bp, 27 predicted proteins | sample 1957861 | NCBI WGS metagenome assembly ULTU01 (sample SAMEA4835742, study PRJEB28245) | human gut metagenome | biome: gut microbiome; material: fecal sample | place: Denmark | collected 2008
CGGTAAAAGCTGTGCAAAAATTCACACCTGCGTTATCATTAATAAAAACGTCAGCTTTTGACATTGAAAATGTGCGCAAAAAAAACTACCTGCGTTTAATTTCGCAGGTAGTTTCTATATATTTTTAATTTATTATTGCTGCAAAAACTCCTTTTGGCTCAAGATCTTAGTTCGGCTACGTTGCCCGATCAAAAATCAACTGCGTTTTAGTTTTTATTTATGAGTTTGTCTATGCCTTTTAACATAAAAGTAGCCAGTTCGAACTGCGGATCGTAAGTAAGAGCAAGGCGGAAACAATTCTGAGCCTTTTCCACTTCGTTCTTTCCGAGAAAAGCCAATCCGAGGTAATACGCCACATAATTTTTTTTCTTAAATCTTGGCGACTGCAACGCCTCCTGCGCATCTATTATAATTCCGTCATGCATTCTTTCTCTTACTTTTTCTTCTTTGATTTCGCCAGCCTGCGACGTTCTTGCCGCAAGATTAAGAAGATATATTTCTTCGTCATCCGGATATTCGTTAAGCAACCTATCGGTGCCTTTTGCCGCATATTCGAAATTTCCTAAAGCGAGTTCTCTTTGATACTTTTCCGTTTCCCTGCTTATTCCTTTTTCGTTTTTTTGGTTTTTCCATTCGGTATACTCTATAAACCAATCTATAAGTATAGGATTGACTCCGCCAAGTACCATCTCCTTTGTGTTTACATAAACTATATCGCTATACCGACTGCTAAGCGCTTGTTTAAAAATATTTTCTTTAAGAACTATCGCTTTCATGTTCATAAACGGATCTTCTTCGTACGGTGCGCCGAGATTTACAACGAAAGGAAAATGGACGTACCACATGGCGATCAGCTCGTCGGTAGCGGTTGGCAGGCTGAGTATTTTGTATATAAGTGTATATAACGATAATTTTTCGGGAGCAAGCGCATCGTCTCCGATAAGCATACCTTTTTCCACGCACTTTTTCCACAAATTTCCGCCGGCGTCAAACTTTATTTTTCCGTTTATCATAACGCCGCCGCCGGTAACAAAATCTCCGTCATTAAGCCCGTCAATGTATTCTTTTTTCTGTTCATACTCGGGATGTTCGTTTTTATCTATAGTGTAACATGCCTTCAGCTCAAAAAGTTTCGGATCGGGATTAGTCATTTCTCCCGTTTGATACAGTAATCCGAAATTATATACCGAATAAGCCATGTCTCTTTTTTCTTTTACGCTTAAATCGCTCTTGGATATCGCAAGATAGGAGAGCGAGTCGGTGTATCTTATTCCTTCGGTTGCGTTCATAAAAATCTCCTTATCTACATTTAAGCAATTATACCCTTTTTTCACCGTTTTCGCAACCAAAAAACGCCGAGTTTTTACAAGAAATGAAAAACGTAAAATTAACACCTGTCTGTTTTTCACAATTGTGGTAAAAACGGTTTACTTTTTGTAAAAATTGGGGTATACTATCTGTGATAATATAGTTATAAACCAAGGAGGAATGATTATGGCTAAAATATTGATCGTAGACGACGAAGAAAATATCCGTAACGTGCTTAGAGAATACGCAGAATTCGAAGGTCATGAAGTTTCGGAGGCCGTTGACGGCATGAACGCCGTTGCCATGGCGAGAGAAAACGACTATGACATTATTCTTATGGACGTAATGATGCCGAAATTGGACGGTTTTTCCGCAGTAAAAGAGATAAAAAAGGTTAAACAAATTCCGGTAATCATGCTTTCTGCCAGAGTAGAAGAATACGACAAGCTTTTCGGTTTCGAAATAGGCGTAGACGACTACGTTACCAAGCCGTTCTCGCCCAAAGAAGTCATGGCGAGAGTGTCTGCTATCTTGCGCAGAGGCAAGACTCAAAACGCCGGTAAACGCATAGTTTCCGACGGATTGGAAATAGACATCGCCGGTCGTAACGTAATTGTGGACGGCAAAAAGATTTCCATGACGCCGAAAGAATACGAGCTTTTGTTCTATCTCGTAAACAACGCCGGCATCGCCATCTCCAGAGAAAAACTTCTTAACGACGTTTGGGGATACGACTTCTACGGTGACGATCGTACCGTAGATACTCACATCAAGATGCTCAGAGCGTCTTTGGGCGAGTATCGTAACAAAATCGTTACGTTAAGAGGTCTCGGATACAAAATCGAGCTATGAAAAAACGCTTTTTCCCGCTTTTCTTAAAAACCTGGTTGAACTTCGCCATAATGACAACAATTTTCTTGTTGTTGTTATGGTGTTTTCAATTATTCTTTTTTAACTTTTCTTATGAGAAAAAACAAGAAGATTACATCCGTAACATAAGCGACGAATTGGTAGAAAATTTTGAAGACAATCCTCATTACTACTCAAAAATCCAGTCTTTCGCAAAATCCAACAATTACGATATTTATATCTTTCGTATAGACGAAGGAGAAATAAAAGGCGATTCTTCCGGCGGATACTACTTTGACGAAAACCTCGACGTTATCGTATGCAAACCCGACTCGAAAAACATTGTTTATAAACCGGTAAAAGACGTATTGACCTGGTCCTCTCAAAGAGAAAACGAATTTATTCAAAACATAATATACTCCGATTTCGGGTCATTCTTTTTCGTCGAAAACTCCGATCTTCCTTCTACTTTTAACTTTATGGTTTACGGCAATTTGCTGATGAAAAGCAGCAGTTCCTCTTCTGTAAATCAAAACTTTTATTTTTGTCTCGTAGCCCCCATTCTTAATTCGGGTTACACGGTAAATATTCTGCAAAATCAGCTCCTTTTAGCTTCTTTGATAAGCCTTATCATCTCTATGTTTATTTCGGTTATTTTCAGCCGAGAAATAAGCAAACCGATAAATCGACTGGCTTTGACCGCTTCGACTTTGGCAAAAGGAGATTTCTCGGTAAATTTTCAAGGCGGATCCTTTAAAGAAGTACAGATTCTTTCCGAGTCTCTTAACTTTGCTAAAGACGAAATGAGTAAAACGGAACAAATGCGAAGAGACTTTATCGCTAATATCAGTCACGACCTCAGGACTCCTCTTACAATGATAAGAGCTTATGCGGAGATGATAAGAGACCTTAGCGGAAACACTCCTGTAAAAAGAACACAGCACTGTCAAATCATTATAGACGAAGCCGAACGCCTTTCTTCTCTCGTTGCGGATATACAAAACTTAAGTAAGCTCCAATCCGGTACGGAAGTATTTACTCCGACTACCTTCGACATGTCTCAGCTCTGTCGTACCGTAATCAATCGATTCGGCATTATGTCGGAAAAAAACGGATATGTATTCGAATTTTCTGCTCCTTCACTTCAAGCGTACGCCGATTATTCCAAAATAGAGCAAGTTCTTTACAACCTTATAGGCAACGCTTGTAACTATGTCGGCGAAGATAAAAAGATAATAGTCGGTTGCGAAGACGTAGGTAACGGCATAAAGGTTTCTGTTTCCGATCACGGTAAAGGTATATCGCCCGAAGACCTTCCTAACGTCTGGATAAGATTTTACAGAGCTAACGAAAAAAAGCGTAACATCGTAGGATCCGGTCTCGGCCTCAATATAGTAAAAATGATTCTTGACGGACAGCATTTTGACTACGGCGTCGACAGCGTCGTCGGTAAAGGCACTACGTTTTGGTTTATAGCCACTAAGCCTACCGAAAAAACGTCCACATAATCGGGGCGGCGGCTTTGCGGCTAAAAATAAATAATTTTTAAAAGGAGAATGTTTATGCCCGGTTGTATCATAACTTATTTTTCTGCGAGCGGTAATACCGCTTCCGTTGCTAAAAAATTAGCTTTTTCTATGGACGCTCCTCTATGCGAGATAAAGGCTGCCGTTCCGTACACAAAAGCAGACTTGGATTGGCGCAACGAAAACTCCCGTTCTTCGGTAGAAATGAAAGATCCTTCTTCTCGCCCGTGCTTTGCTCCCATGACAAAAGACGTATCTAAATACTCTACAATATTCATCGGCTTTCCTATTTGGTGGTACGTTGCTCCTCACATAATAAATACTTTTTTGGAACAAATAGATTGCTCGGGAAAAACCATTATTCCTTTTGCCACCTCAGGCGGAAGCGGAATGGGAAAAACCAACGAATTTCTTAAAAACAGCTGCAAAGGGGCTGTCTTAAAAGAAGGAAAAGTTTTTCCTACAAGCGTTTCTCCGGACAAATTACTCAATTGGGTAGAATCCGTACTTTATTGATAAAAAATATCCGTCGTGTTACTTATCTAACACGACGGATATTTTTTATTTTGTTTGTGATTGTTTATCCACAGTGTGGAAATCATTGTGGAAAACTTTCACCTTTTTGTACTTTTGTATTTTTAGTACTTTTTTTATATCAATTTATTTATGTACTATTTTTGCTCGTTTTTCGTCGGGTGGAAAACCTCTTTTTTATGTTATACTTGTCCGTGTTTTTCCACATTTTTATATGCCTTTATTTTTGCTCATTTAATGCGTTTTTATTCGTTTTTTTGCTCATAAGTACGTTTTCTACATTTCTACACCATACTACTTATATCTATACTTCTCTTAATAAAATATATATTCTTTATCAAGCAAAAAACAATATTTTGCTCTCGTTGACTTTTAACGAAAAAGAGTGTATAATTTAGTGCATGGACGAACGCTTTGAATTGTATTATAATCTTTTAAAAGAATGGAACGAAAAGTTTAATCTTACGGCTATAACGGAAAAAGATAAAGTAGAACTTTTGCATTTTAAAGACAGCATTTTACCTGAAGATCTTATAAAACAAAACGCAACTGTTTTAGATATAGGAAGCGGAGCGGGATTTCCTGCCATACCTCTAAAGATAGTAAGAGATGATCTGGATATAACAATGGTGGACAGCCTTAACAAAAGGGTAACGTTTTTAAACGAAGTTATTTCTAAATTGAATTTGGAAAGAGCGAAAGCCGTTCACAAAAGAGCGGAAGATCTGGATAAGAACGTTAAATACGACGTTGTGACGGCGAGAGCCGTTGCTCCTATGAGAGTGTTGTGCGAATATTGTCTTCCGTTCGTAAAAAAAGGTGGGATTATGCTTGCATACAAAAGCGAAGACGTCGAAGAAGAATTAAATCAGGCTCAAAAAGCAATTGACGTTTTGGGAGGAAAATTATTAAAAACAGAAACGAGAAATCTCGGAGAAATAGTGAGAAAGTTCGTAATAATAGAAAAAGTAAAAGAGTCTCCTTTATCTTATCCGAGAGGAGGAAATAAACCGAGGTTAAAACCGCTATGAGAGAAGATATAATAACGGCAGCTTCTACGCCGTACGGAGGCGCCATTGCCGTAATAAGACTGTCAGGAAGAGGAAGTAAACAATTACTCCAAAAACTTTGTAACAAAGATTTTAAGGAGCCTAGAAGAGCTTATTACGCAACTGCGGATACCAAAACGATAAAAGATAAATGCGTCGTAATATTTTACGAAGAAGGAAAGTCGTATACAGGCGAAGAGAGCGGAGAGGTATATTGTCACGGATCTGCGGTTATAGCGAGAGAAATAACGGAGTTTTTTATACGTAACGGAGCCAGAGCGGCGGAAGGCGGCGAGTTTACCATGAGAGCGTATTTAAACAAAAAACTCGACTTAACGGAAGCAGAAGGAGTACTGGATTTAATAAATGCCGAAACGGTGGAACAAGCAAGAGACGCCTTCGAAAAAGCCGACGGAAAACTATGTAAAAAAATAAGGGATATACAAAAAAAACTTGCGGAAGTTATAGCAAAAACAGAAGTAAGTATAGATTATCCCGAAGAAGATATAGAAAGTTTTGTATTGAAAAATATAAAAAAAGACGTAAACAAAATAAAGAGAGAGATAGAAGAAACGGCGGCCGGATACAGCGACGGAAGAAAGATAAAAGAAGGTATACAAGTAGTTATATTCGGTAAACCGAACGTAGGAAAGAGTTCGTTGTTTAATGCTCTTATGGAAGCGGACAGAGCTATAGTAAACGAAAGGGAAGGAACAACCAGAGACATTATTGACGGAGAATACGTTTATAAAGGAAGAAAGTTTGTTTTGTACGATACGGCAGGTATAAGAAATACCGATGACGGAATAGAAAGCGAAGGTATAAAGAGAGCGTTCAAAGCAATCGACGGCGCAGACGTAAGAGTTTTTGTAAAAGAAGCCGGAGACGATGAAAAACAGGCAGACTGTATCGTCGTTACAAACAAGTGCGATATAAAAAGAGGAGAAGGAATAAACGTTTCTGCCGTTACAAAAGAGGGAATAAATATTTTAAAAGAAGAAATATACCGAAGGACGGACTTTGTAAAAAAAGGAATAACGGTAAATTTAAGGCAATATAGCGCCCTAATAAAAGCGAAAGAATGTTTAAAAAGAGCAATAGACTGCAATTTGACAATGGATTGTGTGGCTGCGGATTTAACCGAAGCGTATGACGAATTGGGGCGAATAACATCTGTTATAGGAAGCGACGAAATAATAGACAAGATATTTTCTTCGTTTTGCGTAGGAAAGTAAAAAGGGTAGTAAAATGAGCGAAAAAATAATTCAACAAAACAAAAAAGCTTATTTCGATTATTTTATAGAAGATAAATATGAGGCGGGAATTTCGCTTAAAGGAAGTGAAGTTAAGTCTGTAAAAGAAGGAAAAATAAGCATAAAAGACAGTTATTGCGGTATAGATGACGGAGAAATATACTTAAAAAATTGTTTTATAACGCCTTACGAAAAGGGGAGTTTTTTTAATCCTGATGAAAAGAGGGCAAGAAAACTGCTTTTACACCGTTACGAAATAGATAAAATAATCGGAAAAATCAGGGAAAAAGGATTTACGCTCGTTCCTACCAAAGTATATTTTAAAGGTAACAAAGTCAAAGTAGAGATAGCTCTTGCAAAAGGTAAACACACTTACGACAAGAGAGCGTCCATTAAAAAAAGGGAACTTATAAAAAAAGCAGAACGACAGATAAAGGAATTGCGATGAAAAAAACATATCGTATTCAAAAATTCGGAGCATTCGGAGAAGGAATTGCCTATGATGACGGAAAAACCGTATTTGTTAAAGGAGCTATAAAAGACGAAACGGTAATAGCAAAAACGGTAGTCGAAAAGAAAAAATACAGAGTGGCGTCCACTGTAGCGGTAGTGGAAAAAAGCCCGTTGAGAGAAAAACCTCCGTGCAAATATTACGGCAAATGCGGAGGATGTTCGATGCAGCATATTAAGTATGATTCTCAGTTAGAGATAAAGAGAGATTTTGTAGCCGACACCGTCAAAAAAATAGCCGGAGTAAGCGTGGACGTAGAAAAAACCGTTCCTGCCGAATCTTGCTACAGGTACAGAAACAAATTAAGTTATCCTATAAAAGATCAAAGAGTTGGCTTGTATAGAGAAAACAGTCACGAAATAGTAGATATAGAAGATTGTTTGTTGCAAAAAACATGGAACGTATCGTTAATTAAAGCAATTCGAAAGTATTTGGAAGAAAAAAAAGAAGACGGCGAAAAAGTTCGTCATATAGTGGCGAGAGAAAAAAACGGAAGTATTTGCATTATAGTAGTGGCACGGGAAAAAATTAATCTTATGCCACTTACGACTTTTATCGAATTTCAAAACTATGCATTATATCTTAACGTTAACAACGGTAACGATAACGTAATACTCGGCGACGAGTATTATTGTATATTTTCTAAAGGAATACCTCCTTCTTTTCATCCGGCATCGTTTTATCAAGTAAACGACTTTATCGAAGAAAAAATATATTCGGCAGTGGAATCGTTTGTCATAGGTGAAACCGTTATCGATGCGTATTGCGGTGCCGGAAACCTTACGCTAAGGCTTGCAGATAAAGCAAAATTCGTATACGGTATAGAGATTTGCGAGCAAGCTGTAGAAACGGGAAGAGAAAAGGCATTAGAACTAAAAAAGAAAAACGTTGAATTTATTTGCGGTGACTGTTCGACAGAGCTACCGAAACTCGAATATTCCGGCGACTCTACCGTGGTGTTGGATCCTCCCCGTAAAGGAGTGGACGAAAAAGTAATCAACGCTCTGCTTAAGGTTTTGCCGAAAAGAATAGTCTACGTGTCGTGTAACCCGGCTACTTTAGCAAGAGATCTGAAACCGCTGCTTGACGCTTACGAGGTTGTATCGACAGTTCCTTACGATATGTTTCCGCAAACCGACCACGTCGAGACGGTAGTGTTAATGTCAAAAAAAAAGAAATGATATCCGAAAAACGGTGTGTTACTGCATTTTTGTGGTTGTATTTTTCCGAAAATGCCGATTTTCCCAATGAAACATATTTGATGTAATAAGGTTGTAGGTTTTGGAGAAGATTTCTCAGCAAAAATCACTTGATTATCGTAGTGGGGATGGGTATTTTAAATGTTTGTATCTTTTGATGTTATGCAAGCACTGTTTTGGAGTGCGGCATATATTTTAATCATTATTTTTAACATCAAATATAAATACACCGCCATGCCGCTGTTTGCTTTAATAAATAACTTTGCGTGGGAATCGATTGCATTGGCTCGAGACATTCTTTCCGGAGTGAGCGGTGTTGGACATTTTATTCATATTGCATGGTTTACTTTAGATCTTGCTATCGCCGTTACCTATTTGTTGCTGTGCAAGAAACTATATTTTAAAAAATTTTTTCTGTGTTAATATACGTGATTTTTCTTTTGGTCTTTATATTTTCATTCAATAAGTGGTCATCTGGTATGCTGATCTCTAGTTTTGCTATAGATTTTACAATGGCAGTCGAATACTTTATCTATAGCTCAAAAGAAGCATTTCCTGCGAACAGATTGTCTATTTCTATATGCTCTTTAAAATTGTATGGAGATTTGTGTGCATGGATTTATTACATGGATTATTCTCGCTTTATTTTGGTGATAGGATTCTTTGTTCTGATACTGAATATCATGTGCCTAAAAACAATGATAAAAAGGAATTAAAAATGATTTGTAAAGAAGCAATTTGTCTGCTGATGAATAAGGAAATCGCCGAATTTGTTCATAGGAACTATTGATGTTAGCTGGGCTAGAAACGAGCAGTCGATTTTTTCCAAGAACAGTTAAAAGTATGCAACTCGGCTATTTTACGAAATTCACATTGAAACAATATTGAGCAAACAAGGAGAATAAGGAAGCGCAAAATGGAGATACGAATAAAAGATCAGTTAACGTTCTTTATTTCGGTAACGGTAGTTTTGGCAATTTTTTATGCTATTTATTTTATTAAAAAGATAGAGCAAAAACGAAAAGGCATACAAACTCGACAAATAGGAAGCAGAAGAGAAAAGACGGCGCACACAATTGAAATATTGATGAGTGCAGCCACTCTTTGCATTGTGCCGATTCAGCTTTTTTCCGCAGTCGTAGGATTTAGTTGTCTCCCTGTCGGGGCAAGGTTTACGGGATTATTGATAGGGCTGCTCGGCGACGGCATTTTTCTCGTGTCCGTGATTTGTATGAAAGACAGCTGGCGGGCGGGAATACCGGATAAGGATAAAACCGAGTTGGTAACGAGCGGCATATACAAGTACAGCAGAAATCCGGCATTTTTGGCTTTTGACCTTCAGTATGTAGGTGTTTTATTGCTTTATTGTAATGTTTTAAGTGCAGCGTTTACTGTTTTTGCCGTAGTTATGCTTCATCTTCAAATTTTGCAGGAGGAGAAGTATCTCGAAAAGACTTTCGGTGAAGAGTATCTTAATTATAATAAAAAAACATTTCGCTACCTCGGCAGGAAAAAATGATTCAGAAAATTTAGGACCCTAAAAAAGAGAAGAATACCTTACCGAAAGTTTTTGTTTTCGAAGTGATGACGGAACATCGTTTTCTAACTATAATGGGTAATTATTAGAGTGTGCCGACATCACACTCTTTTTTTTCTTATTTGAGACGTAAAACAATAGTAAGCACACTGTAAACCATATTAACGCTCTTAATTTTTAATCAATAATTAAAAAGATATTTAAAAATATAATCTATAACTTGATCAATGAATTATTGTTGCAGTTATAATTTTGAATAAATTATCGGTTATGGTAAATTTATTTTATATATTTTTGTAAAAAGTATTGAAAATATATACAATATGTGTTATAATTATATTATAAAAGGGCAAACAAAAAAGTTCTGCATCACAGAACTTTTGCTTCGCCAATGCGAAAAAGTGAATAGACAAAGTTTTATTTGAACTCGCTTTGTTATTTTGTACTCTAATTTTAGCACAAAGAAATTTGCTTGTCAAGGGGGATTACTAAAGATTATGAAAAAATTTTACATAGGGGCAGATATAGGAACAAACTCGGTAGGCGTTGCGTGTACAGATGAAAGTTATAGACTGATTCGGGCAAAGAGCAAAGATTGTTGGGCTGTCAGACTGTTTGACGATGGGGAAACGGCAGCTGATAGAAGAACGAAGAGAACTGCTCGCAGGAGGCTTGCACGCCGCAAGCAAAGAATAAATTGGCTTCAGGAATTATTTGCGCCTTTTATTGATGATAAAACGTTTTTTATTCGACTAAACAATAGTCAGTATTTGCCGGAAGACAAGGATTCATTGTTATGCGGGAACAAAAACAATCTTTTTGAGAATGAAGGAGGGGAGTCTAAATTTTATAAAAAGTATCCCACCATTTATCATTTGAGAAAAGCGCTTATGGATGGCGGAAATTTTGACATTAGACTATATTATCTTGCGTTGCATCACATAATTAAATATAGGGGACATTTTTTGTATGAAGGTAGTATAGAAGATATTTTAGACTTTTCAAATTTAATGAAAGGATTGAAATGCGCTATCTCAGATAGTTACGATGGTGAATTAAATTTGTTTGATTCCGTTGATTCCGCTAAAGTCAGAGACGTACTTATAGATAAAAAGAGTGGGTTAAGGGATAAGCAGGTTGAATTGGAAAAACTGCTTTGCGCAAAAAGTAAAAGAGAAAAAGAAATATTAAAAGGTATTACCGGACAAAAAATTTCTCCATATGTGTTATTCGGTGATGAGTTCAAAGAAGAAAAGAGTTTTTCTCTCAACGATATGTCGGATGAAGAGTTTGAAAGCAAAAGAAGTTCTTATGGTGAAAGTTTTACGCTGCTTGATTTGATGCATTCTGTTTGCAATTATGTGAAGTTTGAAAAAATTTTTGAAGGGCATTCGGATATTTCATCTGCGATGATTTCGGTGTACGAAAAGCACAAAACTGATTTGGTTCTGCTGAAAAAAGTTGTCCGTAAGCAATCGAAAGAGGATTATAATAAAATATTCAGAAGCGTAAATGAAAAAGAAAATTACGTTAATTATATAGGATATACAAGTAAAGACGGAAGAAAGATAAAAGTAAAAAAATGCAAAGACGAAGATTTTTTTAAATATTTAAAAAAATATTTAAATGGCATTTTGAATGAAGATAACTTTGATATTGTATCGAAAATAATAAAAGAGATAGACGACCGCATCTTTTTACCCAAAATATTACATAGCGATAACGGCTTATTCCCTAAACAAGTAAACGAATTCGAACTCAAAAAGATAATAGAAAATATGGTTAGAAATTATCCGGAAACAGAAGAGATGGCTTCTGCCGTTCTGTCGTTATTTAATTATAAAATTCCATATTATGTTGGTCCGTTAACAGGATGTAATTCGTGGGTGGTAAGGACAGACGAAAAAGTAACGCCGTGGAATTTTGATAGAGTGGTGGACTTGGCGAAAAGCAATGAGGCATTTATGCGACGAATGACAAATAAATGCTCATATATAAAGGGTGAAGACGTATTGCCGAAGGCATCGATAATATATCAAAAATACGATACTCTTAATCAGCTGAATAAGCTTCGTATCAATGACCGAGTTATTTCGGTTGAACTTAAACAAACAATATATAATGAACTCTTTCTTAAATATCCTAAGGTAACGGATAAAAAGATAAAGGAATTATTAGTAAGGGAGGGCTTATGCTCTTCTTCGGAAACGAAAGATATAACGATTTCCGGTAAAGACGGTGACTTTAAGTCATCGATGTCATCTTACATAAGGCTAAAAAAAATTCTAGGTGATTTTGTAGACGATGATTTAAAAAGTGGTGGCAAAGTTTGTGAAAACATTATTTTGTGGCATACACTTAATACGGATAAAAAGATTGTAGAAGATTTGATAGAGAAGAATTACGGTTTTATTCCCGAGATTAAGGCAAATATTAAACAACTAAAAGGTTTGACTTTTAACGATTTCGGAAGGCTGTCTACAAAATTATTGATTGGGATAGAAGGCGTGGACAAAACGACAGGTCAAATATTGACGATATTGGATGTGCTGTATCAAACCAACCAAAACCTTAACGAAGTTTTAAATAACGAAAGCTATAATTTTAGCGAGATTATAGATGAAGAAAACGGAATAGAAACAGAAATTGTATCGTACGAGACTGTTGAAGAACTATATGTTTCGCCTGCCGTGAGACGTGGCATATGGCAAACACTTTTAATGATTGACGAATATGTCAATGCCGTGGGCAGACAGCCTGATAAAATTTTTATAGAAGTAACTCGCAATGACGGAAAAAAGGGTGATAATGGTAGGACGCAACCGCGAAAACGTCAACTGCAAGAAAAATTTAAAAACATCGGCTCTGCATATTCCGATATAATAGAGGAACTCTCTGAAGAAAAATATACAGATCTAAAGCTGCGTCAAGAAAGATTGTACTTATATTTTCGTCAGCTTGGTAGATGTATGTACACCGGTGAACGCATAATTCTTGATGAGTTGAATGGAAATCGTTATGATGTCGATCATATATTGCCTCGAACATATGTTAAAGATGACAGTCTTGACAATAAAGTTTTGGTGTGCCGAGGCGCAAATGCAACAAAAGCCGATACTTATCCGCTTCCTGCCGAATTTTCAAAGAAAGAAGTAAGAGCGCATTGGAAAATGCTGTTGGATAAGGATTTAATTTCAAAAACAACATACGATAGGTTGACAAGGATTGAGCCGTTAAAAGAAGACGATTATAATGACTTTATTAATCGTCAAAAGACGATAACGGATCAAACGTCAAAAGCCGTAATCGAACTTTTGAAACGTAAATATCCTGATGCAAAATTGATTTTTAGTCGAGCAAAAAACGTAAGTGACTTTAAAAATAGGTTTAATTTATTTAAATGCCGAGAGACAAACGACTTACATCACGCAAGAGATGCATATCTCAACGTAGTCGTTGGAAATGTATTTGATACTGTTTTTTCTACGCCGTTAGGACAAAGCAGAAAGGACGGAGACGTTTGGCGTATTTACAATCTAAAGAAGTTATTTACTCGAGATGTGATAGGCGCATGGAGCAAAGATAGCATCAAAATAGTAAAGGACACATATTCGAAGCCGTCGATGTCGGTTACGAGATATGCTACGTGCAACAAAGGCAAGTTTTACGATGAAACGGTTTGCCGTAAAGATGATTCGGCAATAACGGCGCCGAGGAAGGGGGAAGGACCGCTTTCCGACGTTACTAAGTACGGTGGATATACGTCGCAAAAGACGGCGTATTTTGCGATAGTGACTTCTGTGGACAAAAAAGGGAAAAGAATAAAGACTATCGAAGCCATTCCGGTATTAGTTACTTACAAGCTAAAGACAGATACGAATGCGATACAAAAATATTTGGAATCATATTTAAGAGAGCCGGTTATAGTTATTCCGAAAGTTAAAGTAAAGCAGCTTGTTTCTTATAACGGGAGCCTTTGTTACCTTGCCGGAATAACGGGAAATCAAATAACTGTGCACAATGCGAGTCAACTATATACAGACAATGATACTGACGAATACGTCAATGAATTGATAAAGATTATCGGGATGGGCGACAACGGAATGATAACCGGTAACGAAAGTCAGTATATTACTAAAACGAATAAGGATGGAGTCATCAGGATCGTCGTAAACAAAGAAAATAACGAAAAATTATATGAAACTCTAAAAAATAAGTTGGATTCGAAAATATACAAAGGACTTTCGGCATTTGCTTCTTTTAAAACAAATATGGAAAGAGGAAAAGATAAATTTTGCGAGTTGAGCGTTTTAGAGCAAGCAAAGGTACTTTTGCAAATATTAAAAGTATTTAGATGTAATGCCAAAAAATCTAATATTGAGCTAATTGGCGGAGGATGTGACAGTGGATCAATAAAAATTAACAAAAATATTACCGACGTTGACTTTAAGCTCGTTAATCTTTCTCCTGCCGGGCTTACAGTGCGTATAAGAAAGGTATAAATATGGGATTTCGCACCGTTATAGTCAATACTCGCTGTAAGTTAGAACATAGGTTGAATTTTTTAATAATTAGAGGCGACACGGAAAGGCGAGTATATATCAATGAGATAAATACGCTAATTGTACAGAGTACGGCTGTGTCGCTTACGGCATCACTGTTGTCCGAACTCGTAAAAAACAACGTTAAAATTATTTTTTGCGACGAAAAATGTAACCCGTCATCAGAACTATTACCATATTACGGTGCGTACAATACGGCGAAACGGGTAAAAATACAGGCGCAGTGGCGAAACAAAACAAAAGACAAGGTATGGAAAATTTTAATAGAACAAAAAATTCGCTCGCAGAGTGAACTTCTTTACAAAACCGGACATACGGTAGAAGCAGAAATGCTTACTGAGTATGCCGCAGATTTAACCGACGGCGATCGTACAAATAGAGAGGGACATGCTGCAAAAGTATATTTTAATGCTATTTTACCGCACGAGGTGACACGGCACAGCGCCGGTTTTATTAACGGATGTCTTAACTATGGGTATGCCGTGTTGCTTTCTGCGATAAATAGAGAGATAGTGGCAAGCGGATACGTTACTCAGCTTGGAATTTGGCATGATAACGAATTTAACGAATTCAATTTGGGTTCGGATTTAATGGAACCACTTCGCACGGTGGTTGATGAAACTGCGCTTTCTGTTAGTGATGGTGACTTGAATTTCAGGTACAAAATGGCGAATATATTAAATTATGAAGTTATTTTTGCCGACAAAAAGACAACATTAGATATTGCTATTCGGCAGTACGTAAAAAGTGTTTTGGCCGCGCTTGAGGATAATGACATTTCGCTAATTGTTTTTCCGAAAAATGTCAAAGTCGTAGTATGAACAATAAATTTATGCGAATAATGGTTTTTTTTGATCTTCCAATGGAAACTTCGAGAGATAGAAAAGAATATACAATATTTCATAAGTTTTTAATTAAAAGCGGGTTTATTATGATGCAAAAATCCGTTTATTCTAAACTTGTAATTAACAATGTAACAAGTCAAGCCGTAAAAAATAAAATTTACGAAAATGTTCCGCCGTCAGGAATGGTTGCGCTGTTAGAAGTGACCGAAAATCAGTTCTCGCGAATAGATTATTTAGTCGGGGAAAGGCAATCGCTTGTTGAGGATACTATGGATAGGTTGATAGAATATGATTAAGATTGCGCACCAGAATATCGAAACGACTATGGAATTAAATAGCTGTTCGCCTTTAGTTTTGTCGGTGGAAAATTCAAAAGAATTTTATAATTTTGTAATTCAAATAGAAGAAGCATTTTTAGAAAAGGCAAGTGCGTTTTCTTTTTGGAACGGAGATGAATTAATTTCGCCCGAAAAAATAGGTGAAATAATAATAAATCCTTTTTGTTTTGATGCTGCTGATAAAAAAATAATTAATTTGCTGTACAAAAAGCTGCAAAGTAATTATAATGACGGGACATTTATTTTGCGATTTAACGAAATTAGCGCTACGATTGAAGAATTTTTGTACGAACTATGTGCGTCCGTTGACTTTGCTATAGAACACCAAGCAATGGCGTTAGAGGACCTGCTAAAGATTTGTTCTGTAAAACCTGCAAAAAATTATGTAAATCTTTTGGAAAAATTGATTTGTTATGTCAATATTTTTGCCGAACTTAAGAGAGTTTCGTTTTTTGTATTAGTCGGATTTAAAGACGTCTTAACAAACGAAGAACTTATATTGCTGTATAGGCATTGCGCCCTTAACAAAATTTCATTGTTTTTGGTAGAACGTAGAACTGAAAAACGTATAGAAAGCGAGCGAAAAATAATTATTACAGAAGATCTCTGTGAAATAGTTGAAAATATTCCTCAAATATGTTAGTATATAGGTAGCGTTGTTCTATATTTACAAAATAATCGTGCGGCGGCGTGTGCTTTTGCCCTTATTTGAGGTTTGAGAGCTTTGTTATTTTGTAATATTCTTAAACAAGGTTCGTAGGAAAAATAGAAATAACTTCGTTTGAGAGCTTTGTTATTTTGTAATATTCTTAAACACATATTGTCATAACAACACCATGTTCGACGTTTGAGAGCTTTGTTATTTTGTAATATTCTTAAACTCCATAAGACCGGGCACAGAATACGTTGGCGTTTGAGAGCTTTGTTATTTTGTAATATTCTTAAACACATATTGTCATAACAACACCATGTTCGATGTTTGAGAGCTTTGTTATTTTGTAATATTCTTAAACATAAAATCTCCTTTAGCCCACGCCCTCGCTGTTTGAGAGCTTTGTTATTTTGTAATATTCTTAAACTGCTTTGGTGGTACGTCGGCGTCTGGTCAAGTTTGAGAGCTTTGTTATTTTGTAATATTCTTAAACGGTAAAAGAAGTTGCCGCAATTCTTCGTAAGTTTGAGAGCTTTGTTATTTTGTAATATTCTTAAACACACGGAATCGGTCTCAAACACATATATTAGTTTGAGAGCTTTGTTATTTTGTAATATTCTTAAACAACGAGGTTAAGCATTGTCCTGAACTTGTTGTTTGAGAGCTTTGTTATTTTGTAATATTCTTAAACCAGCCACCGAAGCGCAGCAAGCAGACATCGGTTTGAGAGCTTTGTTATTTTGTAATATTCTTAAACTTTATTCTTATCGGCTACGGACAGACAGGAGTTTGAGAGCTTTGTTATTTTGTAATATTCTTAAACACGGCGGGGCTTAACCCTCTTCTTGTTGTTGTTTGAGAGCTTTGTTATTTTGTAATATTCTTAAAATAGTGGGCGTTATTATATTGAGTCGAGCGGTTTTGATAGTTTAGACAAGTCAAACATTGTTTTTATTTTAAAAAAGCCGACATGGGCATTCGGAAGTTAATAAAACAGATTGTCGTATATGACGAAAAAATAGAAATTTTTTATAATTATATAAGAAAAAATCCCGACTTTTTGCCGAGATTTTTTGGTTAAGGGTTCGGATAGTTACCCATTGGTGGAGGTGAGGAGAGTTGAACTCCTTTCCGAAATACGTCCAAAAGGCTCTTCTACATGTTTAGGTTGCTTTTAGTCTTAACGAAAATACAAAGCAGTCGAAAATTTAGACGTCGTGGTCTGTGGATCTGCTTAGGCGGCCGACCGACCGTCAAAGTAGTAGCCTGTTTGAACTGACGCTCTTAACACTGCAACAGGGAATAGCGAAAAGAGCGCGCCGCCGAATAGTTAGGCAGCGAGTGCAAGCTTAGCGCTTGCGGGTTTAACGTTGTTAGCGTTTAATTTAAGTTGCGTTTTAAGGTAGCCGCACTACCACATGCTTATAACCTTTCTTGCGGTAATCCGTCGAAGCCGGTACACCCCCGAAAGCTCAATAATTATACCAAATGGCGAACGAATTGTCAATAAGATTATCGAGTTACATCGAGTGATGCCGGCGGTAATGCGGCGAAAAACATAAAATTTGTAAACTTAAGTCGATTTGTTTTTAATGATATAGGTTATAGGGATTAAAAACCTACATAGATCTACAGATTAAATAAACATATAAATCGTTGGCTTATCTACACAGAAAAAGCGCAGAAAACGCATACGATCTCGAAATTAGAGCAGCGGAATGTGTGTAGGCGGTACGAATACGCCTGTATAATATGGCAAAAGCCGGTTGTTTTGCCCATTCCGTTATTCAAAAAGCCGTTCGCTTCTGTAAGATTGAAATGCAATCGTTCGGATAAATAACATTTACCGTTACGGGAGCATACAAAAAAACGAATGCAGGCTTATCTGCACAACGGAAAGCGTGGGATACGTATACGTAGGCAGCATCTCGAACGATGACATTCGCATTCGCACGGTCTTTCGCAAGAAGGACGCTCACATTCGCAATGACATTTATGCTCGCAACGTTCTTCTCTCGGACGCTGCCTTTCACATTCACGACGGCAATCGCACTCGCACGTGCGTTTACACTCGCAGGGTTTTTCACATTCGCACGGGCGTTCACATTCGCACGGTCTTTCGCAAGAAGTGCGCTCACATTCGCAGCGGCATTTACATTTACAGCAAGCTTTGCGCTTGCACGGTTTCTTGCAGTCGCACGGGCGGTCGTAATCGGCGTCATGACAATCGCAAGATCCGGGGTTTTCATAATTGCTCGGTTCTTCGAAAAGTTCGTCGTTATAAAAAAGATAGTCGTCGTGATTAAAAGTATAAGAGCGACATTTATTACAATTATTGCAGCAGTTTCTCATAAAATCCTCCGAAGTATATTCGTATTACATAGTATGAATTTTTTTTTGAAATGTTGCGATTTTTGCTTGACAAAGTAACGATAAAAAAGTATACTATATTTAGTAATGATAATTATTACTAAATAATTCCAAGGAGGAGGGCATAATGAGATACTCGAAGCAAAGAGAACAGATTTTAGAGATTTTGCGTTCGACCAAGTGTCATCCGGATGCCGAATGGATATATTTCAAAGTTAAAGAAATAATGCCGAAAATCTCCTTGGGGACAGTTTATCGCAATCTCAAAGAACTTGTAGACAGCGGAATAATCGACAGCGTGGAGACCGAGCAGAAAGTCATACGATATGATGCGGACACATCGCCGCATGCGCACTTCGTTTGCGAAAAGTGCGGAGAGGTAAAAGATATTTTTGGCGACATAAAGGTAAATTCGGCTTTTCTCGACGGCTCGAAGATACTTCGTCAAAAAGTGATTTTTTACGGAGTATGCCGAGATTGCATAGACAATAGCAATCAAAAAGATTAAAACGTATCGGAGTTTTTGCGACAATAGCGGAGACAGAAGCCGCCTTTCGTCGAAAAAATAAATAAAAAAAGAGGAGAAGAAAAGAAATGAAGAAATTTGTATGTAAAGTTTGCGGATATGTTCACGAGGGGGATTCCGCTCCCGAAAGATGCCCAATTTGCCATGCGACCGCAGATAAGTTTGAAGAAATTGGCGGAGAGATGACTTGGGCGGCTGAGCACAAAGTCGGCATTGCAAAAGATTTAAGAAGAGACATAGTTGAAGACTTGAGAGCGAACTTTAACGGAGAGTGCAGCGAAGTAGGTATGTACCTTGCTATGGCAAGAGTTGCGTTTAGAGAAGGATACCCCGAGGTAGGTCTTTACTACGAAAAAGCCGCTTACGAAGAGGCCGAGCATGCGGCTAAGTTCGCAGAGCTTTTGGGAGAGGTCATCACCGAGTCCACAGAGGAGAACCTTCGTCGAAGAGTAGAAGCCGAAAACGGAGCGACCTTAGGCAAAACCGATCTTGCAAAGAGAGCTAAAGAACTCGGACTTGACGCAATTCATGACACCGTGCACGAAATGGCAAGAGACGAAGCCCGCCATGGCAGAGCGTTCAAAGGTTTGCTCGACAGATATTTCGGAAAATAAGGGGGCGCGGACAATGAGATACGTTTGTAACGTTTGCGGTTGGGTATACGACGAAGACGAACAAGGCGTAAAGTGGGAAGATCTCCCGGAAGATTTTACTTGCGAGCTTTGCGGCGTGGGTAAAGACGAATTTTCGCCCGAAGAGTAAAATCTTTTATGATTTTCTTTTCGTAAGTTATAGTCGTTTAATTTTACAAAAGTCACGCTATAAGTCGATTATCGGCGCAAAAACTTGATAATAACACATAAAAGCAGAGGTCTTTAAGCCCCTGCTTTTTTGTCGATAAAAAGCGATGCGGTAAAGTATACGATATTATATCCCGCCGCAGCGGATATTAGGTTATACGATTATCGTAACGTGCACCCGACATTGCAGCGGTTGATTTGCAAGCGTGGGTTAAGTAGGTGAACAAAAGGCGAAGTCGGTAAATACCCGGAATAAAAGAAAAATATATTATTTAAAACCGTAAAAACGACTGTCGACTGTTGCAATTGTGACAAATATATGATATAATTCCAAAGGGTGTTCGTGCGCTCAGATAAAATGCGGGAGAAGTATATGAACAAAAAATTGGAACAGTTTTTCGAAACGGAGGGGTTGACCGTAAGCGGAAATTCGGCATACGGTAATTTGCATGGCTTCGAGGTAAGTTTTTCGTATTTCATGTTAGATACAGAAAGTCCCATTCAAGCGCTTATATGTTGCTACACGAACGATGAGCAGAATAGGCAAATAAACCAAGAACTTTCTAAAATTAAGAATAGATATTTTAAATGGCAGTTTACGAGATACGGATTGTATATCGGGATTAACGGATTGACTATGAATTCCGTATTAAAGGAATTAAATAGTTTACTTACAAGCGTTTGCGATATTTTAAAGTCCGAAGGGGCGTTAGGACTCGGACATTGTCCGGTTTGCGGCAATGAGTTGTCGTCGGATTCTCAGGGGTGTACGGTCGAATCCTTTAAGGTTACTATAGGCAGTGATTGTGTGGGCGATTTAAATAAGGCCATTGAAGAAGAGAATGCAGATTTTGAAATCGCACCCAATAATTATTTGAAAGGATTTTTCGGAGCCTTGATAGGCGGTGTTGTCGGGGGAATCGTTACAATAATTCTTTACCTGATAGGCTTTATAGCTGCGGCCTCCGCTATCGTGGCTGTCGTGGTCGGCGCAAAATTGTATTGTAAATTCGGCGGAAAGAGCAATAAGACGATGCTTGTTATCGTGTCGGCAACGTCCATAGTTTGTATAATGTTATCGGTACTCATTATATATCTTATTGCGGCAGTCGGACTTGCTGCGGAAGCCGGTTTGAATTTGTCTGCATTCGAAGCTTTTAGCTATATGCTTGATAACAGAACGGAGTTTGCTCGAGGATTCTATGTCGATTTGGCTATGATGGCAGTATTCACCATAGCGGGAGTTATATACGAAGCTATATCTATGCGGAAGATGATTAAACGTCCCGAAAAACTGAAATAATTAAAACGTATAACGATATCTGCGACAATTCGAATATTCGCTAAACGTAATGACAAGATAAAATACAACCAAGCCCGACGAAGAACTTCTCTCGTCGGGCTTGACTTATATTTAAATAGCGTGTCGGTTAAATAAAGGCGCATACGATATATAAGTTAGATAGGGCGGTATTATAACCGATTGTATCTTTGAAGAGGCAAAATCATAAGCTGTCGACGATCATTGGCTAAAAAGTTGCAGACGTACGCAATAAGAGCGGAATCGCTCGTTTGCAATTCCGCTCTTTCGTAAGGCTCTATCTGATAGCTCGGCTAAAATGCCCGAACCGTTCTCTCGAAGCCGAAGAAGATTTTTATAAGGTCGAACACCGGTTGACGGTAGACAAATCTGTTTATGCCCATGTCTTTCACAAAAGCTGCGGCAGCTTTGGTTGCAAGCGGATCCCATGCGGATGCGATTAATAGATCGACATATTCGCAGTTTTCGCTTTCCGCCACGTTTTTCAGCGTTTCGTCTATCGTTTTGCTGCCGTTGGAAATTACGATTACCCGGCAGCGTTTGTTGACGCTCTTAATGTGCCTGAGAAGCTCCGCATACTTTTTAGAAAATTCTTCGGCGGGTAATTTTACGTACTCTGCGCTTACGTGTAAAAGCAGAGTGTCGGGGTTGAGCGGCTTAACTATTTTATCGTATAGTTCAGCTGCGTTATCGGGCGAAACTGACGGAAAACTGCGATTGTATACCGTACAGTCGAGGTTAAAAGATTGTTTGAGTTCGCTCACCGGAATGTTTACGTCGTTTCCTTCGCCAAACACTACTACGCCTTGTTGAGTAGCGATGGAGTTTAATTTTTTATATTCGTTAACGATGTCCATAAGCCTTCTCCTTTGCAGTGTGGTTTTTGTCTATCATATAGTTTCTTACATATACGACGAGGTTAAACAATACTATAACTAAGTTTACGATGTATACGGCAAATACGTAGTTTAGTTGACCGTTGACGATTTTGGCGGTTATACCGGCAACGTAGCCGACTATAATCAAGAAAATAAACGGCAGACTTGTGCCTTTTGTTGTGCGCGCCTTATACGCCTTAATGACGTTAAGCGGCCACGACAGACCAAAACAAACCAACATAATCGTTTCAAATATAGCTCCCATAAAGCCCTCCTTTGCCTTTCGATAGCATTATAGCCCATGGTTTTTGTATAGTCAATATTAAGAAAATTCTATAAAAGAAAAAAATTTTTGTCGTTTATTTTACTTATTTAAGCATAAAGATCGAACAAAACTATTGAATATTTATTCGGTTAATGCTATAATAAAATGTATTATAATATTAAGAGAAGTTACGATGAATCAAAAAAAAGAAAAGTCGTCGAAAGGCGGCGGAAATTCGCTTACAAAAATTAAAAGAAAGATTTTTAACACGCAAATGGCGTTGATTATTATATTTTCGGTAATTTTGGCGATAGCAGCCATTTTGATCGGCGTCACTGAGAAACGACAGGAAATAGACAAAAATCTTAAAAACATCTCTGAGGCAATAGTTTCTTCGCCGCTACTTAAAGATATCGATATAAACCGATTAAGCGCAGAGGACGCCACGTATTTTTGCGATTATCTCGGTTCGCTTAAGTCTTCCGTTACGGACATAGACGTAATTTCCGTTGTTAATGCGTCAAAAGTAAGATTTTTTCATACGACGGAATCGTTATCTGGGACTGTATACGACGGAGAAATGCCCGAGTTTACGGATAAAGATTTTTATATAGTTGATGCGGTAGGTCCGTCCGGCGAACAGCGTAGAGCTTATTCGGCAATTTACGATAAAGGCGGCAATTACGCAGGATTTTTAATGGTTATAATATTGAGCAAAAGCGTTAAAGCGGGGATTTTGTCTACGGTGATTACTTACGCAAGTATAACCTTTGCGATAATTCTTTGCGAGCTTATGTTGGCGCAATGGCTTAGCGGCGGCATCAAAAAGAGTCTTTTGGGCTATGAGCCGGACGCAATAAGCGCAATGTTCTCCGTCAGAGACAATATACTTGAGTCCATAGACGAAGGCGTCGTTGCCGTGGACGGCGACGGAAAGGTTTTATTTGCGAATGCAGTTGCCGAAAAAATGTTGGGCGGTCAAGAAAAAAGCGAAATTATAGGAAAAAATCTGACTTCTTTGATTGCCGGGAAAGAGCTGAACGCTTTGCTCGACGGTGACGGAAAGGAAGTTAACGTAAGAATTAAGATAGGGGACAAAGAAGCGTTGGCGGATCGAGTCCCCGTAAGACCGGATGGCGAAGCGGATAAAATCATTATTTTGCGTGATCGGGCCGAGTATACCCGACTTATGGAAGAACTTGCCGGCACACGCTATCTTGTTGACTCGATGCGGGCGAACAATCATGATTTTACTAATAAGCTTCATGTTATTATGGGACTTATTCAGATGGGAATGTACGACAAAGCCACCGATTATATCCAGAATATAACGATGGTGCAAAGAGAGGCTATAAGCAAAATAATGAATGCGATAAACGAGCCCTCTATGGCAGCTTTACTTATAGGCAAGGCGGCGAGAGCGTCGGAATTAAACGTGAAATTTGCGCTGAAGGAAGAAAGTTATTTTAACAAATCGGATTTATGGATTCCGACGGAAACGTTTATTACTATAACCGGCAATCTTATACAAAACGCATTCGATTCGTTAAACGCTAAATCGGACGACAATAAGCAGGTTTTCGTAGGTCTTTATTCCAAGCCAAACGCCGTGTTGATAACGGTAGAGGATAGCGGTGACGGCATAAAACAAGACGTGATAGAACATATTTTCGAAAACGGTTTTTCCACCAAAGGCGAAGGCCGAGGCACCGGACTTTATCGGGTAAAGTCACTTTCGGACGAATTCGGCGGAAAAATAACGGTAGAATCGACGGAGGGAGTCGGCACTACCGTGGCGGTAAGTTTTTTCAGACAATAAGGAGAACTATGTACAAGGTATTGATAGTTGAGGACGATCCCATGGTCGCTATGATAAATGAACAATACGTGCTTAAGCACGGTAAGTTTAAGGTAGTCGGCAAATGTCAGGACGGAGAAAAGGCGATAGAATTTTTGGCAAAGAACGAAGCGGATCTTGTGGTTATGGACGTATTTATGCCGAAGACGGACGGATTCGAGACGCTGAGACGACTCAGACGAGACGGAAAGACGATAGAGGCGATAATGGTTACGGCGGCAAACGACAGAGCGTCTATAGAAGAGGGGTTGCGGCTCGGCGTGCTGGATTACTTGGTTAAGCCTTTTACGTTCGAACGTTTCAAGGTTGCATTGGATAAGTTTATAGCGCAGAAGCAGACGCTTAGAGAGCTTGACACGCTGAATCAATCGAATATAGACTTTATTATAAATCAAACAAGATTCAGGGCGACGGATAGTTTGCCTAAAGGGATACAAGAGCAAACTCTCGGCGTTATACTCGATTGCCTTTCCTGCGGCGAAACTTTGACAAGCGAAGTCATTTCCGAACGTACGGGGCTTACGGCTGTAACCGTACGAAGGTATATGAGTTATCTCGAAAGTATCGGTAAGGTGTGCGGTGAATTAAACTACGAAACAGGCGGCAGACCGTGTATGTACTATAAGATAAGAAAATAAAAAAACAACCGACGCTTTTTTAGGTGAATCCCAAAAGCGTCGGTTGTTTTTTATCATTATATAGTAACAGCCTGTGGACTATTTAAGTTGTTTAGAAATAATCCAAAAACTATTTTTGATTATTGTTTTTCCGATTGCTTAGCTGCCAATGCGGCTTGCATAACGGCTTCGGGATCGTCCACAATCATGCTCGAGTCAAACTTCGGAAGCAGCATATTTTTGGAGCGCTGCACAAAATATGACACCGTCATAAATATTACAAATGCTGCTGCCGTTACAATCCAACCGATTGTTATCGATTTAGTAATTCCGCCGATAAGGAAGCCTACAAACGACAGTACGGCTACCATCATGGCGACGGGGAGCTGACAACGCACGTAGTCCATGTGGTTGCATTTCGTGGTTGCGGCAGCAAGAATGGTTGCGTCGGATATGGGGGATACCTGATCGCCGAATACTGCTCCGGATAATACGGCGGCAACGGTAAGGAGATAAAGTTCGGAACCGATCTGTCCTACAAACATGGGATTGACAAGCGGAACAATTATTCCGAAAGTTCCCCAACTTGTTCCCGTAGCGAACGATATGCCCATTGCGATAAGCATCATAATTGCAGGAAGCAAAACTTTCATGTCGCCCATTGCGTTTGCGATTGACGAGATAAACGTGTTGATTTCCAATTCGGCGCAAATATCGGCAAGAGTCCAGGCGAGAATAAGAATCATGAATACGTCGCAGATGGATTTAAATCCGTCGCCGAGGCTTTGCGTAAAACCTTTAAGAGTAATGTTTTTTCGGATAAGGTACATTATGAGCGTTGCGATTACAGCGACGGTGGAGCCGCACGCAAGAGCTATCTCCGAACCCGAACTGCTTTCCGTTGCAGAGAAGTAAACCATAAAGCCTATCGAAAAGGCTATCATAAAGGCTATAGGAAGAACAAGGTCGATGATTTTGCCGTTGCTTTTTTCGGAGTGATGCTCTTCGGATTTAAAAGTCGCCTCCATGCCGCAGTTGGGATCTTGCGTTTCCATCGTGGTAAGTTCTCTTTTTCGTATCCCGAAAAAGTCCATTCCGAGGGCGATTGTAGCGAATATAAACACTATTGTCAAAATGGGATAGAAGTTGCATGCGGCGGATTTTAAGTAAAGAGAGTAGATGCTGTCGCCGTTAAGCGCTTCTTCGGTGAGTCCGCTTGCTATGTTGGATTCGATTGCGCTTGCCCAACTGCTGATGGGAACAAGCACGCACACGGCTACGGATAACGAACCTATTATGTAAGCGAGCTTAACTCTGCTTATTCGATATTTGTCGGTGATGGGACGCATAACCGTACCTGTAGCGAGACGATTGAAGTAATCGTCCATAAACATCAATGCTCCGAAACCGGCAGTCACGGCAAGCATGCCTTTGCGGGATTTTACGTTAGACGCAAACCAGTTGCCCATTGCTTTGGTGCCGCCCGCTTTGTCGATAAGAGCTACTAACACGCCGAGCATCAATATAAATATCAGAATCGCTCCGTGCGAGCCGCCGTCTCCGGAAAGTGTCTTTGCCATAACTTCAAAAAGGTTTTCGAAAGCGGTTAACGGATTTCCGTGCGCAAAAAGCATTGCGCCGGTAAAAATTCCTATAAAAAGCGATATGTATACTTGCTTTGTTATAAGTGCGATGATAATGGTTATAAGCGCCGGAACAAGCGCCCAAAATGTTCCTTCCATATGCAAACCTCATGGTATAAGAATCAGCAATTATTATACAAAATTAATTATTGTTTGTCAAAGCAAAGTAGGCTAAATCAAAAAAAAATCGTATATAATGTTTGCAAATTGCATATTTTTTTCGTAACGACAAAAAAAGCACGCAGTTTTCGACTTTTTATTTCGATTGACGCAGTTTTGGGAGTGTGGTATTATAAAAAGCGAACGGCGAAGCTCGTTTTTAAGTAATTTTTATGTAAAAAACGAAAAGCGTCGTTAATATCGAAAAGGAATAACGGTGTACAATATGGCAGAAGATTTCGAGTGTATTGCAAGTTTTATTGACGGCGACGGAAAACTTATTGCAATGCCGTCAAAAACGAAAAGACAGCTTTATGCTATATGGTATATTGCGTCGAAGATCGATTCCGACAAAACGTATACGGAGAGAGAAATAAACGAAGCTATCAATGCGCTAACCGTTTTTAAAGATCCAGCAACACTCAGAAGGGAAATGTATGACAGATTTTTGCTTGACCGATCGCCCGACTGCAGGGAGTATCGTATGCGCAGCGATATGCCGACGCTTGAAGACTTCGTGCAAAGCAACACATAGGTAACGTTAGGGGGCAGGGAAAAAGCGCAGAAAGATATTTTTGTTTTAGTAAAAAGCGACATGTAAATTTATTTGCGTTTTGATTTTATATTATTAATATTTTTCAATTTAATAGGTAGGAAAGGATGATTGCATCGCTTTGCAATAGCATTGGTTGTTTAAGCAGAAGAATAGCGACCTTTGTGTCGAACAAAAACGCTATACGATATGCGATTTCGCCGACAGGTTTGGCTATATGTCATAGTAATTCAAGCGCATGTCGGATGCAACTTATCTGTAAACGTAATATCGAGAAATAGTGAGACGTAGCGAGATGGGTAGTTTTTCATCGTCACACGTCATGCTCTAAAATATTAAGTTTGTTTGTAACTAAAACGGTTTTTGTGTATCCAATAAAGCACTGTATTTTCGCTATCTTGAAAGCTAACGTTAAGTTTGTTACAGATAATCATGTTGTAGCAAAACTGCATAATGATATGATGATTTTTAGACAAAAATTGTAGAGTAGCGGCGATACTACCGGCAACTCTGCTATTCATACATAGAGACAAAATTGCTTTATACAAAGCTACTTTGAGTTAAATATTGCGTGGACGTAGCGAAGCGTTTATAAAGAAACAAACATGCCGCAAATTGTCCTGCGGCGGTAGCGTGCGCCATGACAAAATAAAGGAACATTTTAGCAAAACTGCATAACGATACTGCGATTATCTGACCGAAATGAATGTGCGGCGCAAAAAATGTCGCACGGAAATGTATGTGGAAATAGAATTTTGTTTTGCTTGCAAAAAATCCTTGACTTTATCGACTCGTTGTGCTAATATATCTAGGCAACGTATGTTTGAGCTGCGGAGAAGTACCCAAGTGGCTCAAGGGGCTCCCCTGCTAAGGGAGTAGACTGGATCAAACTGGTGCGCGGGTTCAAATCCCGCCTTCTCCGCCAAGATGAACCTGAGCTGAACCCATAAAAAGGTTAAAGTTCGGGTTCATTTTTTTATACTCAAAATACGGGTTCAAATCACAAGCGAATAGCAAACGAGATTTGAACCCACACTGTTATTTACTTATGACTTAAAGTTAAGTATCGGATCGATGTTTAGGTTGTAGCCGTTGTACTTGTATAGGCAAGCACCCGCCAAAGTGCCATTTGAAGTTTTTCAGAAATTCTACGTCCGTGAACTCAATAGCGGTTGAAAAATCTAGAAAAATATAGTATAATGATATTAAACTCTTTACTGGAGATATGTCTATGAGAAAAATTACAATTACAAGAAAACATATTGTAACAATATCATTAGTTGTAATTTTGCTTATTTTATCTACCATAATATTAGTTTGTTGTACAAAAAAACATTACACTCCTACATATTTAACGGAAAGTTGTGAATTAAAGATTAAAGACTTAAATTCTTCGAGCGAAGTTCCTTTAGATAAGAAATATAGTAAAGATAGCGTAAAAATCTATCTTGGAGTAGATATTAAGGACGATAAAACAATAGATTTTTTAATAGAAAACTCGATTAACGCATATTCTTTGATAAAAAATAACGCTTTGTTAAAAACCGACTTTACCGTTATAATAAGCGATAATTTTGTTTCTAATTATTGGACTAATGAAAAGTTAGGATTGTGCATTTCATTACCGTCAAAAACATCTTATGAAGAAATTGTAAGTTGGTTTTTAAGTTCGCAAAATATGGAAAGCAATTTACCGTTCGGTGTTTATGTGGGTATTTCTGCATTGCTGACAAATTCGTCGCTTTGCGAAAACTTTCCTTTATCCGTTATCAATAAAAACTCTGTATATGCCGACTTACAATTTCCGTTGTATGAAATCGACAATCTTGCAGATAACGAACGAAAAATCGCATT
>ULTU01079627.1_pt1 | contig 29003 bp, 23 predicted proteins | sample 1957861 | NCBI WGS metagenome assembly ULTU01 (sample SAMEA4835742, study PRJEB28245) | human gut metagenome | biome: gut microbiome; material: fecal sample | place: Denmark | collected 2008
ATCAGGGATAACAATGTTGACTTTCCGCATCCATTTGTACCATTTATGGCAAGGATCTCCTGCCGCTTTACCGACAAGGTAAGTCCGGACAATACCTCTTTCTCCATGGATGGATAATGAAAAAATACATCCTTAATATCGATCACGTTCTCCGCTGTCTGGTTTTTCCCTTGTGTATCCGCCCGCTCTGCCTGTCCCTTTGCTATCGCCTGTTCATGGTCTTCATCATACTGCCGCAGCCATTCTCTGCCCTCTGCAACTGTAACCGGACAGTCTGAAACTCCATAACCAGACAATCCAAATGCTATCCTGCATGCCGCAGGGATCTCGATTGCCGGTGCATTCTGTGCCAACAGCACCACGCCATCTGCAATGCTTCCATCATAGATCACTCTGCCATCTTCCATCAGAATGAACTGGCTGCACATCGGCCAGATTTCCTCCAGTCTGTGTTCTGTCAGGATCACCGTAGTTCCAAGTTCCCGGTTAATACGATACAGGCACTGGAAAAATTCCCTCGCTGCCATTGGATCTAACTGGCTTGCCGGCTCATCTAAGATCACCACCTCCGGCGCCATTGCCATGACTGACGCCAGGTTTACCAACTGCTTCTGTCCGCCGGACAATTCATTTACCTTTTTGTGAAAAATCCCATCCAAACCAAAGAACGAACACATTTCCGCTACCCGCTTCTGAATAAAGGCATTATCATATCCAAGACTTTCCAACCCAAATGCAAGCTCATGCCATACCTTATCCGTTACAAGCTGTGCATCTACATCCTGTACAACAAATCCGATCTGCTCTGTCTGTGTACGATTTTCCAGTTGTTCAAGACTTTTTCCCTGAAAACAGACAGTTCCTTCCCGTTTTCCACGAGGTGTCAAAACGGATTTCAACTGTCTGAGCAATGTCGTCTTCCCACTTCCGGAACCACCTGCGACAATGACAAAGCTGCCCTTTTCTATGGAAAGGCCGATATCCTTTAATACCGGCTTCAGATAAACATCATCCCTCTCCGATGCTATATCCGGATATGCAAATGTCAGATTATCGATCTCATATAATTTCATCTTTTCTTCCTTTCCCGGATTGCCTGATACAAATGCATCACACATGGCAGGCTTACTAATAACAGATAGCCTGCAAATACCGCAATTCCCATTCCGTCTGATCCATTTCCTGTTATATCCGGATAATACTGCCAGTCGATCACGCCCCGGATCATTCCTGCCGCAACAAAACTTCCCGCTGCCAGAATCACGACCAGACAGCAGCCATCACTTTTTCTAAAATGAAATAACGAATATGCTGTCCTGCCTTTTAACCCATATCCCCGGCTCTTCATACTGTCACCTGTTATGACCGCCCGTTCTAACGCCCAGGTTGCTGCCGAAGAGATCACCCGCAGACCGGTTCGAAGCCGTTTAAAATATTTCCCAGACATCACACAGCCTGCCGCTTTCTGTGCCTGATATACCTGTCGGATCCTTGCGGTAAATTCCGGCAGGAACTTCAACGTCATAGACAGAACGATCGACAGATACGGTGCCAACCGCCCAAACAGATAGATCATTTTATCAGAAGTCATGATCCTGTTGAAGGATGAGAACCAGCACAGTACTGTCACCAGCATTACAGCAGCCGCTATACCATACAGAATAGATTCGAGCGTCAGCGGATTGCCGGACGGCAGATACCGCAGGATCGTCACCCCCTGATGACTGAATGCCGGATTAATGAGTGCCGTCAATATCACAACCGGCAGCATATAGCGCAGATTCTGATATAGTGCCCGTCTGCCATTCAGGCAGATAGAATATGAGACCGCTCCCAAAAAAGCGATCCCTAAACTAACCGGATGAAGCGACATCATTGCAAATCCGATGACAAATATAAAATATATCAAATTCACGATTGGATGACTGTCTGCAAATGCATCCCTTCTGATCTTCTTCACCTGTTTCTCCTGTCTGTTATTCAAAATATGGATTTCCTACATCTGCTCCAAGGTCACAGGTGTATTTCCATTCAATCTTATCTCCATCTTTCAATACATATTTTGAGCATCCAAATGCCGGGAACTTCCCATTGACACAATACTCCCAACCGGATAATTCTCCGCAGTCAAATTCATACAGATTATGAATTCCCTCAATGTAGTAGCTTCCGTATAATGCAGTAAAGGAATATTCAAGCTGTATACTCTTTTTTTTCGTAATATCCTTTAATACATCAAATACGGTCTGTCCCTTTTTAAATTCTACCTCGACTTCCTTCAGGATCCAGCCATCGGCAGGTACACAGGACTGCTTGCTCTTATCTAACATATTCCAGTTTTTCAGAATATTATCGCAGTTAATCGATATCGTGCAGGTATATGTCTGCTCCTCGGTCGGCTTCTGCTCTGTCGTTTCCGGTTCTTCCGTTGTTGCAGGCTTCTCCGGTTTCTGATGCGCCGGCCGTTCCGTCGTTGGAGCTTCTGTCGTATTCTGCCCCGGTTCTTCTTCCGTCGTTGGCTGTTCCGTTGTTTTCGGTTCTTTTGTTTCAGTCGTTTGTTCCGTCGTTGGCTGTTCGGTCAGAACCTCTGTCGTCCCTGAGGAGCCTTGTCCATCCGGACCATATGGATCCTGTCCATCTTCTGTTGCCACTCCTTCTGATGTCTCATCTGTACGGTCTGTATCCTGACTATCAGCGTCCTGACCGTCTGTTGTTTCCGATTCCGTCATCGATGACCTTTCGGTTTTCTCCTGACCGGTTTCAGCTTCTGCCAGTTCGGTCGAATTCCGGAATTCCGTATGCTGCTTTCCAAATCCGGAAAAGCCTCTGGAACCCGGTGCATTTCCACCATACCAGAATGCCACGGTAAGAATCAGCACCACCGCCAGAATACCAATTATTTTTTTTATATTTTTTTTAATGAACTTCATATGCTGCTGCTTTCTGTCATACGGTATTTATTGTACCTGTAATTTCTGCTTTCCGGGCATCTGCATGTTTATTCATCTTCTACGATCCCGATCATGCCCGGATATTTACGGTCTTGCTCCAACTGCTGTAATACTTCTTTTTATTCACCGTTTTACAGCTCCGGATCCGTACATAGTATTTCTTTCCGGCTTTTAATCCGGTTATAGTCTTTTTCACGGTTCCGGCTTTTTTTATCGCGATCGTCTTTGCCCCCTGCATGGACGCCTTCGTTCCATACATGATCTGGTAACTGTTCGCCTTCGTATTCTTCTTCCAGGAACACTTCAGTCTGCCTTTTCCTGTCTTTTTCACTTTCAGGGCCGGCTGTTTTACCCGGTATATTGTGTGTATGGAACTGTATGCTCCATATACACCATCCGCATACGCCCGTATCTTATATGCGTATTTGCTTCCATTTGTAACTTTAGTATCTGTAAAGGAACATCCATTTGCCGCCTTTACCGACTTATATTTCTTCCAGGAGCCATTTCCCGCTTTACGATATATGATATATTTCTCTGCGCCTGTCGTCTTTTTCCATTTCAACCGGATTCCGGTTTCTGTATTTGTCGCCGAAGAAATCACCGTTGCCGTCGGTGCGATCGTGATCGTTCTGCTTACGCTTCCGGTATAATCACCCTTACCTTTTACTACGACCGTTGCCTTGCCCGGCATTTTATTATTCTTATATGTGACTGTATAATCTGTGTCTTTTTTTAAAGTGATCGTTGTTCCATCCAGCTTTTTACAGGTAACAGTCACTGCAGGTCTGATCGTCTTTCCGGTATATGTGTATGCGGTCTTTGAAATGGTTACGCTGCAATCTGTCAGCTCCATAACACATGCTTTATCCGCATCTGTCATATCATATAAGGTTGCTTTTTTATTCCGGAACCTCTGATACGCTACCAATGCGTAAAACGACTGCTCGGTCGCCATCTGATTGCCGGATTTTTCCGTGTCTACATGTTTAAACATACCGGTTGATGGTATATAAAAATACAACAGACCATCCAGCACAGACTTTCCATTTTTTACAAAACGACTGTCCGTTCTTCCATCAATTCCAAGACTGGATAAAGCCACCAGCACCTGTGCCGTGCTTTCTGCATTCTCACTTCCATATGAACTGTATGCCCCGGAGGTTTTCTGCATATCTGAGAGAACTTGTATGTTCCGGTCCACTGCTTCCCTGATCTGCTTCTGAAGTTCTGTTCCAACAGTTATCCGTCCGGTATAATATGGTGCAAATGCCTGCAATGCCATTGCTGTCACATCCGGATCTGCCCCCTGTGAATCACTTTTCGTCAGATTAAATCCACCATCTGTAAGCTCACTGCTTAATATATAAGATAACAATTTTTCTCTGGATACCTGGGCTGTTGTTTTACCCGATGAGATCTGCGGTATCTCATAATTACCGGAATCCAGCGCAATCAACGCCCAGATTGGTCCATTTAAGCCCTGTTTTTTTACATATGTCATATCCGACAAAGCTGCTGTCAGATCATACCCTTCTACGTTTGACGCATCTATTCCCATAGCAGTCAGTGCAAGAATGGCTCTGGAATTTTCCGTTCCCTTTCTGCTGTCGAGCTTCAATGGCACAGTCTTTGCACTTCCGCCTGTAGTTGTTCCATCAGCAGATGCCTGTGCTTCTCCGACTGCCTGTAATACCCGTACCAGATTCTCATAATAGGCACGATACCACAATACATTCTTCCGTCCATAACGGCTTTCTCCGATCACAGCCCACTCGCCACCGATTGAAGCATTTGCAGGGCCATACCAGTCTACGACGGAAGTTCCGCCTGTTTCATCTGCCACTTCCACCTTATAGGTTGTCAGCTTTTTCTCGATTGCAACAGACGTTTCCTTCAAAGCCGCCTTATAATCAATAGAAGTATCCGAAGCTGCCTCTACCTGGCTAAGCCCCGCGATCACACCTGTGCCTGCCTGTTTGCCAGTTCCGTCAAATGCTCCATTCACAGCAACCTGTCCAAACAAGGAAACAGCCATCACCATTACCAACATATAACTAACAATTTTCGTCCAACGCGATCTATACATTTTCTCTCTGTTTTCTTTTATCTTTCTCATTCTAACCTCATATCATTTCAAAATTCATCATGCCCTGCAGCCATGATCTTCATAATCTTTCTTAACAAGTTTTCCTAACAAGCTCATCCATAATGCTCATACATAATACCTGATTCCTCATGGAAATCCCTTATATCAAGCCTATACTAGCAATTATAAAACAATGTGTCAACAGAGAGGATCTGGCAGGGGAACTTGGCAATTCTATAAAACCCTCTCCATGTCCGGATCATTTCTTTATGCAGAGCACTTGCGTTACGTGAGACACAAACAAATGTAGCTATAAAAAACGCCCACACCGTGATCAGATATTTCTTTTGGCAGACCTTGTCTCACGTCGGTCCTTGATGAACCGCTCTGCGGTGAATTTAGTACCGCTACGTGAGACACAGAACGAAAGTGTTCTGCATAAAGGAATGATCTGATCACGGTGTGGGCGTTTTTTATAATATTATTCTTCAGCCTGCTGCTTCATGAGCTCCTTGAAGAACGCATCCTTCTCCGGATAACGTTTCCGCATGAACACCGGCTTATTGTTCTCATCCAGCAGACAATGACAGGATGTGCCGACGCACCGAAGCTCTCCAGTCTTCTTGTCATGTACTTCATAGGAAAATCCAATACGGATGCCTGTGTACTCTGCAAGCTTTACATAGATCACAATGTTGTCTCCATATCTGGACATGGTTTTGTATTCCGCAGATACCGACAATACCGGAATAATGATATTGTCGTCCTCGATGGTCTTGTAATCCCATCCAATCTGCTTCATCCAGTCCAGTCTCGCTTCCTCAAACCATCTGATATAGTTAGAATGATGAACAATTCCCATTCTGTCAGTTTCATAGTAATAAACCATACGCTCATATGGCTTAATTTCCATATCTATCATTTTATGAACATCTCCATTTCCTGCCTGCTTCTCACAGGCTATGTCATTTCATCTGCCTGTAATCTATCCCAGCAGATAATCGTCCGGACTTATTTCCAGTCTTTCTCTTTGATCTCTACACGTCTTACCTTACCACTGATCGTCTTTGGCATCTCATCGACAAATTCGATCACACGAGGACGTTTGTAACTCGCCATGTTCTCCTTGAAATAACGCTTCAGCTCTTTCTTCAGGTTATCATCGCCAACCGTTCCTTCTGTCAGAACGATCGTTGCCTTGATCGCCTGTCCTCTGGTTCCATCCGGTATAGCTGTAACTGCACATTCCAGAACATATGGGATCTTCATAATCTCATTTTCAATCTCAAAAGGTCCAACACGGTATCCGGCAACCTTGATGATATCATCCACACGGCCTACGAACCAGAAATATCCATCCTTGTCCATATATGCGGTATCACCCATGTGGTAATAACCGTCGTGCTTAACTTCTTTTGTCATTTTCTCATCATTATTATAAGTAGAGAACAGACCATATGGTTCGCCATCTGCAATCTTAATAACGATCTCACCGGTCTCATCTACATCAGCAAGTGTTCCGTCCGGTCTCATAATGTGAACATCATAGAGTGGGCTTGCCTTACCCATGGAACCCGGTCTCGGTGTTGTATTTTTCAGATTTCCTATTGCAAGTGTAGTCTCTGTCTGACCAAAGCCTTCAAAGATCGTAAATCCTGTCATCTCTTTGAATTTATAGAATACTTCCGGATTCAGGGCTTCTCCTGCGGTTGTGCAGTAAGTCAGTGCGGAAAGGTCGTATTTGCTCAGATCCATCTTAACAAGGATTCTGTAAAGGGTTGGTGGCGCACAGAAGGTTGTGATCTTGTACTGTTCTACAAGCTTCATGATATTGTCTGCACTGAATACATCAAAGTCATAAACGAAAATACAGGTCTCGCATAACCACTGACCATAGAGCTTGCCCCAGAGAGCCTTACCCCAGCCGGTATCGGATACTGTAAAATGAATACCATCCGTCTTTACGTTATGCCAATATCTTGCTGTAATATAATGTCCAAGTGCATACAGATGATTATGTGCAACCATCTTTGGATGCTTGGTTGTTCCTGACGTGAACATGATGATCATGGTATCATGTGCATAGACTGTATCTTCACCTGTCGGACGTGCAAATTCTTTGCTGAATGAAAGGATATCTTTATCAAATGGATGGAAATGCTCTCTCTCACCATTTACGATAACCTTGATCACCTTATCATCCGGATCGATGGCTGCCATTGCATCCGGAATCTTGTCATCAGCTGTACATACAACAGCCTTTACATTTGCAGCTTCAATTCTGTATCTGTAATCTTCTACCTTTAAGATATTGGTTGCAGGAATTGCTACAGCTCCAATCTTGTGAAGTGCAAGGATCGTAAACCAGAACTGATAATGGCGCTTTAATACCAGCAGCACCCTGTCGCCCTTCTTGATACCAAGGCTCTTATAATAATTTGCTGCCATATTGGAATACTCTTTGATCTCTTTAAATGTAAACTTCTTTTCTTCCTTATCTCTGGACACATAGATCAATGCTGTCTTATCCGGTGTCTTTTCTGCTAATGCATCCACTACATCAAATGCAAAATTAAAGGTCTCATCATTTGTAAATTCAATCTTGCTTAATACACCATTCTCATCAAATGCTGTCTTGACAAACTTTCCGGCAATTCCTTCTTCCGGTTTTAACTCTGTTATCATACTGTCTGTTCCTCCGTAAAATAATGATCTATATAATGAAAAATGTGTTTCCTTTTTTCACGTTTTTGCAACTTCGTTCTCGGTTTTTCCAGACTTTATTCTGGGTTTTTCGTTAACTTCAAACGTAGTTTTGAAAACTACTTTACCTATAGTACCATATTTCACTTATCTGTCAACAGTTTTTTGCAGTTCATTTTTACAAAAAACGGGGGAATTATAACTACAACCAGCTAATTATATATTGACTTACGTCGATTTCTATTCGCTGCATATGCCTGATTCGTAAATACTCCTGTGCCAACTCGTCCTTCGGACTCAAACAGGCACTCGTATTTACTGGCACTATGCATCTCATTACGAAATCTTTGGTAATGTCAATATATAATTAGCTGGTTGCAGTTATATTCCACCTTTATTATAATTTAGAAATATCGCAGATAGATGCAGACCATCGAGATCAGAATAACGATAACGGATGCCGGAGCCGATACCTTACAATATTTGCCCCAAGAGATCGGATGACCTTCTTTTGCCGCGATCGACATTCCGACAACATTTGCCGATGCCCCGATCGGAGTCGCACTTCCACCGATATCTGTACCCATTGCCAGTGTCCATGCAAGAACCGAGAGATCCACACCTGTCGATGCTGCCAGAGTCTTGATAACCGGGATCATGGTTGCGGCAAATGGAATATTATCTACAAATGCACTTGCGATCGCGGATACCCAGATAATAATGGCTATCATTACCTTGGCGTTTCCATGGCTTACCTTCCCGATAAATCCGGCTGCCAGTTCCAGAATACCGGTCTGCTCCAGACCACCGACTACAACAAACAGACCAATAAAGAAAAGGATCGTCTTATAATCTACATTTTTTAAAATATGTCCGATATTCTTTCCTGATGTCAGAAGAACCAGTATTGCTATAAACAGACCGATAAATGCAACTGTCAGTCCGGTCTGTGCATGTGTGATAAGTAAGGCAACCGCACATAAAAAGATCACACAGCTAATGGCAAATGCCCGTTTATCCGTGATCGCAGATACCGGTGATGGATGATCTTTCTCCGAAGTCTGTGACGCCGAAGATGCAGTGAGTTCTTTCCTGAAACAAAAATAAAAGTAAAAAATAATAACCACCAATGAAAGTACCGCCATCAGGCCGGTATTTGTAATAAAATCGGAGAACGAATACCGAAGGGATGTTCCGACAATGATATTTGGAGGATCACCACACATTGTTGCCGATCCACCCAGATTTGCGCAGAAGATCTCAGACAGGATCAGCGGAATCGGATCAAAGTCCAGAAGCTGCGCCAGTTCCACCGTAACTGCTGCTAAGAACAGGATAACCGTGATACTGTCAATGAACATAGCAAGGACAAATGACATGATCATGAATGTAATAAATATCGGAATGACCCTATACCGAACGGCTTTCGCGATCGTCATACATAGCCAGCGAAAGAAACCCGCCTTTGCCATACCTTCTACCATAACCATCATTCCCGCAAGAAAGATAATCGTGGCCCAGTTGATACCACCCGTACTCTCGGATGAGGCTCCTGCCTCATACCAGAACGAAAGTGTAAAAATGTTTCTGATATTTAATGTTTCAAGTATCGCATCCAGGCTGTGCATTGCTACACCAAATACCAGAACAAGTGTTGCCAGTCCACATACCAATGTGATAACATGACGCTCAAATTTTTCAGATATGATCAATCCGAACATAACTACAAAAATGGCAAGTGCCAAAATCTGTGCTACCATGCGTGTAACCTCCATCGAAAAAAATGCCGCCGGGCTTATTTTATGTTTCGTCTGGCGACATTTAATTTTCTTACTTTCTTCTTTATTTTCTTTTGTTGTTAATAGTTTCTGCTTTTCCCTGTAATATCAGAAGTCCCCACATCCGATATTACATTTACCTTCTTATATCTAACGGATCATATCAATCGTTTCTGCATTCTGTTTGTCCAGATTGTCCTTGATCAATATATCCGATGATTTTGCAAGTGCTGCATTTCTGTCACGCATTGCAAGATTTGGATCCCGGTGTCTCGATGGACCGCCGACACAGCCACCTTCACATACCATACCTTCGATGAAGTCTTCTGGAAGTCTTCCGACCTTCATCAGCGTCAATGCCTTCTTGCATTCGGTTATGCCACTGCATTTGCATACAGATACATCACCGGTACAGCCAAGTTCTTTCATACTTTCAAGAACTGCTGCGGTTACACCACCTGCATTTGCAAATTTCTTACCATAGATACTGCCCTGATCATCCGTATCTTCTTCCGGCTCCAGCTTTACACCCTTTGCACGAAGCATCGCACGAATCTCACCATAAGTCAGTGCATAATCTGCAGTATCCTTCTCTCCTGACATGGATTCCGCTTTCTTCGCGATACACGGTCCAATGAATACAGTAACTGCACCCGGAAATTTTTCCTTTATATAACGGGATGCTGCACACATCGGTGATACTGTCTCTGAGATCGCATCCTTTAATGTCGGGAAATGCTTCTCAATATAGTTCTTAAATGCCGGACAGCAGGAGGTTGTCTTCTTCTCCCCCTTCTCCTTGGCTTCGATCCATTCCTTCGCCTCATTCATGGCAGTCATGTCCGCTCCAAGTGATACATCTACAACATCATAAAAACCAATCTTCTTTAAAGCGGTTCTCCAGCTTGCCATCGTAATATCTGCACCAAACTGGCCGATCGTTGCAGGTGCAAGCATAGCAAACACCTTAATATCTGAACGCATCTTCTTAATGATATCCACGATAAATGTCTTAGAACCGATCGCGCCAAACGGGCATTTATGGACACAGGAACCACACTGTATGCATTTGTCCTGATTGATCACGGCAATACCGGTACCATTATCGGCCACCGAGATCGCATCCACAGGGCAGCTCTTCATGCAAGGTCGTACCAGATCTGCGATCGCATTATAAGGACAGGCTTTTGCACACTGCCCACACTCTTTACATTTAGATGGATCAATATAGGACTTATCCCGCCCCATGCTGATCGCTCCAAACCGGCAGGCTGCCTGACAGGCTTTACCCATACACTTCTGACAGTTATCTGTTACTACATATCGGGAGATCGGACATCCTTCACAGGCGGAATTAATGACCTGTACGATATTTCCGTCATCTTCAGCACCCGGTGCTTTACCTTCCGCAAGCCGGATCCTCTGTCTGATAACCTCTCGTTCCCGGTAGATACAACATCGAAATGCCGGCTGCGGTCCCGGAACCATCTTATAAGGAAGACTGTCTCTTTCTTCCTCCAATCGTCCGGCATACGCAAGCTTGGCAACTTCATACAATACTTCATGTTTTACTTTTAAAAGCGTCGCATCGTTTGTTATCATTTTTTCTCATTCTCCGTATTCTATCTTCCATATACGCAGTTCTTTCTGCGCATATTTTCTATTATTATGACTTTTTTCTCAACTAATTCTTCCTATTAATGTATACCACATTTTTACCACAAAAGGAAGCGATTTTGTCCAGTATTCCATATATAACCAAAATACAAAGAATGACTGTAACGGCATACGTGATCAGATATGGAACATAGCCATGCCGCAGATAAACAGACAGAAATGGAGAACCATTGGACGGATAACAGAGGAACATAAAATTGCAGCCCCAGATCCTGTTTATAACATAGACAGAGGGAACAACTGTAAACAAGAACAAAAAGATCTGCCAGATCCTTTTTATAGAAGGTTTGTATCTGCCGGATGTCAGAACAAGCACCGGAATGAGCACTAAAAGTCCATGTATCAAAAAAGAATTGATGTGCATGTAATTAAATAACGGATATCTGGTCCAGTCCGGAAATAACAATGCTGCCATTGCACCGGGCATACTGATCACGCACATAACTTCGCCCAGAAATTTCCGGTGGAAAAATGCAAATCCCAGTTCCACAAAAATCGCCAGTCCGCACATCTCAAACGGAAGATATGATATCCCCATCTCCCCGATCCATATCAAATAAAAATCCTTACCTAATTCCAGACACAGACATATCCCCGTCAGTATTTTCAGGATCCTGTCCTGAACAGCAGCATCTGCCTTTCTATAATAATAACCGGTCACTATACATACAAATATAATTCCAACCAGCCAGCAAATATGAATCCATCCAAATAATCGAAAACCACCATCTTGCGGCAGTTCATCCCAATATCGAAAAAAATCTCCAAACATACCCTTATCATCTCCATAAATAATGCTTTTCATCCGATAATAAAAAGAAAAGAGCCACCAAAATGGTGGCTCCAAATGAGGGGGGAAAGGATTCAAATATATGAAAAGCTTTCGTATTGTATGTTACAGTATATATGTGAACATTTCATGAACGATATGTGAACTATTTATGTTTTCCATGTCAAAAAAAACGACAAATTTCTGTTAATAATCACGGAAATCTGCCTATATTTGACATGATACCGTATAATTTTCTATTTTTCGTTTTCATTTTGTCCGCATCGCACACTAAATTCTGAACTTTTCAATTTTTATGAAAAAATAATCCACTCCTTTTTTATCTATGCTATAATACTCACAAATATTCTTTTCAGGAAGGCGAAACATCATGTATAAAATTGATTTTAATCATCCAATAAATGTACATTTTATGGGAATCGGTGGTATCAGCATGAGCGGACTTGCCGAAATTCTTATTAAAGAGGGTTTTAAAGTCACCGGTTCCGATATGAAAGCATCCCATATGACAGATAAACTTTCTGACATGGGTGCTCTGATCAATATCGGACAAACCGCAAGCAATATTACAGATCAGATTGACCTTGTCGTATATACAGCAGCCATCCATCCGGATAATGAAGAATTTCAGGCTGCAAAATCCAAAAATATCCCTATGCTGACAAGAGCACAGCTCTTAGGTCAGATCATGGAGAATTACAAATACTCCATCGCGGTCAGCGGTACTCATGGTAAGACAACCACAACTGCCATGCTTTCTTATATTATGTTAGAGGCCGACGTTGACCCGACAATTTCCGTTGGCGGAATCATCGATGATATCGGTGGAAATATCCGTGTAGGTTCTTCTGATTACTTTGTAACAGAAGCCTGCGAGTATACAAACAGCTTCCACGCATTCAAACCATACATCAGCATTATCTTAAATGTTGATGCGGATCATCTGGATTTCTTCAGCGGCATTGAAGAGATCGCGGAGTCATTCCACACATTTGCAACAAAGACTCCTGAAAACGGAAAAGTCATTGTAAATGGTGATATGCAGTATTTTGATACCGTAACAAGAGATCTGAAGTGCCAGGTTATTACTTTCGGTGAAGATCCAAAGAACCATTACAGCGCTGCAAATATCCGCTTTGATGAGTTTGGCCGTCCAACTTATACCCTTGTGATCGACGGAAAGGAGATCACCGACATCACACTTCATGTATTTGGAAAGCATAACGTATACAATTCCTTATCTGCTATTGCTGCCGCAACAGAGCTTGGCATCGAAATCGATGCGATCAAAGCAGGTCTGCTGCATTGTAAGGGTGCAGAACGGAGATTCGAGTATAAAGGAACGATCCTCGACAATGTAAAGGTCATGGATGACTATGCACATCATCCAACTGAGATTGCTGCAACCCTCGCCGCTGCAAAGAATACAGACTACCATGAATTATGGTGTGTATTCCAGCCTCATACCTACAGCAGAACATATGCCCTTTTCGATGACTTTGCAAAGGTCTTAAGTGTCTGTGACCATGTTATCGTTGCTGATATCTATGCGGCCAGAGAGAAAGACACAGGTCTGGTATCCTCGAAGCAGCTCGCCGAAAAGATTGCTTCTTATGGAACCGATGCGTTCTATCTGCCATCCTTTATGGACATCGAAAATTATTTATTAAAAAATTGCAAAAAAAATGATTTGTTGATAACTATGGGTGCCGGAAATGTCGATTCTATCGGAAATGAGCTGATAAAAAAATAATTATCCACATTATCCACAGAGCTGTGTGAAGGAGTTTTCCTCATACAGCTCTTTTCATTTGTTTACATAAAATTTACTTTCTTTTTTCACAAATGCCCTGTTTTAGCACCTGTTCCCGATGTGTTAGTAACAAATAATTTTTTTATCCAAAACTTCTCCACATTATCCACAAAATCAACATCCCTGTCCATTTTTCCAACCGACTATTTGTTCTATTTGCAATTTAAAAAACACATGCTATAATGTGAGCACTTCTTGACCAGAGAAGGTTTGGAGACATCCAAAAGTTATGAAAGGCGGGAAAAGTTACCATGAGTTACATCACAATTTCAACAGAAGCAAAGGAAACATTTTCCCTGGTATCGAATCATTTTATTGATTATTATATGACCGAAGCAAATGGCGAATTTGTCAAGGTCTATCTATATCTTATCCGACTGTTGTCCTCAAAAGCACCGATCTCGGTAGCTGATATTGCAGATCATTTCAACCTCACAGAGAAGGATATCTGCCGTGCGATCCGGTACTGGATCAGCGAGGACGTATTACGTCTGGATTACGATGCATCCGGCCAGCTTACAGGTATTACCCTTCTTCCTCTGCATGAAAAAACAAAGGAAGAGGCAGACACCTCCCTGTCGCTCGACAGCATCTCTTTATTAAAGTTTCCGGAAAAGAAAAAGAAGCCTGCTGTTCCAGCAGCAAGCAAACCGGTACATACCAAGAATACCATATCAGGACCGGAACCGGTTCAGAAACCGGCGTCTGTATTTCCGGAGAAACAGCCTTACTCTGCCGCCCTTGCAGCAAAGGCAAAGGAAGATGATGCATTTGCCGACGTGATATTTGAAGCAGAAACCTATTTCAGAAAAGAATTATCGGTGAATGATATCGAGATCCTGATCTATATTCACGATCAGTTAGGCTTCTCCACCGAGATCATGGAATATCTGATCGAATACTGTGTCAGCATTGAGAAACCGGATCTCCGTTATGCAGAGGGCATTGCCAAAAACTGGTATCAGGCCGGCATCCACACACTGGAGGAAGCAAAGGAAGCTGCTGAAAATGGCAACCCATTGTACCGTGCAGTCTTTAAGGCACTTGGTATCAACCGGAAAGCTCCAACCACAGGAGAAGTCGCATGGATGGATTCCTGGAATAAGGAAATGGGCTTTGAACTGCCGGTCATCATTGAAGCCTGCAACCGTGGAATTGCACAGCATCCTCACGATGTAACATTTGCCTATATCAACGGTATCCTGAAAAAATGGCAGCAACAGGGTGTCAAAACAGTCGATGATATTGCCAAGGCAAGCACAGAATATCACGAAGCAAAAAAACGAAATACATCACAAAAATCAAGTCAGTACAATGCTAAACCGAATGCTTTCAATTCATTCCAGCAAAAAGACATGTCGGCTGAGCTTGATGAAATGGAGCAGTTGTTCCTAGATGAGATAAATTCTCACTAAATAAGGATTATGTGTAATTATGAAAAATATAGATTATGATAGTATATTGTCAGGCTTTCAACGGAAGCGTCTTGAAAATGAAATTCTGGCAGACAATAGAAAAGCTGAAATATATGAAAAGATTCCTGAGATAAAAAAGATCGATCAGGAGATCGCTTTCTCTTCTATTCAGGCAGCAAGAAACAGAATACGAAAACTGCCTGTTAATATGGAAGACATCAACCAGAATAATCGGGAACTGGCAGCTTATAAAAAAGCTCTTTTAAAAGAGCATGGATATCCGGAGAACTATCTGGAACCGATCTATGAATGTCCGCTCTGTCACGACACCGGCTATCAGGGAAGCCATCCCTGCAAATGTATGACACAGAAGGTGATTGACGAGCTGTACAACCAGTCCACGATCCGTGAGATCCTGGAGAGAGAGAATTTCTCTACTTTTTCCCTGAACTACTACAGCCGGGAGAATGATGGCACGCATAAGCATACGCCATACGAGAATGCCTCAAACACTCTGGCAGCTTGCAAAGATTATGTGGAGCATTTTGACGAATCCCACTCCGGTATTCTAATCTATGGAGAAACAGGACTTGGGAAAACCTTCCTGTCCAACTGTATTGCAAAGGCTTTGTTAGACAAAGGACACACAGTTCTTTATCTGACTTCAATAAATTTATTTGAAAATATTTTATCAGGCATTATAATGGGTAATGTGCGTGAAAAAGAAAAGATGATGTTATATGATTATATCTATAACTGTGAACTGCTGATCATTGACGATCTCGGCACCGAGGTTCCGAATACTTTCGTTAATTCCCAGTTATTTGAGATCATTAACATGCGCAACAACCGATCCCTTGCTACTCTGATTTCAACCAATCTGAGTATGCGGGAGCTTTCTGACCGGTATACGGAACGTATCATGTCCCGTATCATTGGTGACTTTAAGGTATTTCCATTATATGGAACAAATATCCGCTACACCAAACGAAAAGACCGGATCCAGAATAAAACTTCTAACTGATGGCATTGCAGTCTTCTGCATTTGCATATATACTATCAATGATACTAACAATATAAGGTATCGAATCATTACACTATAAGATTATGGAGGATATTTATCATGCCAGACGATAGCAAATTAGAAACCATACCCGTGGGCAGTCTCGGAATTGTCGCTCACAAAAGTTGTACAGGCCTTGGTGAAAAGGTTGATCATTATCTCGTAAAATGGAGAGCTAACAGAGACAATGTACACAAAGACAACATTGTTTTCCACGGATATGAAGCTGATACTTACCTGATCAGTGCCGATTGTCCACGTTTCGGCTCCGGTGAGGCAAAGGGTATTCTGAATGAATCCGTTCGTGGTAAAGATATCTATATTATGGTTGATGTCGGAAACTATAGCTGTACTTATACAATGGCAGGCCAGCCACAGCGTATGTCTCCGGATGACCATTATGCAGATTTGAAACGACTGATCGCCGCTATGACTGATAAACCAAAAAAGATCACAGTAATTATGCCATTCCTTTATGAAAGCCGCCAGCACAAGCGTTCTTCCAGAGAATCTCTTGACTGTGCCGTTATGCTTCAGGAATTAAAGTCTTATGGTGTTGACAATATTGTGACATTTGACGCACACGATCCTCGTGTCGTAAATGCCATCCCTAAGAGCGGATTTGAGAATGTACGTCCAACCTACCAGTTCATCAAGACCCTGCTCCGTACCACACCGGATCTTGAAATTGACAACAACCATATGATGGTCATTTCTCCGGATGAGGGTGCTATGCACAGAGCAATCTACTTTGCGAACCTGTTAGGTGTCGATGTCGGAATGTTCTACAAGCGTCGTGACTATTCACGCGTTGTTGATGGAAGAAATCCGATCGTTGCTCATGAATTCCTTGGTGATTCTGTTGAGGGCAAGGATGTTATCATCATCGATGATATGATTGCTTCCGGTGAAAGCATGATCGATGTTGCAAGACAGTTAAAGCAGAGAAAAGCAAAACGTGTTTACTGTATCGCTACCTTCGGTCTCTTCACAAAGGGTCTTGAAGTATTCGATAAGTGCCACGAAGAAGGTCTGATCGAAAAGGTCATCACAACCAACCTGACCTACCAGATGCCTGACCTGTTCAAAAAGGACTGGTACGAATCAGCCGATATGAGCAAGTATATCGCTCTGATCATTGATCACTTAAATCACGATGCTTCTATCAGCGAGCTGTTAGATCCTGCTGAGCGGATCAACGCACGTATCGCTGAGTACAAAGAAAAACATACCATCTCTGATAACTATGAGATGTAATTAAGTATAACTAAAAAACCCCGCCTGCATCCAGCTCTATCGTAGGTAGGGGTTTTTTACATTTATTCTGCTATTCATTTATAATTCTACATAATTATATTCCATAGAGAGATCATCCAGCATATCTCCAATGGCATTGTTTGAAGTAAAGATTATGACCTGATCGGTATCAATGCGGCTCATACAGTAGAGTGCATTTTTCAGACGGTGTTCATCATAGGCTGTAAAGATATCGTCTACAATGATCGGCATACGGTCTTTGCAGAGAAGCCCTGCGATGCACAGCCGGACAGCCAGATAGATCTGTTCAATCGTTCCGCTGCTTAGAAACTCGATCGGCATATAATGATCGTCGTCAAATACCGAAATATGCATATTTTCATCCAGTTTCACATCGTTATATTTGCCATCTGTAATAATACTGACGATCTCCGAAATATTCTCATTTAAACGGCCACCGAAATCATTATAAATATCCACCGATATATCATTGATAGTCTGGATCGCAAGGTCGATCGCCTTCTGTTCCTTCTCCATCACCTCAAACCGTTTCTGAAGCTCATCCCGTTTGCCCTTTAATTCATAATAGGAATCCCGCTTTGCTACGGCATCATGCTCTTTGAACTTCAACAGCTCTAATTTTGCATCATGTGCTTCCTGAAAATTCCGGTCGATCTCGATCCGGACTGTTCTGGATTCTGTAGCACGTCCAAGCTCATAGATCATCTGGTCAAATTCTGCCTCATCCGGTACTGCATCCGCTCCATCAAAGAAGCCCTTCCGGAATAATCCGTCAATGATCGTAACAGCCACAAATGCGATCGTACAGATTGTAAATAACTGCTGGATGGCTTTCTGGAAATTCAGCAAGTGAACCGCCAGCATAACTGCGGCAACAACCAGAATACCAGTCAGCATTATAATAAATATATTGTCAGTCAGCTTTTTCTGTGTCTTCGGACGGAACTCCTCGTCATCATCCAGCGCTTCCACATCAAGGAAGATATGACTTCTGGTACGATCTTCGTCTTCATCCGGAATTGCTGCATCCTTCTCGTTTACAAGCTGTCTTGCCTCCCGTTTCAACCGCGCGATCTCCATATTATAAGCATCCAGCTCTTCCCGGCGTTCTTCCCGGATTGCTTCCAGATCTCCGTCTACATCTCCAAGCGCATCCATCTGTTCATTTAACTGATCGATCTCTGCTGCCAGCTTTTTATTTTCAAAATTCCGGCGTTCATTTTTCAGATACCGGATCGCTTCTGTCTTATCAATATCGGCATTCCGGGTTGTGGTCAGATTTACCACATAATTGCCAAGATCCTCTGCCAGTTCCTTCCCCGGTGCAGCACCATGTTCTCCGATACAAAGGGTATTCGTATAGGTGCTTTTATCTACATCAAACAGGATGCCTTTATAAGAATTCGGATTCTTAAGCTGTACTTCTTTTCCTGTTTCAATCTCTGTCAGCGTTGCATTTTTATTTGTACGAAGGAAATTCCGCTCCAGAAGATAGCTTTTGTCATTCGTCACCGCATATGCTTTTCCGGAATAACCGCCGCCGTTTACCGGTTTGCGAAGCTCATAATTATCCAACCTTGCTCCGATCCCTCTGGTCTTATCGATTCCATACAGCATGCCAACAATAAATTCTTTCACCGTTGTCTTACCGGATTCATTTGCACCGTAGATCAGATTCAAGCCCTTTTTCAGCCGGATCTCTTTATTATTAAATTTTCCAAATTCCTTTAATAACAGCTTATTTATATACATGATCACTTATCTCCAGTTGCAAGTATTGCTTCTACCCCATACTTTAATGCATGTTTGCTGATCTCGTCCTCTGCATCCGCGAATCGTTCAATAAACTTTCCAAGCAGATTATCTTCATTATCCAGATGAAGCTTGTCCAGATCGTACTCACACAATGTATTATCCACGATCTCATAGATACGGTAGTTTCTCATCAGACCTGAAAAATCCGGTTTCAATCCATTTGCCATATGTCCGGACAGAATAATACGGTAAATATTCTGTGTCCCCATATTCTCCATCTGCTTCGCAAGAACATCCAGAATCTTTGCTTCGCTGTATTCCGGTTTCACAGCAAGCCCAAGATTAATATAGCTTCGACAGTTAAATGGCTCCCAGCGTATCTTTGTCTCGCCGTCCTTGATCTGTCCATAGATAAATCCATGTCTGCCGGTCTCTGTCCGGTCAAGCGGCTCTAACGAACCCGGATATGCCATCTTATTCTTCACGATATGCTTTGGTTTGTGGATGTGTCCCAACGCGCAGTAGTCAAATCCTGCCTCTGCCATTTGTCGGAAATTGATCGGAATATGCTTCTCATCTCCACCATGTGCCAGCAGAATATTGACCGCACCCTCCATCTGCGGCATGATATCCGCATAGACATCTTCTGTATATTCCACCTGTCCAAAACTGAATCCTGTCACACAGACATTGATATCGTCCAGATATGCATTACTGAATGTGTCTGCCGGCATCAGCACTGTGTTCGATGTAAATTCATAACTCTCTGCCGGTGATCCTTTACTGATATAATCATGATTTCCCGCGATCATGATCGTTCTTGTATTTGTGAGCTTTGACAACTTATAATCCAGACTCTTCAGATCCTGCAGGGATGGCTGTGCATGGAACAGATCTCCCGCGATCAGCAGCAGGTCTACTTTGCGTTCTTCTGCCACAGCCAAAAGGCGGTCAAATGTTGATTCGATCTCGTCTGCCCGCTCTTTGCTCCAGCTTTTATCTTTATCAGGAACGGCGCCCAGATGGACGTCCGCTATATGAATAAATCTCATAGGATAACCCCTTTTCTGTTTCTCAGCCAGAAAAGTCTCTGGCAACTCACCCTTGATTATACCCCACCTGCCCCTATATCGCAATTAAAAAGATTAGCAAACATGGATATTCCGGTCGCTGCGCTATTTGGCATAGGGCGCTAACACATTTCGATTTCTATTCGATTCGCACGCCTGAGCGGAGCACTTAGCGAAGGTGAGTCAAAGACGAGACCTGAGGTTAGTGCGTGCCATGTAAGTTACCTTAGCGAAGACAAACCAAAGGTGCAGTCTGAGATTAGTAGAACTTACTATCAGCTAGTGCAAATCTCATTACGAAATCTACATTAATGTTAGTCGTCCTATGCCAAATTACACAGCAGCCGGAATATCCCAAACTACGAGTCTTTTTAATTTGCGATATAAAAGCAGGTGCGGTATACTTTGGCTATATTTTAAGTTGATTTAAGTTATAGCTGTTATTTTATAGATAGAAACTTTTTTACAATAAGCAATTATTGGGCTGCATTTTCGTAGCACAGGAACATGAGCAAATTAGGCATATACACCGAATAGAAAGCGCAACTTGTTTGCACCAGAATCGATCAGTGGTATACAGCCACATAAATCGGGGCAAATCAAATAAGAAATGAAAGGTGTGAATAGTAAGGATAACAAATCCGATCCATATGATAATTCAACCAACAACAGTGTTGTGACTATGAATGCAAATGCAGTCACCTCAGAAACCCAGACTTCAAATTCCTCTGACAATGCTGCAAGCTCCAAAAATACACAGTTCCCTGACAACAAACAGATGCCAGGGAATGCACCGGGCAGCATAGGAGGCTTTGACATGGATGCCGACGAATCCTGTGTCCTCACGATCAATGGCGGCACTGTTACGATCAACGCCGATGGAGATGGCATCGACAGCAATGGTTATTTCTACATAAATGGCGGAACTGTATATGTCGAAGGACCGGAGAGCAATGGCAACAGTGCCTTGGACTACGGCATCTCCGCAACCATTACAGGTGGTTACTTCCTTTCAACCGGATACTCCGGCATGGCGCAGAGCTTCAGCTCGGACTCCACACAATGCACCTACATACTGACACTGTCCTCAAATGTCAGTGGAACCACCACGGTTACTCTGACAGATAACGATGAAAATGTACTCCTGTCACACGAAACCACAAAATCCTACAACTCGATCATCGTCAGTTGTCCGGAGCTTGAAGTTGGCAGCACCTACACCCTGACAGCCGGAGATACCAGCCAGAGCATCACACCGACCTCCACCGTCAACTAGGGTGGCCATTCAACTTTCCCATAATACAAAAGTGCCTGATTGCTGATTGAGTATATGGTATTCCTTTAACTCGACTCAATTTTTATTCGGTTCGCACGCTGATTTGCCAGCAGCCGCCCTAACTCACCCTCACGGGTTCAAACAAGGGCTTAGTGCTGGCAGCTAGTGCAAACCTCATTACAAAATCTCTCCGAATGTTAACGGAACACCATATACCCAACCGGCAATCAGGCACTTTTTATCAACTGTATTTAGCGACTGCTGTATATCAACGGTCTATTCTGCAGCAACCTAGCGAGCATTTCGTCAGGAGGTGTATATTGTCAGCGAATGCAGGTGCTAGTTTAGCAGACATTAAAAATTGGCCGAAAATATGCCCGGTAGTTGGTATTACATTAACATTGTGAGGATTTCGTAATGAGGTTCGCACTAACTGCCAGCACCAAGCCCTTGTCTGAGTCCGTAAGGACGAGTTAGGGCGACTGCTGGCAAATAAGTGTGCGAACCGAATAGAAACCGGAACACGTTAATGTAACACCAACTATCGGGCATTGATCGGTCAATTTTTAATTTTCAGAAAGTCAGTCGGTTGCGCTGGAAATGCCGCCGACTGCTTCGGCGAGCTTCATCAGGTCGAGGGCAGAGCCATCTCTGGCATCCAGAATTACGACCTGCTCCGGAAGCTCATGATCTGCAGGATCTTCGTATTCTGCAAAAATCCATGCCGGAACGTACTCAAATCCACTTCCATCTTCTTTCTGTTTCAGATAGTAAGACAACGTAATATCGTTAAATGCAATCTGCTTATATGCGGTCGGATATTTGGTATAATATGCTGCTATAGACTCATTTGCTTTCTTAAGCATCTCATCAAAGGATAACAGTTCCACCGCCTGTGGGCTGCCATCTGCTTCTAGATAACTATTCCAGAGAGCATCGATCACTCCATTTGCATCTACCTGAATCGTATATTTTTCGATCGGAACATTCACAAATCCATTTGCCTGACGTAGATTATCAGCAGTCCAGACTGCTACATCCGACACCGGCTGATCCATAACCGATCTTATGTATTCAAATGAATATCCGTCAACAACCGTCGGCAGATTCTGATCAGACGAACCATCGTTCCGATACAGCCAGCACAGATCCGATTCACTCTGTAAAATCGCATCCGATCCGCCAATCTTTGACAGAAATTCTTCAGCAATCTGCCTTGCCTCATCTACCGACAGTGAACATTCATTAATATCCGATTCCAACTCTCCATATTCATCACCCAAGCCGGTATTGTATTCTTCCAGACTGGACGTAAATACACCCGTTGCACCTTCCATCGGACGATACTGCAGAAGATCCTCCTTTATCCGGAAAAGCGTATCATTTTCTCCTTCCTGAGGAAAACTGATTCTGTATTCCAGATCACCAACTGTACCCATATATTCATCTGCGGAATAGTCTCCCGCATTTTCTCTCTGCTTTGAAGTCGTTTGCAGCAAACGGTTCATACGGTCAATATCCGAATCATAATTTGCTGCATGTGACGGATCCGCCTTTTTCTGCCGCTCATACAGATCGATATATTCCTGAATATCCTCTTTTGACAGCTTGTCCATATTCTCCATATCATAATAGACATAGACCCCTTTATCTGTATCAAATAACTTTTCTACCAGAGCTTTTCGATATTCTGAATCGATCTCCTTCATTTTTACCGGAGCTGTATACATCGCACCGATGTCCGGCACTGTGATATCGGAATCTGTTAACTGGATCTTTTTAAGCCCGGTTGATCCTATGTCAAATGTGGTATCACACGATTCCGGAATACCATATTTGCTCTGAATACTTCCACCGTCTTCATTTCCTCCATCCACAGTATAATCAGCATCTTTTTTCCCACATGCAGACAGGGCTGCAATACATGTAAATGCTGCTGCCATCACTACAAACTTTTTGTTTCTCCATAACTTCTGTCTCATTGTAATCGCCTCCGTTAACTATCTTTTACCCCTTATTCTCGTACATTCTCCTTGTTATATTTATTTTCCATTTTACCCAATCCTGACAGATAACACAAGTAAACGAAAAAAGAGAAGCAATCTTTTTCAAACTGCCTCTCTGCATCATCATCTCATGTCATCTTCTGACTCCATATCTTTTCGCCTTATACCAATCTATACAAATATTTTTATTCATTGTACCTCTTGTTCTTCCCGTTCATGCAGATATTTCTCTTTTGTTGCCATTCCTCCCCGGATGTGCCGCTCCGCTTTATTCACATCCAAAACAACCCGGATTCTTGCCGCCAGAAATGGATTGATCTTCACCAGTCGTTCCGTCACATCTTTATGTACTGTACTTTTGCTTACTCCGAATTTCTTTGCTGTTTGCCGGACCGTTGCTCCGCTTTCCACGATATATTGTCCAATTTCTTCTGCTCTTTCTTCAATATAATCTCTCAAAAAAATTCCCCTGCAAATCTCATTTTTACAATGTATGCAGAGGAATTTTTCTGTATGTCTGTATGATGGAAAAATGATATAGATTAGCTTGATATATGTTATAATTTTCTATAAACGTTTTAAAATATCTACAAGGAAGTCATACCCATGAACAACAAAGCAAACAACTACATCCTGGATTTTACGCATGTATACTGCGATGAAGATATGAAGGATAACCCACAGTTTCACTGGATCGACTGCTCTGACATTGAAGGCTGCGACCTGTATTGTTCAGATGAAGCCGCTGCCGAGATCCGGAAACGAATCATGCCATATGGAATCAAAGGTATCCATTTTATTGACTCCGGGAATTTTCATTATGTAACAAAGATAACAACCGACCAGATCAAACGACCGTTCTCGCTCGTAGTATTCGACCACCATACAGATATGCAGCGACCACTCGTTGACGGAATGATGAGCTGTGGTGACTGGGCGGGGCTTGTTCTGGACCAGAATCCAAATCTGAAACAGTTAATTCTGATCGGACCGGAAGCAGCCGACATTTTCCAGATTGATGCAGTACGCAAAGACCGTCTTCTGACCTTTTCTGCTGAAGAACTAAAAAATGGGACTGCCCGAAAGAAATCAGCAAACATCCTCTCAGGTGTCCCATTTTATATTTCTATTGATAAAGATGTTCTCTCTACCCGTTTCACAGAAACCAACTGGAATCAGGGCGACATGTCACTTGACATGTTGGAACATCTGCTTGGCATCATCTTAAGCCATGAAACCGTATGCGGCATCGATATCTGCGGTGAATGCCAACCGGATCTGCCACTTCCAGAATACATGGAAGACGAAGAAAAAAACGAGAAGATCAATCATGAGCTGGTGGATTTTATTCGCATGCATATATATCAGAAAAAATAAAAAGCACTTTCCATCTCTCACCACAAATAACTTTTCTCCCCCCTGCCAATAAAATACACCTTATGAAACGGCACAGTCACAAGAAGTGTCACCGCTTCTGCGATCGGTACAGCCAGCCATGCTCCATAGATCTTAAGGAAATGCGGCAGGATCAGAAGGCTTAACACCGTAAAGATAAATGTCCGGCTGAATGAAATGATCGCCGACACCTTACCATTTGAAAGGGCTGTGAAGAAACCGGAGGATGTGATATTTAATCCACTGAACAGGAAATTGATCGCAAAGATCTTGAATCCGATCTCTGCCAGTTCAAATGTTGCCGGGTCATGTGTGAACACCGTAATGATCCAGGTCGCGAGTACCTCTGCAATAACCGTCAGAATAATTGCCGATACCGCCACAAAAAGGAATGCAATCTTATAAATACTCCGAAGTTTTTTCTTATTCTTTGCGCCATACTGGAACCCAACGATCGGACTGATCCCGATTGTAAATCCCAGATAAAATGCATTGAATAAGAACTGTCCATACAGCAGGATCGAGATAGCCGCAACTCCGGCTTCTCCTGCAAGACGCATCAGAACAAGATTGAACAATACCGTTACAACAGAATTTGAAAGCTCTGATACCATCTCTGAAGAACCGTTATAGCAGGCATGTCCAAGCTCCCGCAAGGAAAGCTTGAATCCGGTAAACCGAAGCTCACCTTTGGAGAACATGAAAAATACAAGTCCGGCAATCGCGGGAATGCACTGACCGATTCCTGTTGCAAGTGCCGCACCTGCAACTCCCATATCACAGATCACGATCAATACGTAATCAAGAACAGCATTTACAATACCTGCACCGATCATAAGCAGCAAGCCCATCGTTGGCCGTCCCGCTGTGACCAGATACATCTGAAACAACGTTTGCAACATACAGGCAGGAATGAATAAGCTCACCATTCCCAGATAACTTTTACAGTCTGCCAAAAGCACTTCATTAGAACCCAGCAGTCTGGATATCTCTGTCAGGAACACCTGACTGATCACCACGATCACAAGGCTGACCAGAATACATACCGTGACAAACTGAGTCAGGCTCTCACATGCTCTCTTTTTATTTCCCTCTCCAAGATATTTGCTAATGATCGCATTTCCACCCGATGCCAGCATCATGGCAATGGCGATCGCCACATTTACTACGGGATATACGATATTTAACGATGATAATGCATTACTTCCGACAAATCGGGATACAAAGATACCATCCACGATGGTATACAACGACATAAATACCATCATGATGATTGACGGTGCTGCAAAGCTCAGCAGCGACCATGGCGTAATGCGACGATTTAATGATTTACCCATTTTAATAAGTCCTCTCCGTTTTATAACACTTTTCTAATTGACAAAGCCAAGCATATACTATAGGGTAACCCTATAGTCAAGTGTAATTTTGAAAATGAAAGGAAATTCAAATGAATAAAAAGATATATATGACGACCGGCGAGTTCGCCAGGATCATGCGAATAACAAAAGAAACCCTGTTTCATTATGATGAGATCGGTTTATTTCAGCCGGAGCTCACCCAGCCAAATGGTTACCGCTATTATTCGATCTATCAGACCGAGATCCTTGACACCATCCTTTTATTAAAAGACCTCGGTATGCCGTTAAAAGAGATCAAAGAGCAGCTTGCCAACCGTGATCCGGCAAAGATGCTCCATATATTAGAAGAACGTGAACATCAGATCAATACGGAGATTGCCAAATTACGCTCCATGGAAAAATGGATCTCGCAGCAAAAGAGCAAGATCCATTTCGCTATGCAGATCGATCCGACAGCCATCTTTATCGCCGACTTCCCGGAACGCTACTATCTCTATGCAGAAGCACCAACCGCTACAGATGCTGAACTGTATCGGAAAACCGATGACCTGATCAATCTTCTGCTAACGGTCGGTTCTACTTTTAAAAATGATTATGATATGGCATATTTCCAGCACGCTTCCCATATCGAATCAGATAAGTACGCTGTCTATGATAATGTCGCCCTGTTGTTAGATAACAAGCCTTACGGGCTTCCTGTCCATACCTTGCCTGCAGGAAAATATCTCACCGCCTACCACACCGGTCACTGGGATACGATCGGCGATACTTACGACCGCCTAATGACCTTTAAACATGAACACAACATCCATACTTCCTCTGAATATCTGGAGCACAATGTTATAGATAGCTTCACTGCCGAAGACCCGCAAGACTACATTACCGAGATCACCGTAGCCATAGAAGCATGATCTGCATTTTTATATAAAGCTCCGCTTAAAACTTCTCAAAGAAATGATATTCGTACAGGTTGGTCAGCTTCTTACCTGTCAGCGCCGCATAGGTACGGAGCAGCGAGGATGCACAACCTGCCACACCGACATACAGTCCCGGATAACTGACAACTCTGGTCGGAATCGTTCTCCACCAACTGTCATACCAGGTACGAAGTCCCGGTGTCCGGTGATCCGAATCGGAAAGCATTATATCAGCCGTACGAATCATATAATCATAGAACTCCTTCTCCCCGGTATATTCATACATGGCGGCAAAATGCTCCAGAATACCTGCTGTTCCACAACACTGGCACTGGCAGTTCCAGAAGCCCCAGGAATGTTTCTCCGGCGCACCGGCACGGACGATACCACGCGATAATTCGATCGTCCAGTTCCGGTAGATCTCCTCTCTGGTAATCTCATATAATTCACGAAATGCCAGCGTACTTCCAACCGGGCCATGACATGTACTGAGATAATATTTGTCATACGTCGGACCTGTTACCGGATGATCCTGATATGGGATCAATCGTCCGGTCTCATCTCCAACTGCGATATTCATTGCATATGTAAGTCCTTCCTTTGCCAGCTCCAGATATTTCTTTATACCGGTCTTACGGTAAAGGATATCTAAGAATACGATAAATCCGCCATCTGCGGTGATATCCTCCTGATCACTCCAATGCAGTCCTCTCTCATCGGTTACTGCTGCTTCAAGCAGGACATCTGCAACATATAATACATAATCCCGATACTCCTGTTTTCCTGTCACCTGATACAGGTCTTCAAGGAAATATGCCTCACCAACCGGGCCATTGTAAGGGCCTGCCGCCCAGCCCGGAACCGGAATAATTCCCTTTACTTCTGAATGAAGCGTCGTCTGATACCATTCCACTCCAACCTTCGTTGCAATGATATGCGCCGCTGCTTCCTCTGCCTCAGTCAGCCAGCGTGTGTCTCCGGTTGCTTCATACAGCCGGATAAAGAAAATACCAATACCTGCCGAACCGTCATACATACTCTTCGGCGTAAATAACGGAACATCCTCCCGATATCCATCCTGTCCTTCCGGCAACGCCTGCCAGATTCTTCCATATTCCGTCTTAATCGCCAACGTATCGATCCATTCCGCCGTATCGATCGCCGCTTTCAAATAATCTTCTGCTGTATTCTTTTGAAAAATCTCCGGTGTAATCAACTTTGCCATATCTTCGTCTTCTTTGTAACTTTATCCTATGCTATAAAAACTTCTCACTCTGCCTCAGTTTATCTCGCTGCTTATTATCTCTTTCTCCAGTCATTCCTGTTTCATCGCTTTTATTTCCTAGTATTTCTATATGATATATTATACATGTATTTTCAAATTAAGCAAGCCTTAAAATCACACCCAAACTATAACTATACTATTAAGTGTCCTTTTCATTACATTTTGTATCGTGTTATATCGTTCTCCCCTTATTTACGAACTCTCATAAGGGAAAATAAGGGAAAGAAAATCTGGTAACAAATTATAGAAATGGCGCTAGAATATTGGGACTTGATATGATAAGATTAACGGAAATACTTTATTTGAAAGAGGTGAGAACGATATGAAATATATCCGAGATAATTACTCAGTACAGTTGATGTAAACTGTTGGCAGATTGTGCTG
>ULTU01085291.1_pt1 | contig 28012 bp, 18 predicted proteins | sample 1957861 | NCBI WGS metagenome assembly ULTU01 (sample SAMEA4835742, study PRJEB28245) | human gut metagenome | biome: gut microbiome; material: fecal sample | place: Denmark | collected 2008
TTATCAAACAAATTGGATGCATACAAGGTAGATTGCATGATAGAAGGATTAAATCAAAAACAAGACTTTTTTATTAATAATTTTAAAAAACTATATGGTACAGACAATTTAGAAGAATTGAATCGTGAATCTAAAGAAAAGTGTAAGTAATGTTGATGTAAAATAATTTGATAAATGTTAAATAATATTATTACTTAAAAAACTAACTTTATATAAAGTGATGGGATAAAATATTTACTCTTACATATATACAAAAAACGAACTCAATTTGAGTTCGTTTTTGTTTTGTTTAGTTGTTTAAGTAAGATAATTACTTGACATAAAACTCATAAAGAACTATCCTTGTTTTGTAGGAGAAAAAAATGGCAAAAGAAGAAAATATTTACTCAAAGTATAACACTCATGAACATGGGCTTAGTGATGCCGAAGCCCAAAAACGACTTGAAGAAAATGGCAAAAATATATTCCCTGTTGGAAAACAAAAAGTGTACTACTGATACTTTTGAACCAATTTAAATCTGCAATAATAATTATATTATTTGTCGCAATAATTTTGTCTTTAATCATTGGCGAATATGCAAATCTAATTTTCATTAGCGGAGTAATTGTTATTAATACAATAATTGGATTTATTCAATAATACAATGCCGAACGAAGTGCGCAGAGACTCAAAAAACACATCAAGATTATGACCAAGGTCTTAAGAAACGGACAGACCAAAATTATTGATTCGGAAGAATTAGTAATTGGAGACATTGTTTGTCTTGAAACTGGAAGCAAAGTCCCAGCCGACATAAGACTAATAGACATAACCAACTTAAAAGTTGACGAATCTATACTTACAGGCGAATCCGAAGGCGCTATCAAGTCTTTGGAAAACGACCCCAGTTCTCACTCAATGTTTGAACAAAACATGGTGTATGCGGGAACCGTTATTCTAAGCGGTCGTGCTATTGGAATTGTAGCCAGAGTTGGCAACGAAACCGAGTTTGGAAAAATCGCTAGCAAAATTGTTGAAATTAAGAACAATCCGTCCCCTCTCACACTTAGAATTAACAAATTTACAAAACAAATTAGTATAGCATTTTTGGTTATTGCAATTGTGCTATCTGCCATTCTATATTTCAAAGGCTACGACTGGTACAACATATTCTTTTCGGTTGTTGCCCTAACAGTTTCGGCTATCCCCGAAGGATTGACTACAGGCATGACAATTTGTCTTTCAAAGTCCTCAAGTAAAATGGCAAAAAAGAATGTTGTAGTTAAACAACTCTCGGCTATTGAAGGCTTGGGAAGCTGTAATATTATTGCCAGCGACAAAACCGGAACTCTAACAGTCAACGAACAAACTGCTCAAAAAATTGTATTGCCAAGTGGCGAAGTGGTAGACATAACCGGAAGTGGTTACACGCCAAATGGCGAATTTAAATTTGTAGACAATAATATTTACTCTCAAAAACAAGTCGCACTTTTGTCTATGCTTGGAGACATTAACAACGAGAGTTTTGTAAAAATTAAAGGCAAAGAAATTTTAACTGGTGGCGACTCAATAGATATTGCATTCAAAGTTATGGCACTCAAAAACAAAGTTAAGCCAAGTGTAAATGTTCTATCTCAACTCCCATACGAATCCGAACTCAAATGCTCGGCTGTGCATTATATGGACGACGACAAACAATATGCGACCATCAAAGGCGCGATGTCTGTAGTTTTAAGTCACTGCGACACAATGCTTGTTAATGGCAAGAATGTCCCGCTTGACAAAGAGTTAATTGATAAACAAAACACCGAACTTGCTTCAAACGGGTTTAGAGTTATCGCTTTGGCTTATGGCAAAAATTCAAAGAAACTAAATTCGCCTAAGGATTTGGACAATCTAACCAAACTTACTTTTGTAGGACTTGTTGGATTTATTGACCCAATAAGAGACGACACTTACAAAGCAATTCAAGAATGTAGAGAATCCGGAATCCAAGTTAAGATGATTACTGGTGACCACCATTTGACTGCTTTTTATATAGCCAAACAATTAGAAATTGCTCAGGATATTTCTCAAGTTGCGACCGGTCAGGATTTGCTTAAGTATGAAAAACTTGGTCAAGACAAATTCGATGAGTATGTAAACAAAATTTCGGTTTTTGCAAGAGTATCGCCAATTCAAAAACAAGAGATTATCGCCGCGTACAAAAGACTTGGAAACTTTGTTTCTGTCACTGGAGACGGAGTAAACGATGTTCTTGCACTCAAAGAAGCACATATAGGAATATCTGTAGGTAGTGGTGCCGATGTCGCCAAAGAAACTGCCGATATGATAATAGCCGACGACAAATTTTCTAGCATTGTAACGGGTGTAGAAGAAGGCAAAATGGCTTACAATAATGTTAGAAACATTGTTTACTTGTTAATGTCGACGGGTATTTGCGAAGTTATGTTATACTTTCTATCTGTTCTTTGCAAATTAAGTTTCCCACTAACTGGCGTGCAGTTCTTGTGGCTAAATCTTGTAACAAACGGAATTCAAAGCAATGTGTTTGCTTTTGAACGAAACACAATAACCCCTTACAACAAAAAAGTCCGAAAAACCAGCGAAAATATATTCAATAGGCTACTACTTTCTGAATGTTTTGTAGCGACAGCATATATTGGAATAACTGGATTTTTGCTATACTTATTGTTAATTAAAAATGGTGTCGACTACCAAGTTGCTAGGACTTATCTACTTACATTTATGGTATTTATGGAAAGCGCCCAAGCATTTAACTGTCGTAACGAATATATATCTGCTTTCAAATGTAAATTTACAAACAATCCAGTGTTGGTAATTACAATCATACTCTCATATGTATTCCAAATTCTTGCAGTATTTATTACTCCAGTGGCAATGTTGCTAGACATGACCACAATTAAGTTTACACACATTTTGCTTATGGCACTTTTCTCTGTTTCTCAAATTTTAATTATGGAACTTTACAAATTAATTTTGAGAAAAAGATTATCTAAATAATTCAAAGACATGGAAAGATATTCTTTCCATGTCTTAATTTTTAATTGTTAAATTTAATTTGTTATGCACCTAGACCCATTGTCTTTCAATTAGATTGACTTTTTCAAAATCTTAATGTTATTATAATCTAAAAAAGACACCAAAGGAAATCTCAAAATGGAAACCAAAAATTACAACGAAGACAATCTAAAAGAAGATGAAATTGACTCAGTAGTTACTCGTGTCAAAGTTTATCTAATAAACTCAAAACATAAAATTTTGGCTGTTCACTCAAATGGCGGAATACAACTTCCCGGCGGTCATGTTGAGTCTTGTGAAGACTATTTGAATGCTGTCATAAGAGAGATAAGAGAAGAAACGGGGATTGAACTTTCTTCAAGCGATAAATGTGTGCCATTTTTTGAGATTAATCATTATATCAAAAACTACCGAAACCAAGGCATAAACCGCATAGCCAAGATGGTGTACTACTATGTCTTTACGGACAAGCCATACACAAAAGGAAAAACACATTTAACCAAGCACGAGATGGAAAGCAACTTTGAAATTGTTGCCATGACCCTCAAAAATTTTGAAAGAGAACTAAAAGACGTGGAAAAAAACAACTCTCAAGAAATCAACCGAATTATATCCAAAGAGACTTTGGCTTCGCTTGAAAAATTGAGAGAAGTTCTTAATATTTAAAATTAAAATTTTTGTGCTTGAAAATACTAATTATATTTTAACATTATTTTGTTTTTAGGGGAGTATTGAACTTAAGTTCGCTAATAGACAAAATATCTATTCCATAAATATCTTTGTAGATTGATGTTACATCAAGCATAGTAATATTCTTTTTGTCTACTTCGAGTTTTTGCAAAACTTCATTGATACTTTCCAAATCCTTACATTCAAGTTCAACATAAGGCGGAATATGAGGCCAAGAATCTATTGAAATTTCGACTCCATTCAACACGAAAACTTGTCTTAGGTTTTCTTGGTAATTTCGGTGGCTGTATCCCAACTCTTCAAGTAGTAAATTCGTAGTCTCAAAATCCGAAACACTAATCTCTATTTCTTTGGCATTCATTTTGCTGTTATCCTGGATTTCCTTAATAGTAAGTGTGGTTTTCTCGCCATTGGTTCTAAGCCTAATCCACTTATTGGCTTTTTTTGGGGAAAAATCATAGACATATCTTTGTTGAAGCAATTCGTCTGTAACTTTAGTCGCACCCAATCTTTCTAGTTTGTTTATAAACTCACTCTTGTTTATATCTAAAACCGTTAATTCATTTTCAATGTTTATCATAAGCTGACTCCTTTTTATATAATACCACAATTTCCCTAATAGCAAAAGAAATAAATGATACAAAAAAATTTCAAATAATTTCTTACTTGAAATTTTTATTTCAAATAAATTTAGTTAAATTAATTGCAGAATTATAAGCGTCATTTAAATATTTATCTATATTATCATATTTATATTCTTCCGTTTTGAAATTGTCAATTTCCAAACTTATTGGACCATCATAATATTTATACAGCGCCTTCACACATTTTTCCCAATTAATTTTACCTTGAAATGGAATTAAATGTTGGTCGTTGCCAACTTCTCCGTTATTATCGTGCATATGTACTCCTTGAATTCTGTTTTTATATTTTTTTATAAGGTCCATTGGAGAATAGCACCATACATTTGCATGCCCAAAATCTAAACACACACTCAAATTGTGTGATTTTATTTTTTCTAACAAAAAAATCATACTGCCTATCATTCTTAAATTTTCTAACAATAATGTAATGTTTAATTTTTTACATAAATTCAATAAGGCCTTGTAATTGCGAAGTCCAATTTTGCTAAATTTTATACATTCTTTGCCAGACGGGTGCATGACAAAATACTTTATCCCCAACACACCTGCAAGATTAATATAATTGATTAGCTGATTCATATATTCTTTGCAATCCAATTCCCAAATACTAGAATTGTTTTTTAAAGGACCATGGAAATAGCTTACTTTAAGTCCAATTTTTCGTGCATATTCTACTTGATGTCTAATTTCATCATTTGATTGTCCATTACAATAAAATGCAACCGAATCAAAACCTGCAATTTTATACTTTTCTATTAAAATATCATCACCAAGTTCCCAACCTTTTAGATGATATATCATTACTTCTTTTTTCATTAAAAGTTTCCTATGATTTTCTTTGTTTCGTTAGTTAAATTTTCTCCACAAGCCTTAAAATCTTCAAACAACATATCTCTAATCTCTGGGGGCATTAGTGGCAATTCAGATAGTTTGTTTAAATCTAGCATCATAGGTATGTAGATGCCTTTGTTTCTATCTGGTTGAAATTCTTCGCCAACACCACTTCCAAATTCTCCAGATATCCATTTGCACAAATAAAAGTATTGAATGGATTTTTCATCTTCATAAGTGTAAACTAATTTAATAGGTTCAACCGTCATTCCAAATTCTTCAATTACTTCTCTAACTACACACCCCTCCAGACTTTCATCTTCATTTTTCCCGCCACCTGGGAATGTGTAGTACACTCTATCCCCTTTTTCTCTGTACATTGAAACCATTTTACCGTTATTAATTATTATTGCTCTACAACTAATTCTCTTATCCATTTGTTTTAATCTCCTTTAATATTATAACATTTTTTCTGCAGTATCCAAAACTGCTATTCCATAATTTTTTATATCTGTTTCTCTATTTTTGTAATCTTTTATACATTCTATTAAAAAGATTATTACTGTTTCGTCGGAAAGACGAAATATCTATTAAAGCAATATTTACAAAATAAGATGTAGAAATTTACTACATCTTTTTTATCTAATTATTTTTTGGTTGCCATTGCACGAATGTCTTCTACTGCAACCTTTATACGACTATTTTCGCCTATTAATTCCGAAATTTTGTCTCTAGCATGAATAACGGTTGTGTGGTCTCTGCCAAAAATTTGACCAACTGACAAAAGTGGCATATCTAGTAGTGTACACATAGTATACATACAAATTTGTCTAGGCTCTACAATTTCCTTGTTTTTCTTTTTGCCAACAAGTTCGTCACGACGAATGGAAAAATACTTGCAAACACAGTCTATAATTCTCTCGGCTGTTAGATTTTGTTTGTCGCTAAAATCGTGGTCTTTGAGTGCTTCCCTTACATCTTCCATAGTGGCAACTTTTTTGCCCATAAGGCTTGCATAAAACCAAACTTTTGAAAGTATTCCCTCCATTTCTCTAACGTTTGTATCAAAATGCTCAGCCAAATATTCTTGAACATCGTCGGCAACCATATAGTTTTCTTCTTGTGCTTTTTTCATAAGAATAGCAAGACGGGTCTCGTAGTCTGGAGACTGAATGTCTTGAATAAGTCCCATACTAAATCTACTACAAAGCCTTTCTTGCAAAGTTGCAATTTCTCTAGGTGGTCGGTCGGAAGCAATTATGATTTGCTTGCCATTTTCATAAAGGTCGTTGAATGTATGAAAAAACTCTTCTTGAGTTGCTTCGGCTTTGGATATAAATTGAATATCGTCGATGATTAAAACGTCTAAATTACGATATTTTTCTTTGAAAGCATTTTTGGAGTTATAACTACCCTGCAAAGATTTGACATAATCGTTAATAAACTTGTCACAAGTACAATACATAACTTTTAAATCTGGAAATCTTTTGTTGACTTCATTCCCTATTGCGTGAAGCAAGTGTGTTTTTCCAAGTCCAACACCACCATATATAAATAGCGGATTAATCTTGCTACCAGGATTTTCGGCTATACCTTTGCAAGCCGCATAAACATATTTATTCGAGTTTCCCACAACAAAGTTATCAAACTGATATTTTGGATTAAACGTATTCATGCCTGGAAACTTTTGTTGTTCGTTTTGAATTTCAACTTCTTGATTTTTGTTATATGCATCTCTCTCATCAGGGTCAAGCACCACAAAATCTTTTATCTCATCACTTATCGAAGTAAGCGCAACATAAATATCCCCCTTGTGCAAAGTCATAAGTCTTTGCTTGGCGGTCTCACTTGTCGTTGACAAATAAAAAATATTGTTCTTAAAGTCAATAGGCTCTAGTGACTTAATCCACAAATCATAACTAATTGTGCTAACTTCACTTTGAAGTTTGATAAGCGCTTCTGCCCAAATTTCGTTTTTATCCATTGCTATATTCCTTGATAATTTTTTGTTGCAAACAAAATTTGCTTCCCTATAATTTTAAAATACTAAAACAAAAAAAGCAAGCCTTAATGTCAACTTTTTTGAAAAATTCAAAAAGTTAAAACTTTGACTTGCTCAAACACTACTACATGACTATGGTCTTTTTGTCTAGCGAATAGTTTTTGATTTCCTTGGCTTGAGTTTCATAGCCCTTGACATGCAAGCATGCCTTGGTATAAATCTTGCTAAGTTCAACACCCGGTTGGTCATAAGTATTTATATTCAAAAATTCACCCATGAATGCCGTCATCATTTCCATAAAGAAAATTAACTTGCCCATGTTTTCTTCGTCAACTCTCTCTATTGAAATTGTATAGTTTGGCCTATCGAGAGTTGTTAGCGAATATGATGTCGAATTATATTCATAGTCGAGTAAAGTTTTGAGAGTAGTATTTTTTAAATGTGGAGCAAATAACAAATCCGAATTAATCTTTTCGTCTCTATCGCTATTCTCGACTGTCATAAACATAATTATTTTGTCTTTGATTCCCTCAGAATATAATTGTAATTGGCTGTGTTGGTCGGTAACACCCAAAGTCTTAATTGGTGTTTGACCAGCATACACAACTTCGCCCTGTCTATTTAATTTTTTGCCTAGACTTTCCGCCCACAATTGTGCAAAGAAATCTGGCACAAGTGCTAGTCTATCCGAATACGGCATAGTAACCAAATTCGTAAGTCCTTTGTTTAAATACGAATAATTAATGTAGGCACAACTGTAAGCAATATTATTAAGTGTTACATCTTGAGAATTGTTTTTGGCAATACTAGCGCCAAGCAACAACTTGAAAATATCTATACCCATAACTGATGCTGGAACAAGCCCTACCGAACTTAATACACTAAATCTTCCACCTACACCTTTTGGGATATCAAAGACCTGCATGTTTTTGAGTTTGGCATAATTATATAAATCATTATCCTTGGTCGTTGTTACACAAAAGTGTTTGGAATAATCTATTTTTTTTGATTTGTATCTTTCGATAATTATTGACATCTGTGCCAAAGTCTCACTCGTTCCACCCGACTTTGTAATTACATTAAACATTGTCTTTTTTAGATTTAATTTGTCAATTAGTGTTACAAAACTATCCGGGTCAATATTGTCACAAACATATACTTTTATGCCAATATCTTTGTTTAAACTGTCAACAAAAGTGTTTTGTAGCATTTTTATTCCCAAAGCACTTCCACCAATTCCCAAAACTACAAAGTTATCAAATTTGCGTCTTACATATTTGCCGTATTCCCAAAATACTTTGACATCGTCTGGGTTTTGATTTGGCAAATCTAGCCAATCAAGCATATCACTTGATTTTTTTGAAAATATAGTTTTGATAAACTTGTTTCTTGTAATTGCACTCATTGTAGACAAGTTAAGTCCACTTTTTAAATTTTCTTTTGATACTCCAGCATATTCTAATTTCATACTACTATCCCTCCTAATCTTTGAATACATCTTCGAATAGTTTTAATTTTGATTTTTTCAAAATATTTGCAAACAACTTTGCCGACCACTTTGGAAATCTAGAATACAGTCTATTCATCCACTTGGCATCACGACCAAACACACATCGTCTTTTTTTGTTTATAATTGCCTTATAAATTTGTAAGGCCATTTTTTCTTTTTTGGTAGCAAACATATTAATTAACTTTCCGTTTGCACTATGCTTTTGATATCTAAATATCTCTGTCAACGTAAACCCTGGATAAATCACGCCAACATAATAGTTTTTTTCTAGTTGCAAACATTCAGTAAAACTTTTGACCGCCGACTTTGACGCACTATATATTGAAATTCCCGGCAAAGGACAAAGCCCAGCCAAACTCGAAATATTAATAATTGCCGGAGTAGAACTCTTTTCGATAATTGGCATAAAATATTGGCACGAATAAATTATGGAATAAAAATTTGTGTCCATAACTTTTTTGATTTCAACTGAAGTGTTGTGGTGTATGTTGTTTTCTAATTGATTATTATTTATGTTTTTAACATCAAAATTGTGTTCGCATCTATTATATAAATGTTCAAAACTCTCAAATGGTGGCAGTATTCCAGCACAATTAATAATAACATCAAGTTTGTGTATTTTGTCGGAAAGTTCTATCCAACTATCCTCATTAGAAACGTCGCAAGCAATACATTCAAGATTTTTAATTTCTTTAATTTCTTGTTTTAGACTTTCAAACTTTTCTTTACTTCTACCAACCGCATAGACAAAACAATTGTTGTTTTGAACAAATTTTTTTGTAAGTTCGCGACCCAATCCGCTTGTAGCACCGGTAATCAAAACTATTTTGTTATCTATCCAGCAATTTTTCATTTTAACCTTCCAAAAATATTTTAACAAATTTTATATAATTATCCAAATAATTTAATGTTTTTAAATTTCAATTATTTGACAACGCAATTTATTGTTTATATAATAAATATTAGTTAATACACTAAATTTTTAAGGATTACTTATGAAAAAAATATTATTTGTTTCCGGAAGTGCAAGAAACGGAAATTGCAAAGCCATTTTGGAAAATTTACAAAAGAATTTTTGGCTGGAATACAGTACAGATTTGGTTTTTATTCGTGACTATAATATTGCAGAATGCAAAGGTTGTAATGGATGTGCAAACACTCCAAATAATGAGTGTGTAATTGACGACTTAATGAAAGTATTGCTAGAAAAAATTATTGATGCAGATATTGTTGTGTTGGCCACCCCAAATTATTTTTATAATATTTCAGGACTTACAAAAACTTTCTTGGATAGAACATATTCTTGTTATCATAATTCTTTGCTAAAAGGAAAAAAATTTATTTATATATACGTTGGCGAAGACGTTGAGAGTACAACCAAAAAATATTTGGATAATGCAATGTATGGATTTACTATTAGTCACGGAATTTCTGTACTTGGCTCTTATGCTATTTCGGCAGGCGATATCAAAAGTTTTAGTAATCAAGATAACATGCAAAATACTCTTGAAGAAATAACATCAACTATTCAAAAAAATTTAATAAATGAATAAGGATACAAAATGAATCGAATTGTAGTTATAACGGGCGGAACAAGCGGAATCGGCTTGGAACTAAAGAATCTTTACTCCCAAAGTGGAGATACTGTTCTAACCATTTCAACAAGGCAATTAGACGACCCTTTGCACTATTCGTGTAGTGTGTCTGACGAAAAGAACATCAAAGATGTTATAAACCAAATCGGGGCAAAATATGGACAAATTGATGTGCTGATTAACAATGCTGGATTTGGAATGAGTGGAATATGTGAGTTTTTGACAAGTGACAAAATCAAAGATGTGACAGAAGTTAATTACTATGGCACAATTTACACTATTCAAGGCGCCATAAAATATATGAAAAAAGGCTCAAAAATCATCAACATTTCATCTGCTATGGCACTTTTCCCTGTGCCTTTTAGGGGAATTTATGCATCAGTTAAGTCAGCAGTTTTGACACTATCCTTTGAACTTAGAATGGAACTTAAAAGCCTGGGAATTGATGTTATTGCTATATGTCCGGGGGACATAAAAACAAACTTTACAAAAAACAGAATTAAGGACTTTGTCACAAACGAACGTTATGGAAATAGGTTGGAGAGTGCCACACTCAAAAGCGATAGTAGAGAAGAAAAACGCATGAGTGCCGAGAAATGTGCAAAATCTATTTACAAAAAAATTAATCACAAAAAATCAAAGCCTTTTTATATAATTGGAACAAAATACAAAATTCTATATTTTATAACAAAAATAACGCCAAAATCATGGCTACTTGGAATTACAAACAAATTGTACGGTGGGAAAAATTAATATTGAGTTAATAACAAAAAAATTTGCATGTTAAAAATGCAAATTTTTTTGTTAAATATATTTTTTGAATTTTGACATCATAATAACGTCAAACACTAAAGAGATTTGGCTGAGATTATAATTTTGATAAGGATTTATTTTTGACTAACTATCATTTTGAAACTTGTCATTGTGCCAGCCGAATCAGTTATATTTTCTTCAATTATTTCAAATGAAATGTCTATATTTTTGTTTAGAGTATAAATACTGAACATATTAGTCATCTTGGCTAGCATTTCCGCACCACTAAAAGTATCCAAAATTGAATTAAGTGCATAGATTGTATACTCGCCCGAAATATTTCTATTAATTAGTGCATTGACCAAATGTTCAACTTCGCCATCACTATCTATAAGAAGTGACTGTTCAATAACATACAACATTCCTGTGCCACCCTGACTATCATATTTTAGTATTTTCCCAGAGTAGTTATTAAGATGTAGATATTGTTCTTGAAATTTATTTGGCTTCATGACATTTTGTTGGAAATACGATGTCAACTTGTAATATGGAATTGAATATAATTCTTGATAACCAATTGTCCAACCAAAAACATTTGTTTGTGGTTTGAGATATGTTATGACATCGGTGGCTTTGTTATACTGAGTTTTGATAATCCCTGAAGTCGTTTCAATTTCTTCTTCCACAATACCTGTTTGACTTAGATATTTTTCATTGACTTTTTCGTACTCGGCGACCATATAGTTGTAGTCAACAATAACCTCCCAAGTTCCTACGTGTGAATTAAACATATAGTCAAACATATTTGTCAATTCTTGAGTGTTTTTGACAACCAAGTTTTGCGTTGTTCCGTTGTTTGTAAACTTTTGATAATCGTAATAATATAGACTTTCTGGTGATGCATATTTTTTGTACTTCCAGTCTCTATTAGCAAATTGGAAGTGTGAATCTTTGACATCTTCGTCACTTAGACCAAAGTAAGTATGTGATAACAATTCTTGATTGTCGCTAGACTGAAATTCAGTCCAAGTAATGTCTACCAAATAATACTTGCCTTTTTGGTTGTCTAAAGGATTGGTATCAATATAAACTTTGTTCCAAGCATGACCACCCTTCGACGAACCAGTGTCTGCATCTCCAGTCACTCTGATACAATCTATACCAATCATATTACACATAAGGCTATATGCCTTTGAAAATCCGTCACAAACCGAATAGCCTTGACTGCCATCTCTTTGGAATACACCTTCCAAATAATAACAAGGAAGCAAAGTCGGATATTGTGCTACTGTTGCAGAATAAACGGGAGTTGTATAACTTGTATAATCGTATGAAGTATTATAAGAAATCCAATCAAATAGGCTCAACGCCTTTTCATAATCACTCATTTCGTCAGAGATAATTTCTTTGATAACTTCTTTTGCTCGTTTATAAATTCTGTAAGCACTGCTATTGACACCTTCAAAAACAGGTGTCACCTTGTTTTCAACAGCCCAGTAGAGTTGTTCGCTGGTTGTAACTTGGGTGTACAAAAATTGATTGTCTGATACAAAGGCATAATTTTCGCCATATTTATCTTTGAGACTTGTATAACTTACTCTCTCATAATATGGTGTGGTGCCTGCTTGAGAAAGGATACTTGACTTGGTTGGCTTTATTGTTGTATCGCACTCTTTGAATCCACCATAACTGATTTTGATGTTTATATCCGTATATGAACCATTAAATGCACAGAATCTATTGGACGCATTGCTTGACTCATAAAACATTGTTTCGTACATTTGATTAAGTCCATACAAAATCGCACGATCCATTTTATCAAGGAAATTAGTTCCATCAAATGAATATGTTACAAAATTCTTAAATTCGTCACTAATCTTAATATTAAAGTCTTCCATTCTATTTATAAATGAATAATAAATAATATTGCTTAGTTCTTGAAGTGAATTGATATAGTAGTCGTTTATAAATCCGTCAAATAGATAAATTTGTTTGGTATAATTGCCATTATCGTCTGGGTTGTAATAGATTATATCAGATGCTATTACTTTGTAATTTTCATCATCTTTTGTATAGTTATATCCGATTCTAATAGCATATATTTCATTTTTTGAAATCCAATTATTTGCACGCAAGTCTTCACAGACTGTATTTAGTTTGTAAGATGTAATTTCGGTTGAGTTTGAACACAAATATACATAGTATTCAACATTTTCGCTTCCTGCTGGAAGTTGGTCGGAAGTTAGCGGAATATAACTAAGACTTGCGCCCGTAAGAGATAGTCGAATTTTGTTTGTTAAATCAATTGATTCTTTTGGTGTTTCTTTGGCAATTAAGTTTTTCTTGGTGTAATTAAACGTAACAACATTACTCTTTGCACTGTCTGTTTTGTTAATACTAGCAGACCTAGCGATTACATAAAATTTGTAAGTCCCCGACTCTTCAATGATTGATGTTAAATCATAAATAAACATCGAGTTATTATTGCTACTAACTTCGTCTGCAAGTTGGTCGTTTGAATAAATAGCATAAGTATCTGCACTATCAATTTTTGACCACGTCAAACAATTATTTGACTCACTAAGTGCTATCCTAGGTGTTTTGAGTATTCTCGCTGACGAAAAGAATATTTCACAGCCCGTAAGGACTGGAAACACACATAAGAGTGCCATTATCAAAACTATTAATATTTTATTTAGTTTTTTCATGAAGTCTCCTTTAACTGTTAGTCAAATTATAGTCGCCCCTAATAGTTTTGGATAGCCATGTCGCTGGAGCGGTCGACCATATGCCATTGCTTAGATTGTTTGTGTCTGCTTCAATAGATTCAACTAGTACTTGAATTTGACCATATCTTCCCAAATCCGCATCTTCACAATCTATTGAGTTTCCGTCAACTTTGAGTTCGGAAAACAATTCTATTCTTCGCTGGTATCCAACACTCCCACAATAATAATAGAAATTATCGTCAAAGGCTGTGCCACCACCATCTTTGGTTACATCAAACTTGTACCAACTACCCGAAACCTTTGGAACTAATACATCATATCTATCTTCAAAGTTTAGTATCAGTTTAATTTTAAATCTTAAAAATATACTAGGTGGAGTTGAAGTTCCCGTTTGTGCATCTCCACGATAGTCGTTTGAGTTTCTGGCAAATGCCGAAATTGCAAGTTTGTCACCGGGATTAATTGGTCTTAGTTCTTCCTTACCCGTCTCTGTAATAATCGTCAGCAAGGATTTGTTCTCAATTTCCATACTGACACGAATGTCGTAATTTTCTTCTTCGCTTGTTCCCGTTTTTGTAAGCAATACTACAAATGCTATGAGAATACACAAGAGAATAATTACAAGTATTATTGCCACAATTGTCTTAATTTTAGACGACGTTCCTTCACGACTTTTTCCGCCACCGACTTGTTTTTTGAGTTTTTCAAGTGCTTGTTGCTCTCTAAGTGTGTGGTCACTTACTCTACTTGCGTCAATATTACTCATGGGGGTACTTGGATTTTTTGGCTTAGTTACATCGATAATTTTGTTTTTCTCTGGTCGATTTTGATTTTCATCCATACTTTAATACCCCCTTTTTCGTTTTTTATTTATTTTATAAAAATTTTAGATATCTTCATTATCGCCAAGTGCAAAATCCCACCATGGTCCATAGCCCTTGTAAGCGAGTGGGTCTGGAACGTTTGGAACTTGGATTGCTTGAACTACATAATTTATATGAAATTTACAGTTGGCTTGTGCGTTTGTTATTTCTGTTTTGCTAAGAGAAATGTAACCATTCAAAAATTCAATTTGGTCAAGATTATATGTTATTTTGGATTTTGTTGTGCCGTTTTCGGTTACTTTTCTTACATACCAATAATCTGTTTCGAGAGTTGGGTCACTAAGCCTTGCAAACTGATTAAAGTCTACAAGTTCCCATTCGTTTTCGTCTGGCTTGTCTTTGTATTCTAGCAAATTGTCGCCGGCTGGAACTTCGATTCCGCTAAGCTGTCCATTGACAATATTTTCGTAAGTGATTTTGATTTTTACCCTAACATATGCCGGACTTGATTCAACTTCTTTTGAACCTAGTTGCATACCTAGTCTGAGTTTAATTTTGTCGCCCGGGTAAACTTTTGTATTATAATTATCCAAAATGTCCGTTTTGACGTCGTGTTCGAAGTAAGGATTCCCGCTTTCGTCAGTTAGTTCTTTGAATTCAGTAATGTAAATATTAACTGGATTACTAAGTATGATATCTGCAGTATCTGTTTTGGTTCTTATGTACCATGCTGCGGTCGACGAAACAATCACTAGTACAAATATAATTATTGCTAGTGCTATTATTATCATATTTTGTGTTTGAATTTTCTTCTTTAAATCTTGTTTACTCGCCATATTTTCTCCTGTAATTCAGTTAAAAACCAAAGTTTACTCTACTCGTGTTAAACTCTCGATTTCTGCCATGCTTTTGAATATTTGTGGTGCAGTATTCCACAAGTCAACACTCGCACCATATTGACGCTGAACGGTCTCAACTTGAAATTTGATGGTAACTTCGGCATCAGCATTTGTATTTTGCATAAGGTTGGTTGTTTTGTAGCCTTTGTTAAACATAATATTAGTAGAATATATCCCACCAATGAAATAATAATATCCGTCATCTACATTGAAAAACCACTTATTTTTGACTGCGTCTGAGTATGTTGTATTTGTTGTCAAATTGCTATCAAAATACAAATCGAACAAATCCTTGTTGTCTACAAAACTATCTGTACCTGGGTCTTTTCGTGTTGTTGTAAATTTGATTCTAACATATGCACCGTCGATGTTGTGATTATCTGACGTTTTGAGATAAGTAGATATATCCTGACCGTCTTGGTCAAGAGTATAAATTGTATCTGGTGCAAGACTTAGATTTTTGAACTTAAAATTTGTAGTTATATCCAAATCTAAAGTTCCAATAAGAGTTATATCCGGCTCGCCATTGCTTGTAGTACTTTCGTCCATAAACCAAGAGAGTGTTTGAGTTGAAAAAACAGTCAAAGCAATCATACACAAAACTATTGCTACAACAATTGTGTAAATATTAAATTTTGACTTTGTTTCAAAATCTTTTTTCATCTTCTCTCCTTATTTATTTTATTGCCAAGCCGTCCATGTGCTTGGCAAAGTATCTTTGCTTCCAAAAGGATATGCAAGAACTGGCAAGTCAGGAGTACCCACCAAATTATCAATTTGGTTTTGGGTAAGTCCGTTTGTTTTTTTGTAAATGTTTCCGTTATAAGCCACCGCATCAACCGTTAAATCCACGTAGAACTTGGTTGTCGATTGTTCGCTACTTACAACAATTGAATCAACCACACTAATTTCTCTATTTGCAACATTTGTTTCAGAAATAGTTCCATCAGTGTTGGTAGTCTTTTGAACATATGGTTCTAGTTTTGAATTGTAATACATGTTTCCACAAAGCGCGTCGGTCTTGAAATCTGTAATCCAATTCGTGCTTGTCATCGAAACTTGTCCTACAAGAGTAGGAGTTGATTTGGATATTGCAACAGATTTATTGTTGTTTTCAAGATAATAAATACTAATTGTTGCTCTAACCAAGGCATCAATTGTGCCTTCGTTTCGAATTTTGAGATTTAGGTTTCGAGTAAGTCCACCCGATGACTCATAAGGACTATCTACGGTATATCTAGTTACTCCGTCAATCGTCTGAGAACTTCCCGTTACTTTGACTCCATTTGCATAAATTGCAATGTCTATTTTTCCGATATGCGAATTGTCGTCATTGTATTCGTAGTATTTAGTAAGCCATGCCAAAGTAGATACGCAAAGGCAAGAACATAGTACTACCAAAATTAGTACTATCCAAAGCGGTTTAAACTTGCTTTGCCTAATAGTCATATCTATTCTCCGTCTTCATTTTCGTAACATTCTATATCGTCAGTTTCCAACTTGCTTTTGAGATAGTTGAGAACTTCTACAAACCCCACAAGTAGTACTGCAAGAATTATTAGCATTACATAATTTGCTTTTACATATCTAACAACCACACCAACTGACTTGAATATATGGTCTTCGTAAACCTTTCCTACAACTCTTCCCTTGATAGTTCCGTCCAAAGTATCACTATTGTCACCTTTGGTAAACCACCTAGCTTCGGGGCTGTTGTATCTTGGGTCTTCGGGGTCAATAATTTCGCCGTCAATTTTTTTGCCATAGACTCTGTGAGTTAAATTGTATCCCGAACCTTCCATTGTTACAATGTCTCCAAGTTTCAAGTCTTCGTAATCACAAGGGGTGACCACCACCAAACTTCCAACTGGCATCACTGGTTCCATTGAGCCTGATGATACAATCATAAACTTGTACCCAAGCACTACAAGTAGCGCTATGGATATAAGTAGAGAGATAAGCAAACTCTTGAGTATCGCAAAAAACCATACTTTGAAATAATTTGTTTTTTCTAGTCTATAAAATTTCATGTAAGTTCCTTTTTATGTTTTGCATAATTTGTCTAATCGTTTTGTTATTTAAAGCAATAATATAGTATTATTGCAACTAATAGCCACATATTTTCTCCGCAAAATTTGTAAATATTTTTTGCATTTTTGTTGGATTTACTTGCCTTGGGAAACCCAAGGCAAGTTTTTTCCAATCTTAAAATTTTTCCATTAATATTTTTATACTTCCTGCATTCCTACAAGATATGGATATGTTGAATCTGTAACATAAATATTACTTTCACTTTCTTTCAAGTCTTTCAAGGCATTGTTCAAATCGCTAATTTGAGATTTTTTGGTTACTCCGTTTATTGTAGCGTCAACGCCGATATTATTAGCACTTTCTACCACATAGAAGTTGTTTTCACAAGTTAGGTTAGTACTTGAATTGCTTACAAAGTAGTATACTCCGCTATTTCCAGCCGAAGTTGTATCCTTTGTAAAGTTAACTACGACATAACAATTCTTAATTAATGCACTCTCGTTACTTGCAACTTGAATATTTCCAACTAGTCCACCAATGTTTGTAGTAATTTCTAATGATGATGTAAGTTTGAGTGTAAGTCTTGAGTACGAATTAGAAATTACACCTTTGGTCATAGTTCCAGCAATTCCGCCATAGATTATGCTTTTGCCTTTGCCCGAAGTAGAACTTAGATATTTTGTGTCAACCACATTTACATTTCCAAGTGAGTAACATCTATCAATTGTTCCTGCGTTTTCGTTTGTTATTCCACCAACATAATTTGATGTAATATCTCCCGAGAAGAAAGTTTTCGAAATTGTTCCAGAGTTCTGATTTGCAATTCCTGCAACTTGAGAAACTACTTCGCCATCATTTAGCGAGTAAATTCCAAATGTTTGAGTAGTTGTGTTTTGTCCTACTTTTACACTAGAATTGCTAATAGTTCCTTGGTTATTAGTAGTGATACCTGCAACACGTACAGTCTCGCTTACTGCGCTATTGGCTGTTACTTTGATTGTTCCATTATGAGTAGTGGAAATATTGACATTATCAATTGTTCCTGTGTTTTCAATAGCTAGACCCGCTACCCTAACTGTTTTGTTTCCACTTGCACCCAACTTGAAGTTAATTTCAAAATTCAAGTTTTTGATAGTTCCAGCGTTTTTAAGCATAAATGCTTGATAAATAGAAAGGTTTGTTCCTTGATAAGCCTTTGGACTTAGTACTGAAATGGTTGGGTTAGAAACGACGTCCGATGTTTCATTATATACTTTTCTGATACCAACAATTGAGCCAGTAAAGTCGGCTGTAATCATATTCCATTCAAGTTGTTGTTCGCCGTCTTTGATGTTTATGTTTTCATCAACTTCAAAATGTCTTTGAGTAAAGTATCTAATACTATTTAATTGAACGTAATTTGAAACGTTATAAGGAAGCATTTCTGATCCATCGCCGTGATTAAATACTGCAAAACTATCTCCAGCATTTCTTACAAATGTTTTTGATTTAAGATTTCCAGTACTATCCGCCGTTCCAACCATAATAGTAATACCAAAGTTGTAATCAGTACCAACATTTGTTAATTGATAACTATTTGGAGTTTTGCCATTTTCGGCTTCGATAAATACAATATCCGAAACTGTCAAATTGTATGTTCCGTTAGTATTTACAGTGTAATCAAAATGTCTATTTTTGATTTGTGCATAAGGTCTATTAGCATTGCCTTTTACTTCGCTTTCACCAGTTGTCTTGTAAGTATCTGCTGTCTCAATCCAATAATTATTAAATTCATCAGCACTTACATCAGAAACTGTGTAACTCATAACAATTTGAACATTATGACCTTTGCTTTCGTCAATATTCCAAGAAAGTCTTCCTGTATTTTGGTCAAAGTTGGCACTGGTTGGACTTGCTGGAATTTCAATATTTTTAACATTTGAGAAACTTGAACTAATATATGCGTCACTTGTGCTTGTTGAATTGTAGTTTAGACTACCGATTGCTTGAACATATACTTTGAGTGTTGCACCATTGTCGATGTTTGCACCAAGCCTATCAATTACCTTGCTAATATCCAAGTATCCATAATTGCCTTCAAAACTAAAGAATCCTTTGTATTCATTATCATCGGAGTTAATTGAAGTTCCGTCGAATATTTTGTCTATATATGCTTCGTTTTCGTCCTTGACTTGAGTGATAACCAATGCCCTATATGCTTCGGCATTATTAATATTTTGCCATCTTACTCTGTTGGTCGAAACATTGTCACCAAGGTCAATTTTTACGTTTTCAAGCACTGGAGAACTTAGTTTTTCGGTCTCCAAAGTTTGTTCGGCAGATGTTATTACAAATTGAGTACCTTGACTAGCATTGTTTGGACTATATCTAACCGAGAATTTGTATTTGCCAATTGGCATTTCATCGTTTAAGTTATAACTGTTATTATAACTTGTAATCTCGCCAAATAGTGGATAGGAAGTGTATGTTTCGTTAAGCACTCCGTTTTCGTTTTCGTCATTTCCGTCTTCAAATTCCATGGTTTTGTTGACAATATTTGTCCAACTATCATTTTCATATCTATCTAGTTTAAACTCAGTATGTGCAAGTTGTTTGTTAATAAGTTCTGTACTTTCAGTACCCCACTTAAACACACCATTTTGAATGCTTACCGTAGGTGTTGGAAGTTTGGTTACTGTAATTGTTTCTGATTCACTTCCATTTAGATAGTATTCGCCAACCGACGATTTTCCAAGCGCACGAATCTTAATTGCATATTCGCCTGGCTCGTTAATTATGGCCTTGCCATCAACTTCTTTGGTTAGGCTATATTTGTTGCCCGTAGTTTCGATTTTGATGTTTTTGTTGTTGTGAATGATACTAATTGCAAATCCTTGAATATTTGTATAAGTATTATCACTATTCCAAGACAATGTTCCCAAATCGTCAATAGTCAAATCAATTGGAACTGCTACTCTTGAATATCCTTTGGTTTCAACCTTGTCTCCGTCAAAGTAGTTATCAGAAGTATTTGCCAAAATTCCTTGTTTGATATCATCAACGTGAGTTGCAATTATATCTATTGTATAAGTTGTGCTTGCATCATTAAACCATATTACTGCCGAATCATTAGGGTCTTTGATTGTTGGAATATCGAATGATTGTACGTCTCCAGCAACTGCTTCGATAAGTGTTGAATAATCGCCGTATTCTGTGCCATTAGTGTCTTTTAATGTCACTCTATAAGCATTTGCTTTTGGAACTGACTTCCATTTAAACATTCCATTTTCAACCCAAATATCTTCGTTGCTAATTTTCAATGTACTTGAAGTCATATCTAGTTTTGTCGCAATCAAGCCCATTCCGCTTTGTTCAAGTGGATTACCCTCAGTCACAAATAGTCTTTCGACACGTTCGGTATCAATAACACCTTTGCCATTACCAATTTCTTGTTTACGGATAATGTAACTACCTACACCATATTCGGAGTTGCCACTAATTGTATATTTGGTTACTCTGTCTATAACCGTCTCTTCGCCTTCGCCATTTCTAATTTCGTCAAAGTCGATAACGTGTCTTAGTTTCTTGAAAGTTTCGTATTCTTGTTCTGTTGTGCCTGCAACATTTAGCATCTTGTTCCATTGACTTGAAATACCATTTTTCCAAGTCCTCAAAGCATTTTCGTAGTCAGTTTCGTCAGTATATTCTAATCTATCTGGAGCATATTCAAATGGTCCATAAATAAATAGTTTTGTAGAAGTTGACCCATTAGAAGTTGCCCAACTAATTTCGCTACTTCTAACTTTTAATTCAATATTGCTTAGAATATTCATGTATTCGTCGCCATAACTATAAATATCACTATTTAAATATGCTTTGGCGTCACCAGTTAGTGCCAAACTATTAGGTGTTCCGACAACACTCAAGTACAAATTGTAATTTGTGTTTTTGGCTACATTTTGGTCTTGTTTGTCCATCTCTGCATAGTCAGCAAATATTTCGGTTAGTTGTCTTGAATAATAACTTGTATCGGATATTTCTCCGCCATTATCCGAAGTATTAATATCTCTAGTATAGATTTTCTTTTCGGCATCTTTTGCAAATAGTTTGTAAGTTGTATGATATTCTGTTGTTTCGGTTGCCTTAGGAACTAATTTCCATAGTGCCTTTCCAACTTCGAGTTTGTTGTCATTCGACCAAGCCGATGGTGTATAAGGCTTGAAGGCTATTAATTCTTGTTTGTATTTTCCATCAACCGATGATATTACTCCAGTCTCCAAGTTTGTGCTTATGTTGTTTCCAACTGGAGCAACCTTGACTGAGTACTGACCAGCCTTGTAAGAAACCTGTTCTTCGGTATCTATTGAATTGATTGTGGTTGACATGTTGTAGTTAAATACTAAGTAGTCGCCATTTGCATTTGCTTGGAATTCATTGCCAACTTTTTGACAAACTTCCATTCCATTTGCGCTTATAATGGTTTCTACCCCGTTTAGCGAAAGTCTCGCTTTATATAGTGGTGCTAGAATACTATCCGCAGTCTCACCACCAGCACTAAGTAGGTTGATTTTTTGATTTAGATATTCTATTGCTTTTTGAGTCATGTCATCTGAAGGTTTCATGCCAAGGTCGGTACTTAACCCTTCGGACTTATATGTTCCGTTTTGGTATGGAGTAAGCATATTTCTCAAATCGCTAATACTTATACTCCATGCAATTCTTCCGTCTCTTACAAATACATTCTCTGCACTTGGAGATTTATAAAGAACTGTGAAATTTGTATTTTTGTCATATTCAAAAGTACTAACAATTGTCTTAGTTGGGTCGGTTACTGCACTAACTACAAAATCAAAGTACCCAACTCCGTCAAACTCAGTATTCTTGAAGTCGTATGAATTATTTGTTGTATATGTTGTATAAAGTGTAGTATCGTTTTGTTTAAATTCAATCTTGTATAGGTTTGCACCATCAACCGCTGTCCAGCCAAATTTCTTGTTAGAATTTTCGACAGAATATCCAACGTTTGGAGTCTCAGTAACATAGGTGACTATTATTTCGTCACTTTGGTCACTAGTAAGTAGACCGATTGAATTGGTTGTAGCCAATGTTGTATTGCCTTGAACTCTCATTCTGATTGAGTAAGACCCTTGTGCTTTGTTTTTGTCTAACAATTGACCAATTAATTTGCCCGCACCACTTGATGCTGGGTTATAGATTGTAATCTCTTGGTCTTCGCCAATAGCGTACATATAATTAAGATTTTCGGTCGTATTATTTGGATCGTTCCAAGTTAGCATTGGATCACCAACACTAATTGTAACTGTGTCTTTTTTGTCTGGATTTTCCGGATCAGGTTCTACTGGGTCAACTTGATAAGTTGCACTGCTAGTTGAAGCCTTGATAACCAAGTTGTTTGGTGCAAGTAGTTTCTTAAATTCAAACTTGTCTCCCCAAGTACTAGACAATTTTCCGTTTGCATATGTCAAAATTTGAATGTTATATAGTTCGTTTATGAGAAGTCCAGTGCCTGCGTTATTAGCCTTGATATCATCTTCGCTAAGAGAGTTTGTAGTCATGTCAAATACTATGCTTTGGGTTGCAGATGCTTCTTCGCCAGTCTGTTCTTCCCATACACCCGTAACTTTGACTTTGTATGTAGCACCCGCTACTTCTTCCCAAGTAATTACGCCATTTTTTGTAAATGCTTTGGTTGTAGTCAATCTTTCGTAAACTTCGCTTGTAACTAATTCACTATCAACCACTCTTGCATTGTTTCCTAGCAATTTAAGTTTAATAAAGTAACTTCCAAAATCGCTTAGCCCTAATTCATTCAAATCAATTTTGAATGGTTCGCCTTCGCCACCATCTATTAGTCCAGCTTCGACACTTGCATATGGCAAATCTTCGGAAGTATAAACTTTTTCGGCATATTTTACAACAATTCTTTGAGTGTCTTTTGTGGCATCTGTGCTATCGGTTGGAATTGCACTCGCCTTGAGAGTTATTGTTTGATTTGAAAGTGAAATTACATTGCTATCGGACACATATCCTGTTTCTTCGTCTTTGAAATACTCAATTTGTCCATTAATTATTCTAACTTTCTTTGTGCTGATTACTGAGTAAGTTCCGTCTTCAGCCTTGCTTTCAAATACAATCTCATATTCGCTAGCAGTCATATCAAAGGATATATCTGACCATGCGGTATTTTTGTTAAACTCATTTGCTTTATTGATATAAACTTCATAGTGCAATGCTTCGGGATTTTGAGTTCCTGCTGGAGTGTATCCATTTAGAACAAATTCGCCATTTGCACTAATATTTAGAGTACTACTTAGTTTTGTAATTGTAATTGGATTTGATGTTACGCCCGACAAGTATCCTAAGTTATTAGTTGAGTCGTATTCTTTGTCAGTATAGCCCTTGACTACAAAATAGTAATCGGCAGGGTCGGCATTTTCGCCCAGTAGTTCGTTTGTAAATTTGAACATGATTTTGCCATTTTCAAATTTAACAACATTTACATTCACTGTGTTAACTTTGTTTTCGCCATCAATTACTTCGTAAGATACTGTTGCCGATGTAACCACATCGTTTTCAACAACAACACCTGACATATGGATAGTTTGAGTAGACTTGGTTTCGCCATCTTTGTTGAATGTTAGAACATATTTGGTTGCGTCCTTGTCAGGAGTCCAAACAATATAATCTCCAACTTTGTCTAGGTCGTTTGATGTTGTAATCATTCGCGCTTTAACACTATTAGATATATCGCTTGTCAAATATCCCACACTACTAATTTGAATAGCAAATTCGTTTTCGCCAATATAATTAGAACTATTGATTGTAATAGTTTGATTTTGATAATCAACAGCATATTCATCGTTTGAAATCATATTGCTGTTTGCAAATAATGTTATAACATAAGGTCTTTTGCCTTCGCCAACACCCAAGAATGTGTCAGATAGTGTATAAGTTAATGTTCCGTTTGATACCGAAACAGTTTCGGCTTTGTTTAGTTTGACAATTGTGTTTTCTTTGGCATTTTCGGTTGTAAGTAGACAGCCAGTAACTTCGTAATCAAGTGTTGGAATTACTCTTACTAGAATGTTTCCGCTAACACCGCTGATTTCTGGAATGTCAAATAGATTGTAAGAAATTAATTCGTTAATATTGCCAGATAAGTTTTCGGCAACCTTAGTCCATTCGCCAGTTGTTTTGTATTCAAGAGTATATTGTGCTTGGCTATGAATACTAGTCCAAACAACGTTTTTCTCATTTGCTGTAACACCAATTTGAGAACTTATTACTCTAATCTCAATTGATGTTTCGTTTGAATCAAACCCAAATGGAATATCTTTGGATATTGATGTATCAGCGTTATCGTTTGTAAGTTTTGCTTTGATAGTAACACTATATGTATTTGTGTCTGCTATTCCTAAATTCTTTAGGGTTCTAATAATATCTTGACCTTTGGTTTCTGGTTTGATTGTAATTGGTTCTTTTCCTGCCACAGTCAAAATATAATTAATATTGTCAGCACTATCAAGTGTTGTAAATTTGATAGATGGTTCGTTGCTATTATTTGTGTCAATTACGCTAATAAGTTCAACTTCGCCAAGTGCAATAGCATAAGACGTAGTGCTTTCTTGACCATTGAATCTGCTAGAAATGCTTTGGCTAACGGTTATTCCAACCACTTGGTTTTTGAAGTTTTCTTCAAGAATTTGATTAATATCATAGCCATAATAGCCCGACATGTTTGGTGTATCACTTTCTTCAAGTGTTACGGTCTTTCTGAGTGTTCTTGTAGCCCAATTATCGTTGGACACATAGAATTTGAGTGTAAACCTTTGACCAACAACTTCTGAAACTGACCATGTTAACAAATTTTGAGTACTTGGGTTTTCTGGGTCTTCGTTTGAAACTACTTGAACTTTGGTATTGCTTGGTGTATTAGACAATTCAAATGTCTTGCTAGATACAAAGCCATTGAGTTTTCCTTTTGTTCCCGTATTTGACGCTTGACCGCCATAGCCTTGAATGTTAATCTTTATTTCTGTTACACCATTATCAGCATTTACTAGTTCGGAGATAATTTCGGCAAAAGTTTTGTTTTGAACGTTTAATGTATTTAGATTGACTTGCATTTCTGTCGATGTTGCCATTACTTTTGCTTCATAATTTGTCCCGTCAACTCTAATCATATATTCATAGGAATTTTCGGTTGGGAATGTTAGGACATAATTATTTAGAGTTATGTTATTTTCGTCAACTTTATTAAGTCTACTGAATTCAATTACACTCGAAACCGCCGAATCAATGCCATCGGAATTATCGTCATTGACACCCTTGGTTGTAACTGTTATTTTGGCAGAGCCAGTCATGTCACTTAGTTTTTCAGCCATGTCAAATTGAACATAGCCATTTACAATTGTGTAATCATTAGTTGAAATTGTAAATTTGTCAGTTTCTCCATTTTTAAACAAAGTTATAATGTAGTCTTTGAAATATTCTGCCCCACTAACTGGTTTGAATTTCAAAATAGAGTCACTGCTAATTGAGATTGATTGAGAATCAACTGCATCAGCAATTCTAATTGTCTTGGAATTTAGTTTGCAAATTTCTCCAGTTGCCGAATTAACTGCTGGATTTGGTGCTTTGGCATTTGAATTAATGCCTACAAATCTTCCATAAATATCATACTCTCCAGCAGAAAGATTATATTCGGTTATATCAATGTTTTTGATATTAATAGGAATACTTCCATTTGTATCATTGACATCAACAAACACAAATCTGCTTCCGGCTTGTTCGTAGCCATTTGTAGATTTTTTAAGGAAGAACAAGTCTACACCTTGAATATATGAATTTGCTCTACCAGTTGACAAAACATTGTCTGAACCTAGACTAGCAGAAGTCATTTTGCCAAGAAGAATAAATTTATACTCGGAAACTTGGCTAGTGATTGTATTTGATTTGTCGCCATAAGCAAATACCTTGAGAGTATAGTCTCCTTCGTATCCACCCGCTTGTGACCACAAACTAGACATATCAAAAGATGTCCCCTCGGCATATTCGTTTTCGGCAGGATAAACTCGCACGTTGCCTTTGAAAATATTATATCTAAATTTTACTTTGTATTTGTCTTCATACACCTTTGGAACATCCCACGAAAGAATTGAACCTAGATGTGGTTGATTAGTTGTAATATCTTCGACAAACTTAAGACCATTTAGTTGATATGGATTATCACTGGTTGCCATTTTGTGAGAGATTGTAAACTGTGGTTTAAGTAATTTTTGAACCTTGATTGTTTCTGTTGAAATACTAGCATAATATCTAATGCCCGAAATTTCAACATAATTTTTGCCTTCGTTTACTGCAACATCGTATTTTTCGGGATATAGAACAACACTGATATTATACTCGTTTAGAGTGTCATCAATTTTATCAAAGGCTTCGTCATATCTAAGGGTGATTTTTTGTACGCCATTTACGTCTGTATTAAATGGTTTTTTTGCACCAAAATGAAGGTCATATGACTTGGAGTATTTGGAACTTACGAAAGATATAATTCCGTTGTTGTTAGAGAGTTCAGTCGCAACTCCCAATTGGTGGAACTTGAGTGTTTCGCTTGAAGCACTATCGTTAGTGGTGAAATCATCACCCCTAGCACTTACACTAACTGCATAAGTATTCCCCCTTGGAAGTTCGTACTCGCATTTAATAATTGGTTGGTCTTTTGGAGTGCTAAACTGTTCGCCAGTTTCCAAATTCGTATAAGTTACAAGATAACCACTAAGTCCGCTTACAAGTCCGTTTTCGCTTGGTGCATCAATTATATCTCTATTTGGCTTTTGAACTTTGGTTACTGCATTCCATGTAACTTTGCCAGTTGTTGGATTGTAGTCAAGTCCAGAAGGTGCCAAAAAAGTTGACCTATCCGCCTTGGCCTCGCTTACACGCACATAAACATATGTAAATTTGGTTGTGCCGAAAGGATAAAATTTAATAGTAGCCGAACCAGCCTTTTTAGCAACAAATGTCACATTTTGGGTGTGAGATTGTGAATACGAATAAATGCCGTTTCTGGAACCCACTACGTCATCATGGTCGATTTCCCAATTAACTTGAGTTTGGGTGGTATTGGTTGGCCCCAAACTATAAGTTATCGTAAAGGCATCGCCCTTTCCGCACTTAATATCTAAATATCCGGTTTCGGGATTTCTCACCGAACCTTCAAATTCACTTGTAATAGAAATGGTGTCCACAGCGACTGGTGTTACGCCCGGAGTAGTATTCCCCGAACATGAACATGCACTCATAATAGCCGTAGCACACATAATCATTAAACTTGCAATAATTGTTTTAACCTTTTTCATTCTAATCACCTTTTTATTTAAGTAATTTATCTTTGATATTTTAGCACATTATGTCGAAAATCAAAAATTATTTTGCTATATATATAAATATTTTTTATTTATATTTATGTTGGTTTATTTT
>ULTU01068783.1_pt1 | contig 27911 bp, 21 predicted proteins | sample 1957861 | NCBI WGS metagenome assembly ULTU01 (sample SAMEA4835742, study PRJEB28245) | human gut metagenome | biome: gut microbiome; material: fecal sample | place: Denmark | collected 2008
CGTTCGCGTCTTCTGTCTCAATAGAGAGTTTGGCTGCCTTGAGTTTACCTGCGAGAGGATACTTGTTGTATGAGTATGTAACCATATCAAGTTCTTCCCAGTCGCTGAAGGACGTAACCTCTGGCTCTTCTTCCTCGCCACCTTCTATTCCGCTTCCCTCCTGAGGCTCATCCTCAGTCAGACCAAGCGCAAAAGGCTGAGTCTTATAAGATGCCACAAGGCCTTCAGATTCAAGTTTGGAGCTGACTTCCACATCAGTAAACGCTTCTGCTCTGCCACCTACGAGATTGGCCACGAGGCCCTCAGTGTAAGAGATGGCTACAATTGCTCCCGGAATAGCTTCAGCAGCGTCAAGGCTGACGTAAAGGTTTTTGCCGGAAATGACGAGGCTGTCGGCAGGAACCACTGCTTTCTTGTATTCCACAAGATTGCCGTCTGCTCCGGCTTTGGAATGTCTGGCATAATAATGTGCCGTAACTGTGCCTTTTCCGGTAAACGCGATAGGGTCATCGAACTCCAGCACATAATCGAGATTGGTAGCTGTTGACTGGAAATCATACTTCTTCAGAACAGGTGCTGTACCATCAGTGGTGAGAGCTGTCGATGTAGCCACTTTACTTACCACTCCCTGAGAGTTGGAAGCCACTGCATACAGGGTATATGCAGTATTTGACTTCAATCCTCCTACCTGAAAACTTACAGACTTGGTCTCGGATGCCTTGAGGACAGCCGCTACAGGCTCCTTCTTTTCATTTGCAACAGCATCGCTTTCATAGCCTCCTTTAAGGACGGTCTCGGCTTTAAGTGCTTTTGCCGGTCCTGCAATGAGAACATAAGAGTAATAGACATTACCCTCTTTCGGGGTGACTGACACGCTTACAGTATTGTCATCCACTACTGTCGCAGCCACTACAGGCGCGTCGGTTGCGGCGAAATCTATCTTTTCATCCTCCGCAAAGTCCGTGCAGGCAGCAACAGTTGCTGCAAGCGCCAACAATGAATATAATATCTTTTTCATATCTTAGTCGGTTTTATTTTTTAACGGCCTTAATGCCAGGATAGATAGCGTTCAAGTTTCCCGCACCTTTAATCAACACCCAGAAACCCCATTCTGTACCGAAATCAAGAGTAACCTTGTCTCCATCACGAACAATCGCAACATCTACCGAACCGGTTTCATATCCAGTTTCTCCATCGAAGCCACGAAGAGTAACAGGGTTACCATTCGAATACTTGTATTCAGATTCCTGGCCGAAAGGAATGTTCAATGAGGTAAGATCTTCATTGACAATTCCGTAATAGCGCGTAGCCTCTGCGGCCCAACCGTCAACCTGGAACAAGTTGTCTATCCAGACCTTATGGTCGTCATCAGCATCCTTGAAGAATGTCATCGTCCAGGTACAAGGCTTATCATCCATGGCGTTGACGCCTGTAGCAGTATATGCACCGAGCATGAAGCCGAGAGGGTGATCAACGTCGTTCAATGTCACAGTACAAGTGTTTTCAGAACCTGCCTTGATCGACTCTGTTCCGTAGATAACTACAGAGAATTTCAAGTCCCCGGTATATTCCCCATCAGGAATAGCCTTCACTTCGATATAGCGGGTGCGGTTTTCCGCATTGAAAGAAAGAGTACCCGATTTGGTGAGGACTTCGAAGTTCACTCCCTGCTTTGCAGCTTTCTTTTCAGGTTCCTTGATCTCAAATTTGATGGTTTCCTCCAGTCCGGCAACAGAGGCCAAGGTCACAGGAATCTTAAGCACATCTTCAGAACCCTCTGAAAGTGTCAAGGAAGTCTTGTCAAATGCCACGAAGGCATCTTTGTCATTGAATTTGGATGGCTCGTTCTTATCGCAGGAAGCAAGAATGGACGCTGCCGCGAGAACTGCTCCAATGTATGTATATAAACTTTTCATAACAATACGCTAAAGAGGATTTTGTACAAGGTTCTTATTCAAATCAAGCTCTCTCTTAGGAAGAGGAAGTGCCCATTTCTTGTCAGGGAACGGAACATCGAGATTGGCTGAGCAAAGAGGATAATCATCTGCTGAGCGGGATACGCCCTGGCCCCAACGTGCGAGGTCGTAGATGTAATGGCCTTCCCAAGCGAGCTCTCTACGGCGCTCTTTGGCAATATCGGTCTGTCCTACTGAACCATAAGCAGATGCACCTCTGAGGGTAGCCACAGCATTGATGTCCTTTACGGCGGTGGTTCCAGGAATAGTCGCTCCACGCATAATGGCCTCAGCTCTGTTCAGATACATCTCAGAAAGACGGAGCACGATTACGTTGTTGCAGTCAGGTGTGTTGTCACCCTTTCCAGGATATTTGCCTGTCCATTTGATTCCGGACTTATTATCTGCATCTGTGCGGTAAAGTGCCAGACGGACATCACCTTCCTCATAGGTTTTGATAAGAGGGTCAGCTGCCTGCGCATCACCGGATCCTTCAGGGTATGTAAGGTAAGAAAGGTCTTCCCAGCTGCCCCATGCGGCGTTCGTACGCTTTCCGTAAACTTCGAAGATGACCTCACCTGTGCCTTTCTCCGCGCCCCATACGGTCTTGTACTGCTCTGCTGTCCAAAGGGAGAACTTTTCGCTTCCGATAACCTTGGTAGCATAGTCTGCAGCTTTCTGCCATTCACCCATATAGAGGTAAACTCTGGAGAGCAATGCCTGGATTGCATACACACTGACTACAGCTGCAGGATCTGCAACACCCTCACGTGTATATTCAGGGTCGATTAGGCTCTCTGCCTCAAGCAGGTCGCGGACGATCTTCTCATAGTTTGAGATCACAGTCTCTCGTGCCGGAAGTCCAGCAGGATCAGTATGTTCCACGTAAGGAACACCGAGGCTTTCCTTATCGCTTTTCACGCAATAAGTATATGGCTGGCCATAAGTAAGGACATTGCAGAAATACGAGAACGCCCTTATGAAGAGACACTCGGCTTTCAAATTGTTCAAGTCCTGAATTGTAACAGTGCTTGACTCTTTGCCTTCGAGATTGTCAATCACATTGTTAGCCCTAGATACGACCTGGTAGCATACGGCCCACATCGGAGAAGTACTGGTCTCTGTATAATTCCAGATATAAGGTGCAATACACCTTCCGGAGTTCTTGAAATCAGACTTTTTGCCGTTTCCGGAACGCATTTCAGCATCCACGATCCACTGCTGTCCGTACCAGCTTGTCGAAGCGAGAGCGGAATAAGCTCCGAACGTCGCGTCATTGAGTCCATCGTATGTGGACAATGTTATCTCCGTACTCTGCGAAAGCTTAGGATCTCTTGTGAGAAAATCCTGGCAACTAACAGCACCGAGAAGCGACGCTATACCGCAAATATATAAAATTGTTCTTTTCATAATCTTCGTTCGTTTATCAGAATGAAACTTCTATACCGCCTACGAAAGACTTGACCATAGAGTGGGATGCTCCCATAGAATATCCGATAGGACCAAGTTCCGGGTCAAGAGCACTCACGTGATGGAACGTGTAAGGATTCAGCGCGCTGACATAGAGTCTCACGCCAGACATCTTGATAGGCTTCAGGATACGCTCAGGCAGGCTGTACGAGAGGGATACGTCCTTGATTCTCAAATAACTTCCATTCTGAAGCATCCTCGTAGAATATACGTATGGCTTCTTAGGAGCGCCTGCTACCGGTTTTGGCTGCACGCCTGTATCTCCCGGCTTTTTCCAGTAGTTGAGTGAAAGTGTGGATACGTTGGTGGTCATATCGGCACCGTCCGTGTCTTGGCTCAACCTGCTTAGCACTTTGCTGCCGGCCACGAACTCGAAATATCCGGAAAGGGTGATGCCTTTCCAAGAAATGCTCGTGTTGAAACCACCTGTTGCTTTAGCTTCAGGTGTACCTGCATAGATATAACGGGCCTTCGCTGAATCGGATGTAAGATTACCATCCTTGTCATACCAGATAGGATCGCCATTTGATGGATTCACACCATACCAGTCTCTCAGGTAATAGGTAAAGAGCCTGCGTCCAGGAACTATACGGATAGGTGTGCTGTCATTGCCGTGTGCTCTTGAATCAGCTACGCTCAAATACTCTGAACCGGCAAGGTCGAGCACGAGAGAGCGGTTGAGAGCGATATTGAAGCCGGCTGTCCAGTACCAGTCATTGTTGCGGAGAATCACACCCTCCAACTGGAACTCGATACCCTTGTTTCTGATAGCGCCGACATTCATGAAGTTACTGCCGAAACCGGTCGTATAAGGAACCTGCTTGGAGAGAAGCATATCCTTGGTCTTTCTGAAATAGTAGTCCAAACTACCTGTGAGTCTGTCATCGAAGAAACCGAAATCTACACCGATATTGTATGTAGCGTTCTTTTCCCAAGAAAGATCAGGGTTTGCAGGGCTGGAAGGAACCATACCGGTAATACCGTTGTATTGAGTAGTACCATAAACGCCATAGGCTTTGTATGGAGAGATATTGTTGTTACCGTTCACTCCATAGGATGCGCGGATCTTCAATGCGCTGAGCCACTGTCTGCTCCACTTCATCCAGTTCTCTTTACTTACGTTCCAAGAACCGCCGACAGACCAGAACACACCCCATTTGTTGTTGGAGCCGAACAGTGAACTGCCGTCTGCACGAACTGAAGCCTGCAGGTAATATCTGTTCAGATAGTTGTAATCAAACACTCCGAAGAAAGAGAGAAGTGATTCATCCACGAGATTGTAATCTCCCTGGTCGTCTGCAGCAGGAGATGTGGTAGGATATGGAATCAAAGGATTCACATTAGGTGAGCTCAAGCCCAACAGGTCCATTTTGTCACGCATAGCTTCCTGTCCTGCAAGCAATCTTACAGAATGGTCACCGTACTTGTCCTCAAATGTGATGGTGTTGGATGTCGTATATCGGATGTCCTTGCTCCAGAAAGAAAATAGGGTAGCAGAACCCTTATGCGCCTCCGGGGCCCAATACTGGCGGGAATCCACATACACGAACTCCAGTCCGTTGTTTGTCTTGAAGGTGAGTTGTTTGATCGGTTTCCACTCGAGATACATGCTACCCTGAAGACGGTAGTCCTTGTCATTGTATGTATCATTCGCTGCTACCGCACGCGGGTTGGTTTCTGAGTTCTCAGGAATATTCACATTGAAACTTCCGTCCTCGTTGCGGAATGGAGTCCACGGCAAGATGGCCCACATCGCCACTGTAGGGTTCGAGTAATAGAGGTCACCCATCTGTCCGGAATTGGAGTTTGCATAGCTCAAGTTGAATTTCGCTCCGGTCTTGAGAGTTCTGGTAAGCCTCATGTCGGCATTGACTCTGGCTGTAAGTCTCTCATAGTCCACACCGTAGAACACGCCTTCGTTCTTGTGGTATGAAACTGAGGAATAATAGGAAGCCTTGTCGGTTCCGCCGGTAGCATTGATTTCATACTCCTGGAGAGATCCGACTCTGGTCAGTTCCTTGTACCAGTTGGTAGTGCCGTTGGCAAGGAGTGACTGAGGATAATAGTACTGAGAAGTAGGATCATCAGGATTGTAACCTGCATTGATGGCGCAGTCACGACGATAGGCAATAAGTTCAGAACCGGTGAGAGGTCTTACATTATTGTCATTGATAAGCTGCTGAGCACCGTATTTGGCTCTTGCGGTAAATCTTGCCTTTCCTGCCTTTCCGCTCTTGGTGGTGACGAGAATGACTCCATTCGCTGCACGGGAACCGTAAACTGATGCCGCAGCAGCGTCCTTGAGGACTGTGATGGACTCGATGTCGTTAGGGTTAAGGAAGGTGGATGATGAACCGCCGCCCACACCGGCATTTGAGAGCTGACGGAAGTCCATTGACATCACCGGAATACCGTCAACAACCCACAGAGGCTCGTTACCTGCATTGATGGAAGAGGTACCGCGCACACGGATTGAAGAGGTGGAACCAGGCTGTCCTGAACCGGATGTGATGGTCACACCGGCCATTTTTCCTGAAAGCATTTTATCAACGGATGTGGCAGGCACTTCTGCGAGCTCCGAATTCTTGACTGATGAAACAGAACCGGTATTAGCCTCTCTGCGGACTGTTCCGTAAGCCACAACGACGACATCGTCGAGGACGTTCTTGTCCGGATTGAGTCTAATGTCCAATGCTGTTCTGCCATCCACGAGTATCTCTGCTGTCGTATAACCTAAACATGATACTGTGAGGGATGCGCTCCCCGGCACTGAAATGGAATATGCTCCGTTGGCGTCAGTCATCGTATAGACTTTCGTACTGCCCTTAAGCTGGACAGATGCATAAGGGACTCCTTCGCCGGAGCTCGCATCTGTGACGAATCCTGAAACGGTCAGATTCTGCGCATTCAATGCAGAAGAAATCCCCAGAAACAGGACTGCCGTGAAAAGAAGACAAATCTTTTTCATAAGCATTTACATTAGTTTAACATATATTGATATTCTTTGGTTCAAGTATCTCTAAGCGTCCTTGACCTGCCCTTTCCGAAAAGGGCGTTTACGCAAATATCAAGATTAAATTCAAAAAAAACAATATGTAAGCAGAGCAGACCCGCATAATTTATAGTGATTTATACCGTTTTAACTAAAATTTCATAAACAAAACGAACTATTTCAGGTTAAGTTTTGAAGAAACGTAACGTTTTAATGTTTCTATTCATAAGTGAATAAAAAATAAAAATCGACTGCCTGAGCAGCCGATTTTTCACCTAAAACGTTATTTTCTTCCTTTTACGACAGGAAATGTCGGATTTCTTACATTATCCTGCTCCTTTTCCTCCGGAAAACCCTATTTTTTCTCCGGTTCAGCCGTAAAAAACTTATACTGGAACAGTACCAAATAGAAAGCGCCTACGGTGACGCAACTGTCCGCGAAGTTGAATACCGGCTCGAAGAAGCGGAACGGATGTCCCCCTATGAAAGGCATCCAGGTCGGCCAGGTCGTGTCGATGAGCGGGAAATAGAACATGTCCACCACTTTGCCGAACATCACAGGCGCATAACTTCCTCCGAACTGCGCCACCTCGTATGGTGTCGATGCAGAGAAAATCTGGCCGTAAAGCAGACAGTCCACGATATTGCCCAAGGCGCCCGCTGTAATCAATGTCAGGCCGACAAGGACTCCGGTAGGCACAGGGGCGTATTTGAGGACCTTCCCTGCGGCATCGATTTCAGCTGGCCGTCCACGCCTCACGAGGCGGGTTATCCACCAGCACAGGAATCCGAAGAGAGCCACGCGGAACGCGGTCAGCACGAATTTGCCTACCATCCCGCCGAACTTCATCCCGAATGCCATTCCCTCATTTTCGATGAAGAGAATCTGGAACCAGTTGCCGAAAACGCTGAAATGCTCGCCCAAAGTCATATTGGACTTGACCAGCAGTTTTATCACCTGGTCCACTACCACGAGAAGAATTCCTAGAATCAGCAGCCACCTGCCTTTGGAAATCCTGAATCTATTTTCCGCCATTATTGAGTTTTTCCTTCGCTTCTACTGTAAGGGTTGCGTGAGGTACCAGACGGAGACGCTCCTTAGGGATGAGCTTTCCGGTCACGCGGCAGATACCGTAAGACTTGTTCTCGATACGCACGAGCGCAGCCTCAAGGTTCTGTATGAACTTGTACTGCCTCTGAGCCAACTGGCTTGCCTCTTCACGTGAAAGCTGCATTGCGCCGTCGTCTTCTACAGTCTTGAATGAAGTGGTGGTGTCCTCGATGTCATTTGTACCGTTGTGCATCACGACATACCTGAGAGTATTGTACTCATTCTTGGCCTTGTCGAGCATCTCCAATATGATCTTCTTGAATTCCTCAAGTTCTTCATCACTGTAACGGGTCTTTTCTACAGGCTCGAGGTTTGCTTTATTTTCTTCCATAAGCGTAAGTGTTATCTGCGTGTTACCGCAATCATTATTGTATTCTCGTTCCACTCCACTTCTGTTGCCTGACCAGTCGCCTCGCCCTTTCCGGCCAATGTGACTGACAATGACAATGTCTGTGCGGAAACGTATTCTTTATATGTTTTTAAAGAGGATTCTATCTCTGCAGCGTCGTCGCCGTCCGCGTAAATGACTACATCCACCTTGTCGGTAACGTCGAAACCGCTGTCCTTGCGGATGTTCTGGATTCTGTTCACGAGTTCGCGCGCCACGCCTTCGTTCTTCAGCTCAGGGCTTACTTCGATGTCGAGGGCCAATGTGAGCGGGCCTTCTGATGCCACGAGCCATCCCGGCATGTCCTCTGACGAGATCATGTAGTCTCCAGGATTCAGCTCCACGTCACCTCCTTCGAGTTTCAATGTATATGCAACAGACTGAGCCTCAGCGTTCTGTATGGCATTGATCTCCTGCTGCGGTATGTCGGCGAAAGCAGCGGCAATCTCTTTCATTCTCTTGCCGTAAACTTTTCCGAGCGTCTTGAAGTTTGGTTTGATCTTCTTGGTGATGATGCCTGTCGTGTCGGAAATGAATTCCGCATCCTTGACATTGACCTCACCCAAAAGCAGGGCCTTGACCTTCTCGAGCTGCTCGCGGACCTTGTCTGAGATGACAGGGATCACGAGTTTGCTGAGCGGCTGACGCACCTTGATATTGACCTTCCTGCGGAGCGCAAGCACCATTGACGATGCTCTCTGAGCGAGTTCCATCCTCTCTTCGAGGTCTTTGTCAATGACGGTTTCGTCGCAGTCAGGCATCAGCACGTAGTGCACTGACTCTTCTCCGTCCGGAACCAGGTCGAGGTAGAGCTGGTCCATGTAGAACGGCGCTATCGGAGCTCCGAGCACAGCTACGGTCTTGAGCACTTCGTAAAGTGTCTGGTATGCAGCGAGTTTGTCCTCATTGTCAGCACTTCCCCAGAAGCGTTTTCTGTTCAGACGCACGTACCAGTTGCTCAGGTGGTCGCACACGAAATCCTGTATCATTCTTCCTGCGGAAGTCACGTCGTAGTCCTCGTATGCAGCCTTCACGTCTTTTATCAATGTATTGAGGAGGGAGATTATCCACCTGTCGATTTCCGGTCTGCGGCTGTACGGAACTGCCGGAGCCTTAGGATCGAAGTTGTCCACATTGGCATAAAGCGCGAAGAACGAATATGTATTGTAGAGCGTGCCGAAGAATTTTCTCCTGACTTCATCCACGCCGTCTTCATCGTAACGGAGGTTGTCCCATGGCTGGGCATTGGTAAGCATATACCATCTGAGTGCGTCCGGGCCGAATTTGTCGAGCTGCTCGAACGGGTTCACGGCATTGCCGAGGCGCTTGCTCATCTTGTCGCCGTTCTTGTCGAGGACTAGACCGTTGGAGATGACGCGCTTGAATGCAGGTGTGCCGCTTACCATGGTATGAATTGCGTGCAGGGTGTAGAACCAGCCACGTGTCTGGTCAACGCCTTCCGCAATGAAGTCTGCGGTGCAGCCGAACTTCTTGTCGCCCAGGGCACGGAGGCCTTCCTGTGCATATGGCATTGAACCTGAATCGAACCATACGTCGATAAGGTCGCTTTCGCGTACCATCTTCTTGCCTGAGTCAGATACGAGGAAAACATTGTCCACATAAGGTCTGTGGAGGTCGATCTTGTCGTAGTTCTCCTTGCTCATGTCTTCCGGATCGAAGCCTCTGTCCTTCAAAGGGTTGGACGACATTACACCGGCTGCGACAGCCTTTTCGATTTCTGCGTAGAACTCTTTCAGGCTTCCGATGCACTTCTCTTCCTTGCCGTCCTCTGTACGCCAGATAGGAAGCGGTGTTCCCCAGAAACGGCTTCTGGAGAGGTTCCAGTCCTGGATATTCTCCAGCCACTGTCCGAAACGTCCTGTGCCGGTAGATTCCGGTTTCCAGACGATGGTCTTGTTCAATGCCACCATCTGCTCCTTCACGGCCGTGGTCTTGATGAACCACGCATCCAGCGGATAGTAGAGCACCGGCTTGTCGGTTCTCCAGCTGTGAGGGTAGCTGTGGACGTGTTTCTGTATCTTGAACGCTCTTCCGTCCATCTTCATCATCATACACAGGTCGATGTCCAGTGTAGGCGCGTCTTTCGGAAGTGAGTCGTCAAATGCGTTTTTCACGTAACGGCCGGCGTATTCTTTATATTCCGGTGAAACGTGTGTCTTAACATATTCAGGGTCAAGGTCTTCCAGCGGATAGAATCTTCCGTCGTGATCGACCTGAGGCTGAGGGTTGCAGTTTCTGTCCAGCACCATCATCGGGGCAATGCCTGCTGCGGCTGCGACTTTCTTGTCGTCTGCACCGAATGTCGGGGCAATGTGGACAATACCTGTCGTGCCTTCGTCCGTGGAGACGTAGTCGCCGGTAATTACCCTGAACGCATCGCCTTCAAGCGGCTTGAACCAAGGAATCAGCTGGTGATATCTTACGCCTGCGAGCTCTGAACCCTTGAATGTTCCTTCGAGGACCTTGAACGGGATCAGCTTGTCGCCCTGCTTGTAGTCGTCGAGGGAGAGTTCCGCCGCCTTAGGATTGAACCAGTCTGAGACCAATGCCTTGGCTACGATGTAGATAGCCTCCGCACCGGTGTACGGGTTGAAGGACTTCACTCTGACATAGTCAATGTCAGGGCCGACGCAAAGTGCTGTGTTTGAAGGCAATGTCCACGGTGTGGTGGTCCATGCCAGGAAATATACAGGAAGTGTCTCCAGTCCGAAGAGCGGCTGCGACTTGGCATCCTTGATGACTTCGAACTGCACAGTGGCTGTGGTATCCGTAACGTCCTTATAGCATCCAGGCTGGTTCAGCTCGTGTGAGCTGAGGCCTGTTCCGTCGGACGGAGAATACGGCTGTATGGAAAATCCCTTGTACAGGAGTCCCTTGTCATATATCTTGCGGAGAAGATACCACAATGTCTCGATGTAGCGGTTGTCATAGGTGATGTACGGGTCGTTCATATCCACCCAGTAACCGATGCGCTCGGTCATGTTCACCCACTCACGAGTGTATTTCATCACCTCGTGACGGCAAGTATCATTGTATTCTTCTACCGATATCTTCTTTCCGATGTCATCCTTGTGGATTCCGAGTTTCTTCTCCACACCGATCTCCACAGGCAGTCCGTGGGTATCCCAGCCTGCACGGCGGTTTACCTTGAAGCCGCTCTGGGTCTTGTACCTGCAGATGGCATCCTTGATGGAACGCGCCATAACATGGTGAATACCAGGCATTCCGTTTGCAGAGGGAGGTCCCTCGAAGAAAATGAACTCCGGAGCGCCTTCTCTAAGTTCGAGTGATTTCTCAAACGCATTATGTTTCTTCCACCTGTCCAGCACTTCACTGCCGACAGTTACCAGATTCAAGCCCTTGTATTCTTTGAATGTCATAGTTTTTTATATAATTTTGCAGTCTGCAAAGATAGGAATTTTTAATTAAGAAGAAAAAATATATAATATAATAGGTATGAACACATTGGATATCATATTGATTATCTGTCTCTCCGCCGCCCTGATCGAAGGTCTAGTCAGGGGCTTCACGGAGCAGATCATCGCATTGGTGTCCATCATTGCCGGTACCTGGGCAGCGTTTAAGTTCTCGCAGCTTGTCTGCTCCATGCTCCAGCCGTATCTCCAGATTTCCGAGAAGGTCCTGTACGTGATTGTCTTCGTCATGATGATTGTCGTGGTCATTCTGCTGCTGCGGCTTCTCGGCAAGGTAATCAAGGCCAGCATCAAGTTCGTGATGCTCGGATGGCTGGACAGGCTGCTCGGCGCGTTGTTCGCATTGATAAAAGTTTCATTGATCATAGGAATAGTAATTATACTTGTCAATACGATAAACTCCTCGTTTCATATTGTCTCCGAGTCGGTTATGGAGAATTCCGTCATATACGCGCCGATGAAGAGGTTCGCGTATGGAGTTTTCCCGTATTTTAAAGAACTTCTTTTCAAGAATTAGAAAATATGTCACGTATATTATTTATAGAAACATCTACTGCATTGTGCTCCACCGCCCTTTCTGAGGACGGCAAGATAGTCTCCGTCAGGGAAAACGCTGAGCGCAAACACGCATCGCTCACGGCGCCGTTCATCAAGGAGATGCTCGATGAAAGAGGCCTGAGTGTGAAGGACTGCGATGCCGTATGTGTAAGCAAGGGTCCCGGGTCATATACCGGTCTCCGTGTGGGTGTATCTACTGCCAAGGGCCTGTGCTTCGGCGCGGGCATTCCTTTGGTCGCCATAGGCTCGCTGGACACTCTCGTCTGGCAGGCTATCGGGGAAGGTCTTCTTCCTGAAGGGTGCAAGTACATTGTCCCGATGATAGATGCGAGAAGGATGGAGGTCTATACTGCCGTTTTCAATGCTGATGGCAGCCAGGCGAGCGAAACTGAGCCGAAAGTCATTGACTCAGAAAGCTTTGCCGATATTCTGAGCGAGGGTCCGGTCCTGTTCATCGGCGACGGTGCGGACAAATGCAGGGAGACCATCCTGTCTCCGAATGCGCACTTTGTCCAGGCTTGTCCGAAGGCTGAGTCAATGCTGGTTCCGGGATCGAAACTGCTGTCTGAGGGCAAAACCGAGGACGTGGCTTATTTCGAGCCGTTCTATCTGAAGCAGTTCGTGCCGACTGTGTCCAAGAAAAAGATTCTGTAGTTGATTTTGATTGGTTTTTCGGGGATAGCTTCCTTTCGGAAAAGGCAGTGCAGCGGGTATGCACGGCTGATGAAAAGGAGCTGGACCGGAAAGACACGCAAAGATCCGCATTTTGTTTGCGGAAGGTGTAGCGAAAAATGTTCCGCTGCGCTGTAATAGTATATATAATCAGTTGAAAATGAAACGAACCATTTACCAATCTCCGGCACTTTCTGTCGTGGAGATTTTCGCAGAAGCATCATTCTGCCAGTCGAAAGACGTTCATCCGAATTCTTTCGTTTTTTCACCAAGTGAAGCTTTCGGTCTTTTGGAAGAGGAGGACTAGGGATGAGGAAGATATTGACCTTCGCAGCCATTTTGGCTGCCGCCATTTCCTGCAACAAAGCGGAAATCATCGTCCCGAACAAGCCTCTTGGCGATTCGGTAACTCTCACTGTTACAAGTACTAAGGTCGGCATTGACGGAAACTCCTATGTATTCGAGCCGGGCGACCGGATTTTCGCTAAGGCTTCGAACGGAAGCACTGCCACGCTGAGCAACACGGACGATGCGCCGGGCACTTTCTCCGGGACTTTCAGCGAACCGGTCAGCGATGACGCGGCCATCGATCTGTCCTACAACTGCGACGGTTTCACGCAGAACGGCAAGCCATGGCTCTCCGCCCACGATGAGCAGTTCTCAAGGGACTCCGACGGCAGGATTCTTCTCAATGCTGAGTTCAGCGCGCCTGCGGGCGTCCGTGCCATAGCCATCACCACCGGCTTCGACGCGACTGTCGATTTCCACGCCAAGAGCCCTGTCTCCGGTTTCGACGGCAAGACGTTTTCCGGCAATGCCTCAGTTACCGGCCTAAGCGTGTCCGCCGCCAACGGCTTCACGACTTTTGTCAATGTTCCTGACGGTCTCGAGGGTGGGTTCTACTTGAAATTCTCCGACAGCGAGGCCCGGTCAATGTTCAAGAGCTACGCTTCCGGCAGCGTCATCAGCCAGAACACCAGGGTCTCTGTCAATGAATTTGTGCCAGCAAGTGTGACGTTTGATGTGAACATCTCGGGTTTCCCGACTTCATACAGTTACTATGCCGCGAACGAGGGTATCGATGGAATATCCGTAAAAGATGTAGCCAAAGCCAATAGCATTTCAAATGACTGGATGGGCTCAGGCTCAGCGTCTTACGTCATGACCTCAACGGGGATTCCGTCCAGGCTCCTGACATTCGAGTCCTTCACGCTGAGTGTTGACGGCAAGGAAGAGGTCAGATCTTCACGGGAGGAGGCTGGGACGCCAATCGTGGTGGAGGCGACTCCGGGCCACACGTGGGGCCAGAAAGACATCACCGCCACAGTGACCTACAAGGACGTGGAAGGCAACGAATACTCTGCCACCAAAACCATCACGCGCCACATCACCGGCCTGCCATACGTTGCTGCGCCACCGAAGGACAAGGGAGACAATCCGTGGACGAGCAATTATGCGTGGGGACTTAATCAAGTTACATTCAGTGCAGACAACGTGGCCCTGTCAGCGACTTCCAGAGCACCGGCCATAACATCCCCGGCTTTCCACATCCCTGAGAAGCTGGATGTGACGGTAAACACCAATCACAGTCTGGCTAATGCTTATATCTTTTTTGGAGACAGGAAAACTGTCTTTGAGGTCGCAGCGAATAACGAGACCATTATCTCAAACGGCGACGAGTGCACCAAGTTAGCCATGTCCGGCAACGGCAGTCTCGCCCCTTCCGGCAACACGGTCACCTGCAAAAGCAACTACACCATGACCGGCCCGTCCGTCACGATCTTCTCCGTCGCCATCAACTACCGATAGCGAATACCGATAGCGAACGCTCACACGCAGAATGCCTCCGCTCAACATGGGCGCATTTTGGAACAACCTGAATGTCATGCATCTTGGCAAATAGCTATCAATCAAGCGATTACGCGAAACACTCAAAGCCAGGTTACCCTAAAAAACACAGGACCTGGCTTTCTGCATTTTACGCAACTATCAGAGCCTCAACGACTTACACGATTTCTCGACTCACAGGTTGTTCCAGCTTCTTTTTTTTCCCCATGTTAATCTGTTCTTGACATTTCCATGGGCAAAAGTACGGGACCGCTAAAAACGCGTCAATACGTAACCGCGGAGACGCTTACTATCGTACGGAAAAAAGTTTACCGGCATTGACCAGCTGGCGCAACCTGTAAGTTGCTGTTTATTAAGCATTTAACCAAAATCAGAGTTGTGGTTTTCACAACTCTGAAAATGCTTAATATGTTAATACACAACCAATTACGCGGTGCGCATATTTTCAACGGCAAATCTCGTCAATCTTGTCGATGAGGGTCTTGTCCTTCTCCTGTTCTGATGGAGGCAGGGCATCGAACGGGACGATATCAGCGTGGATGAAATTAGCCTTGTCTGTCTTTGGACCCGGAGCATAACCCATTATCAGTTCGGATACCAACCAGCGACGATGTTCCGCCTCATAGACCGGGCGACGGTCCGGCATAGACAAATCGTAACAGAGACGGCGGAGCGGCATTGCATTAGCGCAATAGATGCTAGAGAATTTATTTGATTCCGATTGCTTGTACCATGCTTCCTCAACTGTTTTGGACGGATCTTTAGCGTAGGCCTGGTCATAAATGAAGTTCACCCTCTGGCCTAGCATTGACCTTCTCTGAAACAGCGCGTCGTCATGCGCTGAAGCAGGCCCGAACACCACGAGATTTCCATACATATTAGTTTCATGAGCCTTATCAATGAGGGCCACTGACTCCTCCAGGAAAAGCGCTATCGACGGAATATCATATGCTGCGCGAGGAAGATGCAGGACGCGGGCAGAAACCTCCGTATCATTCTTGCCGCAGACTATGATGCGCACATCATTGGCAGTATCAGCCAAGACATTGACTATGAAATCCTTAGCTTCGGCAGACTCGACAGCAGCATCGATGAAGTTCCACTTGATGTCCAATATATCGCCGTTGTCCGCATGATGTATCTCGGTCTTGGAATCTGGCGACATATAAGTCCACTCGGACATTGCGAACAAATGCGGGCGGGAAGCGATCAGCATATCTCTGAACGTTTTCATTCCGGTATCAACAAATGAAATCTCAGTTTTTCTGCCGAATTCCGTATAACTCGGATAGTGGCAAATATGTGCAGCGGTGTATGCGGCTGACTGAGCTGCCTTCCCGGTGCCGACAATGATTATATGACACGTTTTGTCTTCGCCAGATTTGATGACAGGAAGAAAATCCGTTCCTACCATCAATTGTTCTGCATAGTATTCATAGTCATTGATAACATCCACAAGCAGCAAGCGGCTTTCGCCATTCTGACGATAGTATTGAAAAACCTCTTGCGTAACAGTCTCATTGATACTTAGATAGCAATAAACATCGTGTGTCGCTGAGGAGCATATTTCTTTAAGCATTTCGAGAGCCTGAAGGCTTTTTGCGTCATGGCCCGGTTCATTGTCTTCTCCGATTATGTAAATCATATCCGCATTCGAGGCATCAGTCGAAAGCAAGTCTTCGTACGAGTCCCTTAAGCCATTGTAATACACCACTTTGCTATTGGTACATACCGGATTTGGACTCATTACGACTATGCTGCGGCTGTCATTTTTCAGCGAATCCACAATACGCTGCAGTTTCTTGCCGCTTCCAAGTACAAGTATGTGATGCTGGAAATTGTATCTGCGCTTTCCTTCACGTACAGAGGTCCCGATATTCTCAAGGACATTGATAAATGTGCTGACGAGCAATGCGGAAAAGAGAAAAATGCTGAGCAGCGCCATAAAGAGGCCGAACCACTCGTGTCCGCTGCTTGCCCCGAGCATAAAGTTGCCGGGATCGAGGAATATGGCCAATGTCTCTCGCCATCCAAAGGCCGCATTTCCACGAACCAAAGCGTAAATCAATGCTCCGCCCAATGCGATGGCCGATATCACCATCAGCCATATCAGCTGGGTACCCTTACCGGACGCCACCAACTTGTCAAATTTCCGTTTCAGCATACGTTCAAAGTATTTGGTTGAAAATCAGCCATTAAATCTCATCATCACTATCCCAATCCGGTTCCACTTCAGTTACTGACTTATCCGCTTTCCAACCGTAAAGAGCTTTAACATTTACTTGATCCCCTCCGTTTTTGACAGTTACCCAATACGTTGTTTTGTCTCTGATTGTTGAATCCCCATTAAACTCCACAATCATCATTCTTATTATTGCAGTATTGTACGCCGCCTCCATATATACCCAATATACCGCTTCCTTTCTGCCTAGAGGAGTAACATATCCAACACTCCAACATGGGATCGCCCCACGGATTAGTTCATAATTCACACCATCAGTTTGATTGGCATCCATAAAATGACGTATGGAATTATTAACTAATCCGTCAAATACTAAAGCTGTGCAGCTAGCTGTGTACCCAGATGATATCTCCTTCACATAACCGGCAGCAAATTTTAAACACTTTGCCGCATCTACAAATTTTTTCCAATTCTGCATAATAATAATTTTTAAAGTGTTATTTCCTTTGTGGTATTTCCACACGTATCTATATAATAGAATTTATTGTTCTTATACACTAAAGCTTCACCTTTATAGAACGGCGAAGCGTACTCAAAAATCATAGGAATTCTCTCGACACCATCAGTATCTATATATCCGTATCTCATACCTACAGCATAGTATCCAGGCCGTCCATTGACATATACACCATTTCCAACCATTGCAAGGCCATCTGAATAGTATGAGATTTCATCATACTGTGGTTTCACAATAACCTTTTCATCCTTATTCATCACTCCCCATTTGAAACTCTCCTGATAATCCCCATACTCCCCTATCTGGATATATTCGTTATTCGCAGAAACCCGGCATCGTGCATAAGTTCCATGCGATTCCTCCTGATTGTACCCTAATGCCACATAATCATTGTACTCAGACTCGCACTCTTCAATTGCTGAAATATTACTCGTCTGGCGAAGAATATTCATATAATCCTCATAGGCACATCGGACTGAAGCCCCGTGCACATTTTCAGGAACTGGGTTTCGCATTACCAATGTCCAATATATCCCATATAATGATGCAGCTTCATCGAATTTGCCGACATTGCAATAAAGATCACGCAAAAAGCGACGCAACCTTACAAGCCCTTTGCCTTTCGGGCACGACGCTACTGAACGTAAGGATTTGCAATATATCTTAAGAAGCATTTTTTCAGCCTCTTTTGCACGATTGTTCGTAATAAGCCATTTTGCCAGACTCGTAACAGGCTCAAGGCTCTGCAATGCGAATCCATATGTAGAATGATACGAATCATACACCCAATCCAACTCTGGAATATGCACAAGCCAGGATGAAGCCATATGAAAAACAATGTCAACAACTTTATTGGCCTTCTCTGGTTCCCATAGCATGAGATAATCATCTGCAAGATGTATCGCGACCTTTGCAAGCCTGCAATACATATCATTATCCTTCGAGCCGAATCCTTTAATTTCCCGCAACGCTTGATACATATCATTCATTTGCTCTTCCTCAGTTTCCCCGAACTGATTATTTCTCAGTTCACGCTGACGCTTATATTCATCCCATTCCTCCAAATAATGCGAAAAGTCCGACTTACCATATTCTCTTGAAGAAGGATTATATTTAACAAAGGAGAATTCGCCCATGATAGCATCAATACTTTGACGCGAATAATAATCCAATTGATCCAATCCCGCATCTCTATATAGCTCTTTCTCACGAGATTCATCTATTTTAAAGACACTCTTCATAAACCTGATGACATCACACCAGCGACGACAACTTTCCGTTTCATATCCGGTCACATCTATGAATAAATCTGTACGCTTTGCCCTCAAATACTCGTCATATGGGAAACTTGCGTATTCGCACAACATATACCTGATTGTATCTGCATTATTCCAGGTCAAAACTCGCTTACCTCTGACATTGAAAATAGCGAGACATGCGTTGCGAACTTGCGAAACAATTTTCTCTTTTTCATCTGGAGAACTAACTTTAAACAGTTCATATTGAAGGCGCTGATAGTTAGCATAGTTCTCAGGGTCTGCCAAATACGATTTGTTTTCTTCCAAATAGGCCAATGCGTCTAAAATCAAGTCCGTTCTATTTCCAATCTCTGATTCAATGATCAAATCTGTAATCCAATAGAACAACTCAGAAGATATATCTTTGCGTTCAAAACACCCTTCTATAAATTGCACTATATCATCTTCTTCAAGTCCTTCGCGATACAATTCCGTCAATAGATGTCCATAAAAATAATCGGATGAACTATCAGTAAACTTTTTGAATGCATCTAAGTTATTGTTCTTTATAATCTGAAACATCAATTCTTTAGAAGAACTATCAGAGGAATTATCAGACCTCTCATTATCCAGAAGGACATCTATATATGCGGAACGCATACTCTGAGATGAATCCTCAGAACTTCTCTCAATGCTCTTTTTCAGAATGTTGTGCTCGAGATTCCAGCGTCCAGTCAATGAGTTTTTCCTTAACAAACCTTTAATCCAGGAAACAAAACCATTGAATTCCAACTGATTCCAAGCATCACCGCACACCTCAGCGATTTCCGACTCCAGGACGCCTTCATGAGACAAGGCCGCAAGCCTTACCGTGTTTCTCACTACATTCGAGTCGAAGAAACTGCAACTCAGTTCAACAAATTGATTAAAAAGCCGGCCAGGGTCAGGATTAAAAGAGTTCAACAACCTTGTGATATATGAAGCAATTTTCATATCATCGCGTTCAAACTTTTCATTGTTCACTGCCCGAAAATCACTGTCGCTCAATTCGTCAAGAACAGACAACACAAGACGAAGCCACAACGGCGAAGAATATGCGAAAACGCCGTTCTCACATTTTTTCTCCAATATTATTTCTATCTGTTTGTCAGATATTTCCTTCATGCCACGTTTTAGCGTCCGAGTAATCAATTCGACTGCTTCCTCTCGCGTAAACCCGTTAAGATGAAGTACATTATAATTGCTGAACTTATCCACTAGTTTTTCTGTACAACCTGGAGTGGCCGTACAAAGAAACGGAACACAGAACGGAATAAAGCTCAGATCTTTCAGGACAGTATTTGAAGAAGCCGAAAAAGCCATACTGTCGTACGAATCCAGAAGCACAATCGGCTTAAAGCCTCTACTTACCGCTATCAAAATCAAGCTGTTAAACACTGCAACCTCGTCACGAGATAACGACTCTCCTGAACTTCTGGAAGGTATATCATCTAATGCTACTGAAAGTTGGGAAATCCAGCGCTCCAACACCATATTCGGATTCCGCGATGACTCTGTCAAGCCTGCTGCATTGGCAAGAATAATATAATTATCATCCTTATCCTGTAATAGTCGGTCATATACTTTACATAACACAGCACTCTTACCATAACCTGAATCTCCTATCAGAAACCATCCGTTTACATCATTTATTTCCAAGGGGTTATAGCCAGACAGGCATCTGTAGATTTCATTCACGATATCTTCCCGTCCACAGAATCCATATATACGGCGTGAAGCAAAAGCATCAAAAATCTTTTCTTCATACTGGTCTGGCGAAATATCAAGTTTCGATGACTCATATTCAAGAATATCATTCAGGAGTGCGTCATATACTTTATTTCCGAAATCTTCCAGACCACATATTGTATTCTTGTCTGTATCCCATTTGGCATTATAACTGATTGCACGCTGACCAACAGAGGCAAGACGATTGTCAATACTGGCTTTAAGTCGTCCCAACTTAGCTTTCTTATACTCTTCTGTCTCTACATACACTGGAAGATATTCGTCCGGTATGGAATTATACACGCCAGAATCCCTATAGAAGAAAAAACTATGCTCAAGAAGATCAGAATTTCCAAGAGCTCCATATATCATCTCCAATTCAGTTACACTACAATCTGAATCACAATCAATGTCACGCGCCACATCGTGCACACGTTCTTTAGGCGGAATCCAGCCATACCTATCCCCAAGCAGGCCGATAAAATAAGGCTTATCTCTTTCTATTGCATCCAGACAAATATGAAGAATCTTAGACTCTTTTTTGTCTTCTCTTTCAGATGTAGTATCAATTCCCCATCTCAAATCTGTGACCTGAACATTTATACCATATAAGTACAATGTATCCTGCAACTTAGGCAGAACGATTTTCTTTATCCAATCCCGCTCCGCCTGCATATCCTTAAACGTGCTACTAAGAAATATGCTTATGTTTTTTTTATCTATAGCATACATATGCGAACAATATCCCTATCGTAATGGTCAGAATAATCTTCTACATCAGATTTACAGCTTATAATACGACTTAGAATATTAATCTTCCTTATATTCTCGTTGTACAATCTCGTAAATTTAAGACTATGTTAATAAAATATATGGTGCTAATATATAGCGGCAACAAAGATAGTGGTTTTAGGGATAAGAAAAAATCCCGGCAGGAGTTAAACCTGTCGGGATTCGTTATTGATAGGACAAAAACTTAGTTTTTGTTCTCTTTTCTGTCTCCACGGCCTCTGCCACCACGACGAGGACCACGGTCTCCACGGGACTGGCGACCCTGTCCCTGAGGCTGAGCAGATGCTGAAGCGAGGCCTGCGTTAGGTGAAAGATCTTTCTTTCCGTAAACCTCACCGTTGCAAATCCATACCTTGATACCGAGAGCACCAACCTTGGTGTGAGCTACTGCGAGAGCATAGTCGATATCAGCACGGAATGTGTGGAGCGGTGTACGACCTTCCTTGAACATTTCGCTTCTTGCCATCTCGGCGCCGCCTACACGGCCACTGATCTGAACCTTGATACCTTCAGCACCTACACGCATTGCGGTAGAAACTGCAAGCTTGATAGCTCTTCTGTATGAAACACGGCCCTCAATCTGACGAGCGATGCTGTCAGCAACGATGCTCGCGTCAACTTCCGGTCTTCTGACTTCGAAGATGTTGATCTGAACCTCTTTGCTTGTGACTTTCTTAAGTTCCTCCTTAAGTTTGTCCACTGCACTGCCGCCCTTGCCGATGATGACACCTGGTCTTGCAGCCTGAATCGTCACTGTGATAAGTTTGAGAGTTCTCTCAATGACAATCTTGGAAATGCTTGCATTGGCAAGACGATTTACGAGGTACTTGCGGATCTTGTAGTCTTCCGCGATTTTCTCAGCGTAATTATCACCACACCAGTTAGAGACCCAACCACGGGTGATACCGATTCTGTTGCTGATAGGATTAGTTTTCTGTCCCATATTATTTATTGTCCTCCACTGTTGATGGTTTCTTTACGTCAAGGATAATAGTAACGTGGTTGGAACGCTTGCGGATTCTGCCGGCTCTACCCTGAGGGCAAGGACGGATTCTCTTGAGTGTACGACCTTCATCGACCATGATAGTCTTGACGATGACGTTACCGTTGTCCAATTCTTTAGCTTTGTCCTGGTTTTTGGCCTCCCAGTTAGCGATTGCACTGCGAAGGAGAGTCTCAAGAACCTTTGAAGGAGCCTTCTTGGAGAACTTGAGCAGATCCAGAGCGTGGTTAACTTCCACACCTCTTACAGTGTCTGCAACGAGACGCATCTTACGAGGGGATGACGGAACGTCATTTGCCTTCGCAATAGCAGTCTGGCGCTTAATCTCTTTCAGTCTTTCGGCCATTTCTCTTTTACGTTTTCCCATAATTTCTGATCAATTAAGCGATTTTACTTATTGTTACCTGAATGGCCTCTGAAAGTCCTAGTTGGAGCGAACTCTCCAAGCTTGTGGCCTACCATATTCTCGGTTACATATACAGGAATGAACTTATTCCCGTTATGAACGGCGATAGTATGACCTACGAAGTCAGGAGAGATCATGCTTGCGCGTGACCAGGTCTTCACGACCTCTTTCTTCTTGCCGCCTTCATTCATAGCAAGAATTCTTTTTTCCAGAGCTTCCTGGATATATGGACCTTTTCTTAATGAACGACTCATAATCTCTTAAGTTTAATTCCTGTTATTTCTTTCTTCTTTCAATGATGAACTTGTTTGAAGTAGCCTTAGGATTACGTGTCTTGTAGCCCTTTGCAGGAAGTCCCTTACGAGATCTCGGATGACCACCGGAAGCACGACCTTCACCACCACCCATCGGGTGATCAACCGGGTTCATAACAACACCACGGTTGTGTGGACGTCTGCCGAGCCATCTGCTGCGACCAGCTTTACCATAAGACTCCAAATTGTGTTCTGGATTCGATACGACACCTACTGTAGCACGGCAGGATACGAGAACCATTCTTGTCTCACCTGAAGGCAGACGAAGAATAACGTGGTTTCCTTCACGAGCCGCAATCTGAGCGTAAGTACCTGCAGAGCGTGCCATTGCACCACCCTGACCAGGACGGAGCTCGATGTTGTGTACGAGTGTACCGACTGGAATTTCCCCAAGAGGGAGAGCGTTACCAAGCTCAGGAGCAACGCCTGAACCTGACTCGATGACCTGACCTACCTTAAGTCCGTTAGGAGCAATGATGTATCTCTTCTCATTGTCCTCGTACTGTACGAGCGCGATACGTGCGCTACGGTTCGGGTCATATTCTATAGTGAGGACAGTTGCCTTGCACTCATCTTTAGCACGATGGAAGTCGATGATACGGTACATTCTCTTGTGTCCGCCACCGAGGTAACGCATGGTCATCTGACCTGTATTGTTACGTCCGCCTGTGCTCTTAAGAGGTTCCAGCAATGATTTCTGCGGCTTCTTGGCGGTGATATCGTCAAAAGCGCTGATTACTTTGTTCCTTTGACCAGGAGTAACCGGTTTAAATTTTCTTGTTGCCATTGCCTTATCCCTTAAATATTACTATAGAAATCAATCTTATCTTCTCCGGCAAGAGTAACGTATGCTTTCTTGAAGTGATTCATACGGCCTCTAAGCATGCCGGCCTTTGTATAACGGGATTTTCTTTTCCCGTGGTAATTCAATGTATTGACAGCAGCGACTGAAACATTGTACATCTGCTCTACGGCAGCCTTGATTTCAATCTTGTTTGCATCACGGTCAACAATGAATCCATAACGGTTCAACTTTTCGCCCTGAGCCGTCAACTTTTCTGTTACAATTGGCTTAATGATAATTCCCATCTCTCAATCTTTTTAGCGTGCAACTCTTGAGGCGAGGATATCCTGAACACCATCAACAAGCACCATAGAGTGTGCATTCATGACAGCGTAGGTGTTGATCTCATTGACAGAGATAACTTTTACCTGCTCGAGGTTACGTGATGAAAGGTAAATATTGGCAGAGTAGTCAGGAAGAACGAAAAGCACTTTCCTGTCGCCTGCCTTGATGGCTGAAAGAATGTTCAAGAACTCTTTTGTCTTAGGTGCCTCCATTTCGAATGGTTCTACCATGACAATCTTGTTCTCTTTTGCCTTGTAAGAAAGAGCAGAGAATCTTGCGAGTTGTTTGAGCTTCTTGTTGAGCTTCATATCGTAGCAGCGTGGCTTAGGACCGTGTGCACGACCACCACCTACATAGATATTTGATTTCAATGATCCGTGACGAGCTCCACCGCCACCTTTCTGACGACCCTGTTTCTTGGTGCTGTAAGAAATCTCGCTTCTGTCTTTGGTTCTTGCGGTACCCTGACGCTGGTGAGCGAGATACTGAAGAACATCGAGGTAGATAGCGTGATCATTCGGTGCAACGCCGAAAACTTTCTCGTCGAGGACAACCTTCTTTCCGGACTCAGATCCGTCAATCTTCAAAACTGACAATTCCATAATTAATCCTCCAACATTACATATGAACCTTTAGCTCCAGGTACAGAGCCTTTCACTACGAGAAGGTTGTTCTCAGGGATAACTTTGACAACCTGAAGGTTGAACACCTTCACTCTCTCATTTCCCATGTGGCCTGCCATTCTCATTCCCGGGAATACGCGTGATGGCCAAGAAGATGCACCCATAGAACCAGGATGACGAAGTCTGTTGTGCTGACCGTGGGTAGCACCGCCTACACCGGCAAAGCCGTGGCGTTTAACGACTCCCTGGAATCCTTTACCTTTGGAAGTACCGATAACGTCCACATACTCGACGCCTTCGAAAATGTCAGCGACGGTGAGGACATCACCTAATTTAAGCTCTCCTTTGAAATCTGCTGCAAATTCAGCAAGTTTACGGTGAGGAGTGGTTCCTGCCTTTGCAAAATGCCCTTTGAGAGGGGCGCTGGCGTGTTTCTCTGTGGTTTCGTCATAGGCGAGCTGTACGGCGGCATAACCATCTTTTTCTACCGTACGGAGCTGCGTAACAACACACGGACCAGCCTCAATAACGGTGCATGGAATATTTTTTCCATCAGCACCGAAAACGGAAGTCATTCCGATTTTTTTTCCAATTAATCCAGGCATTGGTTTGATAATTAATTGTTTGTTAATACTTTATCGTATCTCCGCATATTTTGCGGGCTGCAAATGTACGAATAATTTTCTAATTTTCAATAACTTCCAAGAAAATTTTGTCGGGCCTACCTGTACTTGTCGTATCCCGGCATCCTGGTGCTGTTCACCAGTTCCTTGTACTGTTTGTCGTCGCGAGGGCATATCAGCAGGACGTCCTCGGTATCCACCACGATACAGTCCTCCAGGCCCCTTAGAATCAGAAGTTTCTCCTTGTCTTTTGTCAATATTATGTTTCTCTTGTCGTTCTGGAGAATCACTTTGGACGTGTTTGCGATATTGCCGTCGCTGTCTTTATTGCTGATGCTCGAGTAAAAATTCTCCCAGCTGTCAATGTCAGACCAGCCGAAATGCACAGGATAGAGCCAAGCGCGGTCGGTCTTTTCCATCACTCCATAGTCGATCGACAATTTAACGCAGTCGGTATATGCCCTTTCGATAAAGACTTTCTCCGCAGAGCTGCCGAGAGCGCCTTCCCATCCGTCGAACAATCTGGTAATTTCCGGGATATACTTCTCCATTTCTTCCTTTATGACGCCTGCCTGCCATACGAAAATACCTGAATTCCAGAAGAACTCACCGCTGCGGTAGAACACCTCGGCTATCTGGGCATCAGGTTTTTCCGTGAACGTCTTCACCTTTACCGGTTCCAGGCTGTTGCAGGCATCTTTTCCGCCGACGACCTGTATATAGCCATATTCCGTATCCGGACGGCTCGGCTTGATTCCCAATGTCATCAGCACCGGGTTCTTCTCCGCGTAGTCCAGGGCATTGGTCAATGTCTCCTTGAACAGTTTCTCGTCATTGATCACAAGGTCCGCAGGAGTCACGGCGGCGACGGCATGCGGGTTCCTCTTGAGCAGATGATATGTGGAATAGGCAACGCAAGGTGCCGTGCGTCTCGCATAAGGTTCCAGAAGCAGGTTCTCTTCCGGAAGTTCCGGAATCTGTTCCTTTATGATGTCTTTGAACTTCGCAAGGGTTATGACAATGATGTTTTCCGCAGGGACTACGCCTGTGCATCTGTCATAAGCCATTCTTACCAATGATTTGCCGGTTCCGGAGATATCCATAAAATGTCCGGGCATTCCTTCTCTGCTGATAGGCCAGAAGCGGTTCAGATGCCCGCCGGCCATGATTACGCAATATTGATTATTCTTCATATATTATGAAAGTCGTGTGTGTTAGTGTCATCAATAATATATCGGCACGAATGCGGACGGGAAATAGTTGATTTCCACGTTGTCACCATCATACGTCACAGCAGCCACATCGAACAGCACTTCGAGGTCATTGCCCAATACCGGCGAATTCTTCGACAGATATCTGCGTGCCGCTGAAGCGATATGCTGCTGTTTCGCTGCCGTTACAGCATCCTGAGGCTCACCCTGCACAGGTGCCACACGGCTCTTGACCTCTACAAAATGTATTCCATCAGGGGCCAATGTCACAATGTCGATTTCCAGGTGCCCGCTTCTCCAGTTCCTGTCCAATATCGTGTGTCCGCGTTCTATCAGGAACTGACAGACATCGTCCTCTCCGTGTTTTCCAAGCGCTCCTCTTCCCCTCATATATAATATATGTATATCAATGTCATTTGTCGAAGGTGACTACCGTCACACCCGCTCCGCCGAGCTGCACGCTCTCATCATTGACAGAAACCACTCCCGGAGTCGCTCTGAGGAACTTCTGGATTTCCTCTCTCAGTGCTCCCGTTCCTTTTCCGTGGATAATGCGGACCGAATGGACGCTGAGCATGATGGCATCGTCTATATAACGCATCACGTTTTCCAGCGCCTCGCCCACTCTCTGGCCCCGCACGTCGAGTTCCATCTTGAAGTTCAGCTTCCTTTCCGAGAGCGAACTGTCTATCGCCGAAGTGGACTGAACCGGCTTCGGAGCAGCTTTCACCGCTTCTTTATATTCGTTGGAGGTGATCCGCTCCACCTTGTCAAGCGGCATCTTGCTCTTGATGCTGCCGATGATGACTGTAACCGCCTTGTTGGAAACGCTGGACACTTCGCCCACCATCCCATTGGCCTTCACCCTCACTTTCTCGCCGATCTGGACAGGGCCGCTGCGGAAAGCATTGATCTTTCTCTCCTTCTCGGCAGCCTCTTCCATCTTCTTCTGCTCCTCGCTTCCGGCACGTCCCGCCTTGCGCATCTGCTGACGTTTCTGCCGCTCGCTCACCTGACGGATTTTCCCTTCCAGGTAGCTGTCACGGTCCTTCTTGTCCTGTTCCTTCTTCACCGCCAGGGCATTGACAAAATCCTGGAGATTCTCCCTGGCCTTTATCGTCTCGGCCTTCTCAGCCTGCTTCTCGCGGATAGTGCGGATGGTCTTTTCCACCTGGCGGTTTGCGCCTTTCACGATGTCCTCCGCCTCTTTTTTCGCCTCGTCGATAATTTCCTTCCTCATCTTGCGGATATCCTCGAGCTCCTTCTGATACTTGTCGGTAATGCTTTCGAGGGTCTTGTCCGTGTTCCTGATTTTCTGGATTTTCTCGTCGAGGACTCTTCTGTTGCGGGCGATTTTCCGCAGGTTCCGTTCAATGCCGACAAACTCTTCGCCTGCACGGTCTTCCGCGTCTTTGATTATCGCCTCGGGAAGGCCCATTTTCCTCGCCAGCTCGAATGCGAAAGAGTTGCCCGGCAGCCCCATTTCGAGTTTGAAGAGCGGGGCAATGTTCTTGGCGTCGAACTGCATGGCACCGTTCAGCACGCCGGTATCCGCGCCTGACGCATACAGTTTCAGGTTCGTGTAATGTGTCGTGATGACGCCATATACGCCTCTTTTGTCGAACTCGCTGAGGATGGCTTCCGCTATGGCTCCCCC
>ULTU01041324.1_pt1 | contig 27495 bp, 26 predicted proteins | sample 1957861 | NCBI WGS metagenome assembly ULTU01 (sample SAMEA4835742, study PRJEB28245) | human gut metagenome | biome: gut microbiome; material: fecal sample | place: Denmark | collected 2008
CCGTTGCCGCCGCCCTTGACAGCCTGGAAGTAGTCGCCCTGGGAAGCCTGAATGTTGCCGAGGCCGGGGCCGCCGCGCATTACGTTCAGGATAACGCAGGGAAGCATTGCACCTGCGCAGTAGGAGATACCCTCCTGCTTCAGGGAGATGCCGGGGCTTGAGGAGGAAGTGATCGCACGGGCGCCGGTGCCGGCTGCGCCGTAGATCATGTTGATCGCCGCGACTTCGGATTCCGCCTGCAGGAAGCAGCCGTTTACGTCGGGATCGAACATACGCGCGGACATGTATTCAGGAATCTCAGTCTGCGGGGTAATGGGATAGCCGAAGAAATAACGAGCGCCGGCTCTGATGGCTGCCTCTGCAATAGCTTCGCTACCCTTCATAAGAGTTTTTGCCATTATAATTTCCTCCTTAATCCTTCTCGATGTGGATTACCACGTCGGGGCAAGTGCGTGCGCAGGATGCGCAGCCGATGCACTCTTCAGGTTTTACAACCTCTGCCGGGTGATAGCCTTTTGCGTTGATTTTTGCCTTGGAAAGTTCAATGCAACCCTTGGGGCAAGCTCTTGCACAGAGACCGCAGCCCTTGCACAGGTTCTCATTGATGGTTACCTTTACCATGTTGCTACCTCTTTTCTTTATTTTTGCTTTTTGCCATTTTATTTAATCCGCATAAAGCGGGATCGCGCAATTAATGCTTGAAATTCTTCTGCGGGTCTACCGTGTGCAGTCCGTATTTGATGTACGAATCCCAGTCACGGTGCATGTATACATCTATGGGGATGGGCTTGCCGATATACTTCGGATCGTGTCCCTCGGACAGGAACTGGTCAAGCAGGTCTTTTTTGCCGGTGGTATACGCAACGGGGATACCCGTCCTGTCGGAGACCTCCTTGAGCATCTTATATCCGTCGCGCAGCTCCTCGACCGTCGTTTCGGTTGCCAGATTTGCATTATTTATCATACCTGTTATTTGGAGTCTTGAATGCGACTGCATTCCCTCCTGAAGTCTTATAAGCTTTTCAACGGTGCCGGACAGCGGCCTGCGTATATTTACGACATTGAGTACCTCCAAAGCACCCGGCTCAAGATCCGCAAAGTCCTGATGATAGCGGCCCAGTGCAGTTGCGCCGACGTCATCGCCGCCGACGTCGAACACGACCGTGTCCCACTCAAGAACGAAGGCCGAGGCGACCTCAGCCGGAAGCGAGAGCGTTTCGATACCCGAGCAGGCATAGTTAGGCGATACTAGCCTTATCTCCTTCTGCTCAACAAGCTTACCGCGCTCTGTAAGTCTGAAATATGTATTGACCATATCAAGGTCTATAAGCTCTGTCCTCTCTCCGCGGGCGGCGGCCTGAATAGCAAAGTTCAGAGCCAGCTCGCTCTTACCGCTGCCGTAGTTGCCGATAAGGACCTTAACGTTCTTCATCGAAAGTAACCTCCGTTCATTATATGAACGCATTTAAACTCTTATATATTGTAGCATCCTGCAATTTTTCAGTCAACATTTTTACTCGTTAATATTGAAATTATCGCTCGCAATAATCCACAAAATTTAAGCATATTTTTTGTGGATTTAGTCAAACGAAATATTTTGCCGTTGATTTTGAATCTAAAAAAGTGCATCATTCGCGGTAATGTTGAATTCTGTGCCGCCATTCTGGAAAATGCAATTTCAGCATGCTTCAATTCATTTTGATGCTTAAAATGTGCAGACACGGTTATTCCCATATCTGCACATTTATTAATCCATCATACCGTATTTGATTTTTATACGCCTGAGCTTGGAAAGAACAGGTTTTTTCAGTAAAAGCAAAAACACTGCCGTGCCCGCGGCGTGGATAAGATTGAACGGGAATCCCGATGCGTATACGGCAAGCAGCGCATTCCAGGTTACGCTCTGTGAGTACATCAAAAGTGAGGCCGTGTCAAGCAGAACGCCGTAAATGACGAGCACCGATAAAAAGCCGTAAGCGATAAGAGGCGCGGTCTTGACATCCCTGTTATAAAACAACAGTCCGCCTAAAAAGCCGACAAGTCCGAAGCCGAGCATCTGCCACGGCGTCCACGGCCCCTGTCCGAAGAACATATTGGATATGAGCCCGGAAGCTGCGCCCGTTATAAACCCTGCCTCGGCATTGAAGGCCGCCGCCGTGAGGATAACTATGGCGCAAACGGGCTTAAACTGCGGAGCCCAGTAAAACGCGGCGCGACCGGCTACGGCAAGTGCCGTCATCACGGCAAGCAGCACGATCTCGCAAACCTGAGGCCGTTTTCTCTCAAAGCGCGTGAAAAACGGCAGCATCGCAAGCAGTATCATGATAACAGATGTCAGGTAGTACTTGCGGCTGTTCCAAAGGTATGTCTCGATAACGACGACTGCGGCAGACAATATGAGCGCGGCCGCGGCATTGGTCATTCTCTTTCTTTTCACCGTTTGAGGCACTCTACCACCTCCTCGGCCAGCACTGCTCCGTCGAGCATGCCTCGGCTGAGCTTTGCGGCCGCCGTCGTGTAAAAATAATTGCCGGAGAAAAACTCACTCGGCACACCCTCTGTCACAGTTTCACCACGGAAAAGCAGGACGCATCGATCGGCATAGCGCGCACAGAACTCAACGTCATGGCTTACCAGAAATACGGTCTTTCCATCATTGCGCAGTTTTAATAAGAGCTCTCCGAGGCGGCGCTTGAGCTGTCCGTCCATGCCCTTTGTAGGCTCGTCGAGCAGCAGAACGTCGGGGTGCGTGAGCAGCACCTTGCCCAGTGCAAGACACTGCTGTTCACCTCCGGAAATATCAAACGGATGGCGCCCAAGAATGCCTTCAAGCTCAAGAAGCTTCACAAGCCGTGCTGTCTCTGCCTCATTGCTGCCGAGCTCTGCAAGCTCATCGGACACAGTGTCCTTCACAAAAAGCTCACGCGGATCCTGCGGCAGCGCCGCTATACGCGCTCCAGCGCCTTTAACCCTGCCGCGATATGGCTTGAGTCTGCCGGAGATAAGTCCGACGCTCGTGCTCTTGCCCGAGCCGTTTCCGCCCAAAAGCGCGCACAGCTCTCCCCTGTAAAGCTTAAGCTCAAGGCCGCACAGTACGTCGGGAGCGTTTTTTTCATATCTGAACCAGCAGTTTTTTATCTCGACCGCCAGGTCGCCGGGCTTATGATCCGAGCTATGCATTATGTCAACCGACTTTCGCGCTCGTGAGGCAATAAACGCCCTGCCCTCGCTGACTGTGAGCGGAGCATCACCCTCGCCGCCGAGAGCGGCGAATATTCTGACCGCCGACGGCATTGATTCAAAAGCGGCGCTGTCTTTTATCTGCATTGCGGCCTTTCTCGGCTCGTCATATGCTATGAGCCTGCCGTTGTCCAAAACGGCGAGCATATCCGCCATGGGTAGCGCCTCATCGAGTCTGTGCTCTGTAAGGACGATTGTAAGGCCAAGATCCTCATTGAGCTTGCGCAGCGCGGCGAGAAAATCCGAGGCGGCAACGGGGTCAAGCCGGCTTGTCGGCTCATCAAGGATGAGCACATCCGGCCGCATGACTGCGACCGATGCCAGATTCACGAGCTGCTTCTGACCTCCGGAGAGCTCCGAAACGTTTTTCATAAAAAGCTCGGACAGGCCGAAATAGCTTGCCATCTCTGCAACGGCAAGGCGCATTTTGCGCTGATCCCAGCCGAGGCTTTCAGGGCCGAAGGCAAGCTCGTGGAACACCTTGTCGGTGACTATCTGGTCATCCGGGTGCTGAAAGACAAAGCCTATGCGCCTTGCCTGCTCTGCCTGTGCGACCTCGCCGAGCGGTTTACCGAAAAACAGAACCTCTCCTTCGGCTTCGCCATGGTCGGCAAGACATGTCTTAAGCCTGCGCAGGAGCGTACTCTTTCCGCTGCCGCTCGCGCCGCAGATAAGAGTAATCTTACCCTCGGGGATATCCATGCGGATATGCCGGAGAGCCGGTGCGGTTTCATCAGGATATGTAAAGCTCAGATCGCGGATCTCAAACGCCGCCATACAAGGGCCTCCTTTGCGTCAAAAAGGTGCGGAGCGAAGCAAAGCAGCGCAAATGCCGCCGTTCCGAGCGCCGGTACGCCGCCGAAGCCGCTTATTATTATCGAGGGATAATAGCGGGCGTATATTCCTCCGCTCACAACACAGGCGACGGTAACTCCCGCTGTCAGGACGAAGACAGCGAGCGTCAACGCATCACGCCCGTCAAAGCGATATATCGAAAAGCTGGTGCGTCGAGCCGCGCCGTAGCCGCGGCTTTTCATTGAATTTGCCGCCGTAACGGAGCTCTCAAGCGCCCAGGTAAGGGTGACGGACAGTACGCCAATGCTGTTTTTTACGCGCCGGAGGATTCCGCCCTGCGCGCTGCCCCGCCCTATCTGCGAACGGGCGGCGTCAATGCTGCGTATCTTCCGCCCGAACTTCGGCACGAAGCGCAGAGACATTGAAATAAGCAGAGACACTGACGGGCTCAGTCTACCGAACAAAAGCAGCAGCCTGTCCGATGTCATTATGACGTTGAAGCAGTCAAACCACAGTATGACCGCGCAGAACATGACCGATGCGAAAAAGCCGAACGTCAGCGCCTCCTTCGTTATCGCGTTGCCGTTTGAAAGATAAAGGATCGGCGTTACGCCCGCATGGTTAAACAGGGCGTTTATCAGCGACATGAGCAGCACAAACGGCACAAGGCACAAAAGCGTTTTGGCAAAATGCCGCACACCCTTGAGAATGCACACATAGCCTGCCGACGCTGTTAGGCTCACAGTGAGCAGCACCGGGTGCATATACAGCATCGTAAGCGTTATCACCGCGGCGAAAAAGCAAAAGCTCACCGCGGGGTGGAGACTTGAAAAAGCGTCCTTCATGCTCACGCCGCCACACCTCCTCCGACGTCCGCGCCGAGGTCGCAGGTATATCGCCACTGCACGACATCGCCGTTATGCAGCGCATAGCGGCTGCATCCGTAGTTGGGCTGCCAGCCGTTTACGCTGTAGGTCCAGCCCGACAGCTCGCCGCAGTCCTTTTCGTAAAGATTTCCTATACCCTCAACATAGGCGCTGTTATACCCCGGCGTCCACGAGGCTTCAAGCTGAATACCGTTACTGCGGCACACGCGCTGCAAAACGTCGAACACCGACTCGCCTTCGTATATCTCGACTCTCAACGCGCCGAGGATAACTCCGTCTGAGGGCAGAACATCGAGCTTTGAGGGCTTGAGATCTCCGAGATTATTAAGTATCGTCGCGCAGTCTATCGAAAACGTACAATAGCTTTTGCGCGCCGTATCATCGGGCTTATCCTCCGGCTCAACGGGCTCGGGCTTTCCCTCCGGAACGGGATCTGTTTTATATTTATCCTGCTGTGTACGGCTGCCGTCGGATAGCTTTGCACTGCTTTCGGGCGCCGGCGTCTCATCCTCGGCGCGGATAACATAGCTAAAAACACCGCCCTTTATCCTGAAGCTCATGACGGTGCGCTCGCTTCCCGTGACGGATGCGGCGCAAAGCCTGTTGCCCTCGGCATCGTAAACGCCTGCGCTTTGAGCCTCCCACTTGTCGGTAAGCGTTACCGACAGCGTCGGGAGGAAACCGAAGCTCTCGCCGCTTCTGAGCTTAACGGTAACGCTGCCGTCGGAATTGACCGCAATATCCACCGCCATGCACAGCTCGCGCGGCTGCTTTATATCAGTACCCGCGACCGTCCACCTATAGCCGTACTCTCCGCTTTTTCCGCATATGGAGGCTATCTCACCCTGCTCTGAAAGCTGCTCGAAAAGCTCTTTTTTTATGATGCCGTCTTCGCCGAGGTCAATGTCCCCGGCGAAGTTTACGGCTTCTGCGTTCTTCATGCAGCCCGCAAGCAGGCTGCATATCATAAGAACGCACAGAATCAGTGCAGATGGTCTTTTTTTCATCGGTTTACGCTGCCGCGCGATAGATAAACGTTACGATCTCACCGCGTGAGCACTCGGCGGCGGGAAGAAATCTTCCATCAGGCAGGCCGAGCGCCACACCGTTTTCGGCCGCCCACATGACGGCGTCGTAGTAGAACGCGTTTGTGTCGGTCACATCGGTAAAGCTCGGAGTCTTTTCGGCCGCCGGGCTTCCCATATAGCGATACAGAAACGTCACTGCCTGGGCGCGGGTGCAGGTCTCGTCCGGTGAGAAGGTAGTCGCGCTCGTACCGCTGGTTATCTTATTCTCGGACGCCCAAATTACGGCGTTTCTGTAATAGCTGTCAGGAACGTCGGTGAAGCTGCATTTTCCGCTTACCTCGGGGCTGCCGGCCAAACGGTAAAGGAAGGTCACGACCTGAGCGCGGGTGCACTTTCCGCCGGGTGCAAAGACATTGTTTCCTATGCCCTGCACTACCTTGTTGGCATTGCCCCACAGCGTTGCATCGTAATAAAAATCGGTCGCCTTTACATCTGCAAAGCCGTCGGCAGCCTTAACGCTGACCTTACACACGGCGGGGATGATGGCGCTATTCTCTGCCGTCGCAACTATGCGGTACTCGCCCGCGTGCTTAAAGCTGACGCTGTATTCGCCGCCGCCTTGAGAGACTGCCTTGAAGTCCGCAATCTCGGACTTGAGGTCGGCGGAGTACGCCTTGAGCGCCGCTTTTTCACAGCCCTCGAATTTGGGCATCCAATTCTCATCATAGCCGTTCTGAGCTGTGAGCTTTACTGTCGTTTTCACATGTGCCGTAGCGTCGATATCGGTGTTTTCAAAGTATGCGTATGCGTCATTGTTGGGGTATGCGTTCGCGTTTATGTAGGCATAAACGTGCTGACCGTCAGCAACCTTGTCGCCCAGACCCATGGACATTTTGTTGTCGACAAAGTAGCCGAAGTTGCCGCTTTCGTCGCCCCAGAGCCTTGAAATGTACGCGCCGTATTCGTTGCTTGCCGTGGCATAGCCCTTGGCCGCGCCGCCCTCGTAATACTTCTCGTGCGCGGCATACATTACCTCGTCAATGTCAACAGCGCCGTCGCCGTTGCGGTCGGCTGCTGTCACGGGTGCGTAGCTGAGCGCAATGCTGCCCTTGCTTGCGATGCTGACAAGCACGTCCTCGCTGTACTCATTGCTCAGGCAGAATACGCTGCCGCTGTCGTTTTTGTAATAGAGATTGCCGCCGGCATCGCAGATAACGCTGCAAACGCAGTAGTTTTCATAGCCTTTTGCGTCGAAGAGCTCAATAAGCTCGGTCTTGCCGACGTCGTCGGCCTTGACCTTTATCAGCGAAACGCCGCCGGGCTCGGTGTTATAGGTGCTGTAGAAATACAGATAGCCCTCGGATTCGAGATATGCCGTTGACAGGAGCATCGAGCACTGGGCATAGCCCTTGAGCTGCACGGTGTTCCTGACCTCAAGAGTGTTCTTGTCGGCAATGATGAATCTGCCGGGATCGTCAAAGCCCAGGCCCGCGCCGATGTAGACATAGCCGCCGTAAACAACAGGAGTCGAGGTGCTCTGAGCGCCGAGAGCGACGGTCTTAACGCCGCTTATCGCGCCGCTTGCGCCGTCAACGGATGCAGAGCACAGATAGCCGCCCTTTGCGGTGAAATAGACCTTGCCGTCTGCGTAAGCGAGGCTGCTGCGCACGTCGCCGCAGCCGGTGAGCGCCGCGCTCGATACGGGCTTAAGCTCTTCGTTTTCGGCGTAGGTCTTTTTAAATGCCAGCAGCATACCGTCGCCGGCAGAGCCCTTTGCGCCGTCGTCGGTGCCGACAAAGATGTAGTCGCCCACAGCGACAGCTCCTGCAAAGTAGAAGCCGCCCTTGACGGCATAGCTCCAGTCGCATTTGCCGGTCTTAGCGTCAAGGCAGACGAAGCTTGCGTCCTCGGCCTCATCGTTCCAGAAGCCGACATAGAGCTTGCCGTCGGCGTACAGCACCGGAGACAGCGACTGGCCGCCGAGCTTATCGGTGTAGACCCACTTGCTTTCGAGCGTTGCAGCGTCGAAGGCCTCGATCGTACCCTTTGAAAGCGGCGCGATTATCATTCCGTCGGCATAGGTCGGCGCAGTCAGGCCGTAGCCTGAGGAGGCCTGCATTTTCGCGGACTTCACGACGCTGCCGTCGGAGAGAGAGAGCATGTTCAGCGTATCTCCGGCCATGGTGACGAGCGTGTCGCCCACGATTATCGGAGCGCCGGGCGACATTGACCAGTCCGTTCCGAGCTTGTTTGCCCATTTGAGCGTGGTGTGCTGCGCGTCGGCCGGAGTCTTGGCCGCGCTTATTGCCATATTAACATCGCTGCCGCGGAAGCTCGGCCACTGTGCGGCGTCGTCGGCAAATGCCGCCGTGCCGGGCACAATGAGGCTCAGCACCATTAAAAGAGCCAGAAGCAGGCTCAGTGATCTCTTTTTCATATTTTACCTCCAAGTAAGTTGTTTGTTTCTCTCGTATTTTGCGCACTACTCGTAGGTGATATTGAGCGTCCATGCGTCCTCGCGCATATATCCCACCTCCTTGAATTGATGCATGCGGCAAGTCTTCCGGCTCATGGGTCAATCTCGGGCGCGCCTTCCCGCATAAAAAGCAGTGGCCAATGCGCCCTCGTCGCCATTCACGGCAGCGGGACTGCTTCGGATTTGCACCGAATTCCTTGTTAGGCGGCCTTCGCCGCACCGCAGGCTCATACTGAAGCTTAATTATATCAGCTTTCGCACCCGGGCACAACAAAAACCGCGTTTTTCCGATTTGGAAAAACGCGGCCTGAATTAATCTAAATCATCTAAGTCTATGACATATTTGCCTTCCATTATGATCTCGCCGTTTGCTATCCTCTGCGTAAGCCCGGCATCGGGCTTTATGCCGTAAAAGACTCTTTTCGCCTCGTCGAGGCCGCCCTTATCGCAGAACAGGCTGAAGAAATACTCGTTATCCGTCCACAAGAACTCCACCTCGCCCTCCTCGTGGATTATCTGAACGACCTTATAGCCGTTGAGCACAACATGCTCAAGCTTCGAGCGCTCGGAATCCGCCATTCCGCCAAGCTTATTGCGCGGATCCTGCGTTACCAGCTCCTGATCGAAGCTGATCAAGCCTTCGTTTTCATCCATATAATCGAGTGATACTATGCCTTCTCGGGCAGCAACTGTGTTAACGAGTTTATACCCATCAGGAATATATGTCAGCGAATATGCCGTTTCGATCTCCGTCGGTGCGTTTTCTATCATATTTCGGTCAACGGAGAAGTAATACATGCTGCCGTTATCGTGGACAAACATTCTGATAAGCCCTTCCCTGAGCGCGGGGACGGCAAGGACGGTTCCCGTGAACAAAGCCGCGATTATCGCCGCTATGAGCAGCCTTTTCGCGGTCGTATTCACGCAGCGCCAGACATTCGAGCCGCTTTTTTTGATGAGCTTTTCGGACTTGCGCTCAAACTCCGGCGAGAACTCATGATCTATTTCTTCGGCTGCGGGAACATAGTCAAAGCTCCGCAGTGCCTTATCAAGAAGCGCATTTTCAAACGCCGACATTGTTTTCTCCATGTTCAAACACCATCCCTTCCTCAATGCACAGCTTGGCGACAAGCTTTCGTGCTCGTGTTAACTGCTTTTCGACAGTTGCCTTTTTTCGTCCGAGCATAAGCGCCGTATGCTCGATCTTCAGGCCGCAGACGCAGTGCAGCAGCAAAACATCGCCGTATATATCCGGCAGTTTCTCTATAGCGCGCGATATCGTCTCTCTGTCCTCCGAGGCCGCGACCCGCTCGAAAACATCCTAGTCGTCGGCAATATCCACCTCATCTATATCAAGCTGCATATCGCGCCGCAGCTTCTCGGGCAGCAGATTGAGCGCCGCATTCTTCGCCGCCGTCAGCGTATACGCGCGCACGACGCGCTTATCATCGGTCGGCAGACTTTTTATATTCTGAGCTATGCCCATAAACGCATTCTGTACGGCGTCCTCGGCCTCATGCTCATCGTTCAATATCTTATTTGCGACAAAGAACATCTGATCGCGATATGCATAGAATATCTTCTCGAATTTCCGTAGCTCCGCCGCGTCGTCAATGACAGACGCATAAATCATCAACAATGCGATCCCCCCTGTTCGATGACAGTGTATATGATTTTTCACGCATTTTCAAGCCGATTGAAAATAAAAAATTTTTTCCGAAAATCTGTCCCCTTTTTTCGATTTTCCTTGTCTATATAGATAAGGGGACAAAAAAACACAGAAAGGAGGGATAGAGTATGAGAAGGATAGCTTGCTTTATACTGAGTCTTCTGATCATCACCGGCGTGCCTGTTTCCGTATGTGCCGCGCAGTCGCCCGGCGGCATTGAGACCCAAAGCCTGTACACGGCCAGACCGACGGTTACATTTATCATTGCCGGAGACGGAAGCGCACTTATTAAGCTCAGGTGCTTAGGCACAAACGATGTAACAAAAATCAAAGCAAAGACCTGTATCGAGAAAAAGTCCGGAACCAGGTGGGTCAAGGTAAATGTCGGCACCTCCGATAATTACATTTACCACAGCGTAAACTCTTCAAAAATGATGACATCATTTACCAAGCAGCTCACCGGCTCCGGCAGCTACCGCTGCACGACAACGTTCACACTGTACGCAAAAACCACGGAAACTATCACGATCACCACTTATGCCGAATATTAATAATTCCAAAATTTCTGCATAACTTTACAAATTATTGCGCATCAATAAAATCAGTATTGATAAAGGAGTTTTGATCAATGAGCAGAAAAAAACTTACACCAATTTGCTTAATACTTGCACTGGTCATTTGTATCAGCGGCGTTGCTTTCGCTTCATCAGCAGGTAAGCAAGGAACGAATTATGATAATTTCGGAAAGGCTGTCGATGAGTATACCTTTAGTGATTTGAAGAAAATATCAAATGTTAAAGAAAACATCTATAACAGCATGATAAACAGTGTCGATTTTTACGATGCTGTCGAGGGAAGCTTTACAACTACGTTCATTCGCGCAGGCGAGGATGTTACAATCGACTTCAAGGTCGATATCCCGCAGCAGGTCGCAATCGAGAGCGTCAGGGGGAGCATTGAGAATCTGCGAAGCGTCTGCATGGATGAAATGCTCTACAGCTACAACGCGAGCAATGATGATTATATCGAGTGTTACTATGCTTCCCAGCTTGACAGCTCAGAACGGAGCGTCAAGCTTGATTACAATGCTTGCTTACCGCATGCACAGAAAATGGCGTTTTTTGATGGTGAAAAAGCGATCTATGACCGCGTTGTCACGATGGCCGACGGTGAGCGCGGCTATTACTACAGACCGGACATAACAAACACCGCCTATGCATCTCAGTGCATTTTCCCGCAGTCGCTCGGAATGGCGCTTTTGCCCGATATGGATAATTGGGAAATAAGCGGCGTGCGGCAGTGCCTGGGCAGACAGGCAGTGGTTATAAGCGGCGCAGTCACCGACCCCGACTACGCAAAGAAGATATCCTCTGACAGTTTTGAGATAACGGTAGATATGGAAACCGGCGTGCTTCTTGAGTTCAAAGGCTTTTCGGGCGGTGAGCTTACTCAGCACATTGAAATGAAAAATATACACTTCCTCTCTTCCGGCGCGGATAACGGCATACGCAGCGCTGCTAAAAGTGCTCTAAACGTTATAAACCATTCGACAAAGTGAGGTGCAATATATGAAAAGAACAATTACGCTTATTGTTGCAGCAAGTATAATTCTGAGCTGCGTTTCGTTTCCTGCTTTAGCATAGTCAACAATTCCGGCAAGAGCCTCGAAGACAATATCATACTACATTGACAACGATACATCAAACACTGCCAACTGCTACAACATCCGCAGCGGCTATACCGCATACATAAAGGATAGCGATTACTACAATGGCGATCTTCGCAGGACTTATTCATCTAGCAGATCCGATACTTATTCATGGATGAGAAAGACATCGTTTGGTAATGTTGTGCAATATAGCCCGATATACCTAACAATAGGTGTTTACTTGAAAAGCACAGTTTTGTCTGACTCTGCTGCACGTTATTGGTGCGCCCAACACGATGCCGCATACATAATGTTTTCTTTAAATCAGTCAACTAACGCTAATGGCTGGTCGTATCACACATACACAATAAAAACAAACGCCTCCACATCGGGATGGTACAGTATCAGAGGCGTTGAGGTCATGCCTTCGGGAACTGGCAGCGGCTATTCTGCCGCAGATGCAATTTACGTATATGCCAGTACATCAAGATAAACTCACATAGTATAGCGGCACGCAGGGCAGGTCTTCCCTGCCCTGTGCGTTTCGGCAAACGCATCCACTATAAGGACGATCCGCAGGATAAGGAATAATAGTTTTCGGATTCTTTCCCGTTTTGTTGCCGGCAGGAGGTTTAATAGTTTGCAGACAATACCTTCGATTGACAACGATAAAAAGAAATGCTAAGCTGTCAGTATACACAGCATATTAAGGAGGTCACAAAATGGACAAAACCTGCCCCTACTGCGGCGGCGAGATGCTGCCAGGGTACATGCAAAGCCGCGACGGCGTATGCTGGAGCATGAAAAGAAAGCTCGTCCCGGCGCTCCCCGGCCTTGCGAAGGATGAGCTTTATCTATCGGACAGCAGCACAGCTGCCAAGGCGTACAACTGTCCGAAGTGCCGCGTTATACTGATAGACTACGGGGATTATCCTTACGACCATCCGATATTTCATTTGGATAATAACTGAGAGTATATTATATAGAAAAATCGCCCCTTTCGGGTCGATTTTTCTATTGCTTCCACTTTTTGCAGCGGTTTGCTATTCGTTTTTTCTTCCGCACGCTGTGTATGGCAAAGTACGCTGCCAGCAGCACGACGACGGCGCACATGCAGACTATCGCATAGGTGTCCACGCCGCCCTGAGTTTTGACCTGGAGCCAGAGCGAATCGGTGAAGCGGCTCGTTTCCTCCGAGAGGTTAATGAACGCTCTGCCGTTTTTGAGCGTCTCCTGCGTGGGGTAGGCGATCTCGCTTGCGGCAGTGTCGGGGTCCATGTACTGCTTTGCCTCGGATATCGGCGTTGAGTAGCCGAGGTAATCGAGGTTCTCGCCCGATATCTCAGGGTCGCACAGGAAGTTTATATATGCCTCGGCTGCGGCCTTGTTCTGGCATCCCTTCGGGATGCAGGCGGCGTCGATAAAGAGGTTGAAGCCCTCCTTCGGGAAGTAAAAGCCGAGGTCGGGATTCTCCTGCACCATCAGCAGATAGTCGCCGGCATAGTACGGCGCTATCCACGCCTCCTCGCGCTCCATTGCGGAGAATATCTGATCCATGACATAGTCCTGTACGAGAGGCTTCTGCTCGATGAGTTTGTATGCCGCAGAGCGCAGCTCGTCCTGATCCTCGGAGTTTATGTCAATACCGAGCAGCAGCTCGGATATTGCATACGCGTCGCGCGGGTTGTCGAACATGAGTATCTTGCCGGAATACTTATCATTCCACAAAAGATCCCATGAGCCGAGATCAGACTCGGAAACGTACTTTTTGTTGTAGATAATGCCGACCGTTCCCCATGTGTAGGGCACGGAGTATTTATTCTCCGGGTCGTAGGACGTGTTTTTATACGCATCGTCTACGAGAGCGTAGTTTGGGATGTTCGAGTAGTCAAGCTCCTCGAGCATGTCTTCTTCGATCAGGCGCGCTATCATATAGTCCGAGGGAATAATTACGTCATAGCTGCTGCCGCCGGTCTTGAGCTTGGTGTACATGGTCTCGTTCGAGTCGAAGGTCATGTAGTTTACCTTGATGCCGGTTTTCTCGGTGAAGGCCTTATTGACGTCAATGTATCCGTCGGTGCCGTCGGAGATATACTGTCCCCAGTTGTAGACATTTATGGTAACATCGTCGGCCTTGGCCTGCACGGGGAGCATGGTGAATATCACAAGGGCGCACAGCAGCAGCGGTACTATTCTTTTCATGCGCCCACCTTCTTTCCGCGTCGGAACGCACGGCGATTTTCGCGTGAGCGCCTTGCGTCACGCTCCTGCAGGAGGTTCATAAGAACCATTACGATGAGTATCACGGCAAACAGCAGAGTGAACAGCGCATAGATCTTCGGCTGCAGAGGCTTTTTTGTGTAGTTATATATCTCGACCGGCAGGGTCACGAAGCGCGGACCGTAAACGAAATAGCTGATTACGAAATCGTCAAGGCTCATGGTGAAGGCCATGAGCGCGCCGGATACGATGCCCGGCGTTATCTCGTGGATAACGACCTTGTAAAAAGCCTGCCACGGCGTGCAGCCGAGATCGAGCGCCGCCTCGCGCAGATTCGGGTCCATCTGCTTGAGCTTCGGCATGACCGAGAGAATGACATACGGCAGATTGAAGGTAATGTGCGCTATGAGCAGCGTCGCAAAGCCGAGGATGTTGTTTATCTTCAGCATTGTTCCGACAAAGGCAAACAGCAGAGCAAGCGATACGCCGGTTACGATCTCCGGATTAGTCAGCGGAATATTCGTAACTCCCATGGTGAAGCGGCGAAGGCGCGGCCCCATAGAGTGTATGCCGAGGGCGGCACATGTGCCGAGGATCGTTGCAAATATCGAGGACAAAAGCGCAACGATAACGGAGTTTAACAGAAGCGGCAGCAAAACGCCGTCGCTAAAAAGCTCGGAGTAGTTATCCAGCGTAAAGCCCTTGAACACCGCGATGTCCATGCCGCTGTTGAATGAGCCGACGGCAAGGACGATCATCGGGATATACAGAAACAGCAGGACGATGACGGTAAAGACCTTGTTAAAATTTTTCACAGCGTCACGACCTCCTCTTCCTCATCGCCGAAGCGGTTCATGACTCCGATGCAGATGAATATCATCACCATCAGGATAAGGCTGAGCGCCGCACCGAGGTTTGGGTTGTACGCCGTTTTGAACTGGCTTTCGATAACGTCACCGATGAGCGTCGTTCCCGACGAGCCGAGCTTCTGCGAGATATAAAACGTTGAAACGGCGGGCACGAACACCATAGTAAAGCCCGAAATTATGCCGGGCACGGACAGCGGCAGGATAACGCGCCTGAAAACGTTCACGCCGTTGCAGCCGAGATCCTGCGCAGCCTCGATGAGGCGGCGGTCGATCTTCATGATGACCGTGTACAGCGGCATTATCATGTACGGCAGATAGTTATACACCATGCCGAGCACGACAGCGCCGTTATTTCGTATAAGAGGCAGAGGCTGGAGTCCGAGTGAGGTTATGAAATTATTTATGATGCCGGTATCCTCCGTGAGAGCGACCCAGGCGAGGGTGCGCAGAAGGAAGCTTATGCACATCGGCAGCATAACGAGCATATACAGAAAGCGCTGCGTTGTCTCCTTGCAATTTGCGATGAAATACGCCACGGGGTAGCCGATAACGATACAGATAAGCGAGGATATGAGCGCAAGCCATATGCTTTTTATGAGTATCGGCATATAGTTGCCGAGATTTGCGAGGTTTGCCAGGGTAAACTCACCCGTGGAGGCGTCCGTGAACGCATAGTAGGCGACTATCGCAAGCGGCACTATCGTAAACAGCGCCATCCACACGAGATATGGGGCTGCGAGAGCTTTATTCTTCATCTTCGCCGCCCTCCGAGGCCTCCTCGCTCTCTTCGGTATCTTCCGGGTAGAGCTCGGGGTCGTCCATCTCATCGTACTCGGCGGAATAGGAGCTGTAGTCACCGAACATGCCGGAATACTCGCTCTTATGCATGATGTGGATATCCTCAGGCTCAAGTCGGATCCCGATATACGAGCCGACCTCGTAGAAATCGGTTGTCTGGATAAGCCACTTAAAGCCCTTGAAATCAACTATCGTATCATAATGCACGCCCTTGAACGTCACTGATGTGACCGTGCCGCACAGAAGTCCGTCATCGGGAGCGACAATGTCGATATCCTCAGGGCGGATAACGACGTCGACAGGCTCGTTCTTCTCAAAGCCGGAGTCTACGCATTTAAACTTCCTGCCGAAGAATTTGACCAGTCTGTCTTCAAGCATAACGCCGTCGAGGATGTTGCTTTCGCCGATAAAATCCGCAACGAAGGCGTTTTTCGGCTCGTTATAGATATCCTCTGGCGTGCCGATCTGCTGGATGCGGCCCTTGTCCATGACAACGACAGTGTCGGACATGGAAAGTGCCTCCTCCTGATCGTGAGTTACATATATAAAAGTGATGCCCATCGCCTGCTGGATATGCTTGAGCTCGTTCTGCATATCCTTGCGAAGCCGCAGGTCGAGAGCGCCGAGCGGCTCGTCGAGCAGCAGCACCTTAGGGCGGTTGACAAGAGCGCGCGCAATGGCGACACGCTGCTGCTGGCCGCCGGACAGCTGCGATACCTTACGGTTTTCAAAGCCCTTAAGACTGACGATCTCGAGCATTTCTGTAACACGCTCGTCGATCTCCTCCTCAGGAAGCTTTGCAAGACGCAGACCGAAAGCCACGTTTTCATACACATCAAGGTGCGGAAACAGCGCATACTTCTGGAATACCGTGTTGACCTTACGTTTGTGAGGCGGGACATCATTTATCCTCACGCCGTCAAAAAGCACGTCGCCGCCGGTGGGCTTTATAAAACCGCCGATGATCCTGAGCGTTGTGGTCTTGCCGCAGCCGGAGGGGCCTAAAAGCGTGAGGAATTCCTTATCATTAAAATACAGGTTAATATCGTCTAAAACGATCTCGTCGTCAAACGCCATTTGACAATTCACAAGGCGAATGAGTTCTTTGGACATTTATCCTCCCCCATTTCATAAAATAATGAAAAATATGAGAAAGGACACCTCGGACCTGCGTCCGGAGTGCCCTTTGCATCGTGAACAATATACATAATATGTCCCGGAAAGTCAACAACTTTCCGTATTTTTTGCGATATTTTTTCAAATGCCGTCAAGACAGGTAACGCCGAAGTATTTTTCCGCAAATTCAACGCCTTCGACGGTGAACGCTTTACCTCTTAAATACTCCAGAATACCGGCATCCGTCGGGAATGCAAACTCGAGCTTATATGAGTAAAGTGCCTGCCCCTTTTCGCCGAAGCTTTTGTTGAAGCGCTCGCTGCCGTATTTCCCGTCGCCGAGAAGCGGCATACCGGCGTGAGCCATCTGTGCACGTATCTGATGCGTGCGGCCGGTAAGGAGCCTGCACTCCACAAGCGAGAGCGTGCCCGATGTTTTTATGAGCCTGTACTCCGTAACGGCGGTCTTTGCGCCGGGCTCGGGGCGGTTTTTGACATAGACCTGATTTTTGGCCGTGTCCTTGAAAAGATAATTTTCCAGTCTGCCTCGCGGCTGCCGCGGCTTTCCCTGAACGGCGCAGAGATAGTATTTTTCGATCTCCCTGTCGCGTATCTTGTCATTTAATATTCTCAGCGTCTCGGCGTTTTTCGCAGCGATCACTATACCGCCCGTGTTGCGGTCTATGCGGTTGCACAGCGCCGGAGCAAAGGAGTTTTCGCCCCTGGGATTCCACTCACCCTTCTGTGCAAGGTAGGCCTGGATGTTTGCGATGAGCGTGTTATAATCCCAAGCGCCGGCGCTGTGGCACAGCACACCCGGTTTTTTATCGGCAAGCAGAATGTTCTCGTCCTCATAGACGATATTTATCCTCGGCTTTCCGATCTTGAGATATGCGTTCTCCTCACGCGGCTTTTCAAAAAACTCGTCGTTTATATAAAGGCTGAGCACGTCGCCCTCGTTAAGGCGCGTATCGCGCTTCGCGCCTTTGCCGTTGAGCTTTATGCGCTTTATCCGTATGTACTTTTGCAGCAGCGTTTCCGGCAGCAGCGGCACAGCCTTGCCGACAAAGCGGTCTAGCCGCTGACCTGCGTCGTTTCGCCTTACGGTCAGTTCCTTCATATGTGATATTATACACGCCGGAAACACAAAAAATCAAGCCCCCGAGAAATCTCGGGGACCTGGCGTTATATTCATTACTCAATTAAGCCTTCTGCATGCCCTTAACGGTCATCCAAACCATTCCGGTGAGATATGCTGCTGTGAAAATACCGATGCCTGCTAACATTGTTGTGCGCTCCTTTCAAATTCGGGCCTTGAGTTTATTTCCTCTTTGCATTTTTCATTATAGTCATTTCGCCGAGAAAATCAACTGTTTTTCACAAAAACGAGTTTTGTATTTTGTGAAAATTGCACAATGCTTTGCGTTTTGCAGCCGCATTTTTAAAACTTGCAGAACGGCCTTGCCAAGTGTTTTGCAGTTTGCATAACGCATAGCTTCATTATTCGTTTTACGGCTTTGGCTGTTGGCAAAGACTCATTTTTTGCAAGTTTACATGCATGTGTGATGCAAAAGCGGCGGTTATTATGAAAGTCTGCTTGCAATCATCTGCGATTTTGCAGCTGGAAAAACTGCATTTTTGCTTATGGCGTAAGCCGGCAGCGTAAAAACGCGGCGGTCAAAACCGCCGCGTTTATTAAGATGTGTTAAGAATTTCGTTAAAACAGCACAGGCGCGGATAAGCTCCGAGCAAAAATGTGCGCGGCTTTGCGCCGTACACCTATTGCGGCTTGCATCACGCATCGCCCTGCGATGCATTTTCCGCTTTTATAGCCGACGAGATGCTTTTAAATGCAAAAAATCAGCCGCGTAAAGGCGACTGATGATAATATACCTATTTTCTTCTGCGTGAGCGGCCGCGGTCGGCATACATGCGGTTGTCCGCAATGCGGCTGTCGGATTCCTTCATGAACTGCTTGAGCTTATCCTCGAAGGCCTGATCCTCCGTGGGCGCTGCGACCTGCCCGGTCGGTTGGGCGGACTGCTGCGGTCTAGGCGCGGCTGGGCGCGGCTGGGAAGGCGCACGCTTTCGCGGCGCTTCCTGAGTTTCCTCTGCGCGCTTTATCGAGAGATTTATCTTATCTCCGTTTATGCCGATTACCTTGACCTTAACAGTCTGACCGACGCTTACAAACTGCGCAACGTCGCTTACAAAGGTATTTGCGATCTCAGAAATATGCACGAGACCGCTCTTGCCTCCGGGCAGATTGACGAAAGCGCCGAACTTCGTTACGCCGCTCACCTTGCCTTCCAGCACCGCTCCCACTTCAGGCTGCATATTTTATCCCCTTATATCTCTGAATATCTTTTCATCCGCGCCGATAAGTCTCAGCCGGTGTTCCGCCAGACTCTCTATTCCGTCGTCTGTATCAATGTCCCGCATCTGCTTTTCAAGATACGCGCCCTCTGCCTGTGCCTGCTCGATCTCCGCCCGCAGGGCGCTTGTCTGCTCCATTGCGTCGGCGAGGTCTCGTTTGAGACTTATCAGGTTCAGAATAGCATATACGGCAAGCATCGTCAATGCCAGACCTACAATCGTTGTCGATTTTTTCATCCTGCTTCCCTTTTCTCCTTGTGCTGCTTTGTTTTTTCATTGTATACCAGTTAAAGGCTTTTGAAAAGCATTTTTTGAAGGCATCGGCAAATTTTTTTGAAAATTTCTTCACCGGAGCGAGAATTCGTGCCATAAAGCCTGTCAAGCGGGCAAAAACGGGCAGTATCACAGGGCTCAGGAGCGCCATATATGCCGCAAAGCCCGCCGCCGCTGCGCAGAACATGAATATGTGAACTCCCCCCTGTCCGATATCCATGCCGAGCGTAAACAGCGTAAGCAGCAGCACTGCGCAAAACAGTGTATCGAGCGCCGCGTTTCTGCACAGCTCCCTGCGCAGGGCACGAAGTGCATCGTATGTAAGGCCAAGTCCAAATCCCGTCAGAATCGATGCGGCGAGCTGCGCGAGCTGGAGCGAAACGTCAAGGTGCATTTATCCGAAAAGCCTCTGCCAGAAGCCGCCCGAGGGAGCTTTGTCCTCGTAGCTGAGCTCGCTTATGCTGCCCTCTACGCTCAGCTGACCGGCATCAAGACTTATTCTGCCTATATGCAGTCCGCTGCCTCGCACAATGAGATCTCCTCTGCTCGTGTTCATAACTATAGTATTCTCATCAAAGCTCTCAACGTCCTCAACGCCTGTTACATTGAGCTTTGCTCTGTCCTCCATGCTTATGCTGTGGGTTTTTCCTGTCTGCTGCTGTTTTTCCTCATATGCCATGCTGCGCCCTCCTTTTTTGTACAAGCATATGAAGGCATGTTGTAAAAAATGCACTCGTTTCAGAGTGCATTTTCATCTATTATATTAATGCCGTGCGCCTTCAGCAGCTCGGCGGTGACACCGTCGCCGGAAACGAGCGTCCCCGTGAACGTGCCGTCATAGATCGTGCCGCTGCCGCAGGAGGGACTGTTTGCCTTGAGTATCGCGGTCCTTGCGCCGAAAAGCTCTGCGAGGTAAAGCGCCGTGTTTGCGCCTTTATTAAACTGCTCGGTTACATCAGCACCGGTTTTGGATACGACCTTATCGCCCGTCCGCTCGGACGGGGTGCGCGGCGTGGTAAGTCCGCCGTAGCACTCGGGGCACACGGGGATGAGTTCATATTTTTCCGTGAGCTTTTCTATCGTTTCCTCCGGCAGGCAGTTGTTGCCGCCGTCGTATTTGCAGTCAGCGCCCAGCAGGCAGGCCGATATAATGACTCTTTCCTTCATCGGCGTCTGAGCCCCAAAACCGCGCCGCATATGCCGCCTATAATATGCGTGAGCTGCGAGATGTTATCCTTGAGCATTATACCGTCGACCACCTCGCTGCCGAGGTAGAGAACGAGCACAAGGATGAGCGTTATGGGTATGCATCCGTCGCGCATTCCGGCAAGCGAGGCCATGACTATCATCATAAATACAATACCCGACGCACCCATGAGCATAGAGCCGGGGAACAGAAACCAGTATACAAGACCCGACACGAGAGCGGTTATGACTATGGCGCTTAAAAGATTGCGGCTGCCGTACTTCTCCTCAAGTCCGGGGCCGACGACGAGAATCATCATCATATTGCCTATGTAATGGTCATAGTCGACATGGCCGAGAACATGCAGGAAAAAGCGCGGATACGTCAGTATGTCCGACAGCGACGAGTGCCAGACGCTGAAAAGATATGTGTCCGTCCATCCGTTTGTGAGCCTTCCGAGCAGCAGCGCGAGCAGCGATATAAGCGCGAAGGTAAGCGTCACGGGGGCGTTATATTGAAGTCTGAACAGTCTTTTCATTTGAGCTTCTCCAGCGCTTTTTCATAATAGCCCTTCGTTCGCTCGTCAAAGCAGACCATGCGCACACGCTCTATCTCCGGGTGCTCGAACAGATACTCCGAGATGGTTTTTATCGCTATCTCCGAGGCCTTTTCAAGCGGGAAATGATAAACGCCGGTAGAAATAGACGGGAAATCGACGGTCTTGCAGCCGTTTTCCGACGCGAGGACAAGGCAATTGCGATAGCAGGAGCGAAGCTTGTCTGCCTCGCCGTTATTGCCGCCGTGCCAGACCGGGCCGGGCGTGTGGATAACGTACTTTGCCGGAAGCTTATAGCCGCGGGTGAGCTTCGCCTCGCCCGTCCTGCAGCCGCCCAATGTGCGGCACTCGGCCAGAAGCTCCGGACCTGCCGCTCTGTGGATAGCGCCGTCGACTCCGCCGCCGCCGAGCAGCGAGCAGTTTGCCGCATTCACGATAGCGTCAACGCTCTGCTTTGTTATATCGCCTTGGATTATCTCTATCTTAGCCATACAGCACCTCAAAAATTTTTGATATCGGCAATGAGCGAATCGATATCGCTCTCCTTGCTTGCCCAGCTCGTGCAGAAGCGAACTACCGCGCCGCCGTCGGGCAGCGGGGTCTGGATCGAAAAGCTGTACTTTTCGCGCAGAGCCTCAAGCTGAGCCTTGTTAAGTATCGGAAATATCTGATTTGTCGGCGAGGGATAAGCAAGCTCAATACCTTTTGATTCAAGAGCCGTGCGAAGACGCGCCGCCTGCGTTACCTCCCTGCGGCCGATCTTGTAGTACAGGCCGTCGGTAAACAGCGTTTCAAACTGAAGTCCCAGCAGTCTGCCCTTGGCAAACATGCCGCCGCGCTGCTTTATGATATAGCGAAAGTCCTTTTTTATTGCTGAATTTTTGATAACGACAGCCTCTCCGAAAAGTGCGCCGTGCTTTGTTCCGCCGATGTAGAATACATCGCACAGCCGCGCAAGATCGCGCAGAGTCGGCGTTTGCTCGCAGGCAAGCGCACATGACAGGCGTGCGCCGTCAACAAACAGCAGCACACCGAGCTCACGGCAGGTGCTGCTCATTTCCTCAAGCTCGGGAAGCAAATACACCGTGCCCGTCTCCGTCGGCTGCGAGATATACACCATCGCCGGCTGAACAATGTGCTCGAACGCCTCGTCGGCCCTGTGACGCAGAACGCAGGCCCTGACGTCGGCGGCATTAATTTTGCCGTTCTTTGTCGGCAGGGTTATAATTTTGTGACCCGTCGCCTCGATTGCGCCTGTTTCATGCGCTTCTATATGCGCCGTTTCGGCCGCCATAACGCCCTGATGCGGACGCAGAGCGGCGGTGATGACCGTGAGATTTGCCTGAGTACCGCCGGCAAGGAAATGAATGTCCGCATCAAAGGCATCGCACTCAAGCTTTATCTTCTCGCGGGCTGCTCGGCAGTAGGGATCTGCGCCGTAGCCGGCTGTCTGCTCATAGTTTGTTTCGATGAGCCTGCTCATTATCTCCGGCACCGCGCCTTCGAGATAGTCGCTTTCAAACCTTATCATTGACTCACCTCCACGGTGACGCCGTTTTCGTCTGCGCTGACATATATTTTCTCTGCATTCTCTCCGCGGCAGTCGATGATCTTCTGTGCGATAGCGTCCTCAACGTCCTTCTGGATAGTGCGGCGCAGATTACGAGCACCGTACACGACGGAGTAGCTTTTTTTGACAAGGTAGTCGATAAGCTCCGCGCTCCACGTCATGCTTATACCGCGCTCTGCGATAGCGCAGCTCGTCTCGGTGAGCATGAGCTCGGCTATGCTGCTGAAGTTTTCCTCAGAGAGGCTGTTGAAGTAAACGATCTCATCAACGCGGTTTATAAACTCAGGGCGCAGAAAATCGTTGAGCGCCTTGAGCGCACGCTCACGGCTCATATCGTTTACCGTACCGCCGAAGCCCATAGCGCCGCCCTTGGTGTTGGAGCCGGCGTTGGTCGTCATGACGATGACGGTGTTTTCAAAGTTGACCGTTCTGCCCTGAGCGTCTGTTATCCTTCCGTCGTCAAGAATTTGCAGAAGGATGTTCAGAACATCGGGGTGTGCTTTCTCAATCTCATCAAAAAGCACAATGGAATACGGCTTGCGGCGTATCTTCTCGGTGAGCTGACCTGCCTCGTCATAGCCGACGTAGCCCGGAGGTGAGCCTATGATGCGGGAAACGCTGAACTTTTCCATGAACTCGGACATATCAAGGCGTATAAGCGACTCGGGCGAGTCGAAAAGATCGGCTGCCAGGCGCTTTACGAGCTCGGTCTTGCCGACGCCCGTACCGCCGACAAATATGAAGCTCGTCGGCTTGCGCTTTGCCTTGAGTCCGACACGCGAGCGCTTTATCGCCGCGCACACGGCGTTTACCGCCTCGTCCTGTCCGACGATGTGCGCCTTCAGGCGCTTATCAAGCTGGGCAAGGCGCTCAAACTCGTCCTCTCGTATGGACGAGGCCGGTATCTTCGTCCACAGCTCGATTATGCGGGCAAGGTTATCAACCGTGAGCTCGGGAACTCCCTCGAGGTCAAGCGATGCAAGCTCCTGCTCGCGCTGCATCTCCTTGCTGCGAAGCTCCGCAATACGCTCGTAGCGCTTATCAAGAACATCGTCGGTAAGCTCCTCGCCCTTGGGCGCGTCGGCGCTCATAAGTGCCTCGCGCTCATAGCGCAGATCGTCAAGATCCTTCTGAAGCTCGGCGCGGCGTATGATACTCTTATCCTTGAGGTTTACATCCGAGCACGCCTCGTCGATAAGGTCAATGGCCTTATCCGGCAGAAAGCGGTCGGTAATATAGCGCTCGGACAATTTGACCGCCTCGGCGCACATTTCGTCGGATATCTTAACGCCGTGGTAGTCCTCATAGTATTTTCTTATGCCCTTGAGTATCTCGATGCTGTCGGCAACGGAAGGTTCGCTGATCGTAACCGGCTGGAATCTGCGCTCGAGTGCGGAGTCCTTTTCGATGTGCTTGCGGTACTCCGTAAAGGTAGTTGCGCCGATGACCTGTATCTCGCCTCTTGACAGCGCGGGCTTTAAGATATTTGCCGCGTTCATGCTGCCCTCGGCATCACCGGCGCCGACAATATTGTGTACCTCGTCTATTACGAGAATTATATTGCCCTGCTTGCGTATCTCCTCGATAAGTCCCTTCATGCGGCTCTCGAATTGGCCGCGAAACTGCGTTCCCGCAACGAGAGACGTGAGGTCAAGAAGATATACCTCCTTACCGCGCAGCTTATACGGCACCCGGTCGAGCGCTATGCGCTGGGCAAGTCCCTCGGCTACGGCGGTCTTGCCGACGCCCGGCTCGCCGATGAGACAGGGATTGTTCTTCTGGCGGCGGTTGAGGATCTGAATGACGCGCTCGAGCTCCTCCTCGCGGCCTATCATATTATCGAGCTTTCCGGCGCGGGCTCTGTCCGTGAGATTTATGCAGTAATTGTCCAGAAACTTGCGCTTCGGAGGCTTTCCGCCCTCCTTGGGCGGCTGCTGAGGCGCAGAGCCCGAATTATTTCCGCTCTCGGCCGGAGTGCTGCTGCCGTTTCCGAACAGGCGGTTCAAAAACGGGAAGGTAGCGGTTTTGCCATCGTCATCGCCGTCCGAATCTCCATCACCGTTGGGGTCGAGGCTCATATCCATAAGGCTTTCGACGCCGTTTAGGGCGTTCATCATTTCACCGCTGAGGTTATCGAGATCCTCATCGGATATGCCCATTTTTTCGATCATATCGTCAACGGGCTTTATGTGCAGCTCTCTTGCACATTTAAGGCACAGCCCCTCATTTTTCTGTACCCCGCCCTCGAGCTTGGTTATAAACACTACCGCGACATTTTTGCCGCAGCGTGAGCACATTCTTGCCTGCATTTTTTATCCTCCGATCATCAAAATATTTTGTCGGCCGCATTGCACAGCAGGAGGAAAAATCTGCTGAACAGACCGTCGTCCAATGTTTCCTTACCTATCATATTGCCGCAGAAGCTCAAAAGCCAGCACAGCCCCGCGCAATAAATGCAGCCGCGCAGAAAGCCGAATGCGGCCCCCCCGTAGAGGTCGATGTCCGCGTTGTCGGTTATCCGAAATCGCAGACCGAATATCTGTTTTATAAGCGAAATGAGCAGCATCGTCAGCAGGAAGAATATCACCGCGCATATCGCGTAGGCGACAGCCTCGCTGCCGGCGTGAGCCGACGCGGTCGTCGCGTCTATCTCATAGTCCGAATATATCCTCTGCGCGTTTACGCAGTAGTTTTCCGCACGCGCTTGGTTAAAGCCGAGGCTTTCAAGGCAGCTTTCGGCATAGGGCGTCAAAAGCTCCGGGTTTTCCCTAATGGTGTCCTCTATGCGCGTTTCGTCGATGCCGGCAGCTCTCGCTGCCTCCGTCTCGAGCTGAGAGTCGATATAACCTGCGAGAAACGGTCGCAGCGGATACGCCATGGAAGGCGCTGCTCCTGACGCTGTGACAAGTCCGCACAGCATCGCTATAACGACGGCCGCAAGGCTTATTGCTGCGTTTACCGCTCCGCGCCTGTAGCCGCGCCATGTACAGTAAAATATTATTAGCAGCAGACTCAGTTCAATTACAAATCTCATGAGTTATTTATTTCTCTACCTTCGATTGTTAATGGCGCACACACTGCCTCCGCCGACGGCGATAATACCGCCGTTACCGTCCAGCAGCGCCGTCTTCGCCCCCGGCGCTTTTTCCGAGAGCACAAGCCTTGCCTTACCGTCGTATACGCTCACGCCGTTTTGCGTAAGAAGCGCTGTCTTTTCACCGCGGCAGTCGAGATACCACAGCTCGCCGCCGGGCGATATTCTATCTTTGATATCAAGACCGTCATCGAGAATATACACATCTCCCTTGCCGCCGTAAGCGTGCTCCCTTACCTCTATTATGAGCTTTTTGTCAAGCACCCCGAATTTGCCGGTAATTTTGCCTGAAAAGTCGCATTTCCCCTTGAGCTTCCCCTTATCGTCACAGACATACGCGCCGCTGCTGCCGATGCCGCAGACGCGCAGGCCGAGCCAGACGATATCGCGCAGGTTTTCGCATTCAAGCATACCCCGATCTTTTTCGCTGTCGAGCGAAAACAGGCGTATGCCCTTATCCGTGAGCACCGCGAGGCGCTCCGAGTCCGGTGAAACTGCGGCGGATATAAGCCGCTGCCTTGCGCAGTACCATTTGTACACCGGCTTTTTCTCCGGCGAATACACCGTTACGCTGCCCATATAGCCCGGCTCCTTCGTGCACAGAGCAAGACATCCGCTCTCATTCAGCTTGGCACAGATGATATCATTATCCGCACTTATGACCTCACCGTCGGAAAGCACAATGCTGCGCCCGCCCTCGGCATATGCAGCGGCAAGAGCGCCGCCTTGCGTTATGTGCGCAGACTCAAGCTCAAGCTCAAGCTCGAAGACCTTTTTCCCGGCGCTGTCAAAGCATTTCACGCTTCCTGGGCTCGCCGTTAAAAGTCCGTCATCGCAAACGGCGCAGGCATCGGCCTCACCGCAGATAAATGAGCCGGAAAACTCCGTTTTTCCCGTGCAGGAGCTTAATATAAGGCACAGGGCAAAGGCAAAGATCAATGTTTTTTTCATCAAGTATTCAGTCCTTCAGCATCATGATACCGGCCGGACCTTCATACCACACTCTGTTTAAATACAAGCCCTGCGGCGGCATCGTCGGCCCTGTGAGCCGCCGGTCGCCCAGCTTGAGGAGCTTGGGGATATCCCCGGGTTCTATTTTCCCGTAGGACGCGTACACCAGTGTTCCGACTATTGCGCGGCACATGTTGTACAAAAATCCGTTCGCGCAGACGGAAACGGTTATGAGATCATCCGTTTTCCCGGCGGTGCAGCTGTACACCGTGCGCACGGTGGTCTTAGTCTGCGTTCCGAGCGAGCGCACGGCGGCAAAATCATGCGTGCCCTCGAAGGCCGCGGCCGCCGCCTTCATCCTGTCCATATCAAGCTCCTGCGGATAAAAGCAGGCGCGCTTTTCAAGGAAGGGATCGCGGATGTTTGAGTTGTGTATCTTATATATATATTCTTTTTTCACACAGGAGGATATCGCGTTAAAGCGCTCATCCACCTCAACGGCGTCAACGACCGCGATATCGTCCGGCAGGCGCGAATTTGCCGCCAGCGGGAAGCGGTCAATGGGTATGCGGCAGTCGGTGCGAAAGCTTGCGCAGTATCTTAGCGCGTGCACTCCCGCGTCGGTACGGCCGCAGCCGGTGAGCTTAACGGGATGCTCGCATATCTTCGACAGCGCGTCCTGCACGGTGCTGCACACGGAGATGTCGTTTTTCTGCACCTGCCAGCCGTGATAACGGCTGGCGG
>ULTU01019360.1_pt1 | contig 27396 bp, 20 predicted proteins | sample 1957861 | NCBI WGS metagenome assembly ULTU01 (sample SAMEA4835742, study PRJEB28245) | human gut metagenome | biome: gut microbiome; material: fecal sample | place: Denmark | collected 2008
TCTTTTTCATTTCTAAACTCGATACCGCCGGTATCGATCAGCGTGAATTCACGGTTCAGCCATTTCACATCACAATAGATGCGGTCACGGGTGACGCCCGGGATATCTTCTACGATGGACACGCGACGCTGCGCCAGCCCATTGATCAAGGTCGATTTGCCAACATTCGGCCGCCCGACGATGGCTACGAGAGGTTTACTCATGAGCCCATTCCTTTCTATTTCTATGGAAATCATATATTAACCAGGGAGTATGCTGCCTGCCGCCTTCCCAGCGCCGGCCATCCCAAAAGATAGAAGCAACACTTCCCCATTTTCACTGTAAATAAAATTGTATGATAGCAAGGAGGCAAAGTCAAGTGATCCTCCGCTTTTCACTTCCTGCCGTCCCATGATCCCCGCAAAGTCACAGGGGCTATAGCGCTGTCTTATGAGATGTCCTATCCGGACCAATAAAAAACCGCATTGCTCTTCTCGCAATGCGGTTTTTATCATTTTCTCTTATTCAGCATCATGAGCCGGTGCTTCGACGAGAGAGAAGGAGATTCTTCTGCGAGCTTCGTCGATATTGATGATCTTGACTTTCAGATCATCGCCGACCTGGCAGATGTCGCCCGGTTTCTTGTTGTGGTCATCGGTCATTTCATTGATGTGGAGCAGACCGGTGAGGCCGTCTTCGAGTTCAACGATAACGCCGAATTCCAGGATCTTGACGACTTTAGCGTCTACGATGTCATCAGCAGCGTGGTTGGTGACAGCGGTTTCCCATGGATTCGGGAGGCAGTCTTTGTGAGAGAAGGAGATTCTCTGTTTTTCACGATCGAAGGATTTGATCTTGACGTCAATGACCTGATCCGGTTTCAGGACGTCTTCCACTTTGCCGATCTTCTTCCAAGAGATATCGGAGATGTGGAGCAGGCCTTCTACGCCATTGATGCCGATGAAAGCACCGTATGGCATGATCTTCTTGACAGTGCCCTGAAGAACGTCGCCGTTTTCATAAGCAGCTTCGATTTCATCCATTTCATTGTTTCTGGCATCTTCCAGTACTGCTTTGCGGGAGAGAACCAGTCTATTCTTAGCGCGGTCGACTTCGAGGATCTTAGCCGGGAACTTCTGTCCGACAAGATTCTGCAGGGAGTGAACAAAGCGCAGGTCGCCCTGAGACAGCGGAATGAAGCCACGGAGGGACTTCAGCTGAACGAGCAGACCAACTTTGATAGCTTCGATGCCTTCGCATTCGACAGCTTCGCCTTTTTCGAAAGCTTCTTCGACAACGTCCCAGTCAGCGAGACGATCGACTTTGATCTTGGATACGTAAATGGTGCTGTCTTCTTTGACACCGCTGACGATCTGTACACGAAGTTTGTCGCCAGCTTTGAGTACGTCCTTCAGAGATGCTGGTGCCGGGTATGCATATTCATGAGCCTGCAGTACAGCTTCTGTTTTGTAGCCGAAGGAAATATAGGCTTTGTCGTCGAGTACGTCGACAACTTCCCCTTCTACTACACTGCCTTTATGCACGTCCAGGTTCATTTCTTCCTGTTCCAGCATTTCTTTCATGTTTTCCATAATAAAAACTACCTCCTCTATGATCCAGTCCGGTGTGGATGCACCGGCGGTGATGCCAATCTTGTCCCGGGTTTGGAACCATTCAGATTTTAGTTCCTCTGCCGTTTCGATATGATGAACGCAGGCGCCTTCGCTCCTGCATACGTCTGCCAGTCGGCTGGTATTAGCGCTGTTGCGCCCGCCGATGACAATCATCACATCTACTTTCCTCGCCAGCTCACGCGCCGCCTGCTGTCGCTGCATGGTCGCATCACAAATGGATTTGTGATGAAACACATGCGGGATCCGTTGCCGGATCGCCTGCACCAGCTGGTCAGCCAAAGCCACCGAAAATGTGGTCTGCGTGACGATATGCGCCTCTTCCATGTCTGGAAGCCGGTCTACATCTTCGAGGGTTTCTACCTGGAAGGAATGACCCACTGCCCACTCCGCTACGCTCTTCATTTCCGGGTGCTTCTTTTCACCGATGAGTACGACGGTCTTTCCATCAGCCACGAGGTCTTTGGTGATCTCCTGGTTCCTTTTGACGAAAGGGCACGTCGCGTCCATTAGGGCCAGATTTTTGCACTTGAGCTTATTATAGCACGAAGGGCCCACTCCGTGCGAGCGAATTATTACAGTTTCATCGGTCAAAGTGTCCAGATCGTCCACCGGATAGACGCCTTTTTCAGAAAGCCTTCCGACCACCTGCGGGTTATGAATGATGGGACCGTAGGTAACGGCCTTAATGCCCGAATTTGCAGCATTTTCCGCGATTTTCATGGCTCTTTTCACGCCGTAGCAAAAGCCCATCACTTTCGATTTATAGATTTCCATGATTTTGATTCTCAATTGAAGCGCCCGCTATAGAGCAGGCATTATGTTTGAAATAGAAAAGTTCAATAGCAAGATAAGGTTCTGGATTCAGGGTTCAGGGTTCGCCCATGGGGCGGCTCGCCCCTTGATTACGTTTGAAAGCCTCGATTGAATGAGAAATTAGAAATGAGAAATGCAAAATGGTGGTGCGGCGCATAAAAATATGGAAGCGCCGCGAAGTATAAATAATGGCAATGCCTTGTGCTGGCATTCCAGTCACTAGTCACCAGTCACTTGAGACTCCTAATCCCTAATCCCTAGCCACTAATCCCTAGCTACCAGTCCCTAGTTACCAGCTGCCAGTCACTTTTTATAGTCATCCATCAGCTTCTGGATCTCTGCCTTCACGATGTCATTGAGCTCGGCCACCTTCTCATCGGTCGGGCGCTGCTTTTTGACCTCGATCGGCTTTCCGATGAGGACGGCCAACGGACCATTCTTACGAGGCAGATCCATCGTGCCAAGGACAGCGACAGGAATGACCGGAGTACCGGTCATGAGTGCGAGGGATGCCATGCCCGTGTGGAAACGGCCGAGTCCTTCTCTCTTGATGCGGGTGCCTTCCGGGAAAATGCCGAGGGGATTGCCCTCCTTGATCTCCTTGATGGCCTGACGCACAGCAGCGCGATCGACGCTACCGCGCTTCACCGGGAAAGTGCCGAACTGACGGATCAGCCAGCCGAAGAATGGATTTTTGAAAAGCTCTTCTTTCGCCATGTAGTGGATGATGCGGGTATTAAAAGCCACGCCGACGACAGGGGGATCCCAATAGCTTTTATGGTTCGGTGCAACGATGATGGCCCCGGTCTTTGGCACATTCTCCCGCCCTTCGACCTTGAGACCAAAGATGACGAAGAAGAAGAAATTTAAGATGGCTCTGACAATAGCATAGCCCATAGGATTCACCTCGTTTGAAAATGGTGGTCGGCTGTTAGCCGTTTGCCGTTGATAAAGCGCAAGAAGACAGGGAGACTATAAGACTTTAGACTTTAGACTTTAGACTTCAGATTTCTAATGTCTCCCAATCTCTATGTCCAGTCCTTGATCCCTAGTCCCTAGTCACTTACTTGCTAAACCCCGGAAATTTCTTTTCGCAGATGGCGATCATGGCTTCTGCAGTACCTTCGAGCGTAAGGTCGCCATTATCAAGAAGGATGGCGTCCTCTGCCTGCTTCAGGGGGGAGATTTCTCGGTGACTGTCCATGTAGTCGCGCTTTGCCACATCGGCTTCGATGTCTTCGAGCGAAAGCTCCGGGTGCTGGGCTTCGAGCTCTTTGAAGCGGCGAAGCGCACGGGTGTGGACGGAGGCGGTGAGGAAGATCTTCACATCAGCCTTCGGCAAGACGGTCGTCCCGATGTCACGGCCGTCAAGGACGATGCCGCCCTTTTCGGCCTGGCGGCGCTGGATGGCGACCATCGCCGTGCGCACGCCGCCGATGGCGGAAACTTCCGATACATGTCCGGAGACTTCCGGCGTGCGGATGAAGTGTGTCACATCTTCGCCATCCACGATGACGTGCATGGCATCCGTACCGGGCTTCACTTCCATATCGATGGCTTTTGTCATAGCGGTGATCTCCGCCGGATCTGTCAGACCCTTCTTCAGGGCTTCATAGGTGACAGCGCGATACATCGCTCCGGTATCGAGATAGGCATAGCCAAGGCGTGATGCAAGGATCTTCGATACGCTGCTCTTGCCGGCCCCCGCCGGGCCGTCGATGGCGATGGATAATTTTCGCATAAATGATGATCTCCTTTATATGAATTGGTTGATGGTTGGTTCAGGGTTAGCCTCTGTGGCGTGCCGTTCCATTGACTGCAGGCGAAGAGGGTAAGCGGGTTCTATGGGTTCAGTGGATAGGGCAGGGACGGTGCGGCGCCAGATCCTTCGACTCAGTTCTCACTGTTCCGCCTTTACATTATCGAACATCCGACATTTCACTCCGCTCAGGATGACGAAATGCGCCGCGGAGTATAGATGGTGGCAATGCCCGAAGGTGGTATTTAGTCAGCAGTCACTAGTCATTTGAGATTTCTAATCCCTCATCCCTAGCCACTCATCCCTGCTTTCAAACTTTTTGGGGGATATCCCTTTCCCGTATCGTCATCCCGAGCGTAGCCCTCCATCTCTATGACACCGCGGTTAGTATCACATAGGCACTGGTGGAAAACGACGTCTTGGTATTACGTATTTCTGCTTTCACTCATTCTTCGTTTAGCGGTCTGCAAGGGAGATTTCTCGCTTCGCTCGAAATGACGATACAGTAGTCTGATGTCTTCTAGTCTTCTAGTCTTCTAGTCTTCTAGTCTTCTAGTCTTCTAGCCTTTTAGTCACCGGCTACGCATCCCTGCCGGCTGCACTTTCCGCCGCCAGATGTCCGGTCGAGAAGGCCGCCTGCAGATTGTAGCCGCCGGTGAAGGCGTGGATATCAAGGACTTCTCCTGCGAAGTAGAGCCCTGCCACTTTCTTTGATTCCATGGTGGACGGATTCACTTCTTTGACGGAGACGCCGCCGGCTGTCACGATAGCTTCCTCGATGGGACGAGTGTCTGTGATGGTGAGCTTCATGGACTTCATCGTCTGTACAAGGGATGCGCGCTGGGCTTTCTTGAGCTCGCTGACAGGAAGGTCCCGAGGGATACCTGCCAGTGAGAGCACGACGTCGATCATGCGATGCGGGAGAAGCTCGACAAGAGCGCCGGCCATCTGCTTCAGGTGATGCTTTTCCAGATCTCTCAGGACACGCTTATCGAGAACTTCCTGCGTGAGGGCAGTCTTGAGATCGAGCGTCGCTTCCACGGGATGTCCCTGTGAGAGCCAGAGGGAGGCTTTATCCGAGAGGGAGAGCACGATGGGGCCGGTGATCCCGAAATGGGTGAAGAGCATCTCTCCGAATTCCTCTGCCTTTCTGCGCCCGCCGGCGGAAAGAGACAGTGTGACATTCTTGAGCGAGAGCCCCTGCAGGTCTTTGGGCCAGCTTTCCTTCGTGACGAGAGGGATGAGGGCAGGACGGATGGTCGTGACCTTGTGCCCGATCTCCCCGGCCATCCGATACCCGTCTCCCGTCGAGCCTGTACGCGGGTACGAAGCACCGCCGGTCGTCAGGATCACGGCATCGGCATCGTAGCGTCCCTTCTTCGTGACGACGCCCTTCGCCCTGCCGTCTATGACGACGATATGGGACACCGGCTCCTCCAAGTGAAGCTCGACCTTCTTTTCTTTGAGAAGGCGCATGAAAAGGTGGCGCACCTCCTGTGCATCATCGCTGGCAGGGAAGACACGTCCGCCGCGCTCGACCTTGGTCGCAAGGCCATAGCCATGGAGCAGCTCCAGCAGGTCTATATTCGAGAAGGCTTCGTAGGCACTGTAGAGAAATTTCCCATTGCCCGGTGTCTTCCCGATGAAATCCATGATGGGCGCGCTGTTTGTCAGATTACAGCGACCTTTTCCGGTGATGCCCATCTTCAGGCCGACCTTCGGCATTTTTTCAAAGAGCATGACCTTGGCTCCCCGGTCCGCTGCCGTGACAGCGGCCAGAAGTCCCGCCACGCCGGCTCCGATGATGGCGATCTTTTTATTTGTGGAGCTCATACAGTTTCTTGACCTCCTCCAAGGACAGGCGGCGGTATTCCCCGCGGGAGACGCCAGAAAGCGTCAGGAAGCTGTACTGCACGCGCTTCAGTCCGAATACAGGGTAGTGGAACGCCGCCATCATTTTACGGATCTCACGGTTCTTCCCTTCGTGAAGCGTCATGCGTACCTTTGTTTTATTCTTCTCCTTGTCATAGCCCAGGACTTCGATCTCGCACGGTGCAGTCACTCCGCTGTCGATGCGCACGCCCTTCGACATTTTATCTGCCAGCTTCAGTGAATATTTCCCACGGACTGTGACTTCATATACCTTTTTGACCTCATGCTTCGGATGCGTCAGGATATTGTCGAGCTCACCGTCATTCGTCATGAGGAGCAGTCCTTCAGAGTGATAGTCAAGACGTCCGACAGGGAAAATGCGCTCACGGATATTTCTGAAATAGTCCATGACCGTGCGCCGCCCCTGCGGGTCGGTGACAGACGTGATGACATTATCCGGCTTGTAGAAGAGAAAATAGCGTTTCCGCTCAGGGCGGATGCGTTCTCCGGCGACCTCTATGCGATCGGAAACAGGATCGGCTTCGCTCCCCAGCTCGCGGATGACCTTGCCATTCACACGGACCTGTCCCGCTGCGATCAATTCTTCAGCCTTGCGGCGGGAGCAGATGCCCGCATGGCTCAATACCTTCTGTAAACGTTCTTTCAAAATAGTTCTCCTTCTTCCAGTCCTTCTCGCCAGCACATCCGAAGCTCATTCACATCGGAAAGCCCGGTGCAGGCGAGGAAACGCTTCGTCGTACCATAAAGGATCGGCCGTCCGGGGATATCCAGACGTCCTCTTTCTTCGATGAGGCCCTTCTCCATGAGGAGCCCCAGCACACGGCCTGCCGTCACGCCGCGGATCTTCTCGATCTCGACTCGCGTCACAGGCTCTTTGCAGGCCACCACCGCCAGCGTCTCCAGCGCCGCAGCCGAGAGCGGCGTCTGTTTCCCCAGAAGGGAGGAGAGCCAGGTGTCATATTTCTTTTTCGTCGCCAGCATGTACCCCGCGCCCGTGTGATGGAGCGTCAAACCGGAGTCTGGCTTTTCATATTTTTCAGACAGCAGCGTGAGTGCTTTCTCGATCATCTGAGAGTCTTCTCCCACGGCCTTTGCCATGTCGGTCAGAGAGACAGGGCTCCCCTTCGCAAAAAGAAAGGCTTCGATGAGCGCTGAGAGCTGTATAAGAGTGTTTGTCATAAATGTCCTTTGTTGCGTTATGGGTTTAAGGGTTCAGGGTTCGGGGTTCAGGATTAGCCCGTGGGGCGGCTCCATCCACTGATTTTGAATAAAAGCTCTGCTTGAATTAGGAATTAGGAATGAAGGTGGCGGCTTCGCCACAAATATATATTTTTGCAGCGAAGCTGCCACCACAACCCTGAACCCATCAACCTGAACCTTGAACCCCATCTCTGCTTTCAAACTTCAGGGTTAGCCCGACAACTTGAACCTTAACCCCTAATCCCTCACGATTTCTAGTCCCCCTGCCCCTTCGATCACTCTCGCCTCGCCAAGGCGAATCAGTTCAAGGAGTGCCACGAGTGTGACGGCGAGGCGGAGGCGTGTCTTCAGCCGCCGGAAATACTGCGTGAAGTCCACACGATGAAGTCGCGAGAGCGTCTCTTTCAGCGTCTCCATCTCCTGCTCCATCGACACCTCCTCGGGGGCGAGGATTTCTTCTTTCTCTTCATGGAGAGAGTCATAGAGCGAGAGGAAGGCCGCTCGCAGCTTCAGGAGGGAGATCCGCCCCTGATACAGCCCGCCCTTCACAGCCTCGGGTTCTTTCTTCCAGTACGGCCTTTCGGCATCGATGAGCGCCTCGATGCGTCCCTTGATCTCCTTCATCCGCTTGAATTCTTCGAGTGACCTCGCGAGCTCGGCTCTCGGGTCCTCCGTCTCATCGGCCGCCTCCTGCCTCCGCTTCGGGAGCAGCATCCGCGACTTGATGAAGATGAGTGTCGAAGCCATGGCGAAGAAACTGCTCGCCAGCTCCAGATCGAACGCCTGCGCCCTCCTGAGGTAAGCGAGATACTGTTCGGTGATCTCATGGATCGGTATGTCGTGAATATCGATCCGATTCTTCGTCACAAGGTGCAGCAAAAGATCCAGCGGCCCTTCGAAGACAGGAAGATTCACCTGATATTCTTTTTCGATCGCTCCCGCCTCCTTGCGCGCACCACCCCATCATGAATGTACTCTATTATATTATCATAAATCGAATCATTTGTTGATAGGATTATAGAGGTGAGCAGGGGCTGCCCGCCGGTCACGGGGAATGGCAAGCATCATTTTCTCCTGCATCGTCATTAAGGACAAATTCCCCGATGAGCGCCCCCAAAACTATGTTACAATACAGACAAAGGAGCTGAATTCCATGACCGAACATTCTCATCTTCCCCCCTTCACCCAGACACTTCTGGATTTTGCCAAAGAAAGTCGCTGCGACTTCGATACCCCCGGGCATCACAGCGGTGCCTTCTTCCGTACATTGCCCGAAGGCGCTGCCTTCGTCCGTGCGCTCGGTGAAGGCGCTTTTACAGCGGACATCTCGGACTCTTCTTCCGTCATCGGGGATCCGTCCTCTCATGAAGGCGTCTCCGGAGAGGCAGAAGCCCTTGCTGCGAGCGTGTATGGGAGCGATCGCTGTTTCTTCGTCTTGGGCGGCACCTCCGCCTCGAACCGCATCGCGATCAGCGCGCTCGTCTCAGAGGGCGACCTCATTCTTTTCGACAGGAATAACCACAAGTCTGCCTCGCAGGCCGCACTCGCCGCCGCAGGCGGACTTCCCGTCTATCTCGCCTCTGAGCGAAATGAAAGCGGCATCATCGGCGGACTGACGGAAGAAACGCTTGACCCCATCCGCCTCCGCAAGAAAGCGGCCATGCTCTCGCCCGCCGCAGTGAAAAAGCAGCGCCCCTACCGCCTTGCCTGCCTCCAGCTCTCCACCTATGACGGCCTCTTTCTGAATGCCAGAGAGCTTCTTCGCCGCATCGGCTCGCTCTGCGACTACATCCTCTTCGACGGCGCATGGGCCGGCTACGAAAATTTCCTCCCACTCCTTCAGGATTCTGCCGTCCTCACCTTCCCCCTGACGAAAGACGATCCCGGCATCCTTGTGACGCAGTCCGTCCACAAGCAGCTTGCCGGATTCTCCATGACGAGCCAGCTTCACAAGAAGGACAGCCACCTGCGGGGGATGACACGCTATCTCGAGGATGACGTCCTGCAGGCTGCCTTTCTCATGCATATATCGACCTCCCCTTACTATCCGCTCCTTGCCGGGCTGGAAATGAATGCATACCTGCACCAGAAGAAAGGAAAGGAGCTCTGGCAAGAAGCCGCGATCACGGCGACAGAGCTGAAGAGAGCCATCCTCAAGCGTTGCCGCTTCCTTCGACCTTTCACCGCTCCCACGGTGCGCGCCGCTTCCTGGGACGCCCACCCGACAGAAGAGATCCTCTCAGATCCCGCCTTCTTTGCGATTTCCCCCAAAGACACCTGGCACGGTTTCTCCCATATCGCAGAAAACCTCTACCTCACCGATCCCTGCAAGGTACTCCTCGTGACAGACCCGCTCCCTGCGCCGCTTCTTTCCCATTTTCTCGAAAGCCGCCATGTGACGGTGGAGAAATCTGATTTCCACACCCTCCTCTTCCTCATCGAGCCGGGTGATACGAAGGAAAAGCAGGAACACCTCCTCTCCCTTCTTCAGGAATGCGAAGTGGCCTATGAGGCCAATACACCGATGTCCGTCTTTGCGCCGCACCTCACCTGCCGGAAAGGAGAAGGGCTGAAAGACTTCTCCCTGCGCTATCAGGACTTCCTTTGCCGGGAAGGAGCCGCCCGCCTTACGCAGGCGCTCTTCGATGAAGATCATTTCCCCAAAGCCATGCTCACCGGGAAACAAGCCCATCAGGCCTTCCTCAAAGGAGCACGCGAGCGCGTCCCACTTCCGAAAGCCAAAGGGCGCGTATCTCTGGAAATGATCCTCCCCTATCCCCCCGGTATCACCGTCTTAGAGCCCGGCGAGGTCTGGACTGACGAGGCACTTTCCTATTTCCTCTTCCTGCAGAAATACAAGAGCGCCTTCCCAGACTTTTCCCCCGAAATACTCGGTGTGCATGGAAACGGAAATGACGCGTATGTATGGGTGCTTAAAAACCAGAAAGAGGGGAGCTAAGGAAGCACTGATTAAATACCTCTTTCAGGTATCGCCCACATTTATGTTTGCAACGAAGCTGTCCCCTTTCCTGTTGAACCTGCTGCCCCCCCTTGAATCAAAAAAGGCTGCGTCATATGGCGCAGCCTTTTTCTTAGTCCTTAAACGGATCTTCCTCCGCATTACGATTATTCAAGATCTCATCGAGCGTCTTCATCGGACACATGGAGCCGCACATCGTACAAGTCGCTTCATCCTCCGGGATGCTGCTCTCTCTGTAGCGACGCGCCTTGCCCGGGTCGATGGCGAGCGGGATCATGCGATGGAAGTCCACCTTGCGGCGTGCCCAGCTCATTTCTTCATCCCATTTTTCCGCGCCCTTCACGCCCTTGGCGAGATCTGCGGCATGACAGGCGATCTTCGAAGCCACGATCCCTTCATGTACATCATCCAGATCCGGCAGACGCAGATGCTCCGCCGGAGTGACGTAGCAGAGGAAGTCTGCCCCGCATGCTGCCGACAGCGTCCCCCCGATCGCCGCGGTGATGTGATCATAGCCCGGTGCCACATCGGTGACGATCGGCCCTAAGACATAGAGAGGCGCCTGGTGAGTGAGCTTCTTTGCGATCTCCACATTCATGCGGATATCCGAGATCGGCATATGCCCCGGACCTTCCACCATGACCTGCACCCCCGCCTTGCGCGCACGCACGACCAGCTCACCCAGATTGATCAGCTCCGAGATCTGCACGGCATCTGTCGAGTCATGCCCGCAACCGCTGCGGCATCCATCACCCAAAGACAGTGTGACATCATACTTCTTCAAAAGCAACAGCAGACGGTCAAACTGTTCGTAGAAAGGATTCTCCTTCCCGTGCATGTACATCCACGCAAAGAGCACCGAGCCGCCGCGCGAGACCAGATTTGTGATACGCTTATTTCTCATGATATGCTTCGCCGTCTCACGGTTCAGCCCCGCATGGATCGTCATGAAATCCACGCCATCCTTCGCATGACGTTCCACGACAGAGAAGAGATCATCTGCCGTCATATCCTTCAGCCCCTTGTGAAGGACGCCCTTTACATCATACATCGGCACCGTACCGATGGACGCCGGACTGTTCTTCACCAGCCATTCACGGAACGGCGCCGTCTCCCCATAGCAGGACAGATCCATGATAGCCTCCGCCCCCATCTCCCAGGCGAGCTTCGCCTTCGCCTGCTCCGTGTCATAGTTGCATACATCAGAAGAGATCCCCAGATTTACATTCATCTTCGTCCGAAGCCCCTTGCCGATCGCATACGGATGGAGCGAGGTATGGTAAATATTCGCCGGAAGGACGATCGTCCCCTCCGCGATGCCGGAGCGGATGAATTCTGCGCTCACGCCCTCTTCACGTGCGGCTGTTTCCATTTCCTTCGTGATGATGCCTTCTCTTGCTGCTTCAAGCTGCGTCATAGTCAACCTCCAATAAAAAAATCCGCCTCCGGCGGATACTCTGTCAAAATAGAGCCCGCTTCCTTACGCCGGTATGATCCGATTCAAGTTCAAAGGGTCAGCGCTTCGCGCCTCTCAGCCCCTTAGGGCTCCCCCAGCTGGTTTCTATCTCTATTATACAGGATGTGTCAAAGTGATATGATTTCCCAACGCCTGAAGTTCTTACGCAGAAGAGATCCCATCCACGCATCGCGAGCCTTTTTCACACATGCAAAAAGGCGATGTGAAATAACGATCATCTCATTTTCGCATTCCATCTGCCGCGGGGGACTTGCAGCTCTCATAGGAGTGACCGGGAAACCTTATTCCAGCTGTCTTTCATGCCATAGTCACCCTATCCGCCCCTACGGGGCACCTTCCCCTAGAGGGGAAGGCTGCGATACGAGAATACCATCTTCTAAAAAAAGGCGGCGAAGCTGCCACGAGAGCCCTGAACCCTGAAACCCTGAACCAAATGAAAGCAAAGTAAAAAGGAGCTGTAAAGAAATGAGGATTCATTTCTTCACAGCCCCTTTCCCTTTTACAAACGATTACCGATCTACATGACACATATCTTTTGCGACGACCCAACGGTCATATTCTTCTTCGGTCACATAGCCCAGAGCCAGAGCGGCTTCCTTCAGGGAGCTGCCGTCTGCGAAAGCTTTCTTCGAGATCTTTGCGGACTTCTCATAACCGATGTGCGGCGCGAGTGCGGTAACGAGCATCAGGGATTTCTCCACCAGCTCTTCCATGCGGTCATGGTTCACTTCGATGCCGACGGCGCAGTGGATATTAAAGGAGTGGATGGCTTCACCCAGGAGCTTGACGGATTCGATGAAGGCCTGTGCCAGGACCGGGGCATAGACGTTCAGCTCGAAGCGGCCCTGAGAGGAGGCCATGGAGACGACGGCCTGATTGCCATGAACGCGGCAGGCGACCATGGTCAGGGCTTCGCACTGGGTCGGGTTCACTTTGCCCGGCATGATGGAAGAACCCGGTTCGTTCGCCGGGATGGTGAGCTCACCGAGGCCGGCTCTTGGCCCGCCTGCCAGGAGGCGAAGGTCGTCAGCGATCTTCATGCAGTCCATCGCAAGAGCTTCGAGAGCACCATGAGCGAAAACGAAGTCATCGCGTCCGGTCAGTGCATAGAATTTATTTTCCTCCGATACGAAAGGAAGGCCTGTTTCTTTGGCGATCTCAGCCGATACTCTGGTGCCGAAGTCTTTCGGCGCATTGAGGCCGGTACCAACAGCGGTGCCGCCGATGGCAAGCCCGAGAAGATATTTTTCCGATGCTTCGATCATATGTTGGCACTTTTCGAGCATGGTCGTCCATCCAGAGACTTCCTGTCCGAAGGTGAGCGGTACGGCGTCCTGTACATGGGTGCGGCCGATCTTGACGACGCGCATGTATTCTTCGCTCTTCTTGTGGAAGGTCGCGATCAGTTCCGCGAGCGGCTGGTAGAGGCAGCGGTGCAGGACAGAAACGGCCGCAACGTGCATAGCGGTCGGGAAGGTATCGTTCGAAGACTGAGACATGTTGACGTCATCATTCGGGTGGATGCGTGTCTCGCTGCCGACAGCTTCGAGCTTCGCATTCGCGATGTGCGCGACGACTTCATTCATGTTCATATTGCTCTGCGTGCCGGAGCCTGTCTGATACACGACGAGAGGGAATTCGCCGTTCCACTTGCCGGCGAGGATCTCGTCGCAGGCCTCTGCGATGACTTTCGCTTTTTCTTCCGAAAGCTTGCCTTCTGCGAGATTCGCAAGGGCGGTGCATTTCTTCAGCACGGCAAACGCATGAATGATCTCTTCCGGCATGCGTGCTCCGATCTTGAAGTTTTCAGAAGAGCGCTGGGTCTGCGCGCCCCACATATGATCCGCCGGAACTTTTACTTCGCCTAAGGTGTCATGTTCGATACGATATTCCATGTTTTTTGTCCTTTCTATAAGGAAATAGAGTGTACGAAAAATGCTTCATCATTTCTCGCGTATACCTGTATTATATCATTTGAAACAGATAAAAGAAAGTCTATGCGTTGGAGTATACACTTAATGAGATTGAGGGTTCGGGGTTCAAGGTTCAGGGTTAGTACTGCCCCTTGATTGTAAGTGAAATCTTTGCTCGAATTAAGAATGAGTAATGAGTAATGAGAAATTGTGGTGCGGCGCAAAAAAATAATGAAGCGCCGCGGAGGTTTGAAACTATCGGTTTACTCGTATCGTAAACCTAATCCCTAGCCACTAATCCCTAGCTACCAGTCACTAGTCACTAGCCACTCCTAATCCCTAATCTCCAATCCCTAGCTACCCATCCCTGTTTTCAAACTTGTGGTGGAGCCTTCGCCGCAAGTATATATGGGGCGATGCCCGAAAGTGGTATTCAAGTCACCAGTCACGCGAAACTCCTAATCTCCCTCCGCGGCCATTTCCAGTACCTTCCCCACGCTCTCATGGAAGACGAGGTCGGCGCGGGCGTCCTGCGCTGTCGCGTCCTGATTGATGACGACGAGAGCATCGCCGCGGAAATAGGTGACGAAGCCTGCCGCCGGATAAACGACGAGGCTCGTACCGCCGATGATGAGCATATCGGCCTTGGAGATCTCATCGATTGCCTCATCGATATCATTCTCATCAAGCGCTTCTTCATAGAGCACGACGTCCGGCTTGATCACGCCGCCGCAACTGGGACAGTGCGGCACGGGCGATGCCAGAGTAAGGAGGGTCTTTGCATCATATGTCGCAAAGCATTTCTCGCAGGTATTCGTCAGGATGGTGCCGTGGACCTCGATGACATTCCGGCTCCCCGCGCGCTGATGGAGACCATCGATGTTCTGCGTGACAACGGCAGAGAGCCTGCCCTCTTGCTCGAGCTTTGCCAGCGCAAAGTGCGCGCGGTTCGGAGAGGCCTTTAGCATGGCTTCTGCGAACTGCTTATACATGGTGAAAAATTCCACGGGATGCTCCTCATAGAAATGGTGGGAAAGCATTTCCTCCGGCGTCCATGGGAGGTCCGTTTTCTGCCGATAAAGGCCATTCGCTCCGCGAAAATCAGGGATGTTCGACTCCGTGGAGACCCCTGCTCCGCCGAAAAAGACGATGCGGTGATGGGATGCGATCATAGCTCTCAGTTTCTCGATGTCGGTCATGATGATGGCTCCTTTCGTGGAATAGAATCAAAGTGACTAGGGACTGGTAACTAGGGACTGGTGACTGAAGTACCACTTTCGGGCATCGCCACTATTTATACTTCGCAGCGCTTCCATACTTTTATTCGCCGCACCACCATTTCTCATTTCTCATTCAATCGATGCTTTCAAACTTAATCAAGGGTAGAGCCGCCCCAAGGGCTAACCCTGAACCCTTCTTTCTCCCATTGTATCACAATTTCTCTCTTTCTCATTGACAATTCATTCTATATGTTCTACCATCGAGATATATTTTAAAAATGTTTTTGCTCGGCCAACCTCTGCCCCTTCGGGGCACCTCCCTCCAGAGGAAGGAGGGCGTGTCTCGGGCTTCCTGCCTCATCCCCAGCTACCAGTCACAAGTCACTAGTCCCTGATTAAAAAGGAGATCCTACTATGTCCACACTTACCCTTGCGAAAGCTAAAGAGATCCTGAAGAAGCACACCACAGAAGACCATCTTTTCACCCATGCGGCGGCTGTCAGCGCTGCCATGGGCGCGATGGCGAGCATCTTCGGCGGTGACAAAGATCACTGGGAAGCCATCGGCTATCTGCACGACGTCGACTACGAAGCCTTCCCGCATGAGCACTGCCGCCACGTCCGCGAATTTTTGGAACCGGAAGGGGTGGACGAAGAAGACATCAAGACCATCATCTCCCACGGCTGGGGTCTCTGCAGCAGTGAAGTAGAGCCGACAACTGATATCGAGAAGAGTCTTTTCACGGTCGATGAGCTGACGGGTGTCGTCATGGCATATGCACTCATGCGTCCCGAAGGCATCAGCGGCATGGAGCTCAAAGGGCTCAAGAAAAAATTCAAGGACAAGAAATTTGCAGCTGGCTGCAACCGCGATGTGATCAAGCAGGGCTTTGCCATGCTCGGCATGGAAGCGGGCGAGGTCATGCAGGCTTGCATCGATGGCATGACCGCACATAAGGATGAATTGGGACTGAAGTAAAATGGTTCGGGGCAGGGTTCAGGGTTAGCCCAAGGGCGTGCCGCCCCTTGATTACGATGGAAAGCCCCACTTGAATGAGAAATTAGAAATAAGAAATGCGAAATGGTGGTGCGGCGCATAAAATTATGGAAGCGCCGCGGAGGTTTGAAACTAGCGGTTTTCTCGTATAGCAAACCTAATCCCTAGCCACTCATCCCTAGCTACCAGTCACTAGTCACTAATCATCCAAAACAAAAAGCAGGAAATGAGAACGTCTCATTTCCTGCTTTTTCTATGCGCGAGAGCTCAATTAGTCTCTGTATTTTTCCGGGAGTTCGGTGGCTCTTGCTACGCCGGAGGCGATGGCTGCTTTGGCAACGGCTTTCGCTACAGCGAACGGAACCTGCGGATCGAATACGTCGACGACGACATGATCCGGGTCGAGTTTGCCGCTATGGATAGCGAGGTCTGCGAGAGCATGAGCCGCAGCGAGTTTCATTTCCTCATTGATCTGGCGGGCACGTACATCGAGAGCGCCGCGGAAGAGGCCTGGGAATACGGAGGAGTTATTGACCTGGTTCGGCATATCGCTTCTGCCGGAGCCATAGATATAAACGCCTTTTTCTTTGGCTTCTTCGTACATGATCTCCGGTACCGGGTTTGCCATAGCGAAGACAATGCTCTTGTCGTTCATGGTCTTGATGGCTTCTACGTTGAATACGCCTGGTGCAGAGCAGCCGATGAGGACATCAGCGCCTTTGACAGCGTCATCGAATGTGCCCTGTTTGTTTTCCGGATTGACTTTGGCGATGAGTTCCTGCTGTACGCGGTCTCTCTTGCCATTGTCAAAGAGGATGCCTTTGGAGTTCAGGATGGTCATGTTTTCCGGTTTTACGCCGTCTTCGAGGAGCAGACGAGCGATCGCAGTGCCGGCAGCGCCAGCGCCATTCATGACGACTTTCACATCTTCGATCTTTTTGCCGACGACTTCGAGAGCACCGAGGAGTGCTGCCAGAGCAGCGATCGCAGTGCCGTGCTGGTCATCGTGGAAGACCGGGATGTTCATGATCTTTTTCAGTTCGTCTTCGATGTCATAGCATTTCGGGGAAGAGATATCTTCGAGGTTGATGCCGGCGAAGTTCTTTTCGAGCAGTTTGACGGTGTGGATGAATTCCTGCGGATCCTTGGTGTCCAGAGTGATCGGGATCGCATCGATCTGTCCGAATCTCTTGTACAGTGCGGATTTGCCTTCCATGACCGGCATAGCAGCAGCTGCGCCGATATCGCCCATGCCGAGGACACGGGTGCCATCGGAAATGACGGCTACGACATTGCCTCTCCAGGTCAGTTCCAGGGACAGGTCTTCATCGTCTTTGATCGCGAGGCACGGAGCGGATACACCCGGGGTGTATACGATCGCGAGGTCGTGATTGCATTCGACAGCAGCATTCAAGCCGGTCTTGATCATCTGATGTTTTTCTCTTCTGAGTGCGAGTGCTTCTTCTTTGAGTTTTGCAGTATCCATTGTTTCCTCCTAAAAAAAGACTGATACTTTATGCGTCGGCGACTTCGAATGGAGCCGCTTTATATTTAATCTTTGATGGCAGGAAGATTTCTGCCATTGAAGATCTCATACATTTCCTGCTTCAGCAGGCGGCGGATGCGTTTCCCTTCCTTGCGATCCAGCTCTGCCTCTTTCATATCGAAGAGGTAGTCATCCAGATTGAAATCATGGATCAGCATCTTCGTGTGGAAAATATTTTCCTGATATACATTGACGTCCACCATGTCGTACTTATAGCGCAGCTTCGGTGCCATGTAGTTCTGGATGGAATTGATACGGTGGTCGATGAAGATCTTCTTGCCCTGCACGTCACGCGTAAAGCCGCGCACGCGGTAGTCGGTGATGACGATATCTGCATCGAAGGACTGGAGAAGAAAATTCAGCGCATTCAGGGGCGAGATCTTCCCGCAGGTCGATACATCGATGTCTGCACGGAAGGTACAGATGCCATCCTGCGGATGCATTTCCGGATACGTATGGACAGTGATATGGCTCTTGTCAAGATGGCACACCACATCCTGCTTCTCGACTTCTTCCTCTGCGATCAGCATCGTGACGGATGCGCCCTGCGGGTCATAGTCCTGTGAAGCGATGTTCAGCACATGGGCTCCGATCATCTCGGCGACCTTCACGAGGATCTGGGTCAGGCGCTCGGCGCTGTAGACCTCGTCAATGTAAGCGATGTATTTTTTTCTTTCTGTTTCTGTACTGGCATAGCAAATGTCGTACATGTTGAAGCTGAGTGTCTTGGTCAAATTGTTGAAACCCAGCAGTTTGAGCTTACCCCGTTTCATGAAGTAAACTGCCACCCCCGTTCTTTTCCTCTATGGATTGGAACTTTTTCCATTATAACATAGAGCCTTATTGAATGAAACTGCTTAAAATCGAGTATACTATTTCTGTATAGGTAGATACATTATGTATGAGTTTTGGGAAATAAAAGTCAATGGTTCACATGGCAAGCACAGATTAGTAGCTAGGGATTAGGTTTGCGATACGAGTAAACCGATAGTTTCAAACCTCCGCGGCGCTTTTGATTTTTATGCGCCGCACCACCCCCGCTGAACCCTTTGAACCTATAGAACCTGCTCCCCCTCTTTTGCAAACAATCAAAGGACGCCCCGAGGGGCGTGCCCTGAACCCTATTTCCCTATTTTCGACAGTAAGTCCCGGAGAGCTCTTCCTCTATGGCTGATCTGGTTCTTCTCTTCCATCGAAAGCTCTGCCATGGTTTTTCCAAATTCCGGCAGATAGAAGAGCGGATCATAGCCGAAGCCGCCTTCCCCCTGATAGAAATCACGGATGATCCCATCACACGTCCCTTTTCCCGTAAGGGATCTGCCATCCGGCCAGACAAGTGCAACGACGCAGGCATAGTAGCCCTTGCGATCATCCCCCGTGTAAGGGGCGAGGTCTCGGATGAGTTTCTGGTTATTGGCTTCATCGTCGCCATGGTGTCCGGCATAGCGCGCCGAGTATACCCCAGGCCTATCTCCGAGCGCGCAGGCAATGATGCCCGAGTCATCGGAGAGCACGGGAAGATCCACCGCCTTCGCATAGCAGCGGGCCTTCTGCAGCGCATTTTCTTCGAAGGTCGTCCCCGTCTCTTCCGGGTCTTCTACCTCCGCAATGTCTGCGATCGGCACAGCTTGCCATCCGATCTCTGCAAAGGCTTTCTGAAATTCTCTGATCTTTCCTTGATTGTGCGTAGCCAGTACGATTTTTTTCGTTTCCATCATTTTGAATCTCCTCTTGGTAGATAGGGTTTAGGGTTTAGGATTCAAGGTTCAGGGTTCAAGGTTCAGGGTTCAAGGTTCAAGGTTCAGCGCATAAAAATATAGAAGCGCCGCGAAGTATAAATAGAGCGATGCCCAAAAGTCGTATTCAAGACACCATTCACTCGAGGCTTCTAATCCTCAGTCCCTGATCCCTGCTTTCAAATTTCAGGTTGGCGGGTTCAGTGCGTAGAAGTAACTGCTAACTATTTCGCATTTCCCTCCTTCCTCTGGAAGGAGGTGCCCCGAAGGGGCGGAGGTTGGCTAGTGGAATACGTTAATTCCGTTTCCCTCGACCAACCCCGGCTCGCTGCGCTCGCCTGCCCCTTCCAAAGGAAGGGGCTATCCCCCCCCTATCAAGCTGAACCTGTTGATCCCATTAAACCTATTTCCCGACCATCCTTCTGACACTCTCTTCTTTGGCTTCTCTCCATGCGGCTTCCGCAGCAGCGAGAGCTTGGGTACGGTCATCGCAAAGTCTGGTGAGGGCTTCCATGGTTTCCTTTCCTGCCGGCGGAATGGGCAAACGGAGGAGTCGGGATGTCGTGAGATACCAATGCTTCCCTACTTTCATTGTTGCGAGAAAAAGTTCGCCCAGTTTCCCATCGAAATAGAGTTTCACGTATTCGCCGGTACAGGCATCCACTGGGCGGAAGGCCAGGATGCCTTCGTCAGATGTAACGCAAGGTTCTTTTACGACAGCAGTGCGAAGATGCCCTTCCACCGTGGTCAGAACGAGGTCGCCTGCTGCAAGGACGCGAAGAACCACCGGCGTTTTCTGGGGTACATACGACGCAAGATCCATCCGCACTCCCGAGTCCGTCACCGCTTCCCGGGAAATCTGCGGCAGGTCGGTTTCAATTTCTTCCATCGGCACATCGTAGAAGACGTCTCCAAGCGTGAAATCAGGCGAAACGATATTTTGAGAAAGGAGCATCTGAACGCTCGGCGAACCATTGAAAGCGTAAAGATCATAGTTCCAGTCATCGGCTTCGATGAAGGTTTCCGACGGAAGCGAGAGCTGGTCTACGCCGCGGAAGACGCCGTCTGCGAAATCCGACAGACCGAAAGACACGGTCTTAGCTGCCTCTCCGGCAAAGCGCAGATAGGCGTACTCGTTCCCACCGATTTCCGTATCATAGAAAGCCGTCAATTTCCTTTCAGCTGCCAGACTTCTTCTGGCAGCAAGCGCAGCATCCCCCTCTTTCGTCAGCAGCGCCGAAGGAATGATCACGTCCATGGCGCCTTTCTCGGCGAGGCGCTGTCTCAAATCAGCCAGCGCTGCGATGCCATCTGTTTCAAAATCAAAAATGTAATCGTAGTGCTCGGTATCTTCCGCGAGTTCGCTCTCGAGCATCGCACGGCCGCGTGGGAAGACGTAGTGAAGACGCTCCTTCCAGATGGCATCCTTCACCGCAACGGCGATACGTTTTCCCACGAGATCCTGGAAAATTCCGGCAAGGTAAGGCAGATATTCTTCTGCGCCGGTAAAAAGCACCGTATTTCCCGCGGCCTCTGCCTTCTTTACTGCTTCTGCGAGCAGCGCATGCACTTTGGCAGGTGCCGTCGGCATTTCCGGCGCAAAGACCAGCGGCTCCACACGGAGCGCAAGTGTATAAACGCGCGCATAGGTATCTGCATCGCCCTCATACATGCCAAGCTTGTCTGCCGTGCGTTTCATATTCTCGTACAGGTCATCGATGGAGATCCCGTACTGGACATTCTCCGGATTCAGGAAAAGTACATAGTCCAGATAGCGCGCACGCATGACTTCATTAAAAATCCGCTCCCGCGGCACACCGTAGCGAGCGAATGTCTCTATCGCGTCATGAATATCGTTTGCAGTCATAAATCCTCCTTGGTAAATCGGTCTCCTTTATTATACTTCATAGAGGAAGGAAATAGTAGGGAAATGCACTTGGTTGGTGGATCTGGGACGGGAAACAGCTTATACCAAAAGAGGCTCCGCGGGGAAGACGGGATGATACGCTTTTATCATATGCTGCTCATCCCCTTCGTTTCTGCTTCTCATGCATCAAAAAACGCCCATGGAAATCCATGAGCGTTTTCGGCATTCGTCCAATGATTAACGTTTGGAGAACTGGCTTGCTTTTCTTGCTTTCTTGAGGCCGTATTTCTTACGTTCTTTCATTCTTGGATCACGGGTCAGGAGACCTGCGACTTTCAGAACTTTTCTGTAGTCTCCATCGACATCGAGGAGAGCGCGGCTGATGCCATGACGGATAGCGCCAGCCTGGCCTGTACGTCCGCCGCCTTTTACGTTAGCGATGACGTCATATGCGGTGGTGGTGCCGGTCAGTTCGAGCGGCTGTTTAATGATCAGTTCGAGGGTTGCGAGATCGAAGTAATCCTTCAGATCACGGCCATTGATTGTGATGTTACCCTGTCCCGGTACCAGACGGACTCTGGCAACGGATGTTTTTCTGCGGCCAGTGCCGTAGTATGTAGCTTCTGCCATTTCTTATTTCCTTCCCTTCTGGTTAACGGATATCAAATTTCAGTTCTTCAGGCTGCTGTGCTGCATGCGGATGTTCAGCGCCTGCGTATACGTGGAGCTTGCGGTACATCTGAGCACCGAGCTTGTTCTTCGGAAGCATGCCGCGGATAGCATGTTCTACGACCCATACCGGTTTTTCACGAAGAGCGTCGCCAGCCTTCTGGTATCTGTCGCCGCCGATATATCCGGTGTAGTGGAAGTAAACTTTCTTCAGTTCTTTTTTGCCGGAGAAAACGACTTTATCTGCGTTGATGATGATGACGTTGTCACCAGTGTCAACATGCGGTGTGTAGGTAGGTTTATTCTTGCCGGTCAGAACTTTGGCAACGCTGGCAGCCAGACGGCCAACAGTCAGTCCTGCAGCATCAACGATATACCATTTGCGAGTGATGTTGCCCGCATTGGCCATGAATGTTGTTTTCATTAGTAATGACTCCTTCTGAATAAAAAACAGAACCGCAAGATGTCATCCTTCCTCCGGGGCTAGTGGTTTCCGGACAAATCTCACAAGGAGTATTATATAGTTTTTTTACGTGTGTGTCAAATAGTTTTTAGGAGGAAAATTTTTAGTTGGCCCTGAACCTTGAATCTTGAACCTTGAACCCTAATCAAAAACGCTCCCGCATTCACGAGAGCGTTTTTTCTATGCATGGACCATTAGCCCTTGAAGTACTTCACACCGGCTTCGAAGAGGGGCTGGTAGGTATCACCGGCAATGTTCTTTGCGACATTCTGGCCGCGGCGTTCGGTATGACCCATCTTACCGAGGACGCGTCCGTCAGGACTGGTGATGCCTTCGACCGCCCAGGAGGAGCCGTTCGGATTGTAGCGGCTGTCATAGGTCGGCTGGCCATCTGGCCCCACGTACTGTGTCGCGATCTGGCCATTGGCTGCGAGTGCCCGGATCTGTTCATCGGAAGCGATGAAGCGTCCTTCGCCGTGGCTGATGGCGATGGAGTGGAGGTCACCGGGCTGGCAGAGGGCAAGCCACGGGGACTTGGTCGATACGACCTTGGTCGTGACGAAGCGGGAGATATGACGGCCGAGCGTATTGAAGGTGAGCGTCGGTGCGTCATCGGTGAGCGGCTTGAATTCGCCATACGGTACGAGGCCGAGCTTGATCAGAGCCTGGAAACCGTTGCAGATGCCCATGGCAAGACCGTCTCTGACGTGAAGGAGCTGGTCCATGGCCTCCATGAGCTTCTGATTTCTGAATACAGCGGCGATAAACTTGCCGCTGCCGTCCGGTTCATCGCCCGCAGAGAAGCCGCCCGGGAACATGACGATCTGCGCATGGCGGATGCGTTCTGCCATTTCATCGACGGAGTCCTTGAGTTCGGCTGCATCGCGATTTCTGAAGATGAAGATATCGCTGACCGCACCGGCACGTTCAAAGGCTCTCGCGCAGTCGACTTCACAGTTGTTGCCCGGCATGGTCGGGATGAAGACGCGCGGACGCGAAAGATTCGTATGGACATAGAACTGCGGGATCGCTTTCGTTTCCGGCAGAACGGGGGCTTCTTTCTGGATGTCTGCTGCGCGGCGCGGGAAGATCGGATCGAGCGTGCCTTCATAGGAGCGCAGGAGCTCTTCGAGGGCGATCTCTTCCCCGCAGAGCTTCATGCTGTCCCCGCCGATGGTACCGAGGATCTTCGTGTGCGGCTGTTTGGCAAATTCCTCTGCCAGTTCTGGCGTAGTTTCTACAAGGATCGCGCCATAGAAATTGCTGAAGTATTTGAAGAGCGGCAGATTTTCACCCAAAGTGACGCCGAGCTTATTGCCGAAGGCCATCTTGGCTGCGGTCACTGCGACGCCGCCGTGTTCGACCGCTTTCATCGCTGCGATGTGTCCGGCCTTCACTTCCTGATAGAGGAAATCCGCATGCGCTTTGAATACATCAAGAAGCGGCATGCCGGCTTCGTCCTTCGGCTGGCCGAAGAGGACGAGGACATCGCCTTCCTTCTTGAGTTCCTGGCTGACCGCTTCGGAGGCTTTCCCCGGAGCGATAGCGAAGGAAACGAGCGTCGGCGGGACGTGGATATCATTGAAGGTACCGCTCATGGAGTCCTTGCCGCCGATCGCTCCCAGACCAAGGCTTTCCTGCATATGGAAAGCACCGAGGAGTGCGGCCGCCGGTTTGCCCCAGCTGGTCTTGTCAGTGAGCTTTTCGAAGTATTCCTGCAGCGTCAGGTAGGCTTTTCTCCAGTCAGCCCCCATCGCTACGAGGCGGGCCACGGAGAGGAGTACGGCATAGGCTGCACCATGGAACGGGCTCCAGGATGCCAGATACGGATCGAAGCCATGTGCCATGAAGCTGGCGCTGTCAGTCTCTCCTTTGCGGACCGGGAATTTCGCTACCATCCCATCGGTCGGGGTCTTCTGGTACTTGCCGCCGAATGGCATGAGTACGGTACCGGCACCGATGGTGGAGTCGAAGCGTTCGGAGAGTCCCTGCTCCGAGCAGTTATTGAGATTTGCCATGGCAGAAAACCAGGTCTTTTTGATGTCATGGATCTCTTCTTTATGGAAATAGCCAGCTTCATCCGGCTTTGCGATGTAGGCTTCCTTCACCTGCTGCGCCCCATTCGTGTCGAGGAAATCTCTCGAAATATCGACGATTGTATCTCCTCTCCACTTCATGACGAGGCGGCGGGTATCGGTCACATCGGCCACGATGGTGGCTTCGAGGTTTTCTTCTGCGGCATAGCGGATGAACTGGTCTGCATCTTCTTTTCTGACGACGACCGCCATACGCTCCTGCGATTCGGAAATCGCCAGCTCGGTCCCATCAAGGCCTTCGTATTTCTTCGGTACCTGATCAAGATCGATGTCAAGGCCGTCTGTCAGTTCACCGACAGCGACAGAGACACCGCCTGCGCCGAAGTCATTGCAGCGTTTGATGAGGCGTGTGACTTCCCCACGACGGAAGAGGCACTGGATCTTTCTTTCCGTGATCGGATTGCCCTTCTGGACTTCTGCGCCGCAAGTCTCGATGGACTCGGTATTCAGCTCTTTCGAAGAGCCTGTCGCACCGCCCATGCCGTCACGGCCCGTGCGCCCGCCGACCAGGATGACGACGTCGCCGGGTGTCGGAGAAAGACGGATGACATGGTCTTCCGGAGCCGCTGCGACGACGGCACCGATCTCCATGCGCTTCGCCATGAATCCCGGATGATAATATTCCTTGACCTCACCGGTGGCAAGACCGATCTGATTGCCGTAGGAGGAGTATCCCTTGGCCGCTTCGACGACGATCTTTCTCTGCGGGAGCTTGCCTGCAAGCGTTTCGGAAAGCGGCATGCGCGGGTCTGCGGCGCCCGTCACGCGCATCGCCTGATACACATAGGAGCGTCCGGAGAGAGGGTCTCGGATACATCCGCCCAGGCAGGTCGCTGCCCCGCCGAATGGCTCGATCTCAGTCGGATGGTTGTGTGTTTCATTCTTGAAAAGGAGCAGCCAGTCTTCCTCGCCGTCGATGGTATCGATCTTCACCTTGATGGTGCAGGCATTGATCTCTTCCGACTGATCCAGATTTTCCAGCTTTCCTTCCTTGCGGAGAGCCTTGACAGCCGCTGTTGCCATATCCATCAGCGTCACAGGGCGCTTCGTGTCCTTGCCATAGATATGGATACGCGTCTCTTCGTAGTCTTTGAGCGCCTTGGAGATCGGAGCGGTAAAAGTGCCGTCTTCGACTTCGACCGAGGAGAGCTTGGTAGAGAAAGTGGTGTGACGGCAGTGGTCGGACCAGTAGGTATCGAGCACACGGATCTCTGTCACGGTCGGATCTCTCTTCTCTTCATCGCGGAAATAGTCACGGATCATCGCCATGTCATCATGGCTCATAGCAAGGCCCATGTCGGCGATCAGGGCATCGATCCCAGCATCATCCAGCTCGCAGACGCCCTTGACAACGGGTACTGCCTTCGGGTCTTCGATGGGAAGATCCAGCGTTTCCGCAGGAGCGAGACTTGCTTCACGGGACTCCACCGGATTCACAAGGAATTTCAGGATCTTCTCGCGGTCGCCTTCTGCGAAATGTCCATCAAAGGTGTAGACCAGCGCACAACGCACACGCGCGCCATCTTTTCCGGTGACAATCGTGAGGCACTGCTCTGCCGAGTCCGCTCTCTGGTCATACTGCCCCGGCAGGAATTCGACGCCGATGACGAGATCGCCCTTGGGCAGCTGCGTCTCTACACTGTCGACCGGCGGTTCAGAGAATACGGTCGAGACCGCTTTCTCATAGTCTTCTCCGGAAAGTCCGTCGACATCGTAGCGATGATAGATCCCACAGCCTTCGATGCGGTCTCCCAGCACCTCTTTCAGCTCAGCCGTCAGGCTCTCTTCGCCCTGACGGAAACCAGCCTTCTTTCGTACATACAAACGTCTGATATCAGACAAGTTCAACACTCCTTCCTCGTTACTCGCCGGCGCAAAGGCGCAGGCCCCAGTCGGAAATGAAAAAAGCCACTAATACAGTTACATTTTATCATACCTGTCCAATGGAGAAAAATTAGAATTTCACGGTGAAGGTGCAGAACGAGCCCCTGAGACGTTTTGCCCTTTGATTGCGGATGAAATAGGTTCAGCAGGTTCTATAGGTTCAAAAAGGGGGCGATGCCCGAAAGGTGATTCAATGCCACCTTCGGGCACCGCCCCCGCTGAACCTATAGAACCCGCTCCCCCTCTTTCGCAGACAATCAGGGGGCAGCCCGCCCCATGGGCTGACTCCATTATCTAAATATCCATTCCGTGACCTTTTTCCCGCCCCAGATCGCGATCCCCATCAGCCAAAGATCAGAAAGGAAAGGGATCATCGGTAAGCAGGCTGGAACCATATAGACCTGCCAGCTTGCCTGCCGAAGATGGAGGGAGATCACCATCGGGATATAGAGGAGCATCAGCCAGAATATCCCGCTGAAAGCGCACACCGTGATGCGCCGCCCCTTCGTCCCGGAAAGTGCCCGAAAGAGATAGATCCCACATGTCATCATGCCGAGGATGATTTTCCCACAGAAGACAAAGCCGAAAACCTCCATCAGGAAGAAGATCGCCGTGAAAGGATCAAGGCGCATGCCATTCGCATAGTAGAGCCCCAGAAAGGAGAGAATGGCAAAGCCGGGAATAAGTCCGCTGAAATAAGCCGCGCCCAGCCAGACCTTTCGGCAAGCCCCCTTCTCTGCAAGTTTCTCATAGAGAGCAGGAAGCACGTAGTCCAGCACGATCGCCGCGACGGCAAAAAGCGTCAGCACGATAAAGAAAGCGATCGAGATCGGTATCGGACTTTCCTTGAAGGCCTTGTCTGCCATAGGCAGATAGCTCCAGAAAATGACCATCTGCAGGATGATGAATGAGATCCAAAGCGGCAAATGTACTGCCGCTCGTAACGCTCCCCACTCACTGCCATAGCCTTTCCGCTGGAAGAGGAAAAAAAGAAACGGCACCAGAAGCCCCATTCCCCAGTAAGCGAGCGTCCCCACTGCCATGGACTCAGCAGTGTGTACCAGAAATCCCCCGAAGCCCCAGGGAAGAATTCCCACCAAGAGCCACAGCAGCTGATGAATGAATTTTTTATTTTTGATCATAATTTTCACCTCGATGAGGACTATTGTACCACAGTTCAGGCGTATTGACAGTACGCCTCGGCACAAAGGCACGAGGAAATCCCTCTACAGAAAAGGGGCTGTGAAGAAATGAATCCTCATTTCTTCACA